>Ga0316204_10000123_pt1 | contig 316505 bp, 285 predicted proteins | sample 6monrhotite_MG_2_FD_205661 | JGI IMG/M metagenome (GOLD analysis project Ga0316204, IMG submission 205661) | Microbial mat bacterial communities from mineral coupon in-situ incubated in ocean water Damariscotta River, Maine, United States -... | ecosystem: Environmental > Aquatic > Marine >... | reverse complement strand
TTGTTATGTCTCGCGGCCAGTTGCCATGCAACGGCCTACGACAGGCGGAGTCTTTTGATGTCCTACCGCTTCGCTACTTGAGAACGGAACCGGGCGGCGGGCGGTCGCCCTTGCCAACCCAAGGGGGTTGGTTGTTTACCTGTCCTATCGCTGCGCTTTTGTTATGTCTCGCGGCCAGTTGCCATGCAACGGCCTACGACGTGCGGGCTGACCGCCCGAGGCGCAGTCGCACCTAGTTACTAGCGTATAATATTCGTCCTAACGCTTCGCTACTTGAGGACTCTCTCTTTGTCCTAACGCTTCGCTGCTTGAGGACTCTTTTCTTGTTGTGTTAAGCTACCGGCCTGCTCCAGCATTAAATGGTATATTTGCACACCATGAGCGAAATCTTCTACGCCCATACGTTCATTCAGTCCATGCAATCTGGTTAGATCAGAACTGTCAAAAGTAAATGGCGCAAAGCGGTAAATGTCATTACTGACCTTGAAATAATATCTAGAATCCGTAGCCATTAACACTACATTTGGCGCAATTAGCGCTTCCGGAAACCCTATTTCAATTAGATTCTCCAGCCACAAATACGGCCCGGTGCCAATTTGTGAAACCGGCGAAGGCTCATTTCCCGGCGGGTTAATAACAGCAATTTTAATGTTCGGATTATTGATGCTGTACTTTACATGCTCAATTACTTTTTGCACAGAATCCCTAGAGGCAATGCGAAAATTAACATAAGCTATTGCCTCTCGCGGCAATGCATTTTCTTTAATTCCGGCATTAAGCATCGTCGGGGCTATAGTAGTGCCAAGCAGCGCTGCTCCGGAGTTACTTTGCTTCATTTTAGCTTCAACCACCGGCCCAAACAGCCATAAATTAGATAAGATCACTCGATTTACAAAACCAACTTCTTCAGAACTGGCGGTTGCGTGCAGCATTTTGATCAGTACGGGATCCAATTTTTGCACAAACGGCTTGGCTTCTAGAGCTGCAATTGCCCGGCTTATCTCACCCAAAGCGGTGATTTTAGGAGGAGTAGAAGAATGACCTCCAATTGCGTTAGCGGTTAATGTCAAAGTCACATAACCTTTTTCAGCTACGCCAATCCGAGCCACCGGCCCGGCTACATCTGGCATGTTGGTGGTAATAGCCCCGCCTTCGTCAATCACGGCCCAAGGATTAATACCCCTGGCTTTTAATAAGTCAGACATAGCATCGGCCCCAGCGCCACCGATTTCTTCATCATGACCAAAAGCAAAAATCAATGTCCGAACTGGTACAAAGCCATTGGCCGCAAGACGATCCGCAGCCTCTAACAGCCCGATTAACGAGCCTTTATTGTCAATGGAGCCGCGTCCCCAGACAAAGCCATCAGTTACCACACCGGAAAACGGCGGGTGCTGCCAACCAGAATCAGGGCTTTCATCAGCGGGCACCACGTCTTGATGAGCCAAAAAAACTATTGGCTCCAAGGATGTATTGCTACCGGCCCATGTGTTTAATTGCGAATATCCAGCTACGGTTTCAGTGCTTACTTGCCCGTAAAAATTCGGATAAGTTTGGCGCAACCAATCCTGAAATGCCAAAAATGCCTGCGGATCAAATTTGTCCGCCTGTTGATGAGATATAGTTTGGAAACGTACTGCTTGCGCCAAATGCTGGGCGGCCTTTTTTGCATCGACCTCAATCTGGTGCGCCGCAATTACCGGTTTCCCATCATTTGCTTGCGGTGCATACGGCAAAGATCGCAACACTAATATTGCCGCCAACCCAATTATAACCACGCCCAAAGCTACAAAAAACTTTTTCATCAAAATCTCCAGTTACATCTGCCAGTGTAAGCGATCACAGGCAAAACTCAATTGCAATCAATCCAAAACTGAAAGCGCTACTTACAAAAAAATTAGCGACTATCTTTGTTTTTTTTGCCAAAGTTCATGGATCGCATTTGAAACCGCATTGTGAGAACAATATGAACTTCTTAAAATCCATCTACGTCATGCTCTACATAACCGCATTGATAATTATCTCGATCTTTGCTGGGATGAAAGCGATAGAAAGCGAGCACGTCATAGCGTGGCTTGGCGTCCTACTAACCACAGCTCCGTTCATGACAGTTTTAATGTGGATGATGGCAATAAAAAATATCTCCCGCACCAGCTCCCGTTTACCGATCATAAGCATAATGGCTCTTATCGGCCTTGTTATGACCTTGTGGAGTTGGAACCAACAGCAGGCTAGCTTTTTAGCCGTTAAATTAGCGGCAGCAGGGCTTATCGGGTTTTTGATCTATTCCTATTGGTATTCAAGTTTTGCCAAGCGCTCCAGCAAAATTATGTTCGGAAAACCACTACCGAGCTTTAGCTTACAAAATACCAAAGGAGACATTATTTCCTCTGCAAACTTTATTGGGCAAGCCAATGTGATAATGTTTTATCGAGGCAATTGGTGCCCTTTATGCATGGCGCAAATCAAGAAGATAGCAGCCCAATACAAAGCCCTAAAAGCCGCAAATGTCCGCGTGATTTTGGTCTCACCACAGCCACATAAAAACACGATTTCACTGGCAAAGAAATTTGATGCAGGGTTAGAGTTTTACACCGATGAGGGCAATAAAACAGCACGCGCACTTGGTATTAAACATTCATTTGGAGTTCCAATGGGAATGCAAGCATTAGGATATGACAGTGAAACCGTCCTGCCGACCGTGGTTATTACTGATGCCAAAGGTAAGGTGATCTGGCTGCACGAAACCGATAATTATCGAATACGCCCGGACCCTAAAGTGTTCCTGGAAGTGTTGCATGAACACGGAATTGGCTAGGATCTATTTTAGGGCCGCGAATTGATCCAACTTATAACCGGCACCACCCATTCATCGCGAGGCTTAAAAAATGCGCCATGCTCTTTGCCGGTGCTAATAGCTATTTCGGTAAAAGAGGAGATATTTTCGCTTTGATCCACCAATTCGCGGCAGCTTCCAAAACGATCGGAAGTTTCATAAACTGACAGCACATTACCCGCCAGCTCAAGCTTGGGGCGCGAGTTAATCCAATTACCACAACTAGCGAGCAAAACCACATTGATATCTGGTGCTGCCAAAAGATCAGAAGCCAGAATCGTGATCATGCCGCCTCTGGAAAACCCCATCAACGTGATATTTTTCAAAGGCACACCTTGTGCGCTCAACTCTTTTACATCACTGGCCAGTTTTTGCGCAAATTCCAATGGAACAGTCCCGACTTTGCGGTGATAGGCGATCAAATTAAAATCAGATGCGGCCAAAGCCTGTTTGATCGCCGGAAAATCATAAACTCCAAATCGCGGATGCCTGGGGGTTTCATTGACCCCCTCGACAATAAAGCCGTGCGAATAAAACACGTATTTTTCATCGGCCTGTACCGGTTCAGGAAATTGGGTGAACAATTCGCCTGCCCAAGCAATAGGGCTGATGAACAAGCTGACGAATAGACCCACAGCTATGTTAAGTATGCCACGTTTTAGTATACGCAATAGTCGGTTGAACTCTCTTTTCTTAAAAATCATCTACTTTATTTTCCTATCAAAACCGCATCACCGACAAATGGATTGTTGGATCGTTCCTCACCAAAAGTACTCATCGGGCCGTGACCGGGAACAAAGCGCATATCAGGGCCAAGCGGCCACAGTTTTTGCACAATGCTGTCCAATAATTGTTGGTGATTACCTTTGGGAAAATCGGTGCGGCCAATCGAACCTTTGAACAATACATCGCCGACAAAAGAAAACGCGCCTTGGCGATTATAAATCACTACATGCCCCGGCGTATGTCCGGGACAATGCACCACGCCAAATTCATGGCCAGCCAAGCTTAGGGTATCACCATCCTCTAGGTAACGATCCGGCACTACATTGCGCCCACCGCTTAGGCCGTATTTAGCTCCTTGCTCTTCAATATCATCAAGCAGCCATTGATCATCTTTGTGCGGGCCAATAATGGGACAACCGGTTCGCTCTCTGATCTCATCGGCAGCACCTGCATGATCTAGATGGCCATGAGTCAACCAGACCGCGACAATTTTGACGTTGTTCTCTTTGGCAGCAGCCATTAATTTATCGGTTTCACCACCGGGGTCAATAAATACACCCTCACCAGTTTCTGGCGACCACAGCAGGGATGTATTTTGCTGTAATGGCGTAACCGGCAGGATCTGGATTTGTAATTGCGGTGCTTTGTCTGTATTTTCGCTCATACCACATCCATAATGCTTTGCTGGGTTTGATGAAAGAGTAAATATGTCAAGATCGGGTAGTCAATCAGGTTCATAGTGTAATACATAAACGATAAACTTACCAAAACGTCACAAACACCCCGCTTGCCAAATCCTGAACAATGCCTAAGACTTGCGGGCAAATATCCCAGCCCAATCGGCATGAATAATGTCCGCCATATTGCCTGCGATAGAAAACGGAAAAACGAGGATCATTATGAATATCAAAACAGCTTTGCTAACTGCAATTTCTGCTGGCTTTATTAGCGTAACGGCGTGGGCGCAAATGCCGGATCTCGACGTAGCCTATGATACATTCACCTTGGATAATGGTTTGCGGGTAGTGGTTCATGAAGATCGCAAAGCACCAATTGTCTCGGTTGGCGTCTGGTATCATGTAGGCTCGAAAAATGAGCCGGAAGGCAAAACCGGATTTGCTCATTTGTTTGAGCATTTGATGTTTAATGGCTCGGAAAATTATCCGGGAGAATATTTTGCACCGTTTGAAGAGGTTGGCGCTACCGGCATGAACGGTACTACTTGGCTGGATCGCACCAATTATTTTGAGACTGTCCCGACCCCAGCTTTGGATATGGCGCTATGGATGGAATCTGATCGCATGGGGCACCTTTTAGGCGTAGTTGACCAAAAAGTACTCGATGAACAACGCGGCGTGGTGCAAAATGAAAAGCGTCAGGGCGATAACAATCCCTATGGCCTTGCGCAATACCGTTTGCAATACGGTGTGTTTCCCAAAGGCCACCCCTATCATCACAGTACTATTGGTTCGATGGCTGATTTGGATGCCGCAAGCCTAGATGACGTAAAGAGCTGGTTTGGCCAATACTATGGCGCTGCCAACACGGTTTTGGTTTTAGCCGGAGATATTGACGCAACAACTGCTCGTGAAAAAGTCACTAAATATTTTGGCGACATTGTCGCTGGGCCAAACCTGCACCGATTTAAGGCATGGGTGCCAACAAAAACCGAAAATGTATTTGAAGAAATTACCGACAGCGTCCCGCAAGGGCGCATTTATCGACAATGGGCAGTACCGGGGCGCACTACCAAAGATGAGGCCATGCTTGATCTGGCGGCTTCGGTGCTTGGTTCTGGTAAGAATTCTAGGTTTTACAAAGAATTAGTTCACAAAAGACAAATTGCTACTCAGGTAAACGTTTATGTAGAAAAGCATGAACTCGCCAGTATTTTCTCGGTGGAAATAACTGCAAAGCCAGGACAAGATTTACAAGAAATCTCCGATGCCATCGATGATATTATGGCCAATTTTTACGCCAAAGGCCCGACCAGAGACGAGTTGAAACGAGTTAAAACTAGCAAAAATGCCGCTATGGTTCGCGGGTTAGAGCAGATCGGTGGCTGGAGCGGCAAAGCGGTGAAACTAGCAGAAAGCCTGCTCTATGCAGACGATCCGGGGTTTTTCCAAACCAGACTAGAATGGATAAACCAAGCCGATACTCGTGCTGTGCAATATGCTGTGCGCGAATGGCTGTCTCACGGCTATTATCAACTAACCGTAATTCCATTTGGCAAAAAATCCACAATCGCTTCCACCGTAGATCGCTCCACCGGAATTCCTTTAGTTGGAGACCTGCCTGATCTGACTTTTCCAGACATTGAGCAAGCCCGCCTCGATAATGGAATGAAAGTAATATTAGCCGAACGCCATACGGTTCCCGTTATTGAAATAGCCATGCAATTTGATGCTGGTTATGGTGCTGACCAAGGGGCAAAACTAGGAGTTTCTTCATTCGCAATGGCAATGCTCGACGAAGGTGCCGGCAAAATGAGCAGCTTAAAATTAAGCGAAACTCTTGAAAACCTTGGGGCCGAGCTAAATACTAACTCAGGCTTGGATACTTCCAGCATTTCCTTATCAGCGCTAAAAAATAATTTAACCCCGTCTTTGGACGTAATGGCCGATGTTTTGCTGCGCCCTAAATTTGCCGACGCGGATATTGAGCGATTGCGCAAACAATGGATTGCCAGCATCGCCCGGGAAAAATCACAACCAGTACAGATCGCTTTGCGTTTGTTGCCCCCGATCCTATATGGCAAGGATCACGCTTACGGCGTACCCTTTACCGGCTCTGGAACCGTAGCTTCTATTAATAGTCTAACCCGTGATGACCTGATCAATTTTCATCAGACATGGCTTCGACCTGACAATGGAACATTGTTCATAGTCGGTGATACCACTATGGCCGAAATTCTACCCAAACTAAACAAGGCCTTTGCCGGGTGGAGCGCTCCAGACGCCGCCAGACCAGTAAAGAATATGTCTGATGTTCCGCTAGCTGATAGCGGCAAAGTTATCCTGATTGACAAAAAGGATGCTCCGCAAACTCTAATTTTAGCCGGCGAACTAGTTCCATCCTCATCAGATGCAGATTATCTAGCGTTGGAGACTATGAACAGCGTGCTTGGAGGTCAGTTTACCGCCCGAGTAAATATGAATTTACGCGAAGATAAACACTGGGCTTACGGCGCTTATACCTTTACCCAAGAAGCCAAAGGCCAGCGCCCATTCATGGTTTATGCGCCAGTGCAGACCGACCGAACCGGCGATAGCTTAAAAGAGCTGATTAAAGAATTAAGCGACATTAAGGACGCCCGCCCGGCGAGCGCTGAGGAAATAGAAAAAGTCGTGAAAAACAATACCAATGCTCTGCCCGGACAATATGAAACTGCCAATGCGGTGTTAGCATCGTTATTAGACAGTGATCGTTTCGGAAGGCCCTTCAACTATCCAACCACCCTAAAATCCCAATATCAGGCAATCAATACCGACACGGTTAATGCGCAAACAACTCAGGTACGTCCCGAGGCTATGGTTTGGATACTTGTTGGCGACTTGACCCAAATCCGTCCGCAAGTCGAAGCCGCTGGTCTTGGCCCGATCGAGGTTTGGGATACCGATGGCAACAAAGTGCAGTAAACTGTCTAACAAACTCAGATTGTTTCATAAAACAGATGCTCAGAATGGAAAGTCCTGAGCATTTTGTTGCTGCACATTATAACAGGCTAAGCAATTCATCCATTTTTACGATGAGATATGCTCCTGCACCGCGTAATGCATCTTTAGGAGCCGCGCTATTCCCTGCATAGCCGACACATTGCATTGACGCAGCTTTTGCCGCCTGTGCACCGCTTGGACTATCTTCAATAACCATGCAGCGCGACGGATCCACGCCCATTTTCTGAGCTGCATATAAAAATAAATCCGGGGCTGGTTTTCCGCGTGCAACCATGGTTGCGCTAAAGATATTGGGGGCAAAAATATCCCATAATCCGGTTTTACCCAAGGTCACCTTCATTTTGGCAATGGGCGCTGAACTGGCTACGCAAAAAGCACGACCCTCATTTTGTAGGGACTTCAGTACGGCCCTAACACCCGGAATGGCCTGTACCTGATTGGCCAATATTTTGTGTATTCTTTGATTGTATTTTTCTTCAAAATCCACAGGCAGTGCACGCCCTATCTGCTTCTCAGCCAGTTCAATACATGCCTTGATAGTTTTACCATTGTGACCCATCCAAAATTCCGTACTCGTTGGCCAACCAGCTTCGCTCATCATTTCAGCTAATATCCGATTGGTCAAAGGCTCGCTATCGACCAATACCCCATCGCAATCAAAAATAATCAGATCATAACAACTCATTATTGCAAAGATGCACAAAAGCGCTGAATTCGGCGACACCCCTCGGTTAACACATCAGTTGCGGTGGCATAAGACACCCGAAACGCTGGCGACATGCCAAAGGCTGCGCCTTGAACCACTGCTACCGCTTCGTTCAACAATAATTCGCGGACAAAATCCTCATCGGTTTTGATCTCAACTCCCCCCGCAGTATGTTTGCCTATTAGGGCCGTGCAATCAGGAAATACATAAAATGCGCCCTGCGGCACATGGCAGGCTAGACCATCTGCCTCGTTTAACATGCCTACCACGAGATCCCGACGGTGCTGAAAAGTTTTAACCCGATCAGCGATGAAGTCCTGCGAGCCGTTTAATGCCTCAACCGCAGCCCATTGACTGATCGAGCTGGCATTTGATGTGCTTTGGCTCATTACTTTACGCATGCCCGCGATCAGTTCTGCCGGCCCGCCAGCATAGCCAATGCGCCATCCGGTCATTGAATAGGTTTTGGAAACTCCGTTCACAGTCAAAGTGCGATCATACAGTGACGGCACCGCCTCGGCAAAACTGCAAAATGAAAACCCGTCATAGCGAATGTGTTCATACATATCATCGGTGAGAACCCAAACATTAGGATGGCGCAATAATACCTCGCCTATCTGTTCAAACTCATGAGCGCTATAGGCAGAGCCTGTTGGATTAGACGGAGAGTTTAAGATCAGCCATTTGGTTTTTGGCGTAATGGCAGCCTCTAATTCCTCTGCGGTCAGCTTGTAGCTGTTTTCAATCTTGGTTGCGATCGACACTGCTTCGCCGCCACACAAACGCACCATATCCGGATAGCTCACCCAATAAGGAGCTGGAATTAAAACCTCATCCCCAGGATTTAACGTCGCCAATAGTGCGTTAAACAGAACTGGCTTACCACCAGGAGAAACATTTATCTGCGCAGAGGAATAATGAAGATTATTGTCGCGTTTGAACTTGGCGCAGATTGCAGCTTTTAACTCTGGTATGCCGTCTACCGGCGTATAGCGGGTTTTGCCCTCATCAATAGCCCGTTTTGCCGCGGCGCAAATATGATCCGGGGTTGGCATGTCTGGCTCTCCTGCTCCCAACGCAATCACATCAACGCCGGATGCACTTAATTCTCTGGCTTTTTGCGATACTGCCAGTGTAGCCGACGGGGCGACACGCTTTAGCGCATCAGAAAGCGGAGTCTTAGCCATAATTATCTCTCAAAATAGTATTGATCATTCGAACATAAAGCTCGGCTATTTGGGGGTGAAACGTCAAGCATGATTTTGCAATAGCAGCAAGTTTTGAACACAATTGCCCGGCTTTTGCCACATCTGCCCCAAAATCACCTTGCCACCGCCCTGCTGCTGGCACTTGCACCGTCTCTAAAAGCCACAACCAAACAAAGGGGGCGTTTACGATGCACATTATCACACTTCATAGAATTCGCAGGTTTAGCCTGTTATTTAGTATGACCTTAATTAGTTTCTGGCTGATTTCATGCACCGCCTACGCTAATGAACCCGCCATCAACCCATCAGAGGTTAAGTCTGGAAGCTTATTATTCAAAACCGGACAGTCCGATCAATACCTTCGCGCCCCTGCCCTTGCCACCGATGTGCAGATAAATGTCACCGGCCCGATCATACGAACAAGAGTTACCCAGCAATTCATCAATCAATCCGAGCAAAGCCTCGAAGCTATTTACCTGTTCCCACTTCCACAAAATGCAGCTGTTGATCGGTTGGTAATGATTATTGGCAACCGGGTTATTGAGGGCAAAATCCAAGAAAAACGTCAAGCCAGAAGAACCTATGAAACTGCAAAAGCCGCCGGGAAAAAAGCATCACTTGTCGAACAAATACGCCCAAACATGTTCAATAACTCCATTGCCAATATCGGCCCCGGCGAAACCGTTACTGTTCAAATTGAATATCAGGGTACGGCCCGCTTGCAAGATGGGAGCTACTCCTTGCACTTTCCGTTGGTGGTGGCACCGCGGTTTGATCCGAGCGGCGGTCAATTTGCCAGCCTAGAGACTCAAACACCTCGCATAACCGACCCGGCAAAAATACCAAAGGGCGTTACTTTGCGTGTTGATCTAAACTCAGGATTTGCTCTGGCTAGATTATCCAGTCCCAGTCATAAAATCACCATTAGCGGTGATCTGAGCAATGATCTGCCAAAGAATATCCAGATCAACGGGCCAGTGCCAGCCGACCGGGATTTCATCCTAACCTGGGAGCCAAAAATTGCCAAAGCACCAAAGGCGAGAATCTTCACTGAGCAGAAAAATGGATCAACCTATTTGCTGGCTTTAGTTCAAGCACCAACTGGCATGGGAGAACGAACTTTCAACCTGCCCCGAGAAGTAGTATTCGTAATTGATAATTCTGGATCAATGGCGGGAAAGTCCATACGCCAAGCTAAAAAGGCGCTGCTCTCGGCCCTAGATGGATTGCGCGCAACCGATCGCTTTAATGTTATCGCCTTTGATAACATTACCGATAAATTGTTCACGCAAAGTGTGGTGGCTAACCGCGAAAACCTGTTAAGGGCCAAGCAATTGATCGCCAGCTTAAACGGAGATGGCGGCACGGTAATGCTTCCAGCTTTACGTGCTGCTTTGCGAAGCACGACCCCCGCGCGCGCAGATCAAGTGCGGCAAGTAATTTTCATCACCGATGGCCAGATCAGCAATGAAGATGAATTGTTTGATGAAATTAGCCGCGAACTTGGAGACAGCCGCCTGTTCATGATCGGAATCGGCTCGGCCCCCAACCGTTATTTTTTAAGCCGCGCTGCCAGATTAGGTCGCGGCACCAACGCCATTATATCAGACCTCAATCAAGTAGAGCAAAAAATGACCGAAATACTGATGAAACTAGAACGTCCGGTCATGCAAAACCTGATGGTCTCGTTTCCCGGAGCCACTAAGCCAATTATCTGGCCCAATCCACTGCCTGATCTTTATGCCAATGACCCAGTAGTGATAGTGGCAAAAATTGATGAAGCACCACAGAGCCTGCTTGTATCGGGGCAATTCTCCCATGCCAAATGGCAGGCTAACCTTGATTTATCCTTAGCAAATTCCGGCTCTGGCATATCACAACTATGGGCCAGAGCAAAAATTGCCAGCCTCGAAGAAAGCCGATTTGATGGCATTGATCCAGCCCACATTGATGTCAAGATATTGCAAACCGCTTTGGATCATCATCTGGTAAGCCGTTTAACCTCATTAGTGGCTGTTGACGTTACCCCGCAAGCTATGTTTGAGGCTACAGCATCAACAACAGTACTGCCCCTTGCTTTGCCAGATGGCTGGAAACCGTTGAAAGTAAAACCCCGAACCAGTTCCATAACCCCGCCATCGCTAAATCCAGTTGCCAACCCCGGGATAACCCTACCCGCTACTGCCAGCCCCCATGAGATAAAATTGATCCTTGGGCTTTTAAGCTTGGCGCTGGCATTGGCTATGTTTGGGCGTTGGTTCCCCGCAAGGCCTAAACCATGAGCGCCGAACAAGCCTTGCACCGGGGCCGCCGCACTTTAGCTCTTATTATTATGATGGCCGGAATAGTTTTGCTCATGCAAGGTGGTTTCACTGTTGCCAAGGCACATTTATCTCAAGCTTTATTGCAACAAGCGTGGAGTAAAACCTTGGACAGTCAAGACAATACACCGCCATGGCCGTGGGCTGACACTTGGCCAGTTGCAAAAATTAAAGCTCCGCGTTTATCTAAAAGCAATATTGTATTGGCCGAAGCTGGTGGGGAGGCTTTGGCTTTTGCTCCATCACTGCTAAACTCCGGAGGCCGCCCTGGAAAAACCGAAGATATTTTAATCTCTGCTCACAAGAATACCCATTTTTCATGGCTGAAAGACCTAAAGTCTGGTGATACGCTGACCCTACAAGATCCTACAGGCGATGAACAAAGCTATAAGGTTACCGGAATGCAAATAGTGCGCTTTGATGCTTCCGGCATTAGTGCCCAGCAAAAGGGGAAACGATTGGCATTAATTACCTGCTATCCATTTGATGCTGGTTTTGGCGGGCCGCTAAGATATATTGTATGGGCTGAAGCTGTACCAAGCGCGCCAATTACGTCTTGATTTATTACAATTACCAGAACCTAAAACCTTAACGTTAAAATAAAATTGAATAAAATCAGTGTACTACACATCTAATTCTTGCCTCATCGCGCACCATGTACCACACTGAGCTAATGCACGCTTTGACTCCAAATTCAAAATCAAAAAAAAGCAATAGCCGCAAGACTGCACGCATCCGAGGCAGTGAGGACACTCGGCAAAAGATATTATCCTCAGCAGCAAAAGTCATTGCTAATGAGGGTGTAAAAAATGCCACCATTCGCAAAATAGCCAGCGAAGCCAAGGTTTCCGGCGGACTTATTATGCAGTATTTCGGTTCAAAGGCTGAGTTGATCCATGATATTTTTCGATCCGGCAACCAGCCATTAAGTGACTATTTACGAACACATCTAGACCAGTTTAACTCTCCCGAAGAATTAGTAATGGGAGCGATGAGAATTTATTTACCCAGAGACTTAAAAAAAGCAGAACTAACCAGACAAATTATGGCTCATTCTTGGACATGGAGTACGCAAGACGAAACTAAATACTCCGGCAATTTAAAAGAATTGGCTGACATTGTAGCAACAGCTTTACAAGAAAAATTCTACCCAGAAGAGGTGTTTTTAACTACTACAGCCACTTATGCTTTAGTTAGCGCTTATGTCGCCGTATTACGAATGGGGCTGCAAAGAGGTTGGAACGAACAAACTTATATCAATGTCATGACCCCGGCTTTTCAGATGATTTTATCGGGCTTGGATGTGCAAATTAGACAAAACACTAATGGGCAAAAGAAAAAATGAACTTTGCATCAGATACTGCAGCTCCGGCGCATCCAAAAGTCTTGGAACAATTAGCCGCTGCCAATTTGGGTCCGGCGGTTAGCTATGGAGCCGATGGCTGGACATTGCAGGCAGAGGCCATGTTATCAGATTTGTTTGATGCGCCGCTGCGCGCTGGATTTGTTTGCTCTGGCACTGCCAGTAATGCTTTGGCGCTGGCGCTTTTGTGCCCTCCGACCGGCGGCATTTACTGCCATGAGCAAGCGCACATAAATTGCGATGAGCGCGGAGCGCCAGAATTTTTTAGCCATGGCGCAAAACTATTACCTTTGCCCGGCATTCATAGCCGAATTGATCCGCAGGTTTTACAGCAAAAACTACAAATGGTGGACGAAAGTTTTGTCCATGCCATCCCACCAAAAGCTCTGTCCATCTCGAATTTGAACGAGTCTGGATGCTGTTACACACCCAAGCAAATTTCCAATTTAACCCAAATCGCTAAAAATGCCGGCCTCGGCGTTCACATGGATGGTGCCAGATTAGTTAACTCGGCAGCATTTTTAAGCCTCAGACCAGCGGAACTGACATGGAAGAGCGGTGTTGACATAGTATCATTCGGCTTGACCAAAACCGGAGCTTTTGGCGCAGAAACTGTCTTATTGTTTGGAGAAAATATCGATCGGTTTGATCAATTAGAGGCGCGCAGGAAACGAGCCGGGCACATGCCTCCCAAACAAAGATTCGTCGCCGCGCAAGTAGTAGCTTTATTGCAAAATAATCTCTGGCTAGAACTGGCTACTCACGCCAATGAAATGGCACAAAAATTAAGCGTCGGCTTACTGGAACGCGGCATTTGTATAGTGCACCCGGTTGAAGGAAATGAAGTTTTTGCAACTTTAACAGCCGACCAAACCAGTCAATTGCGCGATGGTGGCGCAGCGTTTTATTCATGGCCAGATGGTTCCGCACGTTTTGTCACCAATTGGAATACACAAAAATCTGAAATTAAAAAGGCGCTGGCATTCTTATAATCTAAGAAGAACAAACTAGAAACTAGCAGCAAGCCACGTTAAGATAACAGCCATGAACAAAGCCAATGGCCTTTCTGATTCGACTTCCAGTAATTTTGTGCTGGATGATGGTGAAATTACGCCCGAAAACCGATGGATGCCGCACCGGCCAGAGCGTCCGGAGAAATCAGAAGGCGGCAAGGCCTTTGATCTAGTCAGTGACTTTGAGCCAAAAGGCGATCAGCCAACTGCCATATCTGATCTAGTTGCCGGAATAAAAGCCGGAGAAATGGATCAGGTTTTACTGGGAGTGACCGGATCAGGGAAAACCTTCACCATGGCGCAGGTGATAAAACAAACCCAGCGTCCAGCATTGATCTTGGCGCACAACAAAACTCTGGCGGCGCAATTATACGGGGAATTTAAAGCATTTTTTCCCAATAATTCAGTCGAGTACTTTGTTTCTTATTATGATTATTACCAACCAGAAGCCTATGTACCGCGCACTGATACTTATATTGAAAAAGACAGCGCCATTAACGAAACCATTGATAGAATGCGCCACGCTGCCACTCGTGCTATTTTAGAACGGGACGATGTAATTATTGTTGCCTCAGTATCATGTATTTACGGCATTGGCTCCGTAGAAACTTATACTTCGATGATATTTTCCTTAGAGTCAGGTCAGAAAATTGACCAACGGCAAATCATGCGAAATTTGGTAGATTTGCAATTCAAGCGCAATGATTCCGCCTTCACCCGAGGTACGTTTCGAGTGCGCGGCGATGTGCTGGAAATATTTCCCTCACATTATGAAGACAGAGCTTGGCGCATTGATTTTTTTGGTGATGAAATTGACAGCATTTGGGAATTTGACCCACTTACCGGCAAAAAAACGGCCACGCGCGAGCAAATAAAGGTTTACGCAAACTCCCATTACGTAACACCGCGCCCAACGCTAAAACAGGCGATAAAAAACATTCGCAAGGAAATGCACACGCATGTGAAATGGCTCGAAGACAATAATAAGTTATTGGAAGCTCAGCGCTTGCAACAACGCACCGATTTTGATCTTGAGATGATGGAGGCGCAAGGTGTTTGCTCCGGCATTGAAAACTATTCAAGGTATCTGACCGGGCGAAAGCCTGGAGAGCCGCCGCCTACCTTATTTGAGTATTTACCAGAAAATGCACTGGTTTTTGTTGATGAAAGCCATGTTACTATTCCACAATTAGGCGCTATGTATAAAGGTGACTTCAGTCGTAAATCCACCTTGGCAAATTACGGCTTCCGCCTGCCTTCGTGCCTTGATAATCGACCTCTAAAATTCGAAGAATGGCAGGCCATGCGCCCGCAAACCGTAAATGTATCGGCCACACCCGGCCCTTGGGAGCTTGGTCAAACCGGAGGCGTATTTACCGAGCAGATCATTAGACCTACCGGCTTGATTGATCCACCGGTAGAAGTTCGCCCGGTATCCACAAATGGCGCCAATCAGATTGATGATGTAATCGCCGAAGTGCAAGCAGTAGCCGATTTGGGCTATCGCTCGCTCATCACTACTCTTACGAAAAAGATGGCTGAAGATTTGACCGAATACATGCACGAACAAGGCATGAGAGTACGTTATATGCATTCAGACATTGATACTTTGGAGCGCATCGAGATCATCCGCGATTTGCGCCTTGGTGCCTTCGATGTGCTGATCGGAATCAATTTGCTGCGCGAGGGACTGGATATTCCCGAATGTGCGTTTGTTGGTATTTTAGATGCTGATAAAGAGGGTTTTTTGCGTTCAGAAACCTCAATCGTACAAACTATCGGTCGAGCCGCTAGAAATGTTGATGCGCGAGTAGTGCTTTATGCCGATAAAATTACTGCCTCCATGCAAAGAGCAATGGACGAGACCAAACGCCGGCGCCAAAGACAACAAGAATACAACGCTAAACACGGCATTACCCCACAAAGCATTAAAAAGCAGATCGGCGATATTTTGGAAAGCGTTTATGAGGGCGATCATGTACGGGTGGGAACTGAAGATAGCTCCACAGGTTATGCCCGTGGGCTGGCCGAAGATGGTAACCATTTTGTCGGCAAAGATCTAAAAGCCGTGATTGCTGATACTGAAAAAGCCATGCTCAAAGCCGCCGCCGACCTCGAATTTGAGCAAGCGGCTAAATTGCGAGATCGGCTTTCAACGCTGCGCGAACGGGAACTTGATATGCTCTCGCCGGTGGGAACTGTGGCCCACAAAAAACGCCGTTCCAGAAACCACGAAAAAAAAAGCACCGGAACCAGCTGGAAACATCGGCGCAATTAGGCCCCTGCCATTAGCCTTGAGTCAGTCGCAAAAATCGCTCGCGAATTTCCTGATCAGCCTTAAAAGCCCCAGTAAAACGGGTAGTGATAGTGCCAACATTTTTGTGACCAACACCTCTGGTACTCATACACTGGTGTTCAGCGTCGATTAAAACAGCGACCCCTTTAGCACCAACACTAGTGGCAATCGCCTCGGTGATCTGAGCAGTTAGGGTCTCTTGAGTCTGTAGACGCTTGGCAAAAATCTCCACGACTCTGGCAATTTTGGACAGCCCGACCACCTCATTTGTCGGCAGATAGGCCACATGAGCTTTACCAATAAACGGGGCCATATGATGTTCACAATGACTTTGCACGTCGATACCGCGCAATAAAACCATGTCATCATATCCGTTTACATCAGCAAAGGTTTTTGACAGCTCTTTGGCAGAGTCACCCTGATAGCCGCTAAACCATTCACCAAAAGCCCTAGTTACCCGAGCTGGGGTTTCGCGTAGGCCTTCACGATCTGGATCGTCTCCGGCCCAAGCAATAAGTGTCCGTACCGCGGCCTCGGCCTCAGCGCGTCCCGGACGCTTAGCTGATCCGGCTTTCAATTCCATCTGTCCTTGATTGATAGCGTCCATAATTATATCCCTTAAGTAAGGGGACCAGTGTGCGAGCCGGAAGCTTTCCGGACTTAACGCCAGCCCTGATAAAGAGGTCGAGGATCGACCCCTGTCTGATAAACTATGCACCAAACCGCCTTGTTGCAACCATTGATGAATTGTGGATTTATTCATTACAGCAATTTGAAGCTGAGAAACCCGTTTAATTACCCTTGCCGTTTGACAAGAAAAGCCTAGTTTGCGCAAAATACCAGTAGAGAAAAACTATGACCCTTGCTCTTTATGATACCCGCACCCGACGTAAACGTGACTTTGAACCGGCAAACCCTGAAGAAGTCACAATGTATTTGTGCGGGCCGACAGTGTATTCCTATGCCCATATCGGTAATTTCCGCCCCGCTGTGGTGTTTGATCTGTTGTTTAGGTTATTGCGCCAGAAATATGGCCCGGAGCATGTGGTTTATGCCCGCAACATTACCGATGTTGATGATAAAATAAATGCTGCCGCAGCCGAGCAAAATGTCGACATCTCGGTTATAACCGAGAAATATGCTAAAATTTACCGTGAAGATTCGGCGGCCCTAGGGATTTTACCACCTAGTATTGAACCAACAGCTACCGATCATATCGAGCAGATGATTGATCTGATATCCCGATTAATTTCTGCAGGTCATGCCTATCAGGCTGATGGTCATGTCTTATTTGAAGTCGCCTCTTTCGAAGGTTATGGAAAATTATCCGGGCGCGACCTAAAAGACATGCTCGCCGGGGCACGGATAAAAGTTGCCGATTACAAGCGCGAGCCAGCAGATTTTGTATTATGGAAACCATCCAAAGCAGGCGAACCAGCATGGGATAGCCCCTTTGGAACGGGTCGTCCGGGCTGGCATACGGAGTGTTCAGCGATGATTGAGCACAATCTTGGAACCACCATCGACATTCACGCCGGCGGGCAGGATCTGATATTCCCTCATCATGAAAATGAAATTGCCCAAAGCATGTGCGTTCATGACAATGTGCCTTTGGCTAGATTTTGGTTGCACAATGGCTTTTTGGACATGGGCTCGGAAAAAATGTCCAAAAGCCTTGGCAATGTCAAACTAGTGCATGATTTACTAAAGCAATGGCCCGGAGAAGTGTTGCGCTACGCACTGTTGACCGCACATTATCGGGCGCCCTTGGATTGGACAGGAGATTTACTGTCCCGAACCCACACCACGCTAAATCGCTATTACGGAACTTTACGCAGGCTAAACGATGTGCAAGCTAGCAAACAACAAGCCCCTATTGGTATGATTGCAGCTTTGCAGGATGATCTAAATACCCCGCAAGCTATGGCCAAGCTTTCTACCTTATTCAAACAAGCTAATCAGGCAACAGATCTTGTTGAAAAACAAAAATTAAAAGGACAGATACTGGCCGCCGGCGATTTGCTCGGACTATTTTCCCAAAACCCGGAAAACTGGTTCAAACAAGATACTGCAGATGATGCAACTGGAGCCGCTGATATTGACGCTTTGGTTGCTGCGCGGTTTGCCGCCCGCCAAAATAAGGATTGGGCTGAAGCAGATCGCTTGCGCGACCAACTAAACGAGTTAAAGATCATTGTTGAAGATGGGCCAGATGGGAGCATTTGGCGGCGAGGCTAAACATGATTGACGAGCTGTATAATACCGCAATTTTAACGCTGGCCGCCGGCATTGCGCATATTGGTAGTTTAAAGGACCCGCAAGGCGAGGCCAGCAAAACCGCTAAGCTTTGCGGATCGACAATCACCATACAGCTAAAGCTTGATGACCAAAACAATGTAAGTGAATTCGCTCAGAACGTAAAAGCATGCGCCTTGGGCCAAGCTGCCGCAGCAATTTTAGGCGAAAAAATTATCGGAGCAAATTACACCGAAATAAAAGCCGCCAGAGACGACTTATGGGCTATGATCAAAGATGAAACTCCAATGCCAAATGGTAGGTTTGAAGACTTACGCAAACTTATGGCCGTCAGCAATTTTCCGCAAAGGCACACCTCTACCTGCTTAGCATTTGATGCTGCCGTTAATGCCTGTGAACAAGCAATGGCCAGTAGGAACAAAACTTAATGGTCAACATATTCAAATTATTAATGATCGGCTTACTGAAAATCTATCAACAAACCTTGTCACGGGTGTTTGCATTTTTCGGAGTACGATGCCGCCATGAGCCTTCATGTTCCAGTTACGGCATCAATGCGATTAGCAGCCATGGCCCATGGACTGGCGGCTGGTTGACCCTGTCAAGATTATTACGTTGTCACCCATTTGGCTCTCATGGTTATGATCCAGTACCCGATACCACAAAAAAACGTGGAAAATTCTGGCAAATTCATAAATTGGGTGATTGGTCTTGGGCCATCCGTGGGGTAGAAGATCAACAGTCGAATTGCGATCAGTGTTCGCAAGCTAAGAAACAAAACCAACAGAAGTAGAATTCGGACATGATTAAGATCACTTTTCCCGATGGTAACATACGCCAATTTGCTGATGGTGTAACCGGCATTGATATTGCTGCTGATATTTCTTCATCATTAGCTAAGGCGGCGCTGGCAATAGAAATAGATGGTGAATTACGAGACCTGTCCCGGATCGTCGAGAGCAACGCCCATGCGCGCATTATTACTTTACGCGATGATGAAGGCTTGGAACTGGCTCGTCATGACTGCGCCCATGTATTAGCCGAAGCCGTGCAAGAATTATTCCCCGGCACCCAAGTCACCATTGGCCCGACCATTCGCGATGGGTTTTACTACGACTTTGCGCGCGAAGATGGGTTCTCTACTGATGATTTTGCAGCCATTGAAAAGCGCATGTCCGAAATCATTGATCGAAACGAGCCAATTGTACGTGAGGTTTGGGATCGTGATGATGCCATTGCTTTATTCACCAAAATGGGCGAGCATTTTAAAGCTGAACTGATTGCAGACTTGCCCAAAACCGAAGAGATAACCTTATACCGACAAGGAGATTGGGTGGATTTGTGCAAAGGCCCGCATTTGCCGTCCACAGGAAAAATCCCCAAAGCATTTAAACTGCAAAAATTGGCGGGTGCCTATTGGCGCGGCAATTCTAACAACCAAATGCTGCACCGCATGTATGGAACTGCATGGCGCAACCCCAAAGAATTGCGATTGCACTTATTGCAAATTGAAGAAGCCGAAAAACGCGACCACCGTCGTTTGGGCCGTGAAATGGATTTATTCCACACTCAGGACGAAGCGCAAGGTTCTATATTTTGGCATGCCAAAGGCTATCAAATTTGGTTAGCGGTTGAAAACTACATTCGTCGTGCCGTGAGCAAAGACGGGTATCGCGAGGTCAAAACCCCGCAATTACTCGACAAAAAGTTCTGGGAACAATCGGGCCATTGGGAAAAGTTCCGCGAAGCCATGTTTGTGGTTCCCGATGAAGTACCATCAGATGATGATGCTGCGCCAGTGGTTTCCAACGACAGCCCGTTAATGGCCATAAAACCAATGAATTGCCCGGCCCATGTGCAAATATTCAAATACGGTCAAAAGTCTTATCGCGACTTGCCGTTGCGCATGGCTGAATTTGGCTGTTGCCATCGCAATGAACCACATGGTGCTTTGCACGGCTTGATGCGCGTACGCCAGTTTACCCAAGATGACGCGCATATCTTTTGCACAGATGAACAAATTATTGGCGAAACTGTCCGGTTCTTGAAATTGTTCTCAACCGTCTACAGTGATTTTGGACTGGAACAGATCAAATATAGGCTGGCCACACGCCCCGAAGTGCGTGCGGGGTCTGATGCGGTGTGGGATCGGGCGGAAACAGCATTGGCGGAAGCTTTGGATCAAGCTGGTCTCGAATATGAAATGGCTCCCGGCGAGGGTGCGTTTTACGGCCCAAAACTAGAGTTTCATCTTACCGATGCCATTGGCCGTACTTGGCAATGCGGAACCTATCAACTGGATTATGTTTTACCAGAACGCCTTGATGCCACCTATATTGGTGCCGATGGCGACAAGCACCGCCCGGTGATGTTGCACCGCGCAATTTTAGGTTCGATGGAACGATTTATTGGTATTTTGATCGAACATTATGCGGGAAATTTACCGCTTTGGTTGGCACCAACGCAAGTAATTGTAACTCCTATCACCTCGGATGTAGACGAATATGCACAAAACGTTGCCGAACGCTTAGCAGACGTAGGCTTGCGAGTTGAAACAGATTTGCGTAATGAAAAAATCAACTACAAAATTCGCGAACACTCATTATCCAAAATCCCAATAATTGCCGTAGTTGGCCGCCGCGAGGCCGAAGAAAACACAGTTGCCTTAAGGTTTTTAGGAGCGGGAGCCAAACATCAGGTCATGATGTCCGTAGATGAAGCCGTGCAAAAACTGGCAAATGATGCCGCACCTCCCGATCAAAAGGCTGATTGAACATGTGGCAATGGAGCGAAGAACAAGGCTGGCGCAGGCCGTTAGCCATTTCATTTGGCTTTGTTCTGATCGCTGTTTTTGTAATTGCAGGAGCAATGGGTGTTGCCGCAGGTGTCGCATTAACCGGGCTATTGGCCATTCCATCATGGACTCGGCTAAAAAGCATATTGCCACTGGAATTGCCGATGGCAATTTTCCTAGTTTTCATTGCTTGGGCTTGGATATCCATGCGGTGGACAACTTATCCACAATCGGATCAAGCTTGGAAAATGGCTTTAGGTGTATTGCTGTACAGCATGTTTGCATTTGCAGTATTCAGTTTGCGCGGCAAAGCGCGATTACTGGTGTTGTATGTGGCCGCTGCTAGCCTAGCTTTGATATTATTGGTGTATTTTCTCGAAGCAGCCTTTGGGGTTATTTCCAATATGTATGCAGAGGGTCTGCCTCGACAAGAAAAGTTAAGAGACGCAACAAGGGGTATTTCCGCATTAGTTATAGCTGCTCCATGCGCATGGGCATTTTCCCACATTCTGATGCCGGGATGGCGAGGCAATGCAATAGCTGTCAGCTTTGGATTGATTGCTTTTTGGATTTCGTGGCGATTTGATTTATCTTCAGCTATGCTGGCATTATTTATTGCCGGAATACTTTTCGCTCTCGGATGGTTTTTTCCGCGAACTATTATTTTACTGGTTGGGCTAGCCGCTGTTTTTATGTTCATGCTCGCCCCGATTGTAGCACCTATAGCAGTTGATATTCTGCGAAGTTTTGATTTACCGCTTTCATGGGAACAACGTGTTGATATCTGGCAATTCGCAAGTGAACGAATTGCAGAACGACCTATGATAGGCTGGGGCCTAGACGCCTCTAGGTCTTTCGATTCCACCTATATCTTACACAAACTTGAATTTGCAAGAATCCCTCTGCATCCGCATAATGTTGGTCTGCAATTATGGCTTGAAACAGGATTAATCGGCGCCATCTTGTTTTCCACAGCAACAATTGCGCTGGCAATTCGGGTGTCATCGAGCTGGAATTTGAGCCGCTTGCAAGGCGCAACCATTTCAGCTTCATCAAGTGCAATTTTAGTGTTCTCAACCCTCACTTATGGGGCTTGGCAGGAATGGTTCTGGGCCAGTGCTGCATGGGTTGCTGCAATGTGTTTTTTACTTGGCCCCCCCCCTGATGAACTGGTAAAATCTTGAGTATTGGATCCAATATATCGGCACCTGATATTTCGGTAATAGTCGTCACCTATTTCACTGGGCCAAGCCTGTGGAAATGTTTACGATCCTGTGCCGACGCAAAAGAAGTTATAATTGTCAATAATGGCAATCACCCACACGTGGTGGAACGGCTAATTTCCTATGCAGAAAAACATGACCATATCCACCTGCTTGATGGAAACGGTAATATCGGATTTGCTGCAGCATGTAACCTTGGCGCAAAACAGGCGCAAAGCGAAATATTGATGTTCTTAAACCCCGATGCGGTATTACATGAACCGGCATTAGAAGAAATGTTTAATGCACTAACATCGCTGCCCAAACCAAGTGTTGTCGGCGGGCGATTACTGGACATATATGGAAAGGAACAGCGCGGCGCACGGCGCGGAAACCTAACCCCGTGGTCGGCACTAGTTTCAATGACTGGGTTAGCAAAGTTTTCGCAAAAATCTTCAATTTTTACCAATATGCATTGGGAAAACAGGCCATTGCCAAAACAGCCGCAAGAAGTTCCTGCCTTAAGTGGAGCTTGCATGATGTTTCGCAAACCAGATTTTGAACAAATAGGGGGATTTGACGAAAAATACTTTCTACATGTGGAAGATCTCGATATTTGCCGGAATATTTATAATGCTGGAGGCAAAGTGGTATTTGTCCCTACAGCAGAAATCACCCATTATGGTTCGACCAGCAAAGTCCACATCCTGCGCGTAAATTGGTACAAAACCAAAGGACTAGTGCGGTATTTTCTAAAATTTTCAAAAACCCCGTGGAGCAAAGCCGGGGCTGCATTGCTGGCACCAGCGATTTTTCTCGCAATAATGGTGCGGGCAAGTTGGTTGTCCCTAAAGAGTTAGCTTGCCCTAAGCGGGAAAGTACCGGATTTGGGCAATAATGAAGGCAGCTCTTTATTCAATTGCTTCGATAGCCAATTAGAGGTCTCCATCATTTTTTCCAAATCTATTCCAGTATCAAACCCAGCTCGGTGCAACATATAAAGCACATCTTCGGTTGGCACATTACCCGTAGCAGCCGGAGCAAATGGACAGCCACCAATGCCGCCACAAGATGCATCAATGATCTGTATATTATTTTCGACGCTGGCAAAAATATTGGCCAGAGCCGTATTACGCGTATTGTGAAAATGCATACGCAACGCCGCACCTTCTGCCTTTGCCGTTACCCGCTTAATAACATTTGCTACCGTCCACGGATCAGCAACTCCAATAGTATCCCCAAGAGCGACCTCTCTGGCACCGGCTGCTACTGCTCGCTCAACCAAAGTTTCAACAGTTGAAACGCAAACCTCACCATCAAACGGATCACCAAACGCTACTGAAATAGTAACAGAAACCGGCACTTGGTCGTCATGAGCCAGCGTTGCAATCCGGTCGAATAAATCCGCTGTTTGCATTGGCGTCGCGTTCTGATTTCGCAAGCCAAAGCCTGAACTTGCCACCATGACGAAATTTATCTCATCACATCCAGCATCCAAAGCCCGACGAAATCCACGCTCATTTAACGCCAAGCCAATAAAGCGAACTCCAGAGATTCTAGGCAATGCCTTCATCACCGCCTCAGCATCGGCCATAGCTGGAACTTGTTTTGGGTGAACAAAGCTCGCAACTTCCAAGCGTCTGACACCTGTTTCTATCAGACGCTGGATAAATTCAACTTTAACACTAGTCTCTAAAAGCTTGCTCTCATTTTGCAATCCATCTCTGGGGCCGACTTCGACTATTTCTATTTTGCGTGGCATTATCGTTCCTGCTATTGGCTTCTTCGTTAATTTAAGGTCTAGGTTCTAACCCTAATATCATTGGCAGTGTGCCGTAGGTGTTGTACTATCATTATATGAACTCAAAAAATAACAATACGATTGAAGTCAGCGTTATAGTACCGGTTTTTAATGAAGCGGGAAACATTGGATTATTGGCAAAAGAAATCGCTTCATCCTTGCAGGACAAAGATTTTGAGCTGATCGTGGTAAATGACTTCAGTACGGATGGCACACTAGCTGAACTAAAAGATTTACGAGTTGAAATACCGCAATTGCGGATTCTAAGTCATGAGAAAAATGCCGGACAAAGCCGCGCTATTCGAACTGGCGCAATGCACGCCAAGGGTAAGATTTTATGCATGTTAGACGGCGATGGCCAGAATGTACCCAGCGATCTACCAAATTTGCTTGCACACCTGCAAAGGAAAGATGCACCAAAGCAATTAGTGATGGTTGGCGGCGTCCGGCAAAAACGACAAGACACCTTTTCAAAGCGTCTCGGCTCAAAACTTGCCAATGCAATACGCGGTGCGATTTTAGCAGATGGTACCGAAGATACCGGATGCGGCATTAAGGCAATTGACCGCAACACCTACCTTTCCCTGCCATTTTTTGATCATCAGCACCGATATATTCCAGCTTTGGTGCAGCGCGATGGTTTGTTGGTTGAATTTTTACCGGTTCAGCACCGATCTAGAAATAGTGGAACTTCTAAATACAGTAATTTTGGACGACTGCTTGTAGCCTTTCGTGACCTTCTTGGGATGAAATGGTTACAGGCAAGAGCAAAACTTCCAGGCAATATCCACGAAGATTGATATCCATTTCATTCAAACACCTTATAAAACACCAAATGGACGAGGGCTTAGCGAATATTTTGAAATTTTTGCTGGACGTGTGTAGAGAAAATAGCTTTGCTGTTTAGCCTATCAGGTTTTTTCTGAGTTTTACCGGAGGGGGTTCGGTTTGTTGAATATGTTTCCATTGCTGTCAATTCCAGTGGTCATCTATAATGTGATGGCAATTGGCGGCGGCGCATTTGCAAAAAACTCACAATCCATCGTCGATAATTTAGCAAAAAAGCTATTTGATGTGCCAATGGCCTCAGGCACCTTCTGGACTGTGTCATCAGGAGACTTGCTGATTCTAATTTCACTGTTAATGCTATTTGCAGAATTGCTAAAATCCACCAGTACAGGCCGTGAAGCAATTGCTAATCATGCATTATCGCTGGTGCTATTTATTGTTTGTCTGGTTGAGTTTTTATTGTTTGGAGCATTTGCTTCCTCGGTGTTTTTCATTATCACGGTTATGACCCTACTTGATGTTTTAGCCGGGTTTATTGTGACGATAGTCTCGGCCCGCAGAGATATAGGCGGCGAAGGTTATGTTGATTAGCTCAAGGCCTTAAATCAAAGTGATCACGCCCATTTTTCGGTTTGTGACGCTCTGTTTGACGCCGCTGGTAGATAAGCGCCAAAAAACCGTGCCTTCTCGCATGGATTAGCCCGCAACCCTCTTGGAGCCGGCTTTGCAATCAATTGCGCCAAAAACGCAGAAGAATGAACGATTGTTATATTGTTTTGACTGCTAGTTGATCTTGCTTGCGAGACAACCGGTAAGCCAGATTTAGAGCTGAGCGCATCGGACTTTGCTTCCGGTTCACGGCTTCGTTGCGAGGATCGAAACGCTGCTGATATGGGAGAAATAGCATTCATGACAGATAAGATTGCAAATCATGGGCCATCACTCATCAAGCTATCAGTTTGATTTTATGTATCTTTTTTAGATTAACCTTCGTTTTGTTGAATATTTTACAATTTGGCAATGTATCAAAAAGATACAGTTACACCAGAAATGGCCTCAAATTTGCCTTCATAGTGTGCGCAAACGTAAATGATGAGATATACTTTAATTTTTATCCTATCCGGTATTATGGCGGTATTTGCAATTAATAATGCAATAGCGCAGCAAATTGATACATATCGAGCTAGTTCGACAATCAAATCATCAGATGACGACAAGGTACAAATGCGACCTGTTGAGCAGCGACCTCAAATTCGCGACATATTTGAGTTACCGAAAACATCCCAGCAAATACAGCGCTTTGAAGGATTGCGCGGCGTGCGCCCCTTCATATTAGATCGTTCAGGATTACAGGTTTTATTTCGCTATGAACGCGGCGGTGAAGTTCTTTTACTAAAACCGATACACACCACCCGTGGCGATACTGTTTTTAAGAATGATCAAGGAATGGTCTTATTACGATTACGCCGGGTCGGTAGTGCAACTTTATTTCCCAAAGCCAGCTCCCAAGGAATTGTGGCATGGACGACTGGCGGCGCTAGCAAACTAATCCCGCCGGAAATTTCTCTACAAAAAATGCAGAAATCATTACGGTTTATTGCCAATGATCTGGCATCAGACCTTGATCGTGATATTATAATTAAAGTCCAAAATGCAAAACAAAATACTGCTTGGGTTTTCCTTGATGCAGCACAAAATACCCGTACTGCTATACAGCAAATTTTACGAACACAGCCGCAAAATTCTCAAATACTGCAAATTCATAAAATTATTATTTCGCCTGCGGCTCAACCTGCAATTAAATTTGAAAACAACACCATATTAATCTCAATTGCTCCCGAACGTGGGTTTGCTGGCCGGTTAAGCTCTCTTCAAACTCAAAAGCTGCTTACCACCGGTATGAAAACTATAGAGCCGAATGCACTATTAGAAGTAAATGAGCCGGCCCAGCATCTAACTCCAGAAGATGATTACCTAAACACACAAACCCCTTAAAATCAGCTATCTGTTCCCTCTGCAACGGTTTTAGCCCCGGCCATTGTAGATTCAGTTGCCAAAGCCTGCATGAGCAACTCATCAATACGCCTGACTTCCTTCGAAAATAGAGGAAGCTCTTTGCGCTTTAACTTTCGTCCTGTTGGCAGCTTTACCGTCATCGGGTTTACATGACGGCCTTTTTTCAAAACTTCATAATGCAAATGCGCGCCAGTTACCCGGCCAGTTGCACCGACATAACCAATAATTTGCCCCTGCTGCACCCGGCGGCCTTTTTTAATAGCTCTACCAAATTTTGACATGTGGGCATAAGCGGTTTTGAAACCGTTGGAATGACGAATACGCACATAATTGCCATACGAACCAAACCGGGAAGCCCGTTCAACTACTCCGTTACCTGCTGCTAAAATCGGTGTCCCGGTAACTGCAGCAAAGTCGGTGCCCTTATGGGCGCGAGTATAACCAAGAACCGGATGTTTACGCCGTCCGAAACTAGATGAAATCCTTGCGCCTTCGACGGGTGTTTTCATCAAGAACCGCCTCGCGCTCTCACCTTTTTCATTATAATACCCCACTTCGCCATCGGGAGTTTTATAGCGATACAGTTTTAGATCACGTTTGCGCGGCGTAAGTCTGGCATACAGAAGGTTCCCAGTTCTAACCATCCGACCTTGTTCATCAACCAGTCGCTCAAACACCATGTCAAAGCCGTCTCCTGGACGGATGCCGCGCTGAAAATCTACGGAATACGCATAAAGTCTGGAAAACTCAAGAATTGCAGCATCACTAGCACCTGCCCTTAATGCAGCAAGATATAGACTGCCATCAATGGTTCCATTGACCCGAACCAGTTCCCTTTTAGTTTCGCGCAATAACTCTCTTGCTTGAAAATTACCGTTCAAATCACGACGAAGCATCAGTGTGCGCTCAGGGCCAATTCTGGTTGAAAGCCCGACCAGATGCATTGCCGCCTTATCAATTGCTGGCTCCACTACCAGTTTTAACTTTTGTCCAGCCCGAAAATTACGAGGATTAAAAACTTTGCTAATAGCAGCAATTGCATAAGCTGCTTCGCTGCGCCCAACACCAGCCTCATCTAATAAGACCGCCAGTGTGCCACCACTTTTCAGCTCCAGATTCAGGCGCTCTTGATCAGATAGATCCATTAATGAGAAAAACACCTGATTAGCAACATCTGATAATGCCGGTAGATCCGGAGCCGGCGGCACTATAACCGATACGTTTGGAATAGTAGTCCCAGCAGTACTCATGGCTTGCGCAGCCTTTGGTTCTGAACCTACTGTCAGATTTAAAACTGCCATCACCAGCAAGCCTAGCGGGATGCCATACAATAATACCGGAAATGATTTTCCACTCATACCAAAAGTCCCTAGTGCTTATCGAACATTCTACGATGTTCTTAAATTTCAGTCGCCAAAATCGATAAGTCCATCGAATTTACTGCATATAAAACTCGATCCGGGTTAAGGAACCTTAAGTACGGCATGACATTTTGATTTCAGCAGGAGCGCAGTTTACTGATTTTTGAACTGAATCCAAGTCTGCACGCTGTTATTCTTCCTTTAGGATCAATTATTTGAAGAAAATACAATTCCAAAGAGATTTATAAACAGCTGCGATAATATAATTTCTTGTCTTATTTTTCTTAGCATATGCAACCATATAGTTATATGGCCCTAGAAAAGAGCTATAAAAACAATGTATGGACTGTCATTCAAATGACTAAGTTCTCGATAGCAATTTGGCATTGGCACAACTACTGCGCGAAGCGCTGAGCGCATAAACTTTAAGAGTGGCAAAGTAATTTCATAACTGTTCATGGCTTGGTAATCCTCTGCAGTCAGCTTGAACAACAATTCCTTTATTAAACACATCACGGATGTTTAGATCATGAATCCTCTTCCTAAACCTGTTGAACTGTCCGCTGTAGACCTTGCTGCTTTATTGTGCGCTCGTTTATGCCATGATCTGGTTTCACCAGTTAGCGCCTTGGGCACAGCATTAGACGTGCTGGATGATGAGGGAGCTGCAGATATGCGCGATGAAGCCATGGAGTTGATCCGAGTTTCGGCTAAACAAGCGTCAGTAAAACTTGAATTTGCCAGGTTAGCTTTTGGCGCGGGAACTTCAGCACCTGGCCAAGTCGCAACTACCGAACTAAAGCGCCTCATAGATGGCCTGTTCAGCACTGCAAAAGCACAAGTCGTATGGCGAGTAGCGGCACCAAGCCTTTCAAAATCTGCGGCTAGAATTTTACTAAACCTTGTGCTTTTAGGGTTTGAATCTGTGCCTCGAGGCGGGGAAGTTACTATCGAATCTTCTTCTTCCGCACGCATGCGTGTTCACGCCCAAGGCGATAGAGCGCGGCTAATGCCGGTTATGGCAGATGCTTTAGAAGGGGTTGAACCAGAACTTGGATTTGATGGGCGCACAATACAACCTTATTATACAGGTTTGATTGCCCGCGATCTTGGCGGTCGTGCAGAAGCGATTTCTACTGGGGAGAGTATTGAGTTTATTGCGTTAACAGCAATAAATGAACAAGAAGAACGGCAAGTAAACGCCAGCTAGAACCAATATTAAAACCCAATTGCAAATTTTCTTACAGTTTTTAGCGACCCCTTAACCACTACCGTTAATGATGCAACTTGAACCAGTGGTTTGCTGGCGCCTTCAAAGCAGACGGAGTTGTGCGCAATGGATGATTTATTAAGTGATTTTCTGGCTGAAACCCTAGAAAGTCTGGAAGTTGTTGATACCGAACTGGTCAAATTTGAGCAGCATCCCGAGGATGATGCTATCTTAAATAATATTTTCCGATTGGTACACACCATAAAAGGTACATGCGGGTTTTTGGGGTTGCCTCGTCTAGAGGCTCTGGCTCATGCTGGCGAAACTCTGCTTGGCAAGTATCGTGATAAGGATTTAATCGCAACACCGGAAACAGTTTCGCTGATCCTCGAATCAATCGACCAAATCAAATCTATTTTGGATCATTTAGCCGAAACCCAGTCAGAGCCGGAAGGAACTGACGATGCGATTATTGAGCAATTAGTAGCGGCCTCCGAAGGAAAAGTTGAAACCATTGCAACTAAAAGTCCGGCCGCGCCAATACCGGAGCCAATTATTAAACCTACAGATAAAACCGAAGAAAAAGAAGAAGAACTCTCCTCTGCTGTCGGATATGATGAAGACCTCGATAGAGAATTGCGACCAGGAGAGGTGTCATTAGCTGACCTTGAGGCAGCTTTCCTAGCCGCAGATGGCCCAGATCTGGATCAACTTGCTGCCGAAGCTGAGGCCGCAAAAAAAGAAGATGAAAAGAAAGCATCCGAAGAACTGACCGCCAAGAAGTCCACTGACCCAATAAAACTGGTGCAAACGGTTCGTGTTAACGTTGAATCCCTTGAAGACCTGATGACTATGGTATCGGAGCTGGTTCTTACTAGAAACCAACTTTTACAGACCGTTCGGGAGACTTCAAGCGATGACCTTAAACTTCCGCTGCAAAGGTTATCAAGCGTCACCGCCGAATTACAAGAAGGTGTAATGAAGACCAGAATGCAGCCAATTGGCAATGCTTGGAAGAAATTACCTAGAATTGTCCGAGACTCTGCCAAGGCTGTAAATAAAAAAGTTCAACTAAATATGAGCGGCGAGAGCACTGAACTTGACCGTCAAGTGTTAGAATTGATCGGTGACCCACTAACTCATATGGTGAGAAACTCCTGTGATCATGGGGTTGAACCTAGCGATATTCGTGTTGCGGCGGGAAAACCAGAAGCGGGGCAGATTAATCTATCTGCCTATCACGAAGGCGGTCATATTGTTATCGAGGTCGCAGATGATGGTGCGGGACTGCCCACATCAAAAATTCGCAGCAAAGCAATAAAAAACGGTATAATCTCACAAGACGAAGCCGATACAATGACCGACAATCAAATTCATCGGTTGGTCTTTGCTGCTGGTTTATCCACAGCCGCAGCAGTAACGTCGATATCAGGACGCGGCGTTGGCATGGATGTGGTTCGGAGCAATATTGAGCAAATCGGCGGCACCATTGATTTGAAATCTGAAGATGGAAAAGGTACGACCTTCAAAATTAAGATCCCGCTGACTTTAGCAATTGTTTCGGCATTAATTGTTGAAACTGTCGCTGGAAAGTTTGCAATCCCCCAACTGGCTGTTGTGGAGCTAGTTCACACATCTAAAACTGGTGAACACCGCCTTGAAATGGTGAGTAACACGAAGGTTCTTAGGCTTCGCGATACCTTGCTACCTATTATTGATCTTTCACAAATCACCGGCGAACCGCTAGAAGCATCTGACCGTGATACCGGTTTCGTTGTCGTGATGACAGTAGGTGAGCAAAGGTTTGGGGTTCAAGTAGACAGCGTTTTTGATACTGAAGAAATCGTCGTAAAACCGATGTCTAACCGACTAAAAGAAATTGAAATTTTCTCTGGCAACACCATTTTAGGTGATGGGTCAGTGATTATGATCCTTGATCCGAACGGAATTGCCCGCCGGGTTGGAGCTTCACAGGAAATTGAACAAAACTCTGCACAATCACAGGCAAAAGAAACAGCAGAATGCACAAAAACCGCAATGTTGTTGTTCTTTGCCGGTGACCGGGAGCCAAAAGCTGTTCCGCTGAACTTAGTGACACGCCTTGAAGAAATTGATCCAAAGAAAATTGAAATGTCTAATGGGCGCCATCTAGTACAATACCGAGATTCTTTAATGCCTCTCGTTCATGCTAGTGGTGCGCCAGTATTTAACGAGAATACAGCCCAACCGGTTCTTGTATTTACCGATAATGGCCGTTCTGTTGGGTTGGCCGTTGATGAAATTGTCGACATTGTCGAAGAAGAATTATTCATTGAAATGAGTGATGGATCCATAGGTACAATCGGCTCTGCAATCCTCAAAGATAAAGCTACCGAAATTTTGGATGTCGGACACTTCCTTACCTTAGGCTTTGACGATTGGTTTGAAAGAGCCGCAGCTGAGAAAACTATGGAAGCACCTGTAAAAAAACGAATTTTACTGGTTGATGACAATGCATTCTTCCGCAATATGGTCAAGCCATTGCTAAATGCTGCCGGCTATGAAGTAACAGCTATTGAAAGCACTACTGAAGCTTGGACACTCAATGATAACGGTGAAGATTTTGACATTATTGTCAGTGATATTGAGATGCCAGATGATAATGGCGTCAACTTTGCTAATCGTTTGGCCGAAGATTTACGTTGGAGTGAAGTTCCAAGACTAGCATTGTCGGCACTGGGTCAGCATGATTTGGAGAAAATTGGTGCAATTACCGCCTTTACAGATGTAGTGCGCAAATCAGACAGAGAATCACTGATCTCCACAATTAATTATGTTTTGCAGTCACAAGGAGAGGCGGCATGAGCACCGAAAATGCGACTACAAACGCCAAAAAAAACGAAATAAGCGGTACGATACGGGAGTATGTTACCGTCTACATTAACGACCAGGTTTTTGGAATACCGGTTTCCGATATTAATGAAGTATTCCACCCCAAAGCAATTACTAGGGTTCCATTATCCTCTCCAGAAGTTCGCGGAGTTTTAAATTTGCGAGGACGAATTGTGACGGCTATTGAGGTTCGTTGCAAGCTCAACCTACCGCCACTTGAAGATGGTGACGGTAATAATTTAATGGCCGTCGGGGTAGAGGTTGATGGTGAAGCATACGGCCTCATTATTGATAAAGTTGGTGATGTTTTACAATTACCAGCAGCTAATTGTGAACCAATTCCAATTAATATGGATCCCGTCTGGCAAAAAGTTTCCAGCGGAATTTATCGTCTTGAAAAGCAATTATTGATTATTCTCGACATCAAACGATTGTTGGATGTGGAAGCAACCAACAAACTGGCTGCATAATGCAGTTTGGTTATGGAAGGACCTAAGATGAAACAATGCCTTGTGGTTGATGACAGCCGGGTGATCCGAAAAGTCGCTCGCCGAATTCTTGAAGATATGGAGTTTTCCTGCTCAGAAGCCGAAGATGGCGCTCAGGCGCTCAATCATTGTCGTGATGCTATGCCAGATGCCATTTTATTGGACTGGAATATGCCGATAATGAACGGGATTGATTTCCTGAAGGCATTGCGTCTTGAAAGTGGTGGAGACCAACCAGTTGTGGTTTTTTGCACCACAGAAAATGATATGGGCCATATTACCGAGGCCCTACGCGCTGGTGCTAATGAATACATAATGAAGCCATTTGATAGCGATATATTAAACGCCAAATTCGCCGAAGCAGGATTAATTTAAGCAAATGAATCCTATCCGCACCACAATAGATCCGATGGAAAAGCCTAAACGCAATGTAATTACAGTATTGCTGGTGGATGATTCTGCTGTGGTGCGTGGATTATTAAGCCGCTGGCTAGATGCAGAAACCGGCATAGAAGTTGTAGCAAAGGCAATAGACGGCGTTCAAGGCGTGCGCTTTGCCGGAGAATTCAAACCAGATGTGGTGGTTTTAGATATTGAAATGCCACGTATGGATGGGATAACAGCCCTACCGCAAATCCTGAAGGCCTCGCCAAAATCAAGAGTGGTCATGGCTTCTACTTTGACCCATCGTAATGCTGACATCACCTTGCGGGCGCTGTCCAATGGCGCCAGCGATTACACGCCGAAACCCGATGCTGGGGGCTTGGCAAATGCAGAAGATTTCAAAAAAACGCTTATTGGGAAAATTCGAGCACTGGGAGAAGCTACTACAGCCAAGCCCATCGGATTTCGCCCCAAGCAAGCTGCACCTATGGCGAGGGTCAAACAGAAGCAAGCGGTTAATTTTGCAACGCCACAAGCTATCTTCATCGGATCAAGTACGGGCGGCCCGCAAGCTCTTAGAGACTTAATGAGCGTGATAGGGCCTCGGGTGAATCTACCTATTTTTATCACGCAGCATATGCCCAAAACATTCACCACCGTATTGGCTGAGCATTTAAGTCGTACTGCCAAGAAAAAAGTGGTCGAAGCCTGCGAAGGCATGCCAATAAAATCTGGCGGTGTCTATATAGCCCCTGGTGACTTTCACATGACTGTCCGCCGGGCCGGAGTGGGTGTGGTTTTAGGTCTAAACCAAAAGCCACCAGAAAATTATTGTCGCCCTTCTGTTAATCCGATGTTTCGCTCTGCTGCCAAAGTCTACGGCAATAAAGCTTTGGTCATCATGTTAACTGGAATGGGCCAAGACGGATTAGAAGGCACACAGATATTGCACGAAGCTGGAAACCGAATAATTGCACAAGATGAAGCCAGTTCAGTGGTCTGGGGCATGCCCGGAGCTATAGCTAATGCAGGATTGACCCACGAAATTCTACCCATAACAAAAATCGGCGCGAAAGTGCTGCAAATTGTTCAAGGAAAATAATAATGAATAAAGATAACTTCAATTTTCTAGCAGATCTGTTGCTAAAAAAATCCGGGCATTTATTATCCCAGGAAAAGGGTTATTTGCTCGATAGCAGGCTGGGGCCTATTGCCAGAAAAGAGGGTGTAGCTAGCGTCGATGAATTAGTTAGCGCAATGAGAACGCGCAATGATGATCGGTTGAACTGGGCAGTAACCGAGGCCATGACGACTAATGAAACATTCTTCTTTAGAGATCGTACGCCGTTTGACCTGTTTAAGTCTGAGGTAATCCCGCACTTGGTTGAAAACCGCAGGCCTGGAGTGAAGGCTCGAATTTGGTGCGCCGCAGCATCGGCTGGCCAAGAGCCCTATTCTATTTCGATGATTTTACGCGAAGAGAGAACGGCACTGCGTGGCATGCAAATGGATATTCTTGCTTCTGACATTTCCGAGAAAGTTATTGAAAAAGCCAAAGCAGGTATTTACTCGCAATTCGAAGTTCAGCGCGGCCTGCCGGTACAGCTTCTAGTAAAATACTTTCAAAAACAGGGAGATTTATGGCAGGTTGATCCGTCTTTGCGTCAAAATATACTATTTAAAACCTTTAATTTGCTTGAGAACTTTGGCGCTCTAGGTTCTTTTGATGTGGTTTTTTGCCGAAACGTTTTGATTTATTTTAATCAGGAAACAAAAAGAGACATTTTAAATAGAATTGCTAAACGAATGGCGCCAGATGGGTTCTTATTCTTAGGAGCGGCAGAAACTGTACTTGGCTTAACCAATGCATTTGAACCTATTGCTGGAAAACGTGGACTTTATCGACGCACCCAAATGGCCCAAGCAAAAGTGGCCTAGCTGGCAACCGATTGCGCACAAAATTTGGACACAAAAAAGGGCAGTTAAACTGCCCTTTTTCAATCAATAATAAAATTAAGTAGCTTTAAGCTGCAGCCTCTTCAGCTGGGTTGCGCAGAACATAACCACGTCCCCAAACAGTTTCGATATAATGATCACCGCCTGTAGCATTAGCTAATTTTTTGCGCAGTTTGCAAATGAATACGTCGATAATTTTTAATTCCGGCTCGTCCATGCCACCATACAGATGATTCAAAAACATCTCTTTGGTCAAAGTTGTGCCTTTTCTAAGTGAAAGCAATTCAAGCATTTGATACTCTTTACCGGTCAAGTGCACACGTTGCTTATTTACATCAACTGTTTTGGCATCAAGGTTCACAGCAATTGATCCAGTTGAAATAATTGACTGCGAATGGCCCTTAGAGCGTCGTACAACCGCATGAATCCGAGCGACCAGTTCATCTTTGTGGAATGGCTTGGTCAAATAATCATCTGCTCCAAAGCCAAGACCCCGAACCTTTACATCAGTATCGGCAGTTCCTGATAAAATCAGCACTGGAGTATCAACTTTTGAGACTCGCAACTGTTTTAGTACATCAAACCCAGGCATATCTGGTAAGTTCAGGTCAAGCAGAATGATGTCATAATCATACAGCTTCCCAAGGTCTACACCTTCTTCACCAAGGTCAGTAGTGTAGATATTAAAACCTTCCGATTTCAACATCAATTCAATTGATTGCGCAGTTGCGCGATCATCTTCAATCAATAAAACCCGCATAAGCCCCTCCTTGTTTGGATCGCTCGCGAATCACTTTTGCCTCGCGATATTAGTCATAGTTAACTCGACAACAACGCTATGTGAATCCCGTTAACCAAAGTTAAACAAACCAACGGCATGTCAACTAGATTTCAATGTTCTGCAAAATTTTGATAAAATGGCAACTTGTGACTGATGTAAGTGGCGGATTAGAGCGCAAAGCCTAGATAAAACACTAAGTTTTGGATATTTATGGAATTAAAGTTTATCGGACTGTCTGGCCAGTATTAGTTTTTAAAACCAATAAAACCGACAAAAACAGAAAATTAAACAGATGATCTTTACGAGACTGCAACCCTGTTACGCTAAAGTCAGCGCAAATAAGGACACTCTCCTTTCTAATTCCATTGTGAAAGAAACCCATTTATGCGCGAACTGGTTGCTAAAATTGACGCAATTGAACCCCGGCAGTTTGCTGGACGGGTAGCTGCGGTAAATGGAACGTTAGTTGAGGCTGTTGGCCCGATCAATGCTTTAGTTCTTGGTGCGACTGCCTCTGCATCTACCCGTAAAAACTCAATCCCGTGCGAGGTGATAGGTTTTCGTGATGACCGGGCGCTTCTGATGCCATTTGCCCCCTTGGATGGATTACACGCCGGAGCCATAATCAAAATCACGCCCGAAGCCGGTCATGTTCGTCCAACCAAATCCTGGTTGGGGAGAGTAGTAAATGCGTTTGGAGACCCTTTGGATGATAAGGGCGCTTTACCCCAAGGATTAGAAGCCAGGCCCTTACGAGGCACACCACCTCAAGCCCACGCTCGCGACCGAGTTGGGGCGCGAATTGATTTGGGCGTTAGGGCCCTAAACGTCTTTACCCAGATCTGCCGGGGCCAGCGTCTGGGAGTATTTGCCGGATCAGGAGTTGGAAAATCAGTATTGATGTCAATGTTGGCGCGCAATGCTGAATGCGATGTAACTATTATCGGTCTGATCGGAGAACGAGGACGGGAAGTCAAAGAGTTTATTGATGATGTGCTGGGGCCAAAAGGTTTGGAACGCTCCATTGTCGTGGTAGCGACATCCGATGAGCCGGCATTGGCCCGCCGACAAGCAGCACAAATGACGTTAACTTTGGCCGAATACTTTCGGGATCAGGGCAAACATGTCTTGTGTCTAATGGACTCAGTTACCCGCTTTGCGATGGCGCAGCGGGAAATAGGTCTGGCAGCAGGTGAACCACCGACAACCAGAGGTTATACTCCAAGCGTATTTAATGAACTTCCACGCCTTCTTGAGCGTGCTGGCCCCGGCTGCGGTCGCAATGGCAAAGGCGGTGCAATTACCGGGATTTTTACTGTTTTAGTGGATGGCGATGATCACAATGAACCGATTGCTGATGCAGCTAGAGGGATTCTAGACGGCCATATTGTTATGGAGCGAGCAATTGCTGAGCGTGGAAGGTTCCCGGCTATCAATGTTCTAAAATCAGTGTCAAGAACCATGCCCGGCTGTCTTGAAGATGGCGAGATTGAACCAATCAGGACTGCCAGAAAAGCAATGGCTGATTATTCTAACATGGAAGAACTGATCAGGCTCGGGGCATATTCCAATGGCTCCAACCCAGAGGTGGATAGAGCAATTGAACTACACCAGCCACTAGAAGAATTTCTAAGCCAAACGGCGGAGGAAGTAACAGGTCTTGAGGCGAGCTTTTCTCGTCTAAACGAGATTTTACAAATCAATAAAAACAACCCGATTAAGGGTGACGGAGAAATATAATGAGAACCTTTGCATCTTTGGTCAAATTGGCCCGCTTCAAGGTAGAAGAATTACAACGCCAAATGGCGATGCTTGACGATGCTAGAGCGCATTTAGAGGGCCGCGCTGCAGATCTGGAGCGCAGTGTTCCCGAAGAGCAAATAGCTGCAAACGCTACCAAAGAAGGCTATTTGGCTTATGGTTCATATGCCCAAGCAGTAATTGTGCGCAAAGAAAACTTGCGCATTTCAATGATCGAAGTTGATGCACAATTAGCTGCCATGCGAGTGCAGCTTGAAGATGCTTTTAGAGAATTAAAAAAATTCGAGTTAATGGAAGAACGCCGATTAAAACAATTAGCCGAAGCCAGAGCTAAAACCGAACAGGACGAATTAGATGAGATCGCCGGTGTTCGCGCCGCTAGACGCTAATAATTTTGTGCGCCTGATGGGAGGAGTCTTGCTTCAAGACTCTTTCCCGGCCTCTCAGCCTGATGTGCAGCAGCGACTTCAACTGACGCTGCGTTGTTTTAGCATTAGTTACTGCCCAACCCTTTTTTTAGCAGGATGATTAAAGAGATACTTGCAAAATACCCGATAGTTCGCAACAAAGCGCCGGTACCGCCGGAATCAGAAACACGGCTAATTACTTCGGCTTTGGCCTGCGCAAAGCTATAACCATCGGCGACCTGCAATACACCTGGGATTAGCAAATCCACACCAACGGCCAAAAGAACCGCCAACCATAAATAAGACAACCTGCCCGTGGCCAAACCAAAAAATACGCTTGTCATTAAGAAAATAGAGCCATCCCCTGGCTCAAATGCCATTTGCAAAACCATTGATAGAGCTTCCATATGTCCCTCCTGTTTCAAAACGAAACGAATCAATGATGAGACTGCAAGCACAGTGCCGACCAATTTTATTTGATGATCAAGCTAGGTGAACTATCGTTACACCTGACCAATGACTTTCAAGCGTGCTGCCGGATGAACCTCATTTTGCGACATCACATTGGTCTGGCCGCGGAAACGTTCAACTATAGAACGGACATAAGGACGAATTGCTGGTGAAGTAAGCAGGACAGGAGTCACTCCGCTTTGTGACACTTCATCAAATCCGGTGCGAATACTAGATACAAACTCATGTAATTTGGACGGCGGTAAAGCCAATTGCTTATCATCACCTTCACCGATCAAGCTCTCTGCAAAGGCCTGCTCCCAGATTGGTGACAAAGAAAGAATTGGAAACACCCCATCAGGAGTTTGAGCTGCATGGCATAACTGGCGGGCCAACCGTGATCGTACATGCTCTGTAATAGCTCCAGGGTTGGTCGTAGACGACGAAGCCTCAGCAATACCTTCTAAAATTGTCGGTAAGTCCCGGATCGAAACCCGCTCTTTTAACAAGTTTTGCAGAACATGTTGTATGCTTGATCGGCTAATTTGACTTGGACAAATATCATCCAATAGTTTTCTGACTTCCTTAGGTAGACCTTCAAGCAATTGGTCGGTTTGAGAAAACGATAATAGCTCTGGCATGTTAGAGCGCAAAATTTCTGTTAAGTGCGTGGCCAAAACCGTAGCCGGGTCAACCACTGTTAAACCACGGAATACCGCCTCCTCGCGTAAGCTTTCTTCTATCCAAGTAGCAGGCAGCCCGAATGTTGGTTCTTTTACATGGGTTCCTGGCAAATCCACTTGCTGACCTGTTGGATCCATAACTAGCAATGAGCCAAGTTTCAAAACGCCAGAGCCGGCATCCATTTCTTTTACCCGAATAGAATACGCATCGGACTCTAATTGCAGATTATCCAAAATTCGTACCGCCGGAGTAACAAACCCCATTTCCTGCGCCATTTGTTTTCGCAAGGCTTTGATTTGGTCAGTTAACTTACGCCCGTCCATTTCGTTAATCAGAGCCAGCAATTCATAACCAAGCTCTATTTTTAACTCATCAATATGCAAGGTCTCTGAGATGGGTGCGTCAGAAGATTTCAACTGCTCGGTTTCCTGACTAACCAGCACCTCCTCAGCGGCCACCTTTTCCTGTTTGGATTTTTGATAAACCATCCAAGCCGCCCCACCAGAAGCAAGTGCCATGAGCGCAAATGGCAAAAACGGCATGCCTGGAACCAAAGCGGCAATAACACTTATCCCAGCTACCAACACCAAGCCTTGTGGGTAGCCGGACAATTGACCAACCAGAGCCTGGTCAGTTGCACCAGCAACTCCGGCTTTGGAGACCAATAAACCAGCGGCAATTGAAATAACCAGTGCTGGGATCTGACTAACCAGACCATCACCTATGGTAAGCATTGTGTAATTGGTTGCAGCATCGGAAAATGCCATGCCTTGCTGCCCGACACCGATAATCATGCCGCCAATTATGTTAATCGCAGTAATGAGTAATCCTGCCATGGCATCGCCACGGACAAATTTTGAAGCACCATCCATGGCACCAAAGAAATTGGATTCAGATTCCAAGTCAGAACGCTTTTTGCGAGCTTCGTCTTCATTTAACAGCCCCGCTGATAAATCTGCGTCAATAGCCATCTGCTTACCTGGCATGGCATCGAGAGAAAAACGCGCAGCAACTTCAGCAATCCTCCCTGAACCTTTGGTAATCACGACAAAGTTTACGATCACCAAAATGATAAAGATAATAATGCCAATAACGTAATTGCCCTGCGTAATTAGCGCGCCAAAGGCTTGAATGATTTCTCCAGCCGCACCTACTCCTTGCGCACCATCGGATAAAATCAACCGGGTCGAGGCCAGATTCAAACCAAGGCGCAACATTGTGGCGATCAGCAATACCGTTGGAAATGCACTAAACTCCAGTGGCTTTTTAATAAAGAGCGCCGTCATTAACACCAATACCGAAAGCGAGATCGAAATCGCCAATGCAATATCAAGCAGCCATTTGGGCATTGGCAAGATCAGCATCATCAAAATACTGATAATACCAATTGCAAATGCAACATCGCCACGTAAAAACGACCGCCAAGACAAGCCAATGACGGCAGTTTTTGCTTTTGCTGTCAGTGGTGACGCAGGTTCGGCCATTAATTACGTCCCTCGCAAACCCTAAGCAGCACCAAGGTGACGACTATCACCAGGAAGCGGAACCTCAACCCCATTTTGAGCGTAAAGCTTCAATTTATTGCGCAAAGTACGAATAGAAATCCCCAAAATGTTGGCGGCATGAGTACGATTACCCAAACAATGTTCCAGAGTATCCAAGATCAACCCCTGCTCGACACTGGCAACGGTTTGACCCACATGCGGCATGGCAGCCAACAAACTTGCTTGATCTATATTATCTGGATCTCCAGCGCCAGACGACAGCCCTGAAGCATCGGTAAACTTTGATCCGTCAGGTGCCCGTAATGCTTCAGCATCAATAACATCTCCAGTTGCCAGCAAAACTGCCCTGTGCATGGCATTTTCCAATTCCCGCACATTACCCGGCCATTGCCTGTTCAAAATGCAATGGCGAGCTGCTTCTGATAATGGATGCGGATTCATGCCGTTGGACGCAGAATATTTAGCAATAAAATGCTCTGCTAAAGGGATCATGTCAGCAGGACGATTGCGCAAAGGCGGAAGCTTCAAATTGACTACATTTAACCGGAACATCAGATCTTCGCGAAAACTTCCATTTTGAACCGCCTTGGCCAAATCACGATTTGAAGTCGCCAAAATCCGAATATCTATTTTCACAGGTTTACTGCCGCCAACCCGGTCAATTTCACGCTCTTGAATGGCACGCAGCAGTTTAGCCTGCAATCGGCTGTCCATTTCTGAAATCTCATCCAGCAATAGAGTTCCGCCATTGGCTTCCTCAAACTTACCAATTCTACGTGCAACTGCGCCTGTAAACGCACCCTTTTCATGACCAAACAACTCGGACTCAAGTAAATTGTCTGGAATCGCTGCACAGTTCACCGAAATAAAAACTTTCGAATGCCGGAGTGATTTTTTATGCACGTGCCTAGCCATCACCTCCTTACCTGAGCCGGATTCTCCGGTAATCAGAATTGAAGCATTAGATGGAGCAACTTGTTCGGCAAATGCAACCACACTACGCATGGCCGGGTCTCGCGCTAACATTGCCTTATCATCATCAGAAACGGCTGCTAAAACCGCCGCAATCAATTCAGCATCAGGGGGCAGTGGGATATACTCCCGTGCACCAGCTCTAATAGAAGACGCGGCCTCATCTGGAGTTGCGCTTATGCCGCAGGCAACAATAGGAATATGAATTCGTTCAGATTTTAAGTCTTGGCAAAGTTGGGCAATATCTACGGCAACTTCAACCAGCAACATATCTGCTCCATGCCCACCACGCAGTGCATTTAAAGCCGCAAAGGCAGTATCGACCTGCACTACTTTAGCCCCGTTTTCCATTGCGATTTTTGTCGCTTCGGTGAGCTGCCCGCTTAAACTTCCAACAATCAATACTCTCATGATCTGTTCCTTATCCTTTGTAGCGACTAGCTATGGTCGTCTGCTTTAATGATCTCTGTCATGGTTACGCCTAGTCGTTCATCGACCACCACGACTTCACCCCGAGCCACCAATCTGCGATTGACTAAAATATCAATTGCCTCGCCAACCTTGCGATCCAGCTGCAACACCGAACCAGCAGAAAGCTGCAATAATTCATTCACATTCAACTGAGTTTTGCCAAGCACAGCCGAAATGTTCACTGGCACATCAAATACCGGCTCAAGATCTGCTGCAACCTTGGTATCAACTTCCTCAACAGATGCTGGAGGAGTTATACCTGGTGATGTGCCAGGAGCGGGAGTCGGCTCTTGATTTGCTGACTCAAACTCCTGTAATTCCATTTCTTTTTCGCCGTCAGACATCCCTATTTCCCTCGTCTATTGATTGATTGTTTGGCTCTGCCGAATTATTTGCCGCAGTAAACCAATTTGTTATATCTTGTTCGATGCGAGCTTCAATTTCCACCGGATCCACAGATACGGATCCTTCAGCCCAAGAAATACCTACTTGCCCTGGATCTGCCTGCTCATCTATTTCCATATGCAACTTACCGCCAAAAGAAGCGGTCTCACCCAAACTGTCCAACTCCAGTTGAATTTGTTGCGCAACAGTATCTGTCACTCGTATTTTTACTTTTGGATTACCTTTGATCTCTGAGAGGGTTTTTTGTACGAGCCACTTAACCTGGTCGATCTCGTATCTTGCCAAAGCAGCACCAGCCAGTTTCTTGCCAATAATCAGCGCCAAAGAAACCGCCTGCTTGCTAGTGTCGGCGCAGCTCTCATTAATCGATGTTAGCAAGGTTGAAATTTGTTCTGAAAATGCGTTAACGGCTCGTTCTATTGCCTGTTGCTCTAAAACCACTTGATCCTGGCGACCACGATCATAGGCTTCTGCTAATTGCTGCTCAATTTCTGGAGCGCTCAAATTCCCCTGTGCGCTCCCTGATTCAAGCACATTACCGCGAGCATCAAATACGGTATCAAAATTGAATCTTTTTGTGGATTTACCTGTCATGATCAATAAATCAACTCATCATCAGATCCACCATCTGAAAGGAGAATTTCACCTTTGGCCGCCAAATCTTTAGCGGTGTTGACCATTTCCTGCTGCGCGCCCTCCACGTCTTTCAAACGCACCGGCCCCATAGATTCCATATCCTCACGCAGTATTTTGGCTGCCCGCTCTGACATATTAGAGAAAAATAAGTCCCGTAGTGCTTCTGATGCGCCCTTCAAAGCCAGCCCCATTTTTTCCTTATCAACCGCCCGCATTAACGTTTGCACACCTCCAGGATCCAGTTTTTGCAAGTCCTCGAAGACAAACATAAGCGATCTAATTCGCTCTGAGGCATCGCGATTTTGCTCCTCAAGCGAGGCCAAAAACCGATTCTCTGTCTGTCGGTCGAAATTATTGAAAATATCGGCCATAATCTCATGGCTATCGCGCTTATTAGTCCGAGCGAGGTTTGACATAAACTCCCGGCGCAAAGTTGATTCAATTTCTGCTAGAATATCACGCTGCACTGGCTCCATTCGCAACATGCGCATAACGACTTCAAGAGAAAAGTCTTCTGGTAATGCACTTAAAACCTGAGCCGCATGATCCGACTTAACTTTTGACAACACTACAGCAACTGTTTGCGGATATTCATTTTTAAGATAATTAGCCAATACTGCTTCATTGACATTACCTAACTTATCCCAAATCGTACGCCCTGCCGGCCCACGAATTTCCTCCATCACACTGTCTACTTTGTCGTCTGGCAGGAATGATGTGAGCAGTCGCTGGGTTGCATCAAACGACCCCATCAAAGAACCCGTTGATGACATTTGGCCGACAAAATCTACAATTAATTTTTCCACAGCAGAAGCCGTCACTGACCCCAAGTTTGACATGGCTTGTGAGACTTCCTTGATCTCCTCATCATCCATCATTCCCCAAAGCTTGTGGTTTTCTTCGCCTAATGCCAGCAAAATGATCGCAGCCTTTTCAGCGCCGACCAGCTTAGTAATATCATCAACTACTGGTTTTTTAGCTGCTCTTGCCATCAGTTAAGCCTCATGCAACCAGTTACGCAGAATCGAAACAGATTCTTCAGGGTGACTATCAACAATACCGGCCACCTGCTTGATTGATGAAGCTTTCACCTGTCCTTCAATCTTACTTATATCTAAACCGGGGTCATCGAACTCAACGCTACCTTCTGGGGCAGGCAAAGCCATTTGCCCACCTGCGGCGGCAGAACTACCCGGCAATTGCGGCATTGGCCCACTTACGCCTCCAGCGGCCGCCAATGCTGGACTAATGCCAGCTACCCCCGCAGAACCTCCAGAACCGCCCGTGATCAATGCCGTAACTAAAGGGCGCCCAAGGAAGAAAATCATAACTATTGAAACCAGACCTAATATTGATAATTCGATCAATCTCATAATATCATTTTTACTAAATCCTGAGCCAGATGCCTCTTCATCAATTGCAAGTGGTACTGGTCTGGAAAACCGGATATTGGTAACTTGTAGGCTGTCATTTCGAGCTGGATCAAAACCAACCGCAGACTTTACCAAGGCCTCAATCTTGCTCATTTCATCCAGCGAGCGTGCTGTCCATGTTGTATTGCCTTCTGCATCCACCCCCGTAATGCCATCGACATTTACGGCAATTGAAAGCCTTTTGATGGTGCCTACTTGGAAAATTCTGGTAGTTTCAGTTTTTGATACTCCATAATTGATCACCTCAGATTCAGTAGACGTAATATTTGAAGATCCAGAATTATCATTAGAAGATGAATTGGCGTTCGGCAGGTTATCACCCACCGTCACGTTTCCAGTTTTGCTTGTATCTTGTTCATCGGAATTTTGCACGGACGTATCTGATGAAATAACCACTTGCCCGTCGGGATCGTAAATAATTGATTTTTCAGTTACCCGGTTTTGATCCATCTCGATATTAAGCTGTACATTTACCCCGCCAGGACCAACAATCGTGCTCAAAACCCGCTCAATTTTAAGGCGCAGCCCATCTTCAATATCGGCTCGATGCTGTACAGGGTCTTGGCCACTTTGGCCATCAGACTCCATGCCTCCAGCCAGAACACGTCCAGTATCATCAACAACGGTAACCCCGGAAATCATCAATCCTGGAACAGCTGCAGAAACCAAATGCCTAATTGCGTTTGTTTGCCGAAGACCGATAGAATTAACACCAAGCTTTACCGTAACCGAGGCTTTGGCATGCTCCACTTTGGTTTGAAACAATTGCCGCTCTGGTAGAACCAGTAAAACCCGCGCCGCCTCAATGCCGCTTATTGTTGAAATGGTTCGCTCTAGCTCTCCTTGCAAGGCCCGTAACTTACTGATGTTTTGACTGAAGGAGGTTTGCCCCATCGTACTTGATTCATCAAAAATATCGTATCCAATACTGGCAGAGCTTGGTAAATTCTCTGACGCCAAGGTCATTTTAGTGGTTTGAACCTTGTCTCGGTCAACAAAAATAGCAGTTCCGCCACTGCGCAACTCATACGACACATTCATTTGATCAAGGCGAGCGGCAATCATGCCTGCATCTTTTAAACTAAGTTCAGTGTATAATAGTGATTTTTGAGCTTTACCCATGCCACTAGCCATTAAAACCAGTGCGATGGTGACCCCAGCAGTGATTCCCAAAATTGCGGCTAACCGCAGTGGGCCTAATCGGGAAAGGCTTTGAAAAAAACTATCCAATGGAATTTCCTGCCAAATTGGCCGATCGGAACAATCGACCTACTAGGCAGCTTTTTCCCACTTCATCGTAAACGAGAGCTTAACAAGCATGCGATAAGCCTCTGAAATTGAAAAAAAAAGTAACGGGAAGGTAAACAACCCTTATAAGAATTAAGCTTATCGCAAGCTATAGGCTAAGAACTAGATCGCCTAAGAACCCGCTAAGTGCAGCAATTGATTACTGCCATGGCAAGAAGCTATAGGCAGATGAGCAATGTCGGACAGATCATGACCCTTTAGGGCTACATAATTGCAATACTGAATGGTATTCATATCCCGCGTAATAAAACGCAAATGTTCTAACCCCAAAGGCAGAACCCGGTAAAAGTCGAAGCCAAGGCCATCTAGAAATTGGAAAATATCTTCGATTGATTGCCCGGACTCAATCCACGCAAAAGAGTACTCGAATAATACTGCTGCACATTTTGCCTGCTTCAATGTCGATTTGGCTCCACGAATTACCCCAGCCTCATGACCTTCCGTGTCGATTTTTAGAAATACATTGCTAAGGTCAGCAGGGTTTTGTGCCAAAACCGTATCCAAGGTTTTCACCGGCACCTTAATTTCATACATATCAGCCTGAAAGCGGCTTGTCATCAAACTACGAGTTGAAAGAGATGAGGTTTCATGGTGTTTTGGATGAACGAAAAACGAAACATCAGGTTTATTAAATTCATCCAAAGCCAGTTGAAATGCTTTAGAATGAGAGCCTTGCTCAATAGCAGAGAATAATTCTTGTTGTATTTTCGGATTAGGCTCAAACGCCATTATCGGTAAGTCTGGAAATTGTTTTATAGCGCGGGTAACAAAAATTCCACGATTTGCCCCCACATCCACAAAGGCGCTCAGTCCGGTGTTCAAAAAATAATCGAAACACAGATATTCGCCATTAGTATCAGGATTACCGTTACCAAAACCGTTTGCATACTCCCAATCACGTTGCTGCTCTCTTTTGCGAAGAAATTCAGAAATATGCAAAGCACCACTCCATTGAAACTGATTTCAACAATGTTATGGCGAAGAACCGGTAAAGAAAAATAAAACAGATAGCCCTCCAGATACACCACCTGAGGCTCTTGCTTCGTATTAATCAGCTAAATACCACGTCCAGTTTAAAAGTTGGACACACAATTATCCAACTTTTGAACCTTTATAGACAGCAACTTATCGGTACTCCTGCACCCTTGTCGCGCGCAAACCTGCCAACCCATAACGATCAATGGATTGCTGCCAACCGAGAAACTCCTCTACCGTTAGCCGGTACTTAGAGCAAGCATCGTCCAGCGTTAGTAAGCCGCCACGAACTGCTGCAACTACTTCAGCTTTGCGTCTAATGACCCATCGCCTTGTGCTTGGTTTTGGCAGGTCAGCCAAAGTTAACGGGCTGCCATCAGGCCCCAATATCATTGTTTCACGCTCTTTTTGTCCGGTTACCATAATCACCTGTTCCAATTATTATTTTTTATTTTTGGGTAACTACCCTTTGGAAGCTCAACACTAGCGCTAAGGTTTGAACATCTCGAAAAGGAATCTGGTAAAATTACCCAGTATAATTTCAATGCAATTTTAAGAAATTGCCGCTCGTTCAAATTATAAACGAGCGGGTTTCTTACCCTCTAATTATCGTTTGATCCGGATCAACTCATCAAGCATCTCATCAGCAGTTGTAATGATTTTTGATGATGCCGAATAAGCTCGTTGTACCGAAATAAGATCTGTAAATTCCTCCGCCAAATCAACGTTAGATCCTTCCAGCGCTTGACTGGCAACAGTTCCAGACAATTGGCCAGCCTCTCGCAAAGATAAGGCACCAGATTGGTTGGTCGCTTGATACGCTCCGCCATCTGCAGCCATAAGTCCATTAGGGTTGGAAAATGTTGCTACGGGCAATTGGTATATTTTTCGCGACACGCCATTGGTAAAATTGGCCATCACAAAGCCTTCGCGGTCGATATTAACTCCGATCAAATTACCAAATGCAGATCCATCCACGGCAACAGAGTTAAACCCAGAGGCTGCATCAAACTGAGTTAAGCCGCCAACTCCATTAGTACCATCAATGTCCACCGTCATTACCTGACCAGCAATACCCAACCCCGGAGCCCAGCGAACTTGACCAGCGCCTGGCGTCCCCGAATTAGAAGCTAAAATATTAAGTGAACTTGGAATAGTTGAGCTCGCAACGTTGATAGTTCCATCAGCGTTAAAAACAACAGTTCCAGTTGCTAATTGGCCATCGACAAGACCAGCGCCATTTTCCACGTCTGATGCGGGGGATGCATATATTTCAGCATTCCAAGTATTGGCGGCAGTAGCATCCTTCAAAAACGCTATTTTTAGGTTTCTAACTCCACCTAAGGAATCAAAAACCTGAATAGTGCGTTCAAAATCCGGCGTAATGGTACCAGAGGCCATATTGGTGGCACTGGCAGTAGAATCATAAGTGGCAGCACTTGCAGAAATAGTTTGTGTTGACTGTAAATTCCCATTCATGCTGATTGATGAACTAGCTTCTGCCACACCGCTGACACTACTAACATTTACAGTAGAAACCGCCGCAGTATTAGTTGAGTTAGTTACAAAGCTACCATCGCTCTCTGCCTGCCAACCCTGTAAAAAATACCCAGCAGCATTACGAAGATCGCCATTTTCATCCGGTGAAAAGGCTCCTGCCCTAGTGTAAAACAAATTTGGTTGCGCAGCCGTTGAATTTGCCTGTTCAGTGACAGTAAAAAAACCGTTTCCGGTAATCGCTAGATCTGTTGTTGAAGAAGCAGCCTGAATTAGCCCTTGCTGTGATATTTGTCTGCGCCCTTCGGCGGAAACCCCACCACCAGCATTTAAGACATTTCTGGTTTGCGAAGAAACCAGCGCAGAAAAATCAGTTCGGGTACGTTTATAACCCACAGTATTGATATTTGCGATATTGTTGGAAATTCCAGATAAGGCATTTGAATTTGCCCGTAACCCCTGCACCCCGATATTCAATGCGGTATAAAGTGACATTATTGCGCTCCTTTTTGTTTAACGCGTTTTTTTTGAGGAGCTTCTGCTTTTAGTCCAAGGCGACGTTTCTGCGCCCGGTGTATTCGTAAATTAGCTGCCGTTTATCTGCCGGACAGAAAGAATGTCGGTAAATGATGCACGGATATTACCCATAAGTAGGGCCGGTTCTGACCCAGCAAAATCAACACCGGTGATGATTCCGGTAATAGACGTTGCAACACCAACCGTATTAGCCGTGCCATCTTGAGCCGTAACTTGAATAGTATAAGCGCCATCAGGCAATTGAGCGCCAGCATTATCGCGACCATCCCAGATGAATTCCTGCAACCCGGTTGCAGTAGTACCAGCGCCTTCGTAGACCACTTTGCCAGAAGAATCAGAAATCACAATATTGGTTTCCGCTGCGGCACGGTCCAAAGCATAGCTCCATTTAGCTTGCCCTGAGACAAGCGGTGCGGTTGTGGTAGATAAAGTTGCCTCCTTGCCAATGAATGATACCGCGGAAGTAGAGGAACTGACTTGATTTAAGCTAACGAGACTTTCCAAGTTCTTGTTTTGAGCAATTTGCTGCTCAACACTGGAGAACTGTACAAGCTGGCCGACAAACTCTGTTGAGTCCAAAGGGCTTAACGGATCCTGATTTTGTAATTGCGCAGTAAGCAAAGTCAAAAATGTATCAAAATTATCCGCGAGACCAGTGCCGGCCTGTTGTGCATTTGCATCTGGATTTGTAAGTTGCCCAATTGAGGTAATAGCAGACATTTTTTCTCCTTAAGCTCTAATATCAATACGTCGATCCGAAACCAGCCAATAGCCGTTTCCAGTATCGATGTGTGTTTGTGACTGGGCGAGCGCGTCGTCCATCACTGCAGCGGTTGTTGGTGCATCCAAAACTTCATCGCGCCATTTGTCTGCATCACTTTGCCCAAACCCTTGTTGTTCTAGTTGAAATTCCAGATCATTTGCCCCCAGATCAAACCCTTCTTGTACCAAGGCCCGTCGCAGACTATCAGCCGATCTTTGCAGATCTTGCAGAACTTCTGGATTTTCCACCGTTAAGATAGCGTGCACCCTGTTATCAGCGCTAACCTGCATCTTTACCTCAATCCGCCCCAATTGTGGTGGATCCATTCGCATTTCAAACCTGCTGGCACCACCATTGGCGCGGCTGGCCAGACGAGCGGCAAATTTACTCACCGCTTCGGCTCCAATTTTTGATGCCGCGCTTTGACTAAGCGTCATACCTTGCTGCACAGTAGTATTACTACCAACGCTCCCAGCAGTTTTTGCTCCAGTGGAAATACCTGCTTCGTCAAGCACATCAGTGCTATCACCTAAGCTTGCTCCCAAATTAGTGCCTGAGGTTTCATTACCTAGACCTACAGAAAATAATGGTGACAATATATTGGAGTTTACCAATGAACTCTGGGTCGAAGTAGGCTCGACGTTATTATTATTCACAACTGCCTTGCTGGAGGTATTGGTTGCCGAAGCTACCTTATTGGCAGTTGCAGTTACGCCGGTAACTACGGTAGCAATGGTTTGGCCAGTAGAATAATTGTTGCTGAAGGTGGAATTTTTCGCTCCAGATTGGGCGCTGCGGACAGTAGCTCGAACTGCCGAAGGCCCCATGCTAGCAGCTTGCACAGTCAATAACTCAGGCGTTTTTCCCGGAACAGTTGGTACCGCAGTTGATTCAGGAGGAAGTACAGCACCGACTAAGGCAGTTTTCCCCGGAACAGTTGGCACCGCGATGGATTCAGGAGGAGGTACAGCACCGACTAAGGCAGTTTTGCCCGGAACAGTTGGTACCGCAGTTGATTCAGGAGGAGGTACAGCACCGACTAAAGCAGTTTTCCCCGGAACAGTTGGCACCGCGATAGATTCAGGAGGAGGCACAGCACCGACTAAAGCAGTTTTGCCCGGAACAGTTGGCACCGCGATAGATTCAGGAGGAGGCACAGCACCGACTAAAGCAGTTTTCCCCGGAACAGTTGGCACCGCAATGGATTCAAGAGGAAGTACAGCACCGACTAAAGCAGTTTTCCCCGGAACAGTTGGCACCGCAATGGATTCAAGAGGAAGTACAGCACCGACTAAAGCAGTTTTGCCCGGAACAGTTGGCACCGCAATAGATTCAAGAGGTATATTAATTTGATCAAGGCCGGGAATAAGGATAGAATTGCTTAAAGCGTCAGAGTTGTCTGTAGAATCATTTGCCGTAAATGTTGGTGCCTTTTTTGGCGTAGTAATACCTGCTTGTGGCTGCTTTTGAACGCCAGTTTCCTGACGCAACATATCTTGAAAGCTATCTCTTGAGACCACCGTCATGGCACCCCCATCTTTAACGGAGGCAGCCGGTAAAGATGAACCCAAAATTGAGTTGGTTCCGTTAATTTCGGTTCCGGTAAATGCGGTTACGCTCATTATTTTCACCCAAGTCACGCCTCATTGTGTGCGCTTCACCAGATAGATTAGCAAAAGTCACGCCAACTTTCATTCTCAACTAACTATCTGTTTTTAATCAATTTTAATACACAGACTAATTGCAATATCTAGTTTTGCCGGGTGATTTCTGCCCCCTTGCATCAAACTTGCCGGGCAGTATATAAAAGCACCAAATGTAACCTTGATTTCCCATTTGACCCTATAGGTTACATTCACCCCTCGCTTGAAATAGAGAAATTAAATCCCGGATATTGAAAAACTGATCATCGGCAGAAACCGCGTTTTTCTATCTATTGGGCACCATTTCACTTTTGTTTGCTGCCGCTCAGTTTTTGATATTACGCGCTGATATTGTGCTGTAAGTACTATCTTTGATCGCAGTGGTCAGCGCATTAGAAACAATGTGAAAATCCTGTTTCAATTACCCGATCAAAACCCTTCATCCGCCAACAAACAAATTCCACATCGTCCGCCCCGGCATAAAGGTAAACATTCCAGCTAATATAAGCGCGCCAAAATAAACTCCGCGCATTTGCTTGCCATGCTGACCACGGGTTTTCCCAAATAAAGGCCGCAAACCTCTATACAAGCCCCACGCTGTCAACGGAATGAACAGATGTACCGGTGAAAAAGAACCGTGAAAAATCTGCTTAATAAAGAGCGAGCTTCCCGCAACGATCATCATTGCCAACACCCATATACTTCCCATTACAATATGCAAAGTTCGACCTTTGGGGAGAAAAAATTGCGCCGCGCCCAAAACCAAAGCTAAAACAGCGCTGGCGGCATGAATTTGCACCGCCAGCGGCATTTTATCCAAAACCGATAAATCCATTTGCGCCTGACCACTCACAAGCAACACAGCTAACAATGATAATCCGCCCAGACCCAACCAAATCAAAGATGTCTGAAAATAGATGGTTCGGTTCCGAGCGGCACTAACGGGTGCTGAGCTAAAATTGACAGGATTAAAACGTGACATGATAGTTTCCTTCTTGATGGATCTGTCGGTATTGCAGGTTTTGGACTCACTGACCCATCTTGAACAAATGGATATTCTGACGAACTTGATTGTCAGTGAGTTTGAACTTTGCAGCGTCCCATTTTGCCGGGCCAAAACTAACCGGAGCATCATTTGAGAACCCAAATGGCTCAGATGGAATACCCAATAAATTGGTGTCCAATTTGCCATTAGCATTCACATCGTAAAATAGCTTAATGGCGTATTCACCGACAGGTAGGTCAGAGAAAACCACCGAAGCCGTACCCGCTTGCGGCTCCAAAATCCGGCCGCGCAACCGATTGTCACTTTTATACGACTGCTTGTTAGAAAACAGCGCGACCATAAGCTTAGCGCCAGTGGTTTCAAATTTGGCCACAGAGACATTGACTTCAATAGACTTTGCTTGGGCTGCATGGGCACCAAAAGCCAGTGCCGACACCAGTGCCAATATAGATATTTTTGATTGGATGTTCATGATCTTATTCCTTTTATTGTCAGCGCAAAACCGCGCCTGATAAAAAGAAACAATTATTGTGATCGGAATTCTACAGCTTCTGCACCAAGCTACCCTAAGCGTGCATCAATGACACCACATGTAATTTACGACCCGCGAAATACCTGCGTTTGTTGTTTACGAAGCGTGAATTGCAAGATGAAACTTGCTGCGCTCGGTGTGTCATCGTAAGCTTTGCTCAACAGCCTGACAGAATCGTAAAAAGAGACGCACAATGAAAATATCCCTGATCAAAAAAAGCGTAACAGCCACTATAAGCTTTGGCTTACTGGCAGTAGCAAATTCAGCTTTAGCCCATACTCAAGTTTTGCAATGTGGTGCGGTATTAAACTTGCCCGGCACCGCTCCCTTAGCTGCTTCAAGTATTATTGTTGATCATGATGGTACTATCACTGAAATCAAAGACGGTTTCACCACCGTAAGCGGTGCAACTGTAATTGACCTTAAAGACAAGTTCTGCTTGCCAGGACTGATTGACAGCCATGTGCATTTAACTTCGCAGCTTGGCCCTAAACAGCGCCTTGATGCAGTAACTAAATCCGATGCTGATTTTGCAATGGATGCCGTCCTGTATGCACGGCGCACCTTAATGGCCGGGTTTACTACTGTTCAAGATGTTGGTGCCAGAGGTGATGACGCAATTTATGCAGTACGCGACGCCGTTAATCGCGGTGAAATTGCTGGCCCTCGGATCTTGGCTGCGGGAAAAACCGTCTCTATTTCTGGTGGCCACGGCGATGGACGACATGGCTATAGTGAGGCAATTGCCAAAGCTCTAGCCTCACCAGCCATTTGTGATGGCGCCGATGATTGCCGCCGGGCAGTACGCGAAAACATCCGTAAAGGCGCCGATGTAATCAAGATCACGGCAACTGGCGGGGTATTATCAAACACTGCCGCTGGCACCGGGCAACAATTTTTTGACGATGAAATGCGAGATATTGTTACGGCGGCAAATTTCATGGGGCGCAAAGTAACCGCCCATGCCCATGGCAAAGACGGCATAGAAGCCGCTCTTAAAGCTGGTATTAACAGTATTGAACACGGTACTTATCTTGATCAGAAAACTGCCCGCTTGTTTAAAAAGTATCATGCTTATTTGGTACCAACAGTTTTGGCCGGCGCCACCGTGGTTGAAATGGCTAATGATCCGAATAGCTTTTTGCCGAAACCATCGCGGGACAAAGCCAAACAGGTGGGGCCGCAAATGATCAATATGTTACGCATTGCCCAAGAAAATGGTGTGAAAATTGCCTTTGGTACTGATAGCGGAGTTTCCAAACACGGTGAAAATGCCCGTGAATTTGCGCTAATGGTCGAAGCCGGTTTTACGCCAATGCAAGCGATCAAATCAGCCACTGTTATGGCTGCTGATCACTTACAGCTTTCGGATGAAATCGGCACATTAGAAGCAGGAAAGCAAGCAGACATTATTGCAGTTGACGGCAATCCACTGGATAATATCGAAGAATTATTGGATGTGGATTTTGTGATGAAGGGCGCACAAATTCATAAGAAATAAGGATTGAGCGTTGGCAGAGTACTAAATGCCTAAATCCGCTGCATTCGTACATATTGAAAGTTTTGCGCGGCGCCGCCGGGCGTGGTGTGGATCTCTAACTGGCTGTCCAGCAAATTAAAACCTGCGCCTACTTCATTGGTCAATGACTGCGCATCATACTGCACAATCGGCAGGCCAGAGCACTTTTTTGGCCCGCCAATAGCAAAGGTTGCCATCACCAAAAAACCGCCTTTGGGTACAAAATCATACAACCGTTGTTTATATGAATCACGGTCTTTGGCTTCGGTCAGAAAGTGAAACACCGCTCGGTCATGCCACAGACCAAAATTTTGCGTTGGCTGCCAATCACAGGCATCAGCCACCACCCATTTTACTTGTTTTGCCTTTTTGCCCAGTCTTTGCTGCGCCAGCTCAAGAGAAGTTTTGGAAATATCGGCCACAGTTATATTGCTAAATCCATCGGCCAATAAAAAATCAACCAAAGTGCTGGCGCCGCCACCCATATCAAGAACGCTAGCGTTTTTTGCTAGTTCACACTCTGCAATCATCGATAGGGATAGATCGGGACGTTCCTGCACCCAGCTTTTTCCCGCTGGGTTAGAACCCCAAGAGTTTTGCCAATGATCGGAACGCTTGGTCATTCTTGTTCGCTTTCAACTTTTCCTTCATTCATATCATACCAATCAGAAAACGCAGGATTGGAAAGTCTAACCTTACCTAAAGGTGATATTAAACAACAATAAATGGCAGCTTGATGGATTTGAAACAAATAAATATATATTCTTCCACATCATCAATCGAGAAGATAAACTGTTTCCTAACAACCACAAAATTGTTATTCTCAATCGTTGGAACCTGCATTGAAGAAATAAATTCACTCGCTGGAACATGGTCTCGGCTGCTTGCTTTTGCATTTCCACAAAAGCAGCAACCCGGATGCGACTTCAAAAAGGTTTGTGTCTTCTCTTTTTCTCTCCCAAAATCTAATCCTTCAAATCAGCGTCCATGCCTTTGCAATCTTCCATCAGGCCTTCGACGGCGGCAACTGAATGTAAGAAGCCTTCGCGCTCGGTTTTGTTCAGGCGAATGTTAAGAACTTTTTCGACGCCCTTAGCGCCGATAATTGCTGGTGCACCCACATAAAGACCGCGCACTCCGGCGATCTGGCCGGCAAGTCGCACCGCGCAAGGCAATACCCGTTTTTTGTCTTTAAGGTATGACTTTGCCATTTCAATGGCGCTTTCTGCTGGCGCGTAATAGGCCGAACCATTACCCAAAAGCCCAACGATTTCGCCGCCGCCTTTGCGAGTGCGATCAACAATTGCGTCAATTCTTTCTTGGGTTGTCCAGCGCATTTTAATCATGTCAGGCAATGGTATTCCGGCAACAGTGGAATAGCGGATCAATGGCACCATAGTATCACCATGCCCGCCCAGCACAAATGCGGTTACGTCCTCAACCGACACCCCAAATTCTTCGGCCAAAAAGTACCGAAACCTTGCACTGTCCAATACGCCAGCCATGCCGACAACTTTGCGTGGGGGAAGGCCGGAAAACTTTTGCAGTGCCCAAACCATCGCGTCCAACGGGTTGGTAATACAAATAACAAAGGCTTTCGGTGCGTATTGCTTGATACCTGCGGCAACTTGTTTCACCACACCAAGATTTTTGGCAACCAGATCATCGCGGCTCATGCCGGGCTTGCGCGGAAAACCAGCGGTAATAATGCAAACATCCGCCCCGGCAATGCCAGCATAATCATCAGTGCCCTTTAAAGTGCTGTCTTTACCCATAACGGTTGTAGCCTGACATAAGTCCAAGGCTTTTCCTTGCGCCGGGCCAGCAAATATGTCGAACATCACCACATCGCCCAATTCTTGGCGGGCAGCAATGTGAGCCAAAGTTCCACCGATCATTCCAGCGCCGATTAAGGCAATTTTTTTACGGGCCATTTTATTCTCCAATTGGGGACAGGTGATATACAGAATCAGGCTATTGCCTATATTCCTTTATTAACCTTGCGATTTGCGCTTCGCAATGCGATGTTTTAAACCGAAACATAAAAAGGGGATGTTTATGGACAGGTTTTATTACCGAAAAGAATTACTCGACATCATTATTGGGTTTGAAGGTAGCGACAGGGAACGATTTTTATCTGAATTTTCCCGTGTGGAAAAAAACCCGGTAGCGCTTTATGGCTGGAATATCTGGTTGGGTTTCTTAGGAATTGACCGCTTTATTGTCGGCGATATTTTACTGGGCATTTTGAAATTGATTACTTTTGGTGGCTTTGGCCTGTGGGTAATCGTCGATTACTTCTTAATCGGCAATCGCACCCGCACCAAAAACTTGGAAAAAGCCCGTTGGATTCAACAGAACATGACCAAGCAGGCCTGATATACTTAAATCACCAAACCCTTGGCTTCATGGTTTTGCTCGGCCCAACTTTGGCTGCGCATTTCCATGAGCCTTGAGGCACATCTGGAAAATTCGAAACGACCATCACCACCTTGATAGAGCTGTTCTGGCTCGGCGGCGGCACTGATGATGAGTTTGACCCGCGCTTCATACAAAGCGTCAATCAACATAACAAACCGCTTCGCCTGATTACGGTGTTCAGCGGTAAGTACTGGGACATTTTCCAATAATACTGTGTGAAATTGCTTGGCAAATTCAAGATAATCTGCCGAGGCCAAAGCCCGGTCGCATATTTCAGGAAAAGACAAACGAACTGCACCGCCAAAGGTGTTTGCAAATTCAAGTTCGCGACCAAGCACCGTAAATTTGCGTGGATAAGCCCTACCGCCAACAATTATTTTTTGCCAAATAACATCCATTATTGCCTTAGCCTGTGCATTTAATGGCGTGATATAAAGCTCTGCTTTACGCAAACCATCTTGACGGTAATCGCGAGCAGCAGCTAAATCCAGCACATCAAGTTGCTGATTTAATAATGATATGAACGGTAAAAATCGCTGGCGGTTCAAACCGTCTTTATATAATTCTTCCGGCGGCCTGTTTGATGTGGCGACCATGACAATTCCAAGGGCAAATAAATGCTCGAACAAACGTGACAATAACATGGCATCAGTAATGTCCGAAACCTGAAACTCATCAAAACAAATTAAATGCGCTTCGGCAAAAATCCCTTTAGCAACCGGCGAGATTGGATCATCACCAACGCCCCTGACAAAATTAGGGTGCCGACGTTTTTCCGACTGATCCATCTTACGCCATCTGGAAATTTGACGATGAACAATTTGCATAAAATCTTGAAAATGAATCCGGCTCTTTTTGCTAACCGGAGCCGAAGCATAAAACATGTCCATCAACATGGATTTGCCGCGACCAACTTCACCGTACAAATAAAGACCCATTGGTTGGGGCACAACACGGCCAAATAGTTTTGGCTTTTTATTGGGTCGCCAGTTTTGTAATCTTGCCTGTAACAGGCTTAACATTTGCGCCGCTCGTTCTTGCACCGGATCATGGTGCAGCTTTTCCTGCGCAACTAGGCCACGCCAAGTTTCGATCGGAGTTTCCATTAACACGCTATCCAGACAAAGCTAAAGTCAATGAGCCTGTGGCACACCCAATTCTTTGCGGATCAAACGTTTGCCGCGCTTATCATCACCCAAGAACATCCGCCAATCACCATTTTTTGCCCGCCAGAACATTGCTGGAGTTTCCATAGGCCAGCCATTTTTCTTAACAACACTCGCTACCCGTTCACGTACCACCCGGCCCCATTCAAGGCAGGCAGCGCGACGTTTATCAGAATTGGCCGCCGGCGGCAGACCATAAATTTCCCCATAGGCTTCTGGTACATCTTCCATCCACCGTTCAAAAATTGACCAGTTACGGGTACAAGCAATATCTGCAACAATAGCCTGCTCAGCAGCATCTGCATTGCCACGACGGGCATAAATTATCACCCGAGTGTCAATATTGGACTTATGATAATCTGCAAATTCTGTACGCTTGAAATTTACGCAATCTGGGCAAGTACGAAAGCCAATGCTGTAAATAGCTTTACCCGGCAAACCCGGCGATACCCACGGGCCATTGGTAAGAGCGTCCGTTAATTCGCCCACCCCGATGGTAATGGTCTTTGGAGTTTTTGGCAGCAATCGTCCGGGAACCGGTGGTTTTTCATAAATTGCTACGTAAGCCAAACCAACGGCAATCACAGCAAAAACAAAGATCGGTGCAAAAATAGCAAGACGCATGGCTCAATCCCCTAAAACAAGACAAACATATCTGTACTGGTTTCCAGCCCTAGGTCAAAGGGGGGGGCGCACAAATGTTAATCAAGCACTTGCCTAATTACCGTGCCCGCAAACTTAACCGGCACCACCTAATAATCGTTCCTTGGCTTTTTTTGCTCCCAATAGAGATAATATAGCTCCCATATCCGGCCCGTGTTTTTGGCCTGTCAAAGCCAACCGTAACGGCATGAACAGGGATTTGCCCTTGCGTCCGGTTTGTGCTTTTAACTCTGTAGTCAATGCCGACCAGCTTGCATCATCCACATCGTCAGGAAGCAACTGGGCAGCCAGTGCCAGAAACTCTGCGTCCTCATCAGCGACTACCGGATCAATATCACCAACAACAATCTTATGCCAAAGCACCGCATCGCCAAGCGCGTTTAAGTTTTTACGAACTGCCAGCCACAAAGCTTCACCGCCATCTGCCTCTAGGGCCAACAATTTTTCTTTAACTTCGAAATAGCTAGCTTCATGTAATAATTTAGCGTTTAGAGCCGACAATTCCGCTGGGTCAAAACGCGCCGGCGCCCGGGCAATTTTGGAAAAGGAAAATTCTGCAATCAGCTCATCCAATGTGCTACGCACCTCTACCGGATCAGAAGTCCCAATTTTAGCCAATAAAGACAAAATAGCCATTGCGTCTATTTGTTCCTCATCGCGTAATCCAGCCACGGACAACGTCCCCAACCGCTTTGACAATTTGCCACCATCAGCACCGATCAATAGCGGATGATGACCCATCTGCGGCGGTTCAGCGTTTAGGGCCTTGAAAATCTCTATCTGGGCCGCAGAATTAGTCACATGATCTTCGCCGCGCACGATATGAGTAATGCCAAGATCAATATCATCAACTACTGAGGGTAAGGTATAAAGATAGCTGCCATCGGCCCGGATCAACACCGGGTCGGACAAGGATGCAGTATCGATTTTTTGCGACCCGCGTATCACGTCTTCCCATAACACCAACGAACCAGATAACTTAAAACGCCAATGAGCCATCCGCCCTTCAGCTTCTAACTGAGAACGATCCGCATCACTAAGCGCCAAAGCTGCGCGATTATAAACCGGAGGTTTTCCTTGAGCCCGCTGCAATTTGCGCTGGCGATCCAGTTCATCTGCAGTTTCATAACAAGGATATAATACCCCATTTGACTTTAGCGCAGTTGCGGCCGCATCATAAGAGGTAAATCTGGTTGATTGTTTTGCAGTTTCATCATGAAGCAAGCCCAACCACTTCATATCGGTAAAAATGCCGGTTTCAAATTCTGCAGTTGAACGTTCCAAATCAGTATCATCAATACGTAGCAGAAATGATCCATTATTAGCTCTGGCAAACAGCCAGTTCAGTAATGCAGTGCGGATATTTCCCACATGCAATTTGCCAGTAGGACTAGGGGCAAAACGAACCTTAACGGTCATGGGAGCGGCTCCAAATGGCTGGATAAGAGGATCGGCGGCTTGTGCGCGCACCAAAGCTATTTGTCAATATCATCCATGTCCCGCGGATCGTTCTCACTACGACCCGGAACCACATAAACACCCTTTAACCAGCGTCCCAAATCAACTTGTCGGCAACGATCAGAACAAAAAGGTTTATGCGTATCTTGTGTTGGTTTTTTGCAAACCGGACATTTGGTATTAGCGCTCATTTGACAACTACCTCCCATTGCAGGCGTCCAGAGCTTTCATTGAGAAACAAATAAAAACGCGAGCCAATACGGTTAGCCATTTCCGCCTGCCAGCCAATATGATCTTGATCTAACCATTCAAAAACAGAAGCCCCGGCCTGTAGCTCAAGCTTTGCACCTGCGGATGCTTGCGCCTCATTTTCCAGCGACCGTAATGCCTCTAACGCAATGGTTTCGATAGTTTTTTTGCCGTTAGCTCCCAACATAATATCGCTTGGGCTACGGGTATTTTTACGACGTAACATTTCCAAAGTTCCAAAACGAGATAATGGCAAGACGTCAACTCTAGCCGGATCTTTCTTCGCCAAACTGGTCACACTTGCAAATAGAGCATTGCGCTCGTTTTTAGAGGCCATTGGCGCAAAGTCGATCACAATAATTCCCCCCAAAGACCGAAGGCGTAACTGTCTAAATGCAGATTGCGCCGCCTTATAATTAAACCTACCGCCGGTAATAGGCGAAACTCCTGTATCGACATCTATGGCCACCAAGGCTCTGGTTGGCTCAATGCAGATATCACCGCCGCCAATAATACAAACCCGCTTGGCTAAAGCCTGATCAATAGCGTGATCTATTTTTTCGCGACCAGAGCGATCGACGTCGAAAACCTCTATTTCTGCCGGCAAGTTCATCCGATCCAGAACCGATAGAGGCCCAGCACCTAGCTGTTCCTCTGCGCAAAGCCTCAGGTTAGGCCCCTTACCGGGCAGTGCTTCACGACTAACCATCACTGGCAGTTTTGCACCTTCATGCACATCAGCTGGTCGCCCCTTTTTACCGAAAGGTAAAAATCCTGCTTCGCCAATGGGCAGTTCAACAAAAGCCGCATTTAAGCTATTATCAACCCGGGCAATTCGTCCAATGTGCGCACTGCCCGCTAGCACACGAGTGCTGCGCTCTGATATGCGCTCAATGATCAATTCTAAGGGTTGCCCATCCTCATCGAACCAGCAGGCTCTAGTTTCGCCAACTGCTTCATCAATCAATACAAACTCAGTCATGAGGCAACACCGGATAGCCAAGACCGCTCAGCAGGCCATAGGTCTCAAACAGTGGCAGTCCCATTACATTGGAATAAGAACCGTTTAGGTTACGCACAAACATTTCCGCCATGCCTTGAACCCCATAACCACCAGCTTTCCCCTGCCAGTCATTGCTTGCAATATAGGCGGATATTTCATTATCGGTTAAGCGCTTAAACTGCAATCTAGTACCCACAACTCTTTGCACTTGTTTGCCACAAGCCATAGTCAAGGCCACACCTGTCCATACCCGGTGCGCACGTCCCGACAACAATTGTAGAAATTCCTTCGCCTCCACCGCGTCTTGTGGTTTACCCAATATCCTACGGCCAACCCCAACCACTGTATCGGCCGTTAAGGCCATATCGAAGCCTGTCAGATCAGCCGCTGCGCCCTTTGCTAGACACAAGCGCAAAGCTAGCTCGCGCGGCGTTTCACCTAAAAGCGGTGTTTCATCAATATCTGCAGGTTTTATTTCGTCCGGCACCACACCGATGCGGGCCAATAATTCCAAACGGCGCGGACTGCCGCTGGCCAGTAATAATCTCATACTACTTAAAACGGTAGGTGATGCGACCTTTAGTCAAATCATAAGGGGTCACTTCAACTAGCACCTTATCACCAGCCAATACCCGGATCCGGTTTTTACGCATCTTACCGGCAGTATGACCAATAATCTCGTGACCGTTTTCCAACTTCACCCGAAAGGTAGCGTTGGGAAGAAGCTCGGTGATTTCGCCTTCAAATTCCAATAATTCTTCTTTTGCCAATTGTACTTCCAATCTATTTATATGGTGCAAATGCTCCGCTCGCGCGTCTGTATAGGCGCTTCAAACGAATACGTCACTAGAGTTTTACTGTTTTTTGACTCTTCGGCAAACAAAATGGAACTGATAATCCTTCACTAGGCATACTTCATCTTAACAATGACTCAAACCAAGCCCTTCAAACAGCAAATCGGTAGCGCAAGAAATATGGTGCGGATGAGAAGAGTATCTTCGAACTAAAGCCAAGGGTGCGACTGCGTCTTTAAAAATCTGGGGGGGGGCGAGCCTTCGCCGCGCCATCGCAGGCGATGCGAAGCATCTTGCGCAAGACAAAAGAGATGGTGCCCCCGGCCAGAATCGAACTGGCACGACCGTTAGGTCAACGGATTTCGAATGATTTAATTGTTAAAAATTTAATGTATAACATATTGATAATAATATAAAAAATATTTATCAATTTTTGACTGTGTAAGAAAATGTGTAAGTATTGTGTAACTCTTCACCTTAAACCGCATACATAAAATCGATCAAAAATTGGTGTTTTCCCACATTTGATCAACTAACAACCAAAAACCCGCCCAGATGCCCGCAGAGAGGCATTAGAGCTACCTAATACAAGAAAACTGTCACTCTGACAGCTTGCTTCCATATAAAGCCAGGTTAGCGCTGTAAGTGGACCATTGTTCCGCTCCAACAAAAGCAAGGAGCAACTCAAGCTCTCCACGATCTGCGCTAATATATTATTTGCACTTTTCGTTATCGACCATCAGATTAAGTCTCTGTGTCTTTAAAAAGAATTCTTATTCGCTTAAAACGCTTTTCAAAGCATTGTGCTGATCGCGATACTTTTCAGGGTTATTGTTCTTCAGTTTTTGTAAATTTAGTAATTTCCACTGCACTGCTGGGAATTTTTCAAAATCATACAAACCCCATGCAGGCTCTGCATTTGCAACGCTAAGAAGAAACTGTTTATCATTTTTGGACAAGCTGCTATGAACTTCTTGAACCAGTTTTTCCCTTGTGCTTTCAAAGTCGCCATAAGTGAACTCCTCAGTGCTCATACCTTCGAACTGGTTGAGCATCGCCATACGCTGATCTCGAAAGTTTGGGCGTATGATTTCATGAAAAGGCCTGTCCCCACTCAAGAGACAAAGCAGGAAGCCAGTTTTCACATCTTCAGAAAAGCCTTCATTCTCCAAAAGGTATTTTACGTCAAATAAATCTCTGGGGTGTTGACGATCCAATGCGGCACAAATTTTACCGCCATAAAGTTGGCCGAACGGTACCAGTTGAATTGCGCAAAATGCGTCAAAATCATTTTGCGCTGTTATGCAGAGCACCTCCTTTTTAGGGGCATCAAGTGTACCGCGACCGATTTGATTGACTTCCACTTTAATTTGCACGCCCAAGTGGGAAACTTGAAGTTTGCAAATGTCTCGCTGGTGGATAACCCGAACGCTTGACAAAACAGTCTCTATATTTGCTTTGATACGCTCCAAAGCCGCACCAATGCCTTGAAGAGATGTTGCACGGTCTTCGATAGGTACGTAGGTCAGGTCAATATCAACCGACAAACGTGGCAGGTCGCGGATAAATAAATTTATCGCTGTACCGCCATGCAACGCAAAACAGACCTCTTTTGCCACTTCAGGCAACACCTGCAGCAAAAGTTCAACCTGACCTCTATATGTTTGCGGTGCCATAGCCTGCCAATTCCTTTGATATGGTTATTTTATAATTAGAATTGTAGACGCCATTTTTCACTATGCTGCGCTTCCCACTTCCCAAATCTACCTTTTCCAAATTCAGATATTGGAACCAGTCGTGTTTGGCTTTTTCAGCCATGTATAAGAACAGACGCTTCACTTTGACTGACCTGCATTGTTCTAAAAGCTCATGGATAATGCTGGGACGTAGGTTGTTAAGACCTTCCATCAGTTCATAGCATTCCATTAAATTTTGTTTTTGGGGCGCAAGATATAAGCATTCCATAAGTGCCCGTACTGCACCAGATACTTGTATTGAAAACGCCCCAACATCTATTTCTGTCATACCTACACTGGTTGGTAAGAAACCGGTTTTGTGATAATCAAGCTTTAGCCCCCAATCATGTCTTTTAAACCAAACTGGCAAGAATTCATTTTTATCTCCAAACAGTGTAGCTTTTGAAGGCGAAAGTTCCAAAAAATGCGCTTTACCAAGCAAGGATAAAGCTGTTTTGCCACCGGGGTGGATCGTTGAGCCTAATTGCTTTTGTAGAGCATATATTGCACCCTCATACCCGACCTTATCTCCGGAGCGGATCATCGCTCCAGTACCTATTGATTGAAGCCAGTGATTTTTCTTGTATCGTTGCTGGAGATACAGATCGTACCCTTGTTCACTCAACCAGGTTGATAACAAAACTGTTCCAGTTGGCTGTTCATTCAACAAGCGGTTTATTTTTGTGGCGTTTTTAGTACTCATAGTACCAATCTACGTCTTTTTTTAAACAAACGCAAGAAATAGTTTATTTTTACCGGCACACTGGTACTCATAGTACCAGTACGCACGTTTTTTTAAACTATTGAAATCATATAACCCGCTTTACAAGCCACATCATATTATTGATATCTACGCCCTATAACAAATGCGCACTGGCTATTGCTTTTGCAATAAGTGAGGATGAATTTTTACTAACACCACATTCACTTGCAAACACATTCCAATTAGCAACCGCAGCCTCGGCGCGCGCGATCACCTCTTTAACGTCTTGCGGTTTAATGTCTGCAATCTTGCCCAACTCAAATAAGTGTTCACGGGTAATGTCTTTGCCATGCCCCAAAACCGAAGTTGAATGCTCTCCTCCCGGTCCCTCTGACCAAGTCAAATCATATGCTGGTGCCATTCGCCAAGTGCCGTCGCGCTCCATGATATAGCTAAACTGGCGAGCATGGTCATCACGGTTATGGGCAAGGACGTTAAAAACAGCTAACGCAAACATAGCCTTACTTTCGCGTTGATCTCGCGTTACTGCACGTGTCAGCAGTAGCAAATCCTTATAATCAAGTGCTGGAATTCGAATATCGGTATAGAGCAAGCCGCTAGCTGAATGAATATGAGAACGACGCGTACCTTCACGGTCAAACCTACGTGTCGCAAAATAAGGGCGGCCTTTGCTTCCTTCCAATAATCTAGTCTCCGGCATTATCACGCCAGCCTCTTTGGCCATTAACGCATAAGCCATTTCAATTTCAGCAATATCTTCAGGATCGCCGTGGCCTGCAAACTTCACTAAATAATGCACATACCCATCTGGCACATTATCGGTACCGTGAATGGCATGCCCTTGGTCATTTATCGCAATCAACGCCTTTGGACGAGCGCCCCCAGGTGATCCACCGACCTTACCTAAAACGGAAATTAATTCACTAACATCACCCTTGAGCACGAGGCTGGCATCTTTAGCCAGTTTATCTAAATCAAGCGTTTTAGATGTCGGCTCCCAAACCTCATTGGACGGCTCATATATCAACGCCCCAATTCCCTTACTTCCAACACATGCAAGACGGTCCAGAGGTGTTAAGCTTGATGGCTCCAAGCCAAGCTGACGTGCACGGCGATCCACAAGTAAGCGCCCCCATCCATCGGGAAGACTATCATTGAGAAAACCATGTAGACCTTCAAATGTTTCAGGGCGGTATGGACTTTCCAGTTGATTTGAACTGCGGTGACGAACAGGCGAAAGCTCTAATCCAGTTTGTAGGAACGCAAGGTCATATTCCAGATAGGCGATACGGTCTCTATACGCCAGCCTGCCTACTGGCTGAATATCATCAATATCCCATTGCAAAGAAACTCTAAGAGGTGTTCCAGGGTCTATTATCACGTAATTCGCCCCCGTTTGGGTTTTTTGGTGTTTCCTAGAACATCATCAAGTGTCTCAAATTTTTCCTCTTGTAACAAATTCTCTAATGCCGCCTCATCTCTTAATGCCAAAGCCAATCTGACAAATGAAACCAAGGCAATTTTTCCTGAGCGTTCAAACTTTTTCAAAGTACCCAAAGGCACCCCACTTCGTTTGGCAAGGCCATCTAAAGTAAGGTTTTGCGCCAACCGGCGTCGTTTTAGCCGTTCCGCCAGCCTTGTTGAAACTTCTTCGCCAGACAACATCTTAAAATCTATCATTGTATCCCTTATTTCTAATAATTACCTTTAGTGGATACTATCATATCTGTTATAATTTTGATAGCTTTAAGATTCTATGGGCGTTTTAAGTGCATAAATATGAGAATTTAAGGAGATGGGTTGCATATGCAACCCTGCCTCCCATTTTCTTTTGGGGACGAAAACAGGGTGTGCAAACGGAAAAGAAAAATTGACGGCGGGCGCAAGGGCTTTGCCCTGAGCCTCGGGAGACCGGCCATTTTTATTGAAGTGCGCTGAGGGATTTGATCCCTAAGCTTCGTCGGCTCAACAACAACCTTCTAGAAATTTGTTTATAAGCAAGGTTCTGTATTGATTTTCCACAAAATATGTTCCATATATGTTCTATGCAAAACCGTATTATACCATTAGATAAAAATGACAAACCACTTTCAAAAAAAAGATTTTGCCATCCCAATTTATGAGAGAATTGCGACCTGAGTTTTATTCGGACACAGAGGATCGGGTTTCATATCTGCTAGATGCTCCAACCTTAGAATATCATCTAGATTCGATTACCTCGCGCAACCAGACACACGGTTTTGAAATATTTTGTCGAAAACTCTGTGAACGCACCATTTGCCCAAACCTGCGCGCTCATACAGGGCCAGATGGTGGAGGCGACAGCAAGGCTGACACTGAGACCTATCCTGTTACGAAGGAAATTGCCGATTTGTTTTATATCGGTGAGGAAAAATCTGCACAAGAGCGGTGGGCTTTCGCAATCAGCGCACAAGAAGATTGGAAATCAAAGGTTAAGCACGATGTGAAGGGTATTGCTGTAACAAAGCGCGATTACAAAAGAATAATTTTTGTTACAAGCAGATTTGCCAGAGATAAAGACCGCGCCCGCATCGAAGACGAACTATCAAAAGAATACGGAATCTCGGTTACAATTCACGACCGGTCTTGGATCGTAAAAGAAATCATAGAGAATGCTCGGAAAGATATTGCTTTTAATTACCTTAGAATTGGCGAAGCCAAAGATGACCCACACAGACTGGGACCAGCGGATTATTCCCGTGACCAGCAGCTTGCAGAAATTGAAAAATCTGTTGACGATCCCGAAGCGTTTAGTGGAATGGAACAGCAACGGGTAACGGAAGCTCTATTGGCAGCAAAACTCTCCCGTAATATGGAATGCACTCGCACAGAAACAGACGGTCGGTTTTTAAGAGCGATCCGGTTGGCAGATGCAGATGGTACTTTCCGGCAACGACTGGAAGCTAAATATGAACATATTTGGACAGCGTTCTGGTGGTTTGATGACTTTCAGTTCCTAAAAAATTCTTATGAAGCTTTTGCGACACTGGCTCTAAAATCCGATCACGCCATAAATTTAGAGTTTATGTGCAATTTGCTCCAACTTTTTGTCAATTCTGCTGTTCACGGATATATGTCGCGTGAAGAATGCAAGCTCGATGAGCGAATGCTTCAACTAACAGAAGCTCTGGAACAAATAGCGGAAAATCAAGACCGCCCAAATAATGCGTTAGAAGCCCAAACCTCTATTCTTATCATTAGCATGAATCGAGCGAAACTTGACAATAGGCACGATGAATTGGCCGATATTTGGGACGATTTTTCTATCATCTTTGAAAAAGCAAGTGGACTTGGTGAGTTTAATGCAGATCGACTAGTCCAAATGGTAGAGGTCGCAGGGAATATAGCCGGAAACGACTCTGCCTACAATAATCTCGTCGAGAAAATGGCAGAATTTGTTTCCAACCGTACAAGTGAAGCAGAAGGAGCTTTGATACTTCTAAAGCGAGCCCAAAAACTCGACTTTGATAATAACTTCGATATGATTCGACTTCTTGGTAAAGCCACAATTGGGCTTGCTAAAAAAGAATACTCTGACCACCTCATTGAATCTCTCCAGCTTTTGATGCTTGCTTATAAAAGCGCGGGACTTTTATGGGCCGCACGAGCAAGTTGTGCCTTTCTTGCTGCATCCCTTGTTGTGGAGAGTGATGAGGAAAACCATCTACCGATTAGCTTCGTTCCAACTATGAAAATTTGGGCATGGATTGCACTAGAATTACGTCATATTCCTGACTTCCTTTTTGCTATTCAATTACTGAAGGGTGCTTTAGCCACTCTTCCGTTGACAGATGACTCCAAAGCCAAAGTCAGTGAAGATATTCATGAATTGGACATAGCATTGGGTAGCCTGCTTCTGAATCTGGATGAATATGAACTTCATAAATTGGAAAGATTGCCGGATATATTTGAGGCACTAGAATTGTACATGGCACGATCTGCCCTCCTTTTCATACTTGGCCATGCGGATGTTTTACGAACCGATGGTAGCTTACCTAAATCTGAATCCGACGAAGATGTGAATCGTATTTTTTCAATGCTCGCAAGCCAACCTGTCGTACAAAACCTACATGGCCCCCTTGTCCTAAATGAGGAAGCACAGCAGACTCTTTGCACAAACATTCTTGGCATGACCGTTGAGATAAAAATTGAAGGCAACATAAAATCTATCCTAGTTGCAGAAACTGTCCTAGGTTCTTTAGAAGCTTTTTTTGCCACTGCAATTGAACAGCGAATTGTTCCGCATACAGAAATATTTAAACTTAATGTAATTGAGAAGGAAAGTATTTCCAAACCATCCTTTATATTGGACGCTATGAGTATGAGCGGCACCATAGTTTGGCCCACAGACCTTTCCCCTAGTAATTTCAAAAAGCAGGAAAACATTCAAAGGTTTTGGGCAGAAATATCAGGCCATATCCTTGCAACATGTTGTATTATTGAAGATGTAGATAATTTCCTAAAAACACTCCTTACCAGCGAAGCAGTGCGTCAGAGGATGGCTACAGTTGCGACTGCTAGTACTAGCTATCACAGGGTAGCGTCAAAAAGTGTTTCTCGAATATCTGACTGGCAAGATTATGTGAAAAAGTCTTATGAATTACGTGCCGAACGGCCAGAACTCTCACACATTCAACTTAAAGAAAAAGGTACATTAGAAAATAATGACACTAACCCCCAAAGTGATAAACTACCTATGCCAAAAGATCACCGCGCATATCGAGTCCAATCGGTCATAGACATTCACGCTTGGAATCAAGCTCGTTGGAGGGGTACGGCTTATGTGCAATTCACTCACTCACAACCTCCATTCGTAGCTTTTCTTTTTGAAAATGAGGAAGGTGGCAGGAAAATTTTTAAACGCTGGAGAGAACGCTTCGGGCCTCAAGATGAAAATGAAGAAATTTCACTTTCCATAGTACGACAACTGCCACAGCAAAACGAACACCACTACAGCATATTGATCACTTCTAAATTGCCAGAAACTGGCAAATTAAATCCAAAGCAAGTAATTACAATGGCCAACCGTTTCATGACAATGGAACCAGACACTGATATTAATTTGGAAAGATTTCTTGAATCATACGATCAGATTGGAGCATTTTATTTGATGCCCGCCGTGCTAAATAAATCAGGTCAACCTGAATTTCTTTATGACTTAACTATCTTAAAGCACGACCTCACCATTAAATTTGCCAAGGATGTCGGTGAGCATGACATTGAATCGGTTACCTTCAGAAAAATTAGTTCTAAAAATACATAATAACGAAGGACAATTTACTACCCTATCAAATTTTTTCAGGGAATAAGCCAGGCATCCACCTCTCGGCCAAACTAGCGGGAAACGTTAAATGCAATGGTGCGCGAGAAGTGTCGGAGGCTAGTACACCACGCTTTAGCAATGCTGATGTAACCCGGCGCGCACTGCGCCCTGTGACGCCAAGCAGGCCATCTACTTCCCCTCGTGGCAATTCTCCACGATACAGCACGGCTTCAAGCACTGCTCCAGATTTTGGAGGCAATGCATCTGCTCTAATTTCCTCTTCCGCCCAAATCATAATACGATCGCGCAAACGATCTGGCTGAACTAATTCTTCCATAAACGAAACTTGATCAATGCAGGTTGTAAGGAAAAAATGTGTGAATTTAGCAAGTTCCTCCTCGCTTAAATTGCCACGACCATCCAAATCATTACGCCGCCCCAAATCACAAGCCATTAAGTGCTTCTTATAAGCATCAACGTTGCGCGCCAGACCCCTTGCTATTGACCATATTCCACCTGTATCCAAACTATCATCCAGCATGGCATATGACATTAATCTGGCAACACGGCCATTTCCGTCTAGAAACGGGTGCATCCAAAGTAGACGATGATGCGCCGTTGCTGACGCAATAATCGAATCCACCCGCCCAAGCCTGGCATAGGCTTCCTCAAATCGTTTCATAAACCGTGGCAATGCACCGGGACTGACAGGAACGTGCCTGCCAACAATCACGTCAGTTTCACGCATTCTGCCGGGCACAATCTTTATACGTTCTCCGGTTTCTTTGTTTTCTGACCACAACATTTCATTGGGCAATAGGTTGCAGAACCGCTTATGCAATTCCAGTATTCCTTTTTCTGACGTCGTTTTGCCCGCAAGCCCTCCTTCGTCTATCCATTTTTGAACGACAATATGCGCATGGGCTTCGAGCTGAAGATCTCGCTGTTTTGGATCATCGCTGTAATCATTGTTGAGGGCGCGCTCAATATCGACCGGATGTGTATCATGCCCTTCGATGAGATTGCTGTAATAACAATTCATGGACCTGACCAGATCAGACAGAGCACGGACTATTCCGTTTGGCAAACTGCACCGCAGGCCAGTCGATCGTGCCGTTAATTCGACAGCAAGATCAGATAATGCACTGCGATGGCGTGACGTTTCACCAATCAGCAGAGGCTCCATCATGCTGATGTTTTCGCCGTGGTCCATAATCCCTTTTTTGTCCATCACTATGTCCGCTTTCTTGTCCGCTTTAAATTTCGTAAAAAAATCAACAATATCATATCGTTTCATCTATTGTAAGAAAAATTGTGTCCGGTTCTGTGTCCGGTTAGTTGGCCGGTTTAAATTCTTGCTATTATGTTCAGCCCAATTGTACATTCTGTCCTTTTTATAAACTCAACGCAGTCTATTTTTAGGTTTGCTAGGATCAAGCTCTGGTGGTGGTGGCTCCACTTTGCGTTCACGTTCCAGTTTTTCTTGGCTAGACTTCTCAATCGCCCGCTCCTTGGCATCCTCCGTCTGCCTTACCTTCAAATCCGCCGGATCGATCTTCACCGCCTGACCGTCTTTTTGCTCTCCAGCACTAATCTTCTCTGCCATTTCAACTCTCACCTGTAATTCCTGTCGTTCCGTAATTTGCGCGCTGACCAGCTTTTGTGTTTCCTCGGCATCACGGGTCTTACAGGCTTCTTTATCAGCCAAGTTTTTACGCTTGGTGCGTTGATATCGTCCGGTTAAGCGATCCCAAATACCGACAAGGCCACTGCGCAAACGATCTGCTCTGGCGCGAGTTTCAATGGCTTGTCGTTTTTCCTGCGCCTTGAGCAATTTCTCTCGCTCGGTCCTCTGCCTATCCACCATTTGTTGTTTCTCAAATGAAAGAGCTGCCAAGGCTTGATCCTGTTTCACACGTTGTACCTCAACCACCTGATCTTTTAGGCGAGCGCGCAAATCCTTCATATGGGCTTTGGCTGCTTCGGCTGAAGGCAATGAAGCTGGAGAGCCAAGCCTTGCCTCTACTACGCGCTTGCGCTCCCCAACAGAGCGCGGCACGGCATTGATATCGCCTTGCAGATCAACCACGACAAAACCAGTCCTACCATGCGCAAGGATTAAATTGTTTTCGGCCAATGCCGCTTCAAAGCTCTTTCTGTCCTCTGACTTTTCCCACGCTTTAACAATGCGCTCCCTGCTGCTTACTGTGTCGCTTAGCCCCTCATCGGCACGTCTGGCTTCGGCCAGATTAAAGTTCTCTTTTTTAGCTTGAGCCTTGTCTTTCAGCCCAGCCGGTAACTCCCAACCATGCTGGCGATATAGATCAATGGAAAGCGATTGCAGTTTTAACCGATCATGTTTTATATCACGCGCAACACCAGATTCAGGATCAATCCTGCTCCACACCACATGGGCATGTTGACGACCATATTTTTCATGAAAGATGATAGCGCGCGGCAAGTTTTCAAAACCGAGTTTCTTCTCGGATTGCGCTATAGCATCCAGGAAAATTTCTCTATCTGCCGATACGTCTTTTGGTGGATTGAATGAGAGCGAATAAAATTCCTTTTGGCACTTTGTCCCCTTGGCCATGGCTTCGACTTCCAAAAGGCCTTCGTTAAAATCCGCACTGGCAAAGCCACGTAGCTCGTAAATGGTAACATGGTCATTATCGCGGGTATTTTCCAAGTGCTTTGCCAAGCCGCTCGCATTCGAGCGGGTATTGCCTTTTAAGATCATCTCACCACGCCTTTGGCCGATAAAGCCCCTTTTTGCCCCGGCGTTTCCTGAATGGCTTTTTGGGCTTTTTATTGCCCACGCCAAGCGCATCCATCAAGGCCGTCCGCATCTGATTATGCCCGCGCAAGACGGTGATGATCTCCTCTTTTTCTGGCCACCCGCCTTGGCGAGCTTCATGTGCCAATATGCGCAATTCGTCGCCAAAAAGCTGAAGCCGTCCTATAAGCAATTTCAGGACTTTCAAGTCAGAACGCGAGCTTCTGGCTTTGCGAGGTGCCGGTTTATCAAGGCACATATCCAAAACAGGTGCATCAACCAAAGCCGGGCAGCAGTACATTACCTAAAAATGCCGCTACAATAATAAAAAACAAAGCGGCTATCGAAAGAACCAAACAGCTCGATATGAAATTTGCCGCCGAAGAAGCTAATAAGCACAAAACTCAAGGCCGTAGCCGCTAATTCTAAAACTTCAAAAATCGTCGCCAGCCTAGCTGGCGACTTTTCAAAATAAATATACACAAAATTTGACTATTTTTGGATATTCCAAGGTGGGTCATAGTTCTGAATGAGAATGCGTTCTAATCGTTCAATGATCTCATCAGATTCCAACCTACAGAACCAAAGCGTAATTACCTCACTTGCTTCTGTAATGAGGGAGTTAATTCGGCAATTTGTTGCCTGTCCGTCCAGATAGCAGTTTTTAGGATGAATCTTTCCATAACCCTGATTTACTCTTTTTTTGATGCTATCCCGACAGCGACCAATGTATTTCAATTCTTCATTAGAAAAATATACATAAAGGCCCTTCACGGTTAAAAACACTGGGTCAGTTATAAAAAATTTTGAATAACGTAGATCGCCATATCGATTTAGAAATTTCTTGTAAACGCTATCGCCAGACAGCTTTCTTTCTAGCAAAAACTCCCCTAAAGGCATATTCAAAGACGTGTGATACCTTGATGTAATTTCGGCTTTGAGCCTTAGATAGCGCTTGTGATTAAGTGTTTCTACCAAGCTCTTATTGTTCTTTTTTGCAAAAATATCACACTCACTACCACCATTGAATTGTATATCAACCAACTCAAATGAAAGGTTTGTTATCTCACTTCCTTCTGTACCAACTTGGAGGGTTTTTGCTTTCATGACACGACCATACAAAACAATTTCAATCGGCACTACTGTGCTCAGTTGCTAAAATCGTCGCCAGCCTAGCTGGCGACTTTTCCTTAATTGGCGAACGATACTTCTTCCGCCAATTCCTGTTTAAGAAACGCCATATCATCGCCGCGCACCAATACCAGCCATGGCTCACCGGCATCGTCCAAAATCCGGCCATAAGGGGCAAATTCTTTGCCTCTGGGCAAAGAGCCAACTACACGTGCATTTTTGATATTTGGTGCCTCGCGCAAACGCGCATTCCCCTTTACCCGGTAATGCGCGTCAATTTTTGCAATTTTAAGCCCTTCTGTGATGGTTTTACATATTTGCTGGTCTTTGCCAGCCTCAGAGGCACAAAACCCCTTTAGAAAGCTTCCATGGGCTATTATTGGCCTGTTTTCAGGCTCTTTTGCCTGTGAAATTCCGCTTCCAGCCAAAAACAGGGCTAAAACCGCTATTTTTACCGATACTTTCATCAAAAACCCCTCCATTCACTCAAAATCATGTTTTAGAGTCATAATATCCTGCCTTACCGCCCCGGCACGCTGCACATGGGCATAGGCATGCCAACGTCCCATGGCGATAATATCGGCTGGAGTCAAAGCGGGAACAATCTCATTGCCCTTGGTACGATAATCGCGCTCTAAATCCTCGGCGCGCCAATTGGCCGCCTGCTGCGCCGATAATTTGGCCAGATTCACACTCTCACTGGCAAACATCCCTCCTTTGGGGGTAAAACGCTGATCAAGGTCATAGGTCGGATTTCTGGTAGTTCGTGCTGATTGCCGCCTTGAAGGAATTATCAGAGACAAGGCCGAGCTTAACAGCAAACGCCACAGATTTTTTGCTTCCGCATCATGATCTTCGACAATTGGATCAAATACGCTCCAGTCTTCAATCAGTTTTCGTTGCTCAAGGCTTTCATTCTGCCCTTCTTCATAAACCCGGTTTCGCTCAAACTTACCGGCGCACCAGCAGGCATATTCAACTGTCGCCTGATCTTCGGTGCGTAGGAATATTTTTGTCCGGGCTTGTTGCAAGAAATTACTCGAAGCACGTTTGCCCATGGCCTGTTCCAAAGCCGCCACTGTCTGTGTGGCAAATACCCCAGCCAACCCTGTTGAACGCGCGACATTCCAAAATGTTGCATCGTTAAGGCCAGAGGTCGGATCAACGGTTACAATCTCTTGCACCTCATCCATCATCACGATGCAAGGCTTGTCTTGTGGTTTTTCTTTCCCCTCTCGCTTCATTTGCGCTTCCCGCAATCTTGCTTCGCGGTAAAGCGAGGTTTTGATCAATATACTGACCAATCTTGCAGGCAGGCCATCTTCAATGCTCGAAAGTGCGATCAATACGATTTTGCCATTCAACGCCTCACGCAAATCCGCAACTCCATAATCCTTGCCAGAGGCAAAACGATTGCGCAGATTTTTGGTTCCAGAAAACCCACCCAGCAATTGCACAACATTGGCAGTAATGCCGGTTTTGGTCTCACTGGCCATATTCGCCCATGAGCCTTGCAAGTAAGACATGGCACTGATGAGCGATGGCTCAGAGAATGCTTCCAGTTTTTCTTCTAAATCTGAAACGTCCTTTTTGGCCTTCCGGCCTGCTTCGATCTTTTCCTCTAGTCTGATCTGCTCTTTTACCAGTTCGGCAATTGCATCACTCAAGAGACTTTCATTGATCACCGCCTCATAAGCCCAATAGAGCGAATATGGATGCGGCGCGATATGATCCGGCGTGTACCAAGAATTAAATTCCTTCGTTTTGGAATAGGCTTGGCCGACTTCCAAAACCTGTCGCAATAAATTAGCCGCCATATCTGGCCAAAAACTATCACTCTCACCGCCGCCCATTTGGCGCATCACCGAGCGCATCACGGCGGCAATCTGGGTCGGGGTCAGCAAAGCGGTTACATCAAACCCTACTTGATCCTTTCCCGTACCAATCACCACCACATCGCCAAGACGATTTGCATCTTTGGCAATATCTCTGGTATCTTCCCAAAGCACGCCCTTGGCATCAATGACGAACATGCCGGTATTTCGATCATTCATGAATTGCCGCATAAGCGGTTTTAAGATGGCAGTAGTTTTACCCTCGCCAGTGCCGCCCATCACCATGACATGCTGAAATAGCGAGTCCTGATCGAGCATAATATCCTGTTCTTTGCTGGGCGCGCATAGATCACCGCGCAGCCTAAGTGTTCCTGTGGCTTTGCCCAAATTGAACAGCTTCGAGTCTTTGAGATAATTTGTGGCCAGATCAATTTGCTTTGCGTAAGCAGAATTGATCAACGCCCTGCTTTCGGCGCGGTACGGCCAGCGAACATCAGCATCTTTAGATATATTCGCATAAGGTGCAGCCTTCTTGCGGCGCATCGTCTCCAATACCATCATTGATACCAGTAAACTTGCGCCAATGGCGGTAATGGCAGATGCGCCCAGATATTTGGCGGAGTTAAGCACAGTAATACCAAACACTTTGGCAAAGCCAATCAGAAACCCGCCGAACAATGCCCACCGACTTTGCAAGACTGGTTCTTCGCTCGGCCATTGCTCCAGCACTGGCAATTCAGCATGAAACAAATCGCCAAAAGGCGTGGCCAATGCGTCAAACACCTGAAGTGCGAGAAACACAAAAGTCGCAACAGCCAAAACCATGAACAGCAACACGCCCATTTGTGCAGCTCGGGTAATCATCTTTTTTGTAACATGACGATCAGCAAGCCAAGTTATGCTCACCCCATTTGGCAAACGCCCATCTTCCCAAAGCGTGCGGTTTATATCACCAGGAACTTTGCAATAAAGCTGGGAATATTGGTCTTTTGGCCAAATCTGCAAAGCCGCCTCTTTGCGCTTACCAGCAACCAGTAGCTTATCCAAAGGGTGACGCACAAAGCGGCCAAAAAATTCAATCAACAACCCAAACAAACCACTGGCTTGTTCGGATCGAGGGAATAACTTCAACAGCTTATTTGCTGGCCACCAGAAAATCGCCGCCTGCAATGACCCGAGGCTTAAAGTGAAAGCCACCGGCAACATCAATATGCTAACCACAAAGCTACGAAACTTTTGCGAGATAAACAGGCCAAAAATAATGGCCAGAATTATAAACCCGATTAGGAAATCAGAAAATTCTGCTGGCATGGCTCAACCCTCCTTTTTCTTTTTTGAGGGTTTGAGCAATGCCTTGGGGATCAGCTTCTCAAAAGTTACGGGATAGCTTGCCGGATTAAGACGGTCCGTCCCTTCGACGCTCAACAAGCCTTTGCCATCAATACGTCCAGACAGGCTAAAGGCCTGCCATTTGTCCTCTTTGCCCTTCCTGCAAACCCCAATCCAAAGCCGCTCATCTGCTGGCATGCGTAGATTATAGCGGCGCTGTCTTTGCTCATCGGTAACGCGAGCGGTAATCAGTTTGAACTTGCCTACATCCAAAAGTTGAATTTTACCGACATCTCCAGAAAATTGCCAGAACTCTGCCTTTGAAACACTCACTATCGGCAAGGTATCAGGCAATTTACTAGCATCGTTCAATGCACTCATAATTACCTCGGCAATGACGGATAACTCATAAGCAGGAGCGAATTTGGCTTTGACTGTGTCATCAAGCTTGGGAAGTTTAATTGAGGTAAAAGCTCGATCAATTGCCTCGCGGCGCGTATCGATATGTTGCTCATTTTTGTTAAGAGAAATTGATGCAGGATCAAAACGGCCATATTCACCGAATAACGCGCCACCAAACAAAAAGGTGACCAAGCCAATAGCTAAAACAAACGGCCTTGCCGCTCGCATTTTTGCGGCGTTCACATGCCCATCGGTAACCAATTCTTCCCACTGCATGTAAATACCCCTCATGCCAGAATTATACTTTGCAGCGCGACGCTAGGGCTGGAGTGAATAAGAGACAATGCAACCTAAGATCAATTTCTTGTGAGAATTATAAATACAAGAAAATGGAGGCAATTTCTCGCCTCCATTCTTAGCTGATTTAAACCTTCAGGCGCTAAGCTTGGGGCTTGGTTTCTTCGGAAGGTTCTTGAGGCTGGCGCAATACGATACGACCATTTATGGGAAGGACTTCAAGTTGAAGGGATAAGCCCTTGCCGTCCTGATGTGGCCAGCATGCCCCTATTTTTTGCCAGAAAGTTTTGTCGTCACTGCCCGTGACGTTCCAGGCGATATAAGTCGGAGCCTTGTTTGTATTTGTCGTATTTTGGTCTTTAGTTTGTGCCATGATCGTTCTCCTTTGTTTTGATTAGCTTGCGTTTGCAATTTCCTAAAAGACCGTCCGAATAAGGCCGGTTGTCATTCCCAACACGGGTCTTCGCCAAGGGGCAGCTACGCCCCGCAAGCGGGGACTGGCGCGGGCCGGGTATTGATAAGCGGGTGCGGATGGTCAGGAATTTTGCATAAAAACGAAAGCAATCAGAGCAAAGCTAGACCTGGCAGCAACCAATCTTCCAACAATATGCAGACATAAACCTCCCATTTCCTCAAGCCTGTTCAAGCGGACATTCTAGAAACTTTTCCACAATCTGGCTGTACTGGCGGCAAGAACGCACTTAGGCGCTAACCCTTCTCCACTTCGTTACAACCATGGCCATGACCATGGTGCCTCTTTGCCATCTGGTGATCTGAGCTTCCTCCAAGAAAGACCTGGACAGTCTGGGTCATAAGACAAGGAGGCAATATGCTAACAATCACTACAACTGGAACATTGATGCAATATACCGAGCTCGAATTGCTCACGATGCATCAGCGATTATCGCAAGAACTGATAACAACCGAAGCCCTGAAAGAGAGGCAGGACAAACACCGCCAGCATGAGAACCGCATTCGACAATCACGCTTTAGAAAAGGCCTAAGCGGCCTGTGGGATTACTTACGCGGTGAGCACAAGCGCATTCAGCAACAAAATGAGCGCGAAGCGGGCGTAGCCATGCAACGTGACCGCAAAGAGCGCGATACGCTGATCTACAGCCATTTAACCGAACGCAGGCATATCAAAATTTTCCGCTATAACATATTGCGCAAGCATGAAGCCATGCAGGAAAAACTGATGCGTGATAGGGTGGACTATGGGCATCCATCTTCAAAGACTCGCGGCAGCATACCAGAGCCGGGATTATGATGAGGCACCAGAAACAATTGACACATGGCGTGCGTCATGTTACATTTAAGGAAGCATAATGATTGCAGGATTTAGACATCGAGGATTGAAGCGCTTTTATGAGCGCGGGGATATTGCGCAGGTGAACCCACAACAGTGCGCCCGCATTCAAAATATACTTTCGGTTCTCGATGCCGCCAAGTCCATTGACGATATAGATATTCCCTTGTGGCGACTTCACCCGCTTACAGGCAATCTCAAAGGCTTTTGGTCACTGACCGTTCGGGCCAACTGGCGGATAATATTTCGCTTTGAAGATGGGGAAGTATCGGACGTGGATTTGGTGGATTACCATTAGTAAGAAAGGAAAAACATCATGAGAATGCACATACCGGCCCATCCGGGCCAAATTGTTAAAGACCTGATCGGCGAAGCTGACCTGAGCATCGTTGCGGCGGCGGAACGACTTGGCGTATCGCGCCAACAACTGACCCGCCTCATCGGCGAAAAATCCGGCATCTCCCCTGAAATGGCGCTGCGGCTGGAGGCCGTGTTCGGCTCCACGGCAGAAGCATGGATGCGTATGCAGGATGCGTGGGAACTGGCGCAAGTACGTTCTCAGGCCGGTGATATTATTGCCGGGCTAAAGCGTATTGATGGCGCTGAACTTCAAGGGCAAGTTAGCTAGCTTTTCAAACCCCGCATAAATTTACCTGCTCTCGTTCACGCATTTGTTTTACACCGGCCAGTCGGCGGCTGGCATGGTCGCAATAGCGCTGCTCAAGTTCAATCCCGATATAGCGGCGGTTATTCAGCGCTGCTGCAACGGCGGTTGTGCCGGAACCCAGGAACGGATCAAGCACCAGATCACCCTGGTTTGAGAAACTTCTGATAAGTGGCGTAATGACGCTTACGGCTTTTTCTGTCGGGTGTGCTTTATTACCGGAATACTCCCATGGCTGCACATCAGAAATCGGATTATCAGGCTGGCAGGGATAACCCTTTGCCAGCAAGAAAGCAGATTCATGGCAATACTGTGCAAACCCGGTTTTAGACGCATACGGCTTATGCCATACAAAATGCCCCACAGTGCGAAAGCCAAGACTTGCCCATTTTTCAGTAAAGGCCGCTACGGCATTCCATCCATAGAAGCTAATGCAATAGCTGTTTGGCTTCATCACGCGGTAAATCTCATCAAAGACGGGTAGAACCGCGCCCGCATTATCATCATTAAGCAGTGTACGCCCGTCCCTGTCTTTATAGCGGCACAGATAAGGCGGGTCTGTCACCACAAGGTCAATACTGGCCTCTGGTAGTTGTTTTAATAGATTTGCAGATTCTCCACATATAATTTGGTTTTCCATTTCCTTGTCCTTCTTTAGGGTTTGGGGTTCGCATGAACCCTTGCCCACTGGCGAAGTCGGGGTGTGCAAACGGAAGGAAAAATCGACGCAGGTTTTGGTGCGGGCGCACAAGCAAAGCGCGGAGCCACGGCCTCGTCTATTTTTGCTGTAGTGCGCCGAGGGCGGGGCCGCCCTAAGCCTTGATACAAAAATGCCGCCTCAATCGGGGCGGCTCAATATTGCATCAGGGATTGAAGCCGAATGGCCAAGAGCGCGCTTTGCGGGCTTGGTTCACGAAAGCCCGCCCGGATGCCCTCTTGTTACGAACCCACCTCGCGTAAGCGTATTAGACACCAGCGCCACACGCTCGCGTATTTTGCGTGTTTCCATCTCAATGGTTTCCAGATCGGCCATAAGGTCAATCATCAAATCAATAATCTGTGTATCTGTTGGCCCAGCCTTAATATTCTTGTTCATGCGCTTGCCTCCACAGGTGAGAGTGCCAAACGGTCAAACCCGCGTTTCAACGTTAAAAATGAAACATCATGATGCTTTGCAATTTCTCTGACAGAAGCATGTCCATGCGTGATTTTGATATGCGCGGCGTAAATATCTGAATCGGACAATTTACGGCGGCGACCAAGGATAACGCCACGCTCGCGGGCAGCTTTCAGACCTTCTCGTGTCCGTTCGGAGATCAAGTTGCGCTCCAGTTCTGAAAATATGCCGGTAATCTGTAAAAATGCCCGGCCTGTGGCTGTGGTCGTATCAATACTTTCGGTCAGGCTTACAAACTGAATTTCATTGTCTTTCAGCCTGTCAATCGTATCGAGTACGTTTTTAAGGCTGCGCCCCAGCCGATCCAGCTTCCACACCACAAACACATCTCCCTTGCGCAAATGCGCCATGGCGGCTTTGGCTCGATCTCTTTCAAAGGGATGAATGCTGCCCGATACGCCTTTATCACAGAATATCTCGTCACAGCCATATTGCTTCAACGCATTGACCTGTAAATCAATCAATTGCTCGGATGTTGAAATGCGGGCATATCCAATGCGCCGCCCCGGTATCTTGACTTCGTTAAAATTGCTCATATTGCCGTACCCTCTCTTGCCTGATCAAAAACGATCCATTCTGGTTTTTGCCAATGTTGGGCTTTATCTCATGCCTCCAAAACTCATAAACCATTGTATTTCCATCAATCATTATTTTACGAAAATCCGCTATTACCCCTTCTCATAAATGATCGTTTTTGAACGGTTTTATTGCAAGCCAGAGTCGAGCGCAGCGCTCTTTTATCCACAAAATTTTTGTAGCCACCATGCTGGCAAGTTTTGCCCTGTCATGCACAGCTTCGGCCAGTGAACCGGATGCAAAGAATAGTCTTCCCATTCGCGCAAACCCTACTGCGACGGTTTCCGCCGTATGCCTCAAGTTGGATCAAGAAGAATATCCACAGCTTGTTCATGCAAACTGTTTTTCAGAACGAAAACAAGCTGTCACTGTCCTTGTAAGTGGAAACGCAGACGGTATGACAGGACAGCTTATCGCGGAGTATATCGTTGCAGAATTTCAAAAGACATACGTTCCATCTGTGGTTTTTTTAGACATGCCAGACTGGGATGGGGTGACGATAACCTACCTCTTGAATGGAGATGCGTATGGGCCATACTCCGGCAACAACTGGCGCAAAGGATTAAAGCTGCTCACGAAACATTCTGCGCAAGCTTGGTATCAAAACTAGCCCAGCGTAAATGTACTTGTAATATTTTGTGCGCGTTCTGATAGCTCGGCCTCATATGCAGCGTTCGCAACAGGCTCAACCCCATCAATTACCGCCCTGTATTTAACTTCATAAGGCTGACGCTCGGCCAACTCCCTAGCATTATGGCGAATATCTTCTGGCGTTCCTTCGGGCTGGTTTTCACCAAATTGTCTCGCTTTCTCACGCAGATGCGCATGGCGATCCTGATAATCATCAATGCGGTCAATACGAATGATATTATCACCATGTAATTTCGTCTCGATGATCGTCAGCATGTGCATGATCTCATCGGGTGATTTTCCATCCAGATCATCATAGCCATTTTTCTTAAGCAGTTCGGACACATCGTCACGCAACTTGCCATCTGCGCCGTAAATATTGTCCTCATCCAGCGTTCGGATGAAATCAATTTCCCGATTATTGTGCTGGATGGCTTTTTCTTCAATGCTGATTTGATCTTCCAGCCAATCCATTTCAACGCCAATGTCATTCAGCGATTGGCGTAATTGCTCAAGAATGGCCGCTTCAAACTTACTGTCTTTGTCTTTACGGATTTTAATCTGTTCCAGCACATTCAATGCTGCATTGCTACGGGCAATAAGACCAGAACCAGCGAGCGCCTCAGCGTCACCCATACCCAATTGAAAGGCTGTTTGCTCGCGCAACTCGGCGTTTTCGGTTGTAATATTCAGGTCAGGGTTATCGTGTTCTTTCATCGGGCACCTGCCGCGATTATTGCAAAAAACCGGCGGACAGTTAAACCTGTCCGAAATCGAGAAATAGCACAGCTATTTCTCGGACTATCCACCATCAACATGGCAACACACCCCTGTGCCCCGCCAACCCGTTCAAATTTCCCAGAATAATATACGTTCCCTGAAAGTCCCAAATCGCACCTAAATTGTATGTCTGTTTTCTGCCCCTCTATTGAAGCATAGCCAATTTAATGCAGGTTTAAGTTTAGATGGCATTTAGGCTAAATTCGAAATACCTGAATGCTACATTTAAGTTTATCTCGGTTATCCGTGCCATAGAGGCCATGGTCGGGATTAGACAGGCCACAGGTCAAAGAAACCGGATCAGATGGGTTGTGATAGTTGTGGGTAAGCCGTTGCAGCTTCGGTGCAGGGATATGGTGCAGGGATGTTTTGTGAACCAGGTTAGTGATGTTAACACTCTGTACTAATTCACACAGGCGCTTTTGTTAGCAAGGATAGCCCGAGGCCTCCCCCAGCGCTAATAACTTGCTTAACCCAGTAAAATTATTTACTACTGAAATCGTAGGTGGGGGAAATTTAGAGACTGCTTGTCGCTCGTATATCGAGCATAAAGTTAGTTGAATTTAATCGGTATTAATAATTGAGAAAAGATAAAAAAAACAAGCACCCTAAACCACAAGCGATTGATTTGTTTTGTGGTTGTGGGGGGTTAACATTGGGACTGAAACAGGCTGGTTTTGAAGTTGTTGCTGGTGTTGAACTGGATAATTTAGCCGCTTCCTCATATCGCAACAATCATCGTAATACTCAAATGTACCAAGGCGATATCCAAACCCTCAACCCGATTGATATTATGCAAGAGTTGGGAATACAAAAGGGTGAGCTAACACTCTTAGCAGGCTGCCCACCGTGCCAAGGGTTTTCAACTCTAAGAACAGGTAATGGATCAAAAAAAATAGACGATCCAATGAACGACCTGGTCTTTGAGTTTATTAGATTTACCGAAGCCATTCTTCCCAAAGCAATAATGATGGAAAATGTCCCCGGCCTTGCTTCAGATTATCGTGTTAGTAGAATTGTGACTTGTTTAGAGCAGATGGGCTACAACTGCGATTCCCAAATTTTTGATGCTTCCAAATTTGGGGTTCCGCAACGCCGTCGGAGAATGATTCTTGTTGGTCTTCAAAATCAAAAGCCTATTTTTGCCCCAGAGAAAAAAAAGCGTGTAAATGTTCGACAGGCGATTGGCGCCTTGCCTCAGCCGGGGAACAGCGGCGACCCTTTACATAATTATAAAGTAAATCGCACATCCAGAATTATAGAATTAATTAATAAAATTCCACTGGATGGCGGAAGCAGGACAGATTTACCTTTTGATGATCAGCTACCGTGTCACCAAAAATGCAATGGTTATAAAGATACCTACGGGAGAATGACGTGGTCGAAGCCCGCTCCGACGATCACTGGCGGATGCATTAATCCATCCAAGGGCCGGTTTCTACATCCAGAGCAAAACCGCGCTATAACATTGCGAGAAGCGGCCTTATTGCAAGGCTTTCCGAAAAATTTTAAATTTGATCTTTCCAATGGTTTATATGCCACAGCTCAAATGATAGGGAACGCCTTTCCCCCGACATTCGCAAAGGAACACGCAAAATCGTTGTTGGCATCGCTTTATTCAGAGGCTTAAGCCCTAAGTTTATTGCTCTACATTAACCTCAATAAAATGAGTTTTTGCGGTACCTCTAGTAAATCGTTTTGGGTCAAACAGCTCAGGCCTTACGTAGAGAATGCGGTTAACAGGATACATCGAACAGAATGCTGCTACGACAATGGCCTCAAGCTTGTCACCAGTTAGACCAATATCTATGTTAGTTCCACCATCAAAATAAGTGCTTTGATAAAATCGGGCAATTGCGGTGACGAGTATATTTGGATCTTGGATGTCACACTTTTCTAACATTCCAGATTGAGCGCTTTTTACCGCAACATCTGCGGCTAACCTTGCAACTGTCGCTCGTGCTGTCTCTACATTATCAACCAATACACGTATTGCATCATAATTGCACTCCTCAACTAGATGGATTAAGCGCTCATGTTTGGCGGAACCAAAAGCTAACAGAGCTTTAATCCGTGTTTCGTCAGTGCTTAGTGAGTGCAATGTTTCTATGTGGTATGGTGGCTTCTCGCCAGTCAGAACGGATTTCAGTTCATTTTGGAGGGCATCAAAATTATGTTCGGTTTTAGCATTTAATATTCTTTTAAGATCAACCTCCAGTGGAAAATAATGCTCCGCCTCAGTGTACACAATTCGAACGTTTTTGGAAACTTTCAAATGATCAAATATCAATCTAAATATAATAGATTTGGTTTGACCAGTTACATCAACTACAACACGTTCTTCTTTTATTTGTTCTTCCCTAGATAGCAATTTCGATGCATCTATAATACGGTAATCAAGAGATCGTTTTTTGACTTCATTAATAATTTTGTCGCTTAACCCTTTAAGTGGATGTCTAATAAGCAATACTCGCTTTGCTTGTGTTGCGTCTAGAGATCGTCGAGCAGATTCAAGCGCTCTCTCTTCAAACCCTAATGACAGGACAAGAGTGTAATTCGAACTATCGACGGATTTGGGGTTAAACTCGGTAAATTTAGGCAAAGGAACCAACTCTTTTTCCGTATACTCTCGATCCCCATCAGTGGTATTTATCGTAAATAAATCACGTTGAATAGCAGGAGGTGGATTACTTTTCTCAATAGCATCTCCGGTTGGGTTCCCATCCATTTCTACAGAAAAGTTCTGATCATTTTGGTCGGCATCATCGGTTTCTAAGTTTCTAAGTAAAATATCCGCACCTTTTTCTGGTTTATTTAACCATTCTTCCAAGTCTGAGCCAGATAGCTCGAATCTGTCTCTTTCCGCTAACCCAATATAATTAGACAAACCATATATTTTGCGAAACACTAATTTGAATTGTAAAACTGGATCAGAGTCCCTTGTTTTGGTCCTTGGTGCTCCTCCCTGAAAAACAAAAACGCCTGCATCAATTAACTCTCTTAACCGCTTTATTTGTTCTTTAGTATCTCCGGCGGTAATACGAACATATAAAGCCGTATATTGCCTTAGCCCGCGTGATTCACCTTTCTTGGCTGACTGCATTAGCAGTTTATAAGAGGCCGTTGCAAAAGATTTAGCTACAGCCTTCAAATTACCATCTCGTCGATCTAAGAGGTAGAGATGCCTAGAGCACAATGATTGAAAAACTTCATTTTGTATGCGTTCCGGTATAGGAAAATTTCCATCCGATCTCCTCAGAATGTCTTCATATAAGGTTATCGCACTACCCATGTCTCCTACACACACAGCACGAAGCGCCGAAAATCCAGAATAAACAGCCTTACGTTGAGCAGAAGTGGGATTAGACTCGGCGATTTCATTCGCAATAGACGCGAGGGTTTTACTACCAAGTATATCTGAGGGACTTTGCTGTGGATGCGAAGGAAACAACCTTGCTCGATGAGTTAATATTTTTTTGAGGAATACATCGCGTCCTTTTTCTTTTAAACGTTTACTTACTTCAGATCCTAGGTCAAATGTTTCAAAATCACGCCAGTGCGCCGCCTGCTCAATTCCTCCCGGTGATTTTAGTACCAAGAATATCGTTTGAGTCTCTGAAGTAATTTTAAAAGCACAATCTGGGTTTTGAAAAATTAATTTTGAAAGCAATTGGTCGATGAGATTCCTGTCGAGAAACCTTGTCGAAACATCATCTAATAGAAAAAGAACGTCAGATTTACACCAAACGTCAGTTGTTGCTCGAATTGCATCTGCTAGTTGAGGGAATGCATTTGAGGGCGGTAATGCCATTTTGACACGGCTATCGGCCCGGGTTGCCGCGTTAAACAAAGAAACTAGCTCACGTTCTAGCTCTTGTATTGTTGCGCCACAACAGGGCTCATGCCCCATAAGAATTGCGTCCAATGAATCGGTGATAAATTGACTTGCTTTACGCTCTACCCTTGAAGCGTCTATATCCTGAAGGTGTGCCAAAGAACGGGCCGCCTCAAGCGCATAAGAAATGACCAAACGTGCAAATAAATTTCTTGGATCCTGTTGCTGGTTTGGCTCAATAGATAAAAGGCTGGAGGCAGAAACAAAAAATCCAACATACCCATCCGCTTCTAGACGGCTTACTACTTTTTTGTCACTTTCTCGAACCGTCTTAACGGCTCGTGCATGGAACTGCAAAGCCCTCAGCAACATGGTCTTACCACACCCTCGCATCCCAGTAACTATAGTGGGACCGGGAGAGCTAATTTGCTTTAACCACTTACCATCAGGATCAACCAACAAGTATGGCACATGCCACGCATGAAGAGTCTGTGCATTGTAATTTTCGCCAAATCTATCAAGCTTGAAATCGGATCGCCAAGGCCGCCAAGGCTCAGATGTTCGAAAATAACAATCTTCTATTTTAGATTTATAGTCCGTACTGGCTGGCACACGTTGATTTTCTGTTTTTGGTAACAAGCTAGATCAAATTTTTTCCGATGGGATGATAAATACGGTAAGAGGTGTTCCAGATATTTCATGTCCGCAATTATGTAGTCTACGATAATCAGGGTTGGTCGGTCTGGCACCCAGTCTCGCCATTTATCTTGAAAGTCCCGCAATTCCCGTGTGGGAATAAATCCAATATTCCAACTCTCTTTCAGAGTATCGGCCAATTGTAAGGCCAAACGGCTTTTCCCTTGACCGCCATCACCGGCTATCTGCATCCAGCTAAAACCGGGGCTTTCGTTTGCGAATTTCTTTAGTATTTCCTCTTCCTTATCCCGCCCGATAACCTCTAACGCCCGTGATGTGAAGCGGTGGGTTTCATTTTTCCCTGCCTCTGGAATCTCAAGTATAGGTTGCTGGCTATTGGTTGAAGGTACGGGTGTAGATGTAGGTGTGGGTGGTATTGGCGGCGGGGTTTTTATTCGGCTCTTTTCGTATTTTTCGACATCTTCCTTAGTCTCGAAAAGGTTTTCCGGCTCGAATTTACTAAATGCTGGTGCTTTTTCTTTGTATAGCTTTTCTAGCTTTGCGTGATGACTTTTCTTTGCCTTGTCATCCTTCCAGTACAGCCATGCGATATAAGGCGGCCCCCAAGTTTCTACGCCTCTTGGTTTGCCCGTTTCTCTGTCGATACCGAATGCTTTTAAATGACCAGAAATCGTCGGGCTTGGGTTTTTCTTGGTCGTTGGTTTCCAATTGGGATAGAAGCTGTAAACAAACCACATAATCTCTGGGTATGCATCTTGATATTGCCTTACATGGCTAGCTGCACCTTTTGAGGCGAGTTTAACAATCTCTGCTTTGATATATTCCATATACTCCACATCGTTTTTGATGAGAGTAGCAATGTTTTCGAAATATTCCCTGTCTTTTTTGTCCATACCCACTCCAAATATATGGAAAAGGTATCGAGCAACACCACCAAGTCAATTAAGAAAAGTGACTAGACGCTTGGTATCGGCAAAGAATTATATTTATCCATTATCGGATTGGGTGGATCGTCATACTCAAACTCAACAATTTCACCGGTAGATGGATCGCTTACCGCTGCTGTCGGATAGGCGATATGCGTAATATAACCATCTTTAAACCAGCACATACGTGGATGGTGTTCATCGCTCCTTATTTCAGCGGGTTTGCCATTTGCTCGTCCCTGCCTAACACCGGTCGTATCATTTTCAAGTGTCCATTCTTGATAAATTACCCTACCATTTTTAGGGTGATAAGCCGTGCAAGAAGGAAGGTCGTTCGGACGAAACTGTTCTCCAGCTTCGTTTTCCCAGATTTCGTAAATGCAGGTACCTAGAGTGTCATGACGACTGCTGCGCCGTGCGCGCGCTACTTTCACTGTAAATGTTCGCTCATACCCCTTTTCAATCATACTTAAAATTAACATATTTTACCGCAATATTGCAAATATTTGTTAGAATTTGCCACATTACCCCAAATATTTGGCATAACTCACTTAATTTCCTGCGAAGGTTTCTGCGAAGGTCATTCCGATTTGAGGCGAAGGTTTGATCTGCGCTTACTGACCTTAAGGCCAAATGTTGGCATGTCAGGAGAGATCAAATGGCTTACAAAAAGTACTTGTTTCGTAGCACTTCAAAACGGGCTATTCGTGCCGATTTGCTGCGAAAACTGAATGAGTCCAAACGCGAGACTGAAGCAGATAAGGATGTTCTTGAAAAGAAACATCCAGCGGTTGACCTGACCGGTCTTCTTGCAATGGGTGAGGCTGGTCTTGCCGTTTTGAAAGCAGCCAGCCCACAATTTAAAAAGCGAATGGAAACGCTGATTGAACAACGCGAGAAACGCGCTGAACAATTACGCTGGCTCCAATGGTCACATGATGTAATGCGTCCTGCCAAAAACCCTGACCTGCTTGATGTTGCGTTGGCAGCTATGGGAATGACGCTTGTCGAGGGCGCGCTGGCCGCAGGAACTATGGCGGCAGATGGCAAGCTAGATGTTGCTCAAGCGATTACGTATGGGGGGTTATTCGCCAGTGTAAATGTTGCCGTAGGGCTGTGCGGTGGCTTCTTCGGGCTGCGGTACATGTTTTACAAATTACGCTCACCTATGCCCGAAGTTGGTGACGGCAAAAGAAGAATTGCCGGAAGTGATGGGTTTATAACGTCGATTGCCGGGTTGGCATTACTGATGTTTACAGGCGCAAGAACGCGCGCCACGGGTAGTCACAAAAACATCTTCTCGTTTGATGAAATTGGTTTTTGGGCGACCTTTAATGATTCTTTTGCAATCTTACTGATTGCCATTGGCGGTGTGTCATCATTGCTGGCCCTTTGGAAAGGGTTTTCAGCGATTCTCGATCCATGTCCGGAGCTTACCGAGGCTCGAAGGAATGCTGAAGACGGGATAAATCAACAGGTCGAAAAAGCAGCGGCAGATGTTGAAGCCCAATGCGTAAGTTGTGCAGAGTCATTCATCGACGAAGCTAAGAAGGCGCTGTTTGATTTTGACAGTGCCGAAAATAATAAGATCAGCAATCATTCTGCACATAGTGATGCCGTTCGCGAGCACAATAACAAGGTCGAGGAATACAAGCTGGCGCTAACCACCGTTCATGCGGATGGGCAGGAAGCGCGTTCGTGGATTACCCGCAAGCCATCTGAAAACGCTGACGCATTAGCCCTGAATGATTTCGATGCTCTGAAAATGAACCTGATAGGCAAAGAAGCCCTTGAGGTGGACAGTGGCCTACTTCAGCAAATTACACGGCTACGTGAATTGTTGCATGAAGTTCGCGCCGCGCAGGATACCGCACTGGCCTCCATTCATGAGGCTGAAGGTGATTACCATGCCAGCGCACCAAATCTCGATTTACTTCCTGATTTCACATCCTGAACACTGAAAAGGAGTCTCAAATGGCTATTCATCATAAACGCTCTCGCCCATCTACTTCACGCCGCCGTGCAGGTCGTGGTGGCCGCCGCAACAATCCGGGGCGCACTAAAAAACTGCTCCTGCTCGGCGCGGTCCCGCTGGTGGTAATCGGCGGCGGTGGCTTTGCGCTCGCCCAATACATGAAGATCGAAAAAATTGATGATGCGTATTGTTTTGCACGCGCCGATCAACATCAAACGGCGATCTTTCTTGATAACTCGATGCAGGCCAATTTGCCGGCTCAACAATTGCGGGATTATCAGACCGGCTTTGATAATGCCTATGCTCAAGCCCCGGCCAATACGCGGATTGCTATTTTCACTACGGCCAGTGATATTAGCGGCTCGCTTGCCAAGCCGGTGGCCAGTATTTGCAAGCCTGCTGCCACGACAAATGAGCAAGCCGACCTACGCGCCCCATCCAAGCCTGCGCCGTATCTTGCCAACCGGGCAAGAGAAGCCAAAGCGCACTATAGCGATATTGTCGGGCGCGTTCTTGCCGATGCGCAGGACACATCAAAGGCGGCTGGTGATAGTCCGATCCTTGAACAATTGCAGGCCATCTCGCGCTATAGCGGCTTTACCAGTTCCAATCGCAGCCTTGTGGCCATCACGGACGGGATTCAGAACAGCGAGATTGCTCGTTTCTGTGCAGTGCAAGGCGATATGCCGCGCTTTGCCATTTTTGAGCAACAAGCCCGTTATAAGCATGTGAAGCCGCGTTCTCTGGCCGGTGTGAATGTAAATCTGTTGCTGGTGGAATCGGCAACGCTTCCACAAAAGGGATTGGCCTATTGCACAAACAATGAAGTGCGTAATTGGTGGCCAGCCTATTTCACGGCCAATGGTGCTGCCAGTGTCGAAAGCAACCGCCTGCGTCACGGGACTGGCGGTTAATGGCCTACAACCGACAATGGAGCCGTAAAAGCTCTCTGGGGACAGTGATCCTTGCGGCGGGCAGTGTGGCGGTGCTTAGCCATGATTATGCGCTTTATTATGGCGGTATGGATGTGGTGCAGGTCGGGGCGAGATCGTTCATGTCCTGAACTTTGATGACACTTTTTCAGACATTTTAGGCCCATCCGCTTTCTACAACCATTTGAATCTCATTGCCGATAATTTCTGGCGCAAGGGTGGCATTCTGGATGTCAGCTCTGATTGCTCCGAGATGGGCATGACCATTTATCCCGAACCGGAATCCGAGGGTGAAGGTGGTAATAAATTCTTTCGTGAAGGCTCCCGCACCCTCATTCGTTTTGCCATCCAGATCACAGTGTTGATTAAAGGCCATGAGGCCACTCTAGGCGATGTCCTGCAAATGCTGTCTGATCGCAAGAGCCTGCTGCAACATGCTTTGTGGGCGGCTGGCAAGCTGGAGCAGGAAGACGGTTCGCTCTCCCAAATCCCCATTCACGAAAGCCCATGGGCGCAAAGCCAAAGCAAAGAAGATATTGCCAATTATGCGGAATATCTGCGTGGACAGGCCGCAGGAATCTTAAGCCTGTTTGGCGGGGATGATACGCGCACGCTGGACGCCTTTATCACCGGCGCACTGGGCGAAATGGCTGATCTGAATATCGCCACCCGCGCCCACCATAAAACCACCAAAAGCAGCTTTCGGTTTTCTGACCAAAAGGAAGACGGCAAGGACGTGACCATTTTTATTGTCGGTGATAGCTCGCGCATGGATGCGCAGCGCAAGCTGATGGAGATGACTTCTGCCAATATGCTGAAAGAATGGGTGCGTCATCCCAACAAAGCCAAGCCTGTCACACTGTTCCTGAACGAAATTACCAATTTCCGGTTCAAAGGGCTGATCAGCCTGATGACATGGTGCCGAGCTTATAATCTCAAGCTGATCCTCTATGTGCAGTCACTTTCCGCTTTTACCAAAGCCTACGGAAAATCCGGCACCGCTACCTTGATGTCCGAGTCCGAACAAAAACTGTTCCTGCCCGGGCAGCGTGATCCTGAAACCCTGAAATTGATCGAAGAAATGCTGGGGCAAGCCTCCATCATGAACCGCTCCAATAGTGGCAAGCGCAAAGGTGAAGCCGGTCTTGATGGTTATGGGTTTTCCGAAGAAGGCCGCCTGCTTATGACGGCGCAGCAAATCCGCGAAATGAAAAATCAGGGTATTTTGTTTCTTGGCAAGAACAAGCCTGCCTTGGTGCATCTACCCTCGATTGCAGCCATTGCGCCGTTTCGCAAAATGCAGGGCATCTCGCCGTTTTATAACAAGCGGTATTTGCAACGGATCAAATTGCGCCTGTGGCGCTATGAGCCATGGATGCCGCACAATCTGCTGCGCAACATTTCTCAAAAATTCAAAAAAATACGGAGCCATCATGAGCCGTCTTAAACCCGCCTTGCGCTTTACGGCGCACGCCTGCCGCGCCTTAAGCTGGCTTGCCTTACGCTGGCCGGTCTTTGTACTGGCCTTCAGTATTATCTCCCCGATCAGCCCGCATGTGCGTGTGCCTAATGACTATAACTGCACCTATATCGGTACGCACGGCTTTCTGATTGAGGGCGATGACGGCTCGTGTCCGCTTGTCGCTCTGATTGATACACGTGATCGGGGGATGTGGTAATGGCTATGGAGTCCACCTCTCATGCCAAAACCACCGAAGGCGGCTGGCTGCAAAGACAGGCCTGCGAAGCCCTGCCTGATCTGTACAGTGATTTTGATGGCAACCGCGATCCTGCCATTGCTGCCCAGCGCCGTGACTTGCAAAAAACAGAAGCTCAAAGGCGCGAAGAAAGCGGTGATGACGGGCGGGTTCAAAAAATTAAACCGTTAAAAACCGATAAACCTGCCCCAGCCCTCAAACCACCATTGCATATGCGCGGCGCTGTGCCAGATGGGCAATGGCTGACCCAGCAACACAGCGCGGCCATGGCAAACACCACCGTGCCCGCACCATCAGAAAATGCGCCAACACAATCACCAACCCGTGGCAGCCCTGCACCGGATCAATAATTACCCCCGAAGCTCAAAGATAAGGAGATCATCATGAGCACCCAACACACAAACAACCCGCCGGTTAAAACCCATGTAGATGGCGCTGTGCGCGTTAAAGTCTGGCGCAACACCTCCAAGGATAACAAGGTGTTTTACACCGCCGAACCGGAACGTATCTATACCGACCCGCAAACCGGCGAGATACGCACCAGCCGGTCATTTGCAGGCACGGACATTGTCAAAGTCCAAAGCCTGATGGGGCACGCCGTTCATACAATCATCACGCATCGCCAGCTTGACCAAGACCGGGAACAAGAAAACGCGCCGCAGGCACAGCAAAGCACCCAAGGCCTGCAAGCCCAGCGTGATGCAGCGCTGAATAATGCCGCGCCGCCGCAAGGCCATACCTCGCCAGATGAGGGCGAGAGTGTCAGCACAACCTCGCGCCAAAAATCCCCCGACATACACCGGTAACCGGCAAAACAAAGTCTTGTTGAAGCACAATAAATAGGATTATGTTCCCATTATGTTCTTCTTGAAGAAGGCACAAAACAAGAAAAAGGAAACCCAGCCATGACCACCGGCCCCCACGATATGAACACAAAACCACCGCCGTTAAGAGAGACCGCCCCTCCATCTGACACTCTGCCATCTAATAACCTTGACGAACAAATATTACTTGCCCTGCTTGTCTTTGACCCTCAACTTCAGTTTGAAGAGAGCGACATTGCGCAGTTTCTGGAGGTGTTAAAAGATGAAGACATGGATGACGTGCAAAAACGTGAACTTATCCACACGCTTGGGCAACTCGTCCAAACCGTGATGCAGATTCAGCTAGGGCTTGATCCCGTCTCCGAAGCTCTGGCCGTAAAAGAACTTGATTGCAAGGTAGCGCAAACATCTATGGTAATATCGGACAATACATCTAACACAAACTTTAATGCCGCAAGCGGTGAAGGAGCGCCCCTATGAGTACAGTGAACACCCAACTATCAGAACCCCTATCCCATGCGGTCATCTATGTGCGTGTTTCAACCGATAAACAATCCAAGGTCGGGGATGGCTTGCGCTCGCAGGAACGTATGTGCCGCGAGTTTGCCCGTTTCAAGGGTTTGGAAATCATCAAGGTGTTTTCTGATATTATCTCCGGTGAACATGCCTCGCGCCCCAATCTTGATGCCATGATCGAGTTTCTGGCCAATCGGGCTGGGCAAAACTGCGCCGTTATTATTGATGATGTGGGGCGCTTGTCCCGTGAGTTTACCAATCACTGGGCCTTGCGCGGACGTATTTCTGCCGCAGGTGGCCACCTTATGTCGCCCCAGATAGAGTTTTCGGATAATCCGGTCGATCAACTGCCGGAGAAAATTCAGGCCATTATGGTTGAACAGGAGCGCCTTGTTGGCAAACAGCGCTCTTTTTCTCGCCAGAAAGCACGGACGCTCAATGGGTATTGGACGTTCAACCCCGGCCCCGGTTATGAATATATAAAATCTAAATCCCATGGCGGTAAAACTCTTATCCGCAAGGAACCGACCGCCACAATTCTTGCCGAAGCCCTGAATGGCTTTGCCTCCGGGCGCTTTCAAACGCAAATGGAGATGAAACGTTTCCTTGATGCACACCCGCAATACCCCAAGGGCAGCGCAGGCAAAGTCTCCAAGCAAAATATCCGCAAGCTCTTAAGCAACATCCTCTATACCGGCTATGTGGAATACAAGCCGTGGGGCGTGCCTTTGACCAAGGGCCATCATGCGCCGATCATCTCCCATGAAACCTATCAGAAGATACAGGATCGCCTGAACGGCAGGCCGAAATTCCCGGTGCGCAAATCCATCAATGAGGATTTCCCGCTTCGCGGGTTTATAGACTGCGCCGATTGTGAGAAACCTCTGCGCGCCGCATGGTCGCGGGGTCGTCTTAAGCGTTATGCCTATTATGTGTGCCAGACCAAAGAATGTGTCTCTTACGGCAAATCTACGCCCAAAGCGAAGATTGAGAGCGAATTTGAAAAGCTGCTCTCCCAAGCACGGCCACGCCCCATCGTGATCAAGTTGGCCGAAACCATGATTGAAAAATTCTGGGCCATGAACATCAAGACTTTCAAAGAGCGCCAGCACGCCGCGCAGCGGACGCTAAGCGCACTGGAAGGCAAGACACTGGATTTTGAAACAAGCTATCGAACCGTCATGAATTTCCTCGAAAACCCTTGTGTTTTATGGCGTTCAGGCCGTATTAAGTGCCAACGCGCAGCCCTAAAATTCACCTTTGCAGGCCATCTTCGCTGGTGCCGAAAAACAGGCTATCGAACCGCCGAACTTTCCTTACCGTTCAAGCTGTTAGGGCGCATGGCCGGGCATGAATTTGCCCTAAATCAAGAAATGGTGCGGGTGGTCGGACTCGAACCGACACTCCGTAAGGAACGGCATTTTGAGTGCCGCGCGTCTACCAATTCCACCACACCCGCACGAAGTGAGCTTTTTACATCAGAATTTTATAAAGGCAACAAGAATTGTTTGCAAGAATAATTATTGCTTACTTATTATAATATAACGGAAAATATTGTTCTATTTCTTAGGTTTTCTGACATTAACCGCTGCCGCATTTATGTTCGTTGAGATATGTGAAGCATAGTATTTCTCTATCATTTCAACACTTGTTCTGCAATTCTTTGCGATCTGGTAAATATCGGCTCCACCTAACAGACGCATGCATATGTATGTGTGCCGTAACGAATAGGCAGTGCGTGCTTGTCCGTCCCTGTCATATTTGAGACCTTCTTCGTCAAGAATTTTGTTCAAAAGCCCAGCATGGCTTTTAGAAAATAGTAAATCCGTTGGTTTAGGGCTGTTTCTTTTCACCAAACGCTGAAAAGGCATGATCGCACCTGGCATGCTTTTGCAATATCCCAATCCGCGTTTGCCGCGCACCTCAATGAGAAGAATAGTCTCGTTCGTGTCTTTATCCTCAACAATTTCAACGTCGCGATATTCAAGGCGTTTTATCTCATCGGGGCGAAGGCCCGTGTTGGCCATAAGAAGCACAAAGTCATGCAATTGCTCACATGACCATTTATGATGCTTACGATGGGTTTCCCCTATTCGCCTTCTGGTAGCTTCATATAGCTTCTTGTATTCATCTGGCGCAAACCAAGCTCGACGAGATATTTTCTTGCTGACCCCATAAGGTGTTGAAAGGTCAGGCAGTCGATCCAGCCAGCCATGACGAATAGCTGCTTTCAGTATTAACCGTAGCGCAACAATCTCTTGATGGATCGTATTGTGTTTTGGTCTCTTGGCCGAATAATCTGTTTTTTGATTATATCGGCGAACAGAATGAGTTTGTCTATAAATACGGTATTCTTGAACAAGGCCGGGCGTGACTTCTGATAATCCTTTATTTCCAAAATACGGTATCAGGTAATTATCCAGCTTACTCATCATGCTACGAATATACGTCTTTGATCGTTGCCCTTCGGTTATGATTTCATATTCGCGCCTGAATTGCTCTGCGGCAATCCTAAAGGTCTTTTCATTCTTTAGGTTTCCCTCTCGTGCGCGGCCACGCAGGTCAAGATACCAGTCTTCGGCAAACTCTTTCGCCAAAGCTAAACTATTTTCCCGCGTGCTTGCGCGTCGGTTCTTTCCTTTAAGATAAGCCGAGCATTGCCAAAGCTTACTGCTAGGTCGCCTGTAAATATGGAGTTTTCCGCCAAATAATGTGTGTTTTTCCTGCATTATTCAATGATACTGCAAATGGCTAGAAAATGCAAGAAACTGTGTAAGGGTTGTGAAAGGGTTTTTTACAAATTATTTTCGATGATTATCTTATAATACATTGTTATTATTGATATATTTTATCTACACCAGCTAAATACGTATGATTTTGAATCCGTCGCGTCTACCAATTCCGCCACGGGGGCCACCTGTAATGGTATTGCCAAATCGGTTGCGGAGCATAGTCATTGTTGGCGCATGGTCAACGGCTGATTTACACTCAATTGTTATTTGCGGATATACTATAAGACCACAGCATAGCTTTGGTAATAGAACAATTATTCGGTGCCAACAGGTAATTGCCAACGATCACCATTTCGACTCAATGTTACAGAATCAGGACTTAACTCCTCGATCGTCCAACCATCTATTTCATCGCCAACAAAAGCACGAACCACTTCACTGCGAGCCTTTTTGATCAATACAGATCCACCATCAGGGCGTAACGCCACCCCAGTGATTGTAAACTCTGGCGGGCCATCGTTTAAAACCCTAGCTTTGCTCTGAACGGTCGAAGTCCGGCGCGAAGACGGTACTTGCCTCGCCGGTTTTCTATCTGCCGCGAACAGGTTTTTTTGCCAGATTGCATTAAACTTTGTAGATGCTGGTAATAATGGTTTGTCAGCGAGTTCGGCGTCGAGCGGCAACGTGTCTATATTTGCGGACCGAACCGGAGAGCGCGCTGGCTCAAGTGAGTTTTCAGCTTGCAGAATAAACCTGTCTGCCGCCAAAGCTAAAGCCAATATCAGCAATATCAATAGCATCCATTTTAAGCGCTTTGTCATGACACTGACTCAATTGTCATGCGCCCGAATAAAACAATATCAAGATCAATTCGTCCTTCTTCATCACGATTAAAACGCGCTCGTTCAATCACCAAAGCTGGAGCTTTGCTCTCAATTTGGTAAATAAATTTCGCAATTGCCTGCACTGACCCACTTACTTGAGCATTTGCCCGCACAATCGAGGGCTTACTATTGTCCTTAGGTTGAATCTCCACTCGACTTAGCAAAACATCCGAGGTTCGTGCCGATGCTCGTAAGCGCGCCTGCAATGCGGCTCCGGCCGCACCATGAGAGTTGGCAACTAAAACCCATTTACCAGGGTTTATCTGACTTGGTCTGCTGGTTTGCAATTGCAGGCGTGATGTCTCACGGCGTGCATCTTGGACTTTGACTACACTTTTTGTGAACTGCCATATCGAAAAAGCCAAAACAAGAAGTGCAAGTAACAAACTAAGTACACGAATGGTAAAGAGGTTGTTCATTGAACACCTCCAGAAGCCTGTATCGTTGCCTGTAGATCAAAGCTTTCTTCGCCTTCAGTTTCTTGTATTGATGCCGCTGCTAGGCCCACATCACTAAGCGCTGGGTTGGCTTCAAGCGCGCCCACTAACTCTGCGGCATTTCTTGCGTGACCAGCCAAGCGCAATTGTTGTTTGTCAATTAACAAGGACTCCGCCCACGCACTGTCTGGTAAAGCCGTGCTAACAGCACTCCAAGTTTCAGTAATGGAAAGCCGCTTCTGCCGTTCTGTTCGTTGCAAACGTGCCATACTAAAGTCAGATGGAGACACTTGCGCACGCAAGGCCTCCTGCTCTGGGTTTAACTTGCCAACGACCCAAAAATTAAGAAGTAAAGCGCTACTGAGTAAAACCGCACAAATCACTGCCAAAACACCTGATGGCGACATTGCTGTGGTTGCTCTTTGGCCGGTAGCCAGATCAATAATTGGGTCATTCATGGATTGATCTGAATCTGTCACATCAATCGCAGCAAACTGTAAACCAAGTTCTTGCCCGCTCTGTAATAATTCGCCCAAACGCGACTTGCTGGTCAAGGCAATCACGCAATCAAACATTACGCTTCCCTCAATTTCACTGACCGATTGTACGGCAAAAGCAGTATCATCAGGGGCGATGGGTGAAAGGGTATCCAAGCTCAAACGTATGGCGCTTGTCGGATCGCTCAAAGCTGCATTTGGCAGGCGCACTGTCCGCAATTGACCTATATTGGGAGCGAGGCGCAAACAATTGCGCCCCTTTATCTTAACCGCCTCAACCTGCTGCGGTATCCTTTTTGCCCCATCTTTGGTTAGCAAAGAAAACCCAGACGGCTTATCACAATAAATGATATTCCATTTGGAGGCGAACAATCGCCCCAACACCGGTAATTGAGCGATCTGCTGATCAAATTCCTGACGCAGTAAAGCTACAAATTGGCGAATTTGCTGCAAAGCGCTCATTAATCGTCTCTTTCCTCAAACCATTGATCGGCTGTACCGTAGTCAATCACCTGCCTTGCGTACAGATCAAGCTTGCCAGTTTCTGGACTTATCCGCACTAACAATCGTTCGGCACGACGAACTTTGTTCTCACTTTGCACTTCAACAAAAGCATGAAAGACACTCCCAGAGAGTGAACTATCTTGCGTTGGTTCTGCTTGGTCCTTGTTCCGCTCATCATCCGAAATCACCTCAGATGGCAATAACGCACCCGATTTGCGCGCATCTAAAATGCTATTGAGTTCACTAAAGGACAAATCCAAAATGTCGAGAATCGTCAATGGGGCAAATTGCAGATCGGGTTTTTCTTGCCTTGAACTAACACTTAGCAGAGGCGATATTGCAAAAAATATTTCATCAGTCATTCCCACAACTCGGCGTAATTCCGTAACGTGCGCAAAAGCTCGATTACCCGGAGATGGCAGGCCCCTATTCGCATAAGTTCTGGATTCTGCCCCAAAAGGCAACGGATCATCATCAGCATCACGCCAATCTACGATAGCATCTGCCAGTGCTTTTGCGTCTATATCCTGCAGCTTTGAACTTGCAATCAAACGCTCCAGCAAATTGGTATTGGCATTATTTAAGCTAATCAATCCGGCATCATCAACCAACCGGATCGAAAATGATAAATCATCCAATTCAAAGGTAAACTTCTCACCGTTTGCTATAAAACCGTCATCTTCACCCAGATAAAACAATGCCCGAGCAATGGCTGTTTTTATGCTCAACCGCATTTTGGAATTTTCCATTTCCCCGCGCACCAATGAAGCTTCCAATCGTGCATTTGCGGTTGCCATTGCTGCCAATGCTGCAGCAAGGATCAAAATACCGATAACAGCAAGAAGAATATATCCGCCTCGCCTCTCCTGTATGATTGTGACTTTATCCATCATCGGACTTTGGCTCCTGTGATGTTGAACCGCCTGGCTCATACGACCACGGCACCAATGCCGGGGCCAATGGGATTTGAATCTTTGGCCACCCCTCCAGCTCAAAACCTATGGAAAGCGGCATTTGATCAAATGATTGCCAATCCTCCAACCAGCCATTTTCTCCCAAATAACTGAACTTTGGTTGCTGTGGCCCCGAATATAATAACAGCGGCGCACCTGCATCATTTTGTGCAAATTCATCTAATCGTAACAACGGCTTGCGCCGCAAAAGAATTTGCCAGTTATTTTGCTTATCAGGCACCAATTCGATAGATTGTTCGTAAAGTCCCGGCTTGGCTGGATAAGCAGATTCAGCGATTACCATAACGACCTTGTTTGAATAACCTTCGAACAAAATACGAGTTTCATCTTTGCCTGCAATGGATAAAGGCTCGACCCTGATCAACCTCTCGTTCAAAAAGCGAAACAGGCTGGCGGTCTCATCGCTATGACTTTGGGCGCTGGTTAATTTCCCTGACCAATTTGATATATTACTCAGACCTTGGCCCAGCAATACCATAACTAACGCGCTAACACTCAACGCAATTATTAACTCGGCCAGAGAAAGCCCCTGATCTTTGCGTAACTTATTCATTACCACTTTGCATGATTTCACTAACCAGTTGCACCTCACGCCCAGATGGCCCCGATGCTAATACCCGGATGCGAACCAATTCTTGGCCTTGTCCATTACGAGCAATTGGCTCCACAACAACTGACCATGCAATACCATCGGTAATGCCAGATTGTTCAGATGAGCTTGTATTTAAGCTAGCAAGAACACTAGCTGCCACCATTTGCGTACGATTCATTTCCTGTGTGGCTGCCTGTAGTTTTGCTGCGCCGCCCATGCCCTGATAGCTCATCGCTAGGCCACTAGCAGCCAATACCAGTGCAATTACTGCTTCTAGCAGAGTAAACCCGGATTTATTTGAGGGCTTCAAGGCGCACCTCCGCATTAGCCCAAATCACCGAAACCACATAAACAGAACGCGGTGATGTGATCTTTACTTCGCCGCCGGTCGAAACCCCGTCTGGAAAAAACCTGACACCTGATAGCCCCGGCGCCGATTCTGGCTCTGCGGTTTTAGCTTCTATATCTATGTTCTGGGCAAAGGTGATTTTGGATCCGTCATCCAACCATGCCGTTTTAGTTACAGTATCAATAACTACCCGCTGGCTTACGCCTGTTGCCAGCGCTAATTTCCGACCTTGCTTGAATAAGTTAGCCAGCGAAACTGCTCCGGCACGCGCCTCAAGCCCGGAACGATCTGGAAATAACCTAGGTGCCACAACAGCGCTAGTTAGGGCGATAATAACTAAAACAACCAGCAATTCAGTCAGGGTAAACCCGCTATTACCAGTTTGTTTAGCTCGTAGCTTCATGGTCTTTATTTTTGCCATCACCGCCTTCTTTATTGTCGGCTCCTAATGTGCGTATCACAAATTGCCCATTTGCCCGCAACTCGTAGATATATGGGTTCTTCCACGGATCGTTTGGCAGTTTTGATCCTTTCAGGTAAGGGCCATTCCAACCTTCAATGCCTCCGGAATTGCTAACCAACACCTGCAATCCTTCAGAGGACGTAGGATACCGGCCTGTATCCAGATGAAAAAACTCAACCGCAGAAGCCAAATTTTGCACTTGTGCAGACGCAGTTTTTGACTGCGCGCCTCCGATTTGCCCCAAGAGCCGGGGAGCAACCAAGCCCATAATAAGCCCTAAAATTACCAGAACCACCAGCAATTCGGTCAGCGTATAACCTGCTGTTGAATGATTTATGTATTTTCTATTTTGGTTTTTCATTTCAAAACTCGATCTCATTAATGCTGACCAAAGCCAGCAAGATGGATAAGACAATACCCCCAACCACCAGCCCAACAAAGCCAATCAATACTGGCTCTGCAATACTTACCACAAGTTTAGTTCCGCGTTCCAGTCGATCTTCATACAAAGTAGCCAGACGTTTCGCCGCCGGGCCCAAATCGCCGACTTCCTCTCCAACCCGTAATATCTCAGTTGCCAATGGCGGCAAGACTTCGGCTTTTTCAATTTGCTCAGGCAATGATGCTCCGCGGCGCACTTCTTCGAGGGCTTTTTGTAATTTCTCGCGGGCAAACAGATCCGTCAACCCGGCGCTGGCTAACCGAAAGGCTGGAGCTGCCGAAAGGCCGTTTTGTAATAAAACGGCCAACACTCGGCAAAACCTTGCCGCTAACATTGCTCGCACCATTTGTCCTATACCGGGTAATCGGTGGGACAAACGATATAACAGCCACTTTGAATGTTCGCGCCGCAACCAATAACTGATGGCGACCCCAAGACCGATAAAAACACCCAAGACAATCGGAGCATAAAGCGCCAATGCATTTGATGTTGCAAAAACAAAGCCCGCAAAAGCCGGAGGTGTGGCATCCATATCGGTAAATATTTGCTCAAAGCGGGGCACCACAAAAACTAGCAGCCCGATAACTGCTAATGCAGAAAAAACCAAGAGCATTACCGGATATAATAAGCTACCGCGCATTTCTGATTCAAATTTTTGTCGTTTCTCTCGCCAATCCGCCAAGTCAGCCAGCGCGATCGCCAAAGACCCCGAGGCCTCCCCTGCCTCGGCAATTTGCGGAAATGGGGGAGGAAAAATTTCCGGCATTGCAGCAAAAGCCTGACTTAAAGAATTTCCGGCCCGAACCTGTACCAACAAATCCCGGGCCACCTTTCCAGTTAAAGATTTATCGGCAAACTTCTCCAATGAAGCCAAGGCTCTTTCCACCGGCAAACCAGCTCCAACCAAAGCAGATAGCTCACGAATTAACCTAGTGGAAGCTTGGGCGCTCCCGCGTACTTTTTTATTGCTAGGCCTATGTCCAGCCTTAATTGCAACCGGAGTAAATCCCAATATCCGTATTTGACGGGCCGCCAAAGCCTCAGTTTCAGCGGTAACAAAAACTTCCTCCACCGAACCGTCGGCTCGCACGGCTTGTACACGCCAACTCTTCATTGCCCTGGCTCTATTCGCTCACCAAGTACCCGCCATAATTCATCTGAATCGGTCAAACCTGCTTTGAGTTTGGCCCGAGCATCATCTGCCAACGAATCAAATCCGGCCTTAGCAGCAGCCCGGGCAAATTCCGGAGCCGCGGCTCCGGGGCGAATTAAGCTCAGTAATTCCTCTTGCATGTTAATTAATTCAAAAAGGCCAGAGCGACCTGAATATCCAGTGCCATGACAATTTTCGCAAGCTGATTGTGCTGGCTCTTGCCGGTTGCAACTTTTGCAAATAATTCGAACCAAGCGCTGGGCAATAACCAGTTTCAATGTTGAGCGCAACAAAGCTGGGTCCACGCCCATATCAACCAATCTTGCCGGAGCCGCTGCCGCAGTGTTTGCGTGCAATGTTGCCAACACTAAATGCCCGGTAAGCGCGGCATTGACCGCGATCTCGGCAGTTTCAGCATCGCGCAATTCACCGACGACAATCACATCAGGATCGTGGCGCAACACCGATCGCAGCACACTGGCAAAGGTCAGGCCTATGGCCGAATTCACCGCAATTTGCGTTACCCCATCAATCTGATATTCCACCGGATCTTCAATTGAAATTACCTTCTTGCCCGGCTGATTAAGCTCACCAACGGCACCGGCCAAAGTAGTAGTTTTACCGCCTCCCGTCGGCCCAACAACTAAAATCAAACCATAGGGATTAGCCAGTTTGGTTCGCAACAAATCTTGGTTTTTAGTTGAAAGTCCCAGATCAGTTAAAGAAACATCCGCATCACGATCTTCTAACAAACGGATCACCACGCTTTCACCATGAACATTAGGCGATGTTGCGATGCGAAGATCCAGTGACTGCCCGTCAATAGTAACTCTAGCCCTTCCGTCTTGAGGCCTTCGGCGCTCGGCGATATCAAGGCCGGCAATAATTTTTACTCTGGAGACCATAAGCTTTGCAGTAGCTACAGGCGGAGCATCGGTTTCACGCAAAACCCCATCAATGCGCAGCCGGATCCGTAAATAATCACGAAACGGCTCAATATGAATATCCGAGGCCCGGCGTCTGGCGGCCTGACTTATGACATCATTTACTAACCGTACCACCGGAGCTTCTGAGGCTAGGTCACGCAAATGATCCGCATCGGAATCAGAGGCCCGCATATCATCTGTATCGGTGCTATCACTATCGGTTTCGCCAAAATACCGAACCAAAGCTCCTTCGATATCGGCCAAACTCGCAATACAAACCTCAACGCGCATTTGTGTAGTCATGGCAATGCCATCAATGGCCGCCTGATTTTCAGGGTCGCTCAGAGCAATGCGTACTGTTCCATCTACAATATCAATCGGGCACACCTGATTTGCCCGCAAGAAATTACACGACAACACTCCCTCTAACGGATCTATTTCGCTAAAGTCCGATAGGAAAACCAATGGCAACTGATAAGTGCTGGCCAGTATTTGCGCCAACGCCAGATCACTTAACAAGCCAAGCCGTCGTACAATCGTCACCGGGGTTTCACCCGTAGAAGCAGAAGCTGCTCGCACGCGGGCTGTATCTGTTGCTTTTAGATCCGCATCTTCTAACCAGTCTTCAACCCCGGTAAATTCATCAGCTTTGCCCATCAGATAAATCTTCCGCGCAGCACAGTCTCAAGATGGTCGTTAATCACCTCGGTATCATATTCGGATATGGAGCTAATCAATTGTTCCCATTTGTATAAAGACGGCAAACCCATCGGGTTTCCTTGCAAAACTTCGCGTTTGATAAACGGGTAACCAAACAAAATTAGCTGATCCCAGAAAAAATGCGAGGCATTAAGCGGGCCGCCGCTTTCGGCATGCTCAAAAATCTGGGCCAATACATTACGGTGTGAAGGCAACAGACTTTCATCAGATAAAATTTTGGCATCACCAACCGTGGCGATAAATTCAGACAATTGGTCGCGATAACGATACAAGGAGCGGGTGCGCAGTCCAACTTTTCTGGCCTCATTGCTCAATCCGATTTCGTGCTTGCGGATCACCCAAGATTTTGATTGCACATGCACATATTTTTGCCACCGTTCAGCAAAAAACGGATGTTGAATTGCATTTTTGTGAAACAAAAGAAAATAGCTTTGCAAATGGTATCTGGTATCCCAGCTATCGGTAAGGGCCCAAACATCAGCTTGCTCAGCGCTCATTCTTTTTAACAATGGCCCCAGTGGAAAAATTGGCCCATAAACACTATCATTGCATAGTAAAACACTGTTAACCGCATCAAGATTACCCAGCGATTTGATGCCATCGGCATAAGCTCCGAAATCGTAACCTTTATTATGCCGCCACAATATTTTATCAACTTTCCCCTGCAATTTATCACGCTCAATTTGCGGGAATTTAGGCGAGTTACTGACGAAAATTATGCGACGGCCAGCTTTGTCCAGAGCAGTTAAATATTCAAGCACAAACCGGTGTATGGTTCCGTCCTTATCAAAACTCACAAATATCGCCACGTCTTTGCTGTTGGTTTCTTGGCCGCCAGACCAGCTTGCTTTGACCCATGATTTACGCCCAAACATTTTTGCCAAAGCAAATTTTACGTATTGCACCACATAGTCAGATCGCTCCCGTTCACCGACAAACAGCATCCATATTTTTCGCGCAAACGCCCGTAACCGCTTCATCATACCTTGGCTTCACCTTTAATTTCAGCTTCTAGCTCAGCGCGCCTCGCCTGAAGCGCAGAGTTTCTAGTCTTGTTTGTATCATCAAAAAGGGCGTCAGCGATATATTTGGCTTCGTCGGCTTCACCCGCCCAAGCCAAAGCTAACGATTGGTGGAACAAGGCCAGATCGCGCAATTCACCCGACTGGCTCAGCACCGCCGCTTTGGCAAATTTTGCGGCTGCCTGCTTTGGCTTGTTATCATAATTCAAATTGCACATAGCTAATGCATAAAGGACTTTTGAATCTTTATCACTGCTTGAAAGACACTTAACCAATGACGCAATTTTCGCGTATTCGCCTTTGTTTGACGCATCAATAATTTGATCGCTAATTTGTTGCTGCGCAATTGTAAGAGCTGTTTTCGCTTCTGCACACAGATCCGCATCAGAGCCTTCACTTGCCAAACTTAACCATTTGCACGCAAGTGCCGGCACACCGACACGGTTCAAATCATCAAGCCCAAGCGCAAATAACATGGCCTGCGGCACTTGCTCAGTTTCAGCATTAGCTTGGGCCTCAGGTCGCAATTTCTCAATTGTTTTTATATTATTGCTAGCTACCGCCTGCAAAAACAGCTCAGTATTTGCCGCCGCAATTTGTTGTTTTAAATCAATACGAATTTCAGCTTTTGCCACCCGCAAAGCCCGCTTCAAAAACATCAAATACTTGTCAATATCCGTTGCCTTGTAAAGTTTAGCAAGCGCGATTAAGACCCCAAGATCATTTGCTTTGACCGGGCGATTAAGCAGACCAGCACTAATGCTGTCTGCCCATTTTTCTAATTCTTGCAATCCTGCTTTGGCCAATAATTCAGCACCGCGCGCGGCTGCATGATCACCCCAAACTCCTCGTAATTCTGTCCAAGGTGGTTTTTTGGGTGCATTGATCAAAGCCATTTGCAGCCAGAACAATCCGGCTTTGCGATCAAAGGCATCATTTAAGGCCAGCATCGCCAAGCCGGTGGCCGCAGATCGCTCCCGATCATTAGTCACTCCGGATTTGCGTAAAGCCATATCAATAGTTTTAGACAAGGGCCGGGCAATATCCCATTTTCCAGTATTTGCGGCCGAAGAAAATATGTCCATTTCGGCGTTAAAATAAGCAATTTTGCATTGATCTGGAATGATCCCTTGTTGGGCCTCGCGCAAACGCTTCGCCGCCCGTTCAGGGTTTTCATTGGCACCAAGCCCAATGCTAAGGGCAGTGGCCAAATCGGCTAGAATTAAGTTCTCAATATCAACCACATTTACCTTGCGCAAAGCTTGATGCAGAATTTTATGGGCTTTTGTTGCAGCGTCAAAAAACGCAATTGCTTTGGCAGTGTCATGATGGTGGTTTAGTGCTAAAACACCTGCATGATACAAAACTGCGCACAAATTAAACGGTATTTTAGAAGCAAATTCCTCAAAACAGAAAGTATCAGGATCAGGCAAGACCAGCTCTTCGGGCTTGGTTAAATCGAGCTGGAAAGTTTTTTGCCAATGCTCAAGCAATGACTGCAAGTTATTCTGTGCTTTCTTATATTGCGCTACATTTACTTGTTCTTTGATCAATCGACCGCAAAATCCGGTGAATAATTGATTATGATTTTTGAATTCATTTACCTGCTTTTGCAAATAGTTACGATAAACTGATCCTTGATCTGCGGGAGCTGGCCTGTGATCCGGCGGATTGCTGGCGCCATAAGCGACCAGAGTATCGCCATTGCTAAGCACATTGACATAGGCAAACCCGGCCCTTTGCAAAGTTATTCGCAAGCCCTCTTTGGAAAACAAAACTAAATGTGAACCAGGAGAAACTAAAGGCAAGAGGCTCTCCAACTCCCGATCATTAGAAATTCCGGCAATATCTGGAGTAGTCAGAACTAAAACACCATCTGATTTTAGTGTTCGCAAAATCGGAGCTAAAAACCCGTCAGGATTTATTACATGCTCAATTACTTCCGACGAATAAATCACATCTACCGGCCCATTATCCATAACGGTATGTTCATCTAAATAAACTGGCAATATCGACAAATCCAGGTCCTCAGCTCCTACCCGTGCCAAAGAGGACGGATCATAGCCAGTCACCTCCCAGTTCAGCGCTTCACGAGCAAAGTGTGAGGCCAGGCCATAACCAGTTCCAATTTCCAATAAAGATTTTTTCCGCCCATCAGCCAAAGGAAAGAACGGCTCAATCATAGAAAGTTGCCCGGCACCTTGCTCAAGGTAATACTTTAGGGCTGCCGTTTCACGAATACGCTCGCCGGTTTTAGCCTTTTTTCCTTCATAAGCCGGAGGCTTTAGATCGGGAAAATGCCCGGTGCCGCAAGCAGGACATTCAAATAAAGCAAAGCGGTGAAATCTGTGCGCCGGACTGGAGGTATCGAGCCGCGAGGTCATGGACGTATTTTTTTTGCAGGCCGGACAGGTTAGTTCGCGCGCATGGCTTTTATGCCAGCGCAACCAACCCTTTCTTTGGGCAAATATGTCAATTCCCTGCAGTATTGGATTCATAACAATTTATAGCCTCTTCTACCGACCCAGTATAAAGCGCCTTTCCTTCGTGCAAAACTAGTCCCTTTTCACAAAGATCACGCAAAACTGGAAGCGCATGAGACACAAAAACAAAAGATCGACCCTCTGCTTTGGCTCTATAGAAAAAGTCAAAACATTTTAATTGAAAACGCATATCACCTGCAGCTAATGCCTCGTCAATTAACAAAATATCAGTTGGTGCCATCGCCGCCATTGCAAATCCGAGTCTGGCGAATTGCCCAGAAGAATACCATCGGGTTGGCTCAGCCAATTTTGATCCTAATTCACAAAACTGAGCAACTTTGTCGTAATAGGCTTGACGCTTGAGTTTGGGAACACCAAGCAAGCGAGCTGCCATACGCATGTTTTCCCAGCCCGAAAGATCTGGATGCGCCCCAGAACCAATTTCAAGCAATGCGCCTATTCTTCCACGCAATATAGCGGTTCCAGAGGTCGGATCAACAATACCGGCAAGCACTTTTAGCAATGTGCTTTTGCCGGAACCATTACGCCCCATTACCCCTAAAGCTTCGCCTTTGGTCAGTTTGAAATTTATGTCTGCAAGTGCGTGTCGAACTTTTGCCGGTTCACCGCCAAGTTTTTGATAAAGCGGTCGCCCGCCACCAAGGTTTCCGAGTAAAAAAGTTTTACCTAATTCAACTACTTCAATCACCGCATCATTACAGGGCATCGGCGGCACGTCCTTCCAGTGACAAAAACAGCCAAATACCAATAATAAATACAGCAAATGCACTGCTTGCAGAGATCAGCAGATAAAGCGGATCTGGCATTGGGCCGCCGAGCAAGGTAAAGCGCAACCCCTCAATAACGCCCGCATAAGGATTTAGCGCATAAAGTACACGATACTGTTCTGGAATTAAGCTTGAAGGATAAATAACTGGCGAGGCAAACATCAAAATCTGCAGGCCCAAAGCGATAGTTTGGCGCAAATCGCGCCAAGCTCCACACAAACCACCTAAAGCCGCCGCCAAACCAATAGTTGCAATCAGGGCCAGCAATAAAAATACCGGAGCCAAAAACAGACTTAATCCAATTGTCGTGCCAAACAACAGACCGGCAAACACTGCAACAATCAATGCCAACATGACATCAATACTGGCTCCGATCACATTGGCCAACACTGGTGCCAATCTGGGTAATGAAGTTTGACGCAACATTGGCGCGGCGCTTTCAAAGACATTCGCGCTTTCGCTCAAAGCTCTCTGCACCCCTTGCCATAAGGCAATGCCGACAAACACAAAAGCCGGGTATGGCAAATTACCTGATGGAACCCTAACTAATGCACCAAAAAATATTGCGAACAGGCCAGCTAAAATAATCGGCTGTAATAACATCCACGACAGACCAACCATTGGTTTTTCAAATCTGGATTTGAACTGACGGCCGACCAGTGCTTGCACTGCTTCACGATTTTGCCACAGGCGCTTTAGCTGTCCTTTGGGGTGAGGTTTTCGAATTTGAATAATTCTTGTCATGGAAATTCTTTTGCCCGAAGGTGCCCGTTACAGCAAGTTGATTGTCATGCCATCACGGCCACTCCATAACCATAAAACAAAAATTGCCAGAGACAAAGCCGGGCCGAAACTAAGTACGGTATCTGATTTAAGCGTCTCTTTTCTAAGATATCCCATAACCAACATACCGCACAGCGCAACAATCCCGGCCAGAATCACAACCCAACTTAAAGCAAATGGCCCAAGCCAAGCACCGCCAGCGGCCAAAAGCTTCGCATCGCCCATCCCCAAACCGTCACGCCCTCGAAGCATTTTATAAACTCGAGAAATAATATAAAATGCCCCATACCCGATCCCTGCTCCAATTACTGCCAACCAGAAATAATCGGTTCCACCAAGCCATAGCAATGTCACAAGACCACCAATGCCAAGAACCGCATTTGCTTCATCTGGCAAAATACGCAATCGAATATCTACCAAAGCGCCAAACAATAAAACCCAGCCCATAATAGCAGTGATAAACTGCAACCATCCTGTAAATACCAATATAGAAGCCAGCGCGACCAGCACTGCAATTGCTTCAGCCCAAGGGTGGATGCGCGGAATTAGGGCTTTGCAGGTTCTGCATTTTCCATGCAGCCAGAAAAAACTAAGCACCGGCACAAGATCAATAGCAGACAGTTTTGTTTTACATTGAACACATTTGGATCTGGTTTGGAGAGTATCGGCCCAATTCGGCCATGCTCCAGCGCTTGCACTAATGAAACTGCCGACAAACGGACTGGATAGTAATAGGAAAAATTCCATAGCAGACACTGGTTTACTCGTTTGCAGTTTCCCGGTCGGCCTCGCGGCCAATCAAAACCATACGTTCGCGAATTTCGCTCAATACCGTTGACATATCTTCGTCAACGCTAAGCACTCGCGGCGTTAAAAACACAATCAATTCTGTACGTTTAGCGGTAATATTGTTTCCGCCAATCACGTTTTTAATAATTGGCATTTTTGAAAATCCCGGTAATCCAGACGTGGAATTTTGTCTTTCATCAGAGATTAAACCACCCAACAATACAGTTTGGCCGGATCTTGCGGCAATAGTACTTTCAAGCAAACGCTTGGAGATAGTTGGGGTCAATTGACCGGTAGAAGCAGTAGTTGAGACATTGGAGACTTCCTGACGTATTTCCATAGTCACCAAACCAGTAGAAGATATACGCGGAGTTACGTCTAAAATAACGCCTGTATCACGGAACTCTACAGTGTTGACTTGCGGGGCATTAGTATTGACGACCCCTTGGCTTTGGCGAGTAATGACCGGCACCTGATCTCCAACCTGCAGATGTGCTTTTTTATTATCAAGAGCGACAATATGCGGAGATGAGACAATTTTAAGATCGGTAACATTATCAAGAACATCCAACGCAAAACGCGCATCTGTTCCTTGATCTAGAATAAAATTAAACCCCGGAAAAACGCCATTAGCGTCAAGACCACTACCATTTGAGAACCCGCCGCGACCACTGTCAGCAACACTCCCCAAACCCCTAGTAGTGAAAAAGTATTGCACACCATAACGCAAAGTATCGTTTAAGGTGACTTCAGCGATCACCATGTCGATCAAAACCTGCGCGGGAGGTTGATCAATTTCACGGATCGCTTGCGCCACAAGAGTTTGTCCCTGCTTGGTTGCCAACACCACCAATGTGTTATTGATCGGATCACCAATAATTCTAGGTACGCCAGACTTTGCATTGTGCAAACTAGCGCTATTGCTTGAACTTCTATTGTTTGGACGTGAAGGCGATCGGCTCCTAGTGCTGGTATTGGTAACTTGTCTTTGATCTGGTGTAACGCTTGATGAACGACTTGATACCGCCCCGCCAAACAATTGATTAAGCAAGTCTGCTGTTTCAAGCGCCTTACCGTTTTCAATTTTATAGGTGCGTAACATGGTATCCGAAGGGCCGCCCATATCGAGCCGCTCAATCCACAATTGAGCTTTGGCAAGTATTTCATTGCTTGGTGTCATAACCAATATGGCGTTGATACGCTCGATGGCCTGTAGACGGATTGCCCCTTCCATGCCGCCACCAGCTTCACTTTGTAAAATTAGCTCTAACTCGGCAATAAGATCAGCAGCAGAGGCATTTTTCAGAGGAAACACCCCAGTAGCCATACCGACCATCCAATCCACGTCAAAAGCCTGCACTGCCGCAACAGCATTGGCCCGCTCAGAGCTATTGCCAGTAACTAATAATAGGTTTCTTACCAAGTCCGGTTTAATTGCCCCGGCTCTTGTAACCGTGCTTTCCAACAGAGAAATCATATTTGTTGCAGAAACATAGCGCAACGGAATTAATGTGACACCAAACCCGGGACTTCCAGCACTACGAAACCTAGTTTGTCCACCGGCAAATACTTCGCCCGCAGGCGCAATGCGCCATGTCTCGCCTGATTGCACCATTGCTGCCGAGTTCATCGACAACACAGTTTCAAGCAGCGACAACAACCCATCTCGGTTCACTGAGCTTCCGGTTGCGGCAGTGACTTTACCTTGCACTCTTGGGTCAAGAATAAAGGGTTGGTCTAGCAAATCTCCCAATATGGTTTGCACAACTTCTTGAAGGTCAGCTTCGGAGAAATTGACATTAAAGCCGCCACCGGTAGACTTTTCTGCCGTATAGTCAGCCATGCCAACCCGAGGTCCGAGGGCTGGATATATCTCAGATACAGCATCGTCAACATCTGCAGCTTCCGGATCATGCTGATCAACGGACTCTGAAATATCCACATTATCGTCAGAGATGTTCGCAATAACGGCAAAGGGATTACCCACATCTGCATCAGAACTAAGTATCGGGTTTAAGGTTTCGCAAGCTCCCAATAGCAGCAAAAAGCCAAAAGCCGGTACCAGAGCAATACGCATATTTAATGCAAATTGTTTGTGATTCTTTTTAACATAGCCCAAGACAAACCCCTCCACTTCACCCCTTATCTAGCAGAAGCTAGGCCAGCCCCCAAGTAAGATTTTATGGTAAATTTATCAATCGTCCAAATACTGCCAGTACGCCTCATAATCCGACCCACGTTTCTGCGCAGCAAAGCCACGGGCCATGAACAACTCGACCTTGCGGCTTCGACCGCCACCAAGATCGATTTGTATCGTCTTTATATGCGTGGATTCTTCAAAGTCCGCCAAAACTCTTGGTTGAAACCTTGGGCGCGAAATAACCAGCAAAACTGTGCCTTGCATGCGAACAAGAGGCTGCATTAATTCACGGTGCGAATGTGGTTCTGCATATCTTGACCACATTCGTAATGGCGGATGCGGAACGTCTCGTAATTGCCATGCCAAAGAATAATGGAATAAACGAGTGTCTGTAACGATGGCGACAAATGCTTCTGACCCCTTAGCATCTTGAAATTCATTGATAATTTTATCTGCTGTATCCTCCCAGCCCATCAGCGGACGAAGCGCGGATCCGGCAGCGGAATCCATAAATTTTTGCGGAAAAACAAAAACAAGCATCCCGGTGCCACCAATGAACAATTGCAAAGCCAAAGAAATAACTAAAATTTTCTTACGAATACCGTTGCTGGCGAAATGAGCCAGCACCAAAGAACCCGGCACATAAGCAATGACCGCCCAATTAGCATGAGCGCGACTAAGTAAAGCTTGAATACTGATAATACCAAAAACGGCAAGACAAAGAACAGTAAGATAAAATACCGGATATTTAAGTTCTGCACGCATCCCGGACCACAATGCAGCCAGCAAAATAAACAGGCTAATTGGTCCAAATACTGCCAGCTGGTCGATCCAAAATGTAACTAACTCCGTGATTTGCGGCCATACGCTCGCCAAGCTAAATTGTGGTTGCAGTTCGATATTAGCTGCCGTATGCGAAAAAGTGGCGAAGCTATTAACCTGATTCCACAAAATATTTGGTGCAATAATCAATAGCGGAATAATAAATACAATTAAGTGTCGTTTTTTCAAAAACAATCGGCGTATGTTTTTGTCTATGGCTGCCAATACTGCAAACCCCACAATCAAAAATACCATCGCGTATTTTGCCAGCAAACCCAGACCTAGCACTATCGCCAGCAAAACTAACCAAACCAATGGATCTTTTGCGGTATTTGCGCGAGCAAAGGAATAAATTGCAATTGCAGCAAGTGGCAATAACAGAGCATCGGTTGTCATTAAGAAGGAGGATAAAAACACCCCGGGCATCAATAAATATATGGCTGCCGCCCAGATCGCCGTTATGCGATTTTCTGGCCATAAATGCCGTGCTGTCAACCAAACAAACCAAGCCGCTATACCATGCAAAAACGGAAGTGCCACTCGCACACCAAATGTTGAATCGCCAAAAATAGCTGTCGTAGAGGCAATCAACCACGCAATTAATGGTGGCTTGGAAAAGTACCCCCAATCCGGCGTTGTACTCCATTGCCAATATTGAGCTTCGTCACCACCAAGCGATAAGGGTGAAAACGCAACCACGACCAGACGCAATCCGACCAAAAGACCAAAAAGAACAAGCCAGAATAGCTGGCCCCTGGGAAAAGAAAAAAAGGAGGGCTTAGGCAAAATATAAACTCCGTGGGTTCAACTTAAACCTATCAGAAAGGCGGAATGACCGCACCTCAAAAATTTAAACAACAAAAATGCCTTTGCCAAAAAAAAGGGAGGGCAAATGCCCTCCCTCTAATTCATATTCATTTTAGTTAAGCTTAAAACTCGAAACGAATTCCAGCGCGAACTTGGTACACAGATCTGCTCAAACTTCTAAAGCCTGATGGATCGGCATCAAAGTCACGGAACCGGTAAACGCAAGCATTGGTCGCGGTACAAGTAGTGCGAGAAGCGTCACCTGTTAAGGCCGTTGCGCCATCAACACCGTTTAACGCCACATCAGCTGCAGAAACCAGATCAGCTTGGACGATGCCCAAGGTATCAAAACGTGGCCCACCGACCTGCGTTCCCCAATCGCTGTCAATCATATTCAATACGTTCTGAATATCCAAAACGAATTTCAAACGATTTTCACCGACATATTTAGCGGCGGCTTCATTGAAGAATGGTATCTCTTGCTGCCATTGGAAATCCCAACGTTGGTTCCACGGGCTTCTACCTGCATTGCGCTCCTGAATACCTTGAGTAAGGCCACGTGCATTTACGTAGTCAATAAACCCTGCCTCATCAAAGCCGGTAGCCAATACAACACTGCCGTCTGAAATCGAACTGCCATTAATGGTTGGGACATAAAGCAGGTCATTATCAAATGGTCTTTCGCCATCACCTGATCGACCGAACATTGAATTACTGCCACTAACATCAAATGTGTAAGAAAACGCATCACCAGAAGTGATTTGACCAAACAGGCTAAATCTAGAATTTAGATCGCCGATAATGTCCCTTTCATAAGACAATCCAATTTTGAAGGCATGTTCGATCTGAAACGGTGAGGTTTGCGATGATGGATTATTCCGATTTGAATCTACAATAGCACTGAAGTTCGAAATACCTCTAGATGACGTACCAGGTGTAGTGGTGTCCACATTCTGGTTTGCATAAGACAGATAAAATCCAAGACCGTTCTCATAATCCTTGGCAATCGATGCCGACAAGATCAATGAAGATCCTGAGTCAAAATTAGTTAACGCAATAGCATTGTTGATATCCAGATCATCTAGGTCAGCATAGATTGGACGACCGTCTGGTGCTGTACCCAGAGCAGCAGTTGCTGCCAATTGAGTTTGCGCCAGATTTTCCCAGCGGAAGCCATTATTCGTGGCAACATACAATGCTTGTAAAGAAAGATTATATCCGTCGCCTAAATCCACACCACCAAAGTTCATGTCAAATTCATGATCAATCCGTAGGGAAGCTTTCCAATCGGATGGCGTTTTGAAATTTGGACTAATCACATCAATTGGGCCCGGAGCATTAGCGTTATTGGCTTGAATAGCCGCCAATAAGGATGCCGGAATACCAGCTGTTGGATCTGTTCCTGCTACATTAAATTGCTGAGCAAAAAACACTGGTGGAGTAAATGCATTAGAGGTCCAAACTTTTGGATCACCACCACCATAGAGGCCAATACCACCAGATATTTTGGTGCTAGCATCATCAAATGGTAGATACTCAAAGCCAATACGCGGCATCAACAAGCTATTGCCGTCTAGGTTTTGAGTATTTGCAAAACCGTACGCAGCTTGGAAAAATGTCCGTTCTTGCGGCTGGTCACCTTGAATGATCACTTCATAGCGAACACCATAATCCACACGGAAATTTGGAAGAGCCTGCCAGCTGTCCTGCGCGAACAAGGCCAGTTGGTCATATCCCCAAAGTGCCCGTAGATCTTCACGGTTACCCGAAGCAGCGCTTTGAGCCTGCACACGACTGGCCAAGCCAGCTTGTAGATCGGTAATGTTCTCATACCGGAACAAACCTGAGGAACGCTGAGCGAACAAATTATTCAATTCGTAGCTTTGGTATTCAGCACCGAAGGTAAATAAATGATCACCCCAGTTATAATTGGCTGAACCAAAAATTTGCAGACGATTATCAGCAAAAGTATTACCCTGCCGGAACCGGTCACAACCACCGATTAGAGTAAGTACATTCTGGGTTTCTGCCGGATTGGCATCGCCATCATCCAAGAAGCCCTGCATTGCAGTGCCAACCAGATCAGCTTCGCTCAACCGGATTTCAAACTGGCCTACATTAGCACCAGCGTTACAGTTCTGAGCACGTTGGAACTCTTTATAGTTGACCCGCAGGTTGGTGGAAAGCCGGTCTGACCAATCCGAAAACAATTGACCTGTATACGCATTTAAAGAGCTGGGTGTTTGATAATATGAAGATTGGAAGTTGCTGGAACCAACACCGGAAAAGCCATTCTCCGAAGTGTCCTGATAGGTGAAAGACGCACGGTGATTGGCATTAATATTCCAGTCAACTTTACCCAAGAACCGTTTGGAAGAAACCGGCAGGCTGACAACATCAGGGCGTCCGCCCATGTCAAAACCAAAGGTATTTTGTACAATCTGGTTGATGGCACCATAAATATCAGGGTTGATGTTATTATCGATATCAGACTGGGTGAAGTTTCTACCAGATCCAGATTTGAACTCATCATAACTGGCCATGAAGAAAAGTTTATCTTTTACAATCGGGCCGCTAAGGGTCAGACCGTATTCTTTTTCAGTAAAGTCAGCGGTCGAAACATTAGTCCCAGCCGAGCGATTACCAAAGAAGCTTTCATTCTGATAATAAAAATACCCAGCACCATCTATCTCATTAGTACCAGACTTAGTGACCACATTGATCATACCGCCGGTAAAACCGGAATTGGTAACTGAATAATCACTGGCCACAATCGAAGCTGACTCTACAGCGTCCAGAGATATCGGCGCACGTGAGGTCGCGTAAGAAGAGCTGGAAAGACCAAAGTCATCGGTTTGCAAAGAACCATCAATCGCCAACGCATTAAAGCGCGGGTTGGAACCAGCAACGGATAAAATTCCTTCGCCCGTCGAATTAGACAGCGGATCTCTAAGCAATGTTGCAATCAAATCTCTCTGAGTAGATGGTTGATTCAAAATGTCTTCACCACTAAACGAGGAACCCACCCCATTATTTAAGTTCAGACCTTCGGTACGAACACCGGTAACTACGATTTCATCCACAGACGAAACAACCAAGCGAAGGCTGTTTGTTGAAGGCTGTAAGCGAATATCTTCCTGCGATGTGTTGCCAGACGTTGACGTTACGGAAACACTGTATGGGCCTCCTACGCGTAAACCAGAGGCAAAGAACACACCATTTGCCGATGTAGTTAATACTTTTGCCGACCCGCTTGGCACATGAATAATGGTAACATTTGCATTAGCAACGGCTTGCCCGCCGGCGTCCACAACCTGACCATTAATGGCTGAAGATGTGACCTGCGCAAAAGCCGGTGTTGCCAGCGCGGTGGTAATCGCAATAGACGACACACCGAGCAGGCCGGTAAGTATCGCTGATTTCATCGTATTGTTCATGAGTAATCCCCTGATGACACTATAAAAGCTCAAAAATCCAAAACACCCGTCTCGAATCGTATTTGCACGTTAAACCATAACCTGCCCGTCTTTAAGACAAGAATATGCGTTATGGTGTATATTCCCAGACTCATGTGACATTATTATTTCAATGTAGACGCTAATTGAATTGTGAGTGCTGAATTTGCGCAATCGATAATCAAAACGCTTGCTCTTAGGCTGTAAGCCGTCACAATGACTCCCCGAGTCGTAAAACTGTCAGACAGGAACTGTCTTAGGCAAACCGGGTGTTAGCACCCATTTGGCAACTTGGGGACTAACGATCATGGTAAGAATACAGGCGGAAGCACCGGCTCTAATGGTGCAGGACACCAGTGTAAAATTTGGTGATTTCACAGCTCTTTATAATGTAGATTTACAGGTAAAAACTGGCGAGATGGTTGCGCTTATTGGCGCATCTGGCTCAGGCAAGTCAACGCTACTACGAACCATTGACGGTTTACAAGTTGCAGCCAAAGGATCTGGCCGAATCGAGGTGTTTGGCCGCAAGGTTCAACGTGATGGCCGTCTGGCCAAAGGTCTTTACTACCGGCGCCGGGATATTGGGATGATTTTCCAATCATTTAATCTGGTTGGCCGCCTTAGCCTGTTTTCTAATGTGTTAATCGGGGCACTTGGGCGCATACCCAGTTGGCGCGGCACATTAGGCCTGTTTTCAAAACAAGATCGCGAACGAGCAATGCAAGCGCTAACAAGAGTGGGTGTAGACGAATTCGCCGGCAGGAGGGCTTCAAAACTTTCTGGAGGACAAAAACAAAGAGGCGCTATTGCTCGGGCATTAGTACAAGGAGCGAAAATGATATTGGCTGATGAGCCAATTGCCTCGCTTGATCCGGTCTCAGCCCGCCATGTAATGGAGCAATTACAAGAATTAAACGAACGCGACGGCATTACAATTGTCGTGTCTCTTCATCAGGTGGATTTTGCCATTCGTTATTGTCAGCGAGTGGTAGCCCTAAAAGACGGTAGGATTATCTATGACGGTCCAGCTAATAAAATGACCAAGGATGACATGATCGCAGTATATGGCGACGAGTACGAAGACGCGTTTTGGTCTATGGAGGCTGCGTAAATGAAAACCAATTCATTCTCAATTAAACTCGCCACTTTGCTGTTGGCCCTGGTTTTCATAGTAAGCATTCCATCATCGGCTCAAGAGGAACCTCCCGTTCGAGAATTAAAATTTGGAATTATCACCACTGAAAGCTCCGATAACTTATCAACACTATGGACGCCATTCCTAGAAGACATGGGCACAATGACCGGGATGAAAATCAACGCGTTTTTTGCTGCTGATTATTCCGGAATTATCGAAGCCATGCGTTTTGGTGAAGTTGAAGCTGCTTGGCTTTCGAACAAATCCGGCCTTGAGGCATTGCGGCGCTCCAATGCCGAAGTGTTTGCCAAAGCCACCTATCCCGATGGTGCCCCAGGCTATCGTTCGGTTTTACTGGTGCCCAAAGACAGCCCGTTCAAAACCGTCGAGGATATATTAACCTGTGACAAAACCATAAACTTTGGTATGGGCGATCCAAATTCCACATCTGGAACATTGATGCCAATGGCGTATATTTTTGCCCCCAATGGCATTGTACCCACAGAGTGCTTCAGAAATGTGCGCAATGCCACCCACGAAGCCAACGGGTTGGCAGTAGCCAACAATCTACTTGATGTTGCCACCAATAATACTACTAATTTGAAACGCCTAGCTCGAACAAGGCCTGAGATTCTGGAACGGGTTCGAGTGATATGGGAATCACCACTGATTCAAACCGATCCGATCATGTGGCGCAAAGATTTGCCTGTCGAAGCCAAAGAAAAACTCTTATATTTCTTTATGACTTATGGCCGCAGGGCCGACAATCCCGAAGAATTACAACGCCAGCGAAAAGTGCTAGGTGAGCTGGACTTTGGCACGTTCCTACCATCCAATGATCGTCATTTGGATCCAATTGTCAGATTAGAAATTCTTCGTGATATGGCCTTAGTCAAAAATGACCGGGACCTAACAGAACCAGAGCGTACAGAAGCAACTAGGAAGCTTGAGGAAAAGCTTCAAGCCATGCAAGACGCCGATGAAGCAGCATTTATCAAACCCAAAGGGATACCGGACTATAAGGGAAATGGCGCTCGCGGCCCGCACGGGTTGAACCTGCCATGGTCAAGAATAGTCTTTACCTTAACCGTAGGTTTAATTTCATTTGGATTTTTCTATTGGTCATCAGCAACTCGAGGAGCAGGGCCCTTAACTTCCCTCAAAGATAGGTTGTTTAACGCAAGTGTTTGGTCAATCTTTATATCTTCTTTGGTTTGGGCTTATGTTGCTGCCGAAATTTTCAAGGCGCCATTGTTGATCGATAACGGTGATAGAATGGGCGAATACGCCAGCGGGTTCTTAAAACTCGACTGGAAAGAAGGCGGGCTTTATCTGCAACAAATGTCTGTTACTATTCAGATTGCGTTGTGGGGAACTTTCCTGTCGGTTATTGCTGCGATTCCCTTTGGCCTACTTTCGGCAAGAAATGTTGCGCCAGCTTGGATTGTCTTCCCAATCCGCCGCTTAATGGATGCCTTTCGATCCATTAACGAGTTGGTCATCGGCACCATGTTTGTGGTTACTGTCGGCCTTGGGCCATTTGCCGGAGTTATGGCGCTGGCAGTACACACCACAGGAGTATTGGCCAAATTGTTCTCAGAAGCTGTTGAGGCAATGGATCCCGGCCCGGTCGAAGGCGTGCGAGCTACGGGTGCCAGATCCATTCATGAAGTGGTTTGGGGCGTAATCCCGCAAGTAGCTCCGCTTTGGACGTCATATGCGTTGTATCGGTTCGAGTCCAACACCCGCTCAGCAACGATTCTGGGTTTGATCGGAGCCGGCGGCATCGGGCAGTTATTGTTTGAGCAAATCCGTTCTTTTCAATACGGAAAAACCGCTACTATTTTGCTGATCATTATTATAGCTGTGACTCTGGTCGATTTTTTAAGCCAGGTCTTACGCAAACGCTTGATGTAGAAAGTCGCGATCAGAAAAAATTCTTTGCCAGTCCACGCCAAAGGGAATTGTGGACTGGCAAGTTATTCGCAACTGCGCCAAGCAATAACCCCCTTTGGTTATTGCCCTGCGGTTTTTATGGCCATGCCGGATCACCCCAACGGCTTGTGAACAGAGTTTCGCTTAACGGGCGACGCTGGCGGGGGCTATCATCTCTTTCTTGCAAGTGTGCCGGGAAGCCAACAGGCGCGTCCGCATAGCCAATAGCAAGGGCAGTTAGTGGCTGCACACCTTCTGGAACTTGATACAGCTCTCGCACTTTATCAGGCAAGATGCCAATTATCTGATGGACGCTGATCCCGCGCATTTGGGCCTCAAAAGTAAGGTTTGCCGCTGCTATGCCCAAATCATGCTCAGCCGCCTTATTGGGTTTTCCAGATTGCCCTAAATCCTCTACCGTACAGGCAAAAACCAGAACTGGTGCATTGGCCGCCCACACTTGATTAGCTTCCAACAAACAAGACATTGCATCATTATAAGCTGCCTCACCATCGTTCTTACGGACAAGTATGAAACGCCAAGGTTGCTCATTATAAGACGAAGCCGCCCAACGAGCAGCTTCAAACAGTGCCTGCAAATCTGTATCCGGTATGGGGCGATCTGAGAATCCATAGGGGCTCCAGCGCTCAGCCAATGGCTTAGCAATAGCTACGGACTTTGGTGCAAATTTATGGTCAAACATTAGCCGTCTCCGATTTTGCGAGACGGGCATCAAGACTAAACGCACCGGCACCATGGGCAGCTAAGATCAAAAACCCGCCGGCAATTGTGAAGTTTTTCATGAAATTAATCGACTGCATTTGATCAGCAAAATCAAAGTGAAACAATAAAGCCGAAAGCCCACTAAAGCCTGCCAGAGCAAGCGCGGCATAGCGAGTTTGCCAGCCTACCAAAACTGCTAATCCGCCACCGATTTCAACAGCAATAACCAATGGTGCCAGCACGCCTGGAACACCGGCAGAGCTCATATAGGCTTGCAGACCCTCAAACGCTGAAATTTTACTGACACCAGAGGAGATGAACATGCCACTGAGCAAGATTCTCCCCACAAGTTCTGTTATATTTTTCATTATCCTCTCCTGTATTGTTTGGGCAGAATTACCCGGTAAATTTTGGTTATGGCAGATCGAACAAAAGTGCGTGGACATCGGCATTTTGTGCGATCAGCAAAATCGCCGCCTCTGGTGACAAAGATGCACCATCACCTGCGCGTAAAATCTCATCATTGAACAATAACTCACCCTCGATCACATGCACATACAAGGTGCGCCCTGGCGCTGGCTTATAGCTTTTTGTGGTGTCTTCTTCCAAGACCAATTCATACAGTTTTGCGTCTTGTCGCATGTGTAGCGAGCCACCGGCTCCATCAGGCGAAGCGATCAATTGCAAGCCTTGCTCGCGGGTAAACTGCTTTTGCTGATAACCGGGCGTGCCACCGCGTTCATTGGGCACGATCCAAATTTGCAAAAACTCTAATGGATCATGCGCAGATGGATTATACTCACTGTGGGTGACGCCAGTTCCAGCGCTCATCAATTGAAACTCACCGGCTGGCAGGCTCTGAACATTTCCCATATTATCCTTGTGCTCAATTGTTCCTGATTTGACATAAGAAATGATCTCCATGTCCTGATGAGCATGGGTAGCAAAACCTCCGCCCGCAATCACCCGATCATCATTGATGACGCGCAAGGCGGAAACGCCCGTGCGTTTTGGATCGTAATAATTGGCAAAGGAAAAACTGTGTCGACTATACAGCCAGTTAAATTTCCCGGTTCCACGTTCATTACTTAGAATAACCTCCATTTTGTTCCTCCTTTTCTTTCAAACGCCATTGCTAAGTGGATATCGATTGAAACCAAAATAATAGTTCCCTTTCATTGATAAACCCGTTAGTTATAGATTGTTTGTAAATGAATTGGCGACAATGATGGACAAGTTAACCAATATGGCGGCATTTCTAGCGGTGATTGACCGTGGAAGCTTCACCGAAGCCGGCCAATATCTGGGAATTTCGCGGGCGGCAGTAAGCAAATATGTGATGCAACTCGAAGAAAGCCTTGGTGTACGATTGCTTAACCGCACCACACGCACGCATTCTCTTACCGACATTGGTGCTGAATACGTGCCGCGCTGTCGTTCCATCTTAGCCGACATGGCGGATGCTGATGCTTGTGCTAACGAAGCCGGACGAGCTGTTCGTGGTCGGTTGCGCCTCAACGCTCCAGTTTCGTTCGGCGTGCGAGAAATGGGCAAGGTAATTGCTAAGTTTTGCAAAATCCACCCGCTGATCGAGATAGAACTTGAGCTAAACGATCACTTTGTTGATGTGGTCGCGGATGCCTTTGACGTGGTTTTGCGAATTGGTGTTTTACAGGATTCGTCACTTATCGCCCGCAAAATTGCCAACGTGCCGATGGTGACTTGCGCCGCGCCATCTTATCTTGAGGCCATGGGAGAGCCGCAAACCCCACAAGACCTGAAACAACATGCCTGCTTGGTTTATGATAACATCCGGCGACCTTCTTTGTGGCAATTCGAGAACAAAGACAGCGTGCAAGAAGTTCGCGTTCGTGGGCCGTTAACCTCTAATAATGGCGATGTCTTGGCCGATGCGGCGCGCGCCGGGTTGGGCATTGTGCAAAATCCACTTTTTATCGTGGCTGATGATTTACGCTCCGGCAAATTGCAAGAGATTTTGACTCCTTGGAAGCAACCGGACATTACCTTGTCGGCGGTCTATCCATCACGCAAATTTTTATCAGCACGGGCACGGGCCTTTATTGACCATGCAAGTCAAATGTTCGGGGCGTGATGAGTTACAGCAATTTTGGTCTTTAACGTGTTTTATTATTCTGCGCAGGATCATTGTGTTGTCTTTGCATGTTAAATGTTGAGCGTCAGGTCTAATTGGCGATAAACTTGTTGAATTTGGGTGAGCCAAGGACGTAAGCCGTCGCGCATGAAGGCATCATATGTATCAGCGTTTATAGCTATATCGGCCATTAGGCCTTTATTTAGTCTAATGGACTTAGCAGTGCAGGTCGCCGTTATCTCACGTTCAAGACCTTCTCGCGTATCACTGTGCAGGAGTATTGAGGAAATTTCAAATACTTCAGGATAAAGATGGCCGATGTCATAGGCATCAGCGCTTAAGGTTGTCGTGAATTCAAGAGCTTTTGCCGTTGTAATAATTTTGCCAACGCACTATTTAAGTCCGTGTCGCGTACTATGTCCAATCGCCCGGTCGCTTGTAGCCGCTCAAGAGATGGCAAAATAGTACGGCCAAAATATAAGACGTGCGCATAAGTAAGTGCAGTGCATTCTGTTTCTGTGAGCTCGCGCTGCGGGGCCAATCCGAATAAAACATTTGTCGCTTCGTCAATAATGTTCGCAGAACGAGTACGCTTACCTACAATATTTGCCGCAAGTTACTCTGCCTCTACAATTTCTGCATGGAGTGCATAAATAATGACGGTTTCGTCGCGCCGGTCTTGTTTTGCATTACTCCAATTGGAAACTTGCAGACCAACAAACACACCAACCACGACGATGAGAAAATCAATGCAATCGCCGTCCATTCCTGATTGCGAAAGTGCTTTATAATGCGACGGAGGATCATTGGGCAGCCTCGATATCTGCCAATAAAGATTGCGTATCCGCGAGAACTTGTTCGATAAGATTAACGCTTGAGCGGGCAGCTATCGCCCGCCAAACCAGATGAGAGCGTATATTTGCCCATAGGGGGTCTTCTTCTGGTACACTGAAGACTTCAGCTGCAGCATGTGTTTGTTCTGATCCGAAGACAGAATATACCAAACGCGATGCACTACAGGCATTATAAATATTTGAATCAGGACAGGCCTGCGTAGGTAACACTACAAACCCCAACCCGCTATCGCGCAAAAAGGCGGTATAAGGCTCTACAAAGAATTCGTTGTTCTTGTCCGCAATGCGCTCGTGCCGGCTGAGCCCATTAAAATAAGTAATTATACGATTCTGTAGGGCGGCATCTTTAATAAGGGTCAGGTGGCCGGCACTTTTCATTTCAGAAAATACTGGGCTGTCGAGGATCAAAGTCCGCCGTCCAAAAGTTAAAATCAAAGATTGTCCCATATCCAACGGGTTAAAGCCAGCATGTCGGTTATTGATTTTTTTGAGCGCATTCTGAGCATTCGTAACCACTTGTTGCTCTTCTGCAATTTGTTCACTGAGGGTGACTTCGATTGCCTTAATATCCCTTGCGAGGAGTGCCAAATATTCACTTTCAAGCTGGCGTGAACTGCGCGCCTCATTCCAATTGGTGATCTGGAACGCAATGAGAATACCCGCGACCACGATAAAAAAATCGAGGACGACCGCGAACCAGTTTTGGTCTTTGACGTGTTTGGTGACGCGGCGGAGGATCATTATTGCACCTCAGGAAAATTTGCAAATGGACATGTCCCTAAGAGATCAGCCCCTGTGCCAAGGTCGGAGTTAAAAATGTCTGCCTCAATCAACCAATCGCCATTAGATTGTTGTATTCGCACTTCGAGAAACTTCCCGACATCAACAGCATATCCGCCAGTCCCATCGGGAATGAAAACACAGGAACGGCCACGGACATAGGCCAGTTCCCCCCGCCCCTCTATCGCTTCAAGTTTTAAAGCGATGCGAAAACCTGTTTCATTTGCCTTTTCCCATTTGGCGATGGCCTCACGCCCTTCCACAACAAACCCATTGGGAGGCATCATGATTGCATCTGGCGTAAAGAGAGCCGCCAACCCCTCCCAATCATTTTGGTTATAGGTCTCAACCCAACTTTTGGACGATATCTCTATCTGGCTATGGTCCTCAAGTGAAATATCTATTGGAACAGATTGGCAGGCCGTCAGGAATACAGCCACCAAAGCTGTACTTATTATGATCAATTTCATATCGAATCTCTCCTTGAGAATAGTAATGCGGCGGAGGATCATTCAAGATACGCCTTTATTGCAGCAACGAGTGCCTGATTACGGTCTAGCTCAGTGTCAAGGGAAGACAGAAGGCTTTGCACGCTCGCCATGTGCCATTGTAGATCATCGCGCAAATCAGTCCGCGCCCTGAGGTCGGCAGCCGCAGTGCGAGCAACCTCCGCGGGGAAGTCGATGTCGCATTCTCCAGAGAGCGTGAGAGCGCCCAAGGGGTCGTCACGCAGATCACCGCATTCAGCACGAATTTTCTCTTGAATGACGAATGGAATCGAGCGCCGCACATTTTGCCGATACGGCGTGTCGAGTTCTTCAGTCCGTGTGACATTGGACGGGTTGGTTATATAAATCTGAAGCCGCCGTTGGAGTGCGAGGTCTCGGATATTGCGAATATTTTCCGCGCCAATAAGTTCAGCATAAATGCCTGCGTCGGCAATCGATCCCATGATTTGGCTTGCCTGATAGGCAGCGACTAAAAATTTACTATCCGATACAGCATCATCATTCGCCCAACCCGAAAGCGCCGTTTCGCCATAAGCTTTGGTGACTGCGAAATAGGCTCTAAACTCTTCGGCGCTATCTGCAAAATTTCCGATGTTAGGAACGAGAATCTCAAGCGTGCGGTCTGTCTCGGCGCGGGCCGTGCGATTATCATTCCAGTTCGCGACTTGAATGCCTATAAAAACACCCAGAACAACGATGACGAAATCAAGCCCTACAGCGAACCAGTTTTGGTCACGCACGTGTTTGGTGAGGGAGCGAAGGATCATTATTTTTCCTCCTCTTTCGTACCCAATAATTGATCCAGCGAGTAACTGTTCTCGCCGCTTTTTAGCAAGCCTTCCACATAGGAGATGAAATCCGGAGATAAGCCATCGGCGGCAAAGTCGTCCCAAACTGTGCGGCCACCGGGGGTGGCCAACAAGGTCAGAATATCCTTTTTCACAGGGTGCCATTGGCTTTTGGATAATGTTTTGTTGCAGTAAAGCTCATACATGGTGTTGTGGGTTGTAAAGTGCTGGCCGCAAAACAAAGTGAATTGCAATCTTTCATCAGGATCAAGAACTGACATATCTTCTATTCCGCGCTGTACCACACTTGCCATTGCCTGATTGGCCATGGGAATTGCGTTAATACTTCCCGAAGCTTCCAAAAATTGATAGGCGGCACTGGCTCTGGCCTGCAAGGTGTTTTGGCGCACTTGTATTGCCAAATAAATCACCGAAGGGATTAAAGCAATTACCGCCAAAACTTGCGATATGAGATAAATATCATTTAAAGTCATTACTTTACCCAGTTCGGTTTCGGATTAGCCAGTTGCGCCTCAATCAGAACACGGTGTTTGGCGGCGTTGGCGTTCATGCGGGTTTGGGCGGTTTTGAACTCGGAGGTGTCGCGCTGGCCGTTAAAAACCGGGCTGCGTAACAAAAAGGCATCGGCAAATCCCAAATCTAAAAACCGGTCAAGCCAGATATAGGCTTGTTGCGGTTTTTCTTTGGCCATTTCAAAAATGATACCTGCCAGCAAGTCGTCTCGCAAATTGAAATCCGCTGCCGTTTTTGATCCCAGATGGGTATCCCAATTCGCCGCCAGCTTGGCCGCATCCCCGTCGCCGGCCTGCTGGAACACAAAAGCGACCGTGGCAAATGAGGTGGCAAATTGCGGAGTGACTACTTGCTCCGTTATTCGAAATGTGTCTGCTGTCTGGCGCACCAGGGGATAGGCCGCTTCTACATCACCGAGTTGGAACATGATAAAGCCGCCAACCGGGTCTTGCGGATTTTCTCGAATGAATTGTAAAGCTGGTTCTGTTTGGCCCAGCAAAATCAGGGCGTATGGTTGTGCCGGATGGTTGTTACTTGCGGCCACTGCCTGTTGATAAAGCCCAATATCCATATAGAGATTTGCTAACGCATTTTGTGTGGCGCCGAATTCAGGGTTGAGGGCTTGAACATCTTTGAACAGGCTATGGGCGTTGGCATATTCACCGTCTTGATAAAAAATATAGCCCAAACCATAGGCGCCAAATGGACTGTCCGGGTTCCAACGCAGAATATCACGATAGGTTTGTTTGGCCGCCTGTCTGTCGCCCAATTGCAATTGCGCACTGGCAAGGTTACCCAGTATCACACCAGAGAGCGGGTCAAGGGCGCGGGCTTGTTGATAGGCGTGCAAGCTTTCGTCCAAGCGGGCAAGAGACGCCGACGCAATGCCTTTACGCAAATAAGCATCCGCATAATTAGGATTGGCGGCAATGGCTTGCTCGGCAAAGGTTACTGCTTGTTCAAATTTATTTTCGTTGTGGGCCAACGATGCGGCGCTGGTCAGACTTTCGGCAGAATTGGGCGCCAGTTCCAAGGCCCGTGCCACAAAGGGTTTGGCCAAGCCTATCCCTTCGGCTGTACTCATATCCGTGTATCCATCCATGACTAAATAGACATCTGCCAACCCGGAATAGGCTGGTGCAAAATCAGGGTCCAGAGCAATGGTTTGCCTAAAGCCGGTAATGGCGGTGGTTAAGCCATCCGGGGTGCGCCGCGCATATTGTCCTTTGGCTCGCAGGTAAAGCTCATAGGCTTCTAACGAACTGGTTTGTGCGCGGGGTTGGGCTGTGTTGATGGACAGCCGACCTTTAAGCTCCGCCACAATCGCGGCGGCAATTTCGTCTTGGATGGCGAAGATATTGTCCGTCGTTAAGGGGCGGTCATAGGTCTCGGACCACATATGCTGGTCATTTGATGTATCAATGAGCTGGGCGGTAATGCGTAAAGTCGTGCCGGATTTGCGAATACTGCCCTCAAGGATATGCTTGACACCGAGCGCCTCGGCAATTTCTTTGGTTTTGGCATCACTGCCTTGAAAAGAAAATGAAGACGTGCGCGACGAAACCTTAAGCCCGTCAACCCGCGCCAAAACATTGAGCAGTTCCTCGGATATCCCACTGGCGAAATATTCTTGGTCTTTAGCAGAAGAAAAATCCTCAAACGGCAATACAGCGATAGAGGGTTTTTCGTCGGTTACAGGTGTTTGTGTTTCCACTTGAACAATTTCGTCTGGGACTTTTGGCGCGGACACGTTTTGCGGCACGAACCGACTACCAACAACCACAACCGCGACCAATATCAGCCCGCCCAAAATTGCAAAGTCCAACTTGCGCCCGGTCTTATCGGTAATGCTGTTCTCGCCCGAAACATTCTCCGACCGCTTCATCCCCTCTGGCGTCATTTCAAACGCCCACGCCAGCAATATGGCAATCGGAAAACCGATCAGCAGTGCTGCGGTAATTGCTGTGTCAAACCATAATGGCAGGTTCAGCGAATTTTCAAGCAGTGCCGCCACTTGCATCAATATCCAGCCGGTAACAGCATATACCCCGGCGATGCGGAAAATGTTGCGGCGTCGGAGTTCGGTAATAAAATTATTCATAATCACTCACAGCTTATTCATTTTTCTATTTACACTCAAAATCATCTGCGCCCACCGCACGGCATTGGGGCGGGAAACCGTGTTCACGCCAATAATCCAAAATACCGGATTTCTCGATCCCGGCTTTGAAATTATCAGTTTGGCGATAATTTTTAAAACTGGCATCCCAAAATTGTCGGCTAAGAAGTATATGGCTATAATCGCCCAAGCGCACGGCCAGAGTTAAAGCCTCATCTGCGGGTAATTCTCCGCCGTTTTCTTGGAAGTTGAGTATATCCGCTGCCAATTCCAGATGCGGTATTTCCGGTGTGCGCAAAGCGTCATATAATTCCCCGTGTCGCCGCCAGCCAAATAAGATACTTGACGCGTTGCTGGATAATATAAATGCCAGCTCCTCGCCTTGCCGTGCTAACGGTCCAAAGAACGGAAAAGCTATTATGCTCGCACCGGTTCGTAGAGCCTGTTTGTATTTTTCGACGGCCTCTGCGTCCCGTCCCATAGCGCCAAGTATCTCTATTTGATTAGCCAAACAAGGGATATAGTAAGGCTCGGCCTCAACACAGCGCGTAAAATCAGCAAGTGCGGCGTCCAAATATCCCAAGCTCCCATAGGAAAGACCGCGCCAATTCAGTGCCGAACCATCATAAGGGTTAATTTTTAGAGCTTTGTTATAACCGGCAAGGATTTCGTTAAAATCACCGCGTACCCTCAAAGCCATAGCATTATTCATCTGCAACTTGGCAATAGTGGCTATTGCGGTGACGCTATCGGGATTGATGGCAAGAGCGCGTTTCGCATATTCAATGCTGTTTTTGTCTACCACGTCACGCGGCGTTGAAACATAATCGTACTCCACCATTAAGCTTTGTAAGGCTGCCCGCATTTCCCAGGCCTGCGCATATTGCGGGTCTAGTTCCAAAGCCCGAATCAGTAGCGCGTCCGCCTTATCCAGATCATTGCGCGCCAGGTATAATGGCCGGGCTTGGAGAAATAACTCATAGGCAGACAGGTTAGCGGTTGGCATGTCCACGACCACGTCCGTCTTGGCCAACGCATCAATACTCTCGCCCAGGGCATCGACAATGGCTTGGGCAATCTCGTCTTGTATCTCGAATATGTTTTCCGCCGTTAAGGGGCGGTCAAATGTATCCGACCACAAATGCCGGTCATTTGATGTGTCGATCAATTGCGCAGTAATGCGCAAGGTATCGCCGGATTTGCGCACTGAGCCTTCCAACACATGCCCCACATTCAGCAAATTGGCGATTTCGGGAATACCGATATCGCGGCCCTTGAACTGAAAAGATGATGTGCGGGACGTGACCGAAAGCCCTTTAACCCGCACCAAGACATTCAGGATTTCTTCGGCAATCCCGTCCGAAAAATATTCCTGATCGCCAGTAGGCGATAAATCTGCGAACGGCAATACAGCGATAGAGGGTTTTTCGTCGGTTACAGGTGTTTGTGTTTCCGCTTGAACAATTTCGTCTGGGACTTTTGGCGCGGACACGTTTTGCGGCACGAACCGACTACCAACAACCACAACCGCGACCAATATCAGCCCGCCCAAAATTGCAAAGTCCAACTTGCGCCCGGTCTTATCGGTAATGCTGTTCTCGCCCGAAACATTCTCCGACCGCTTCATCCCCTCTGGCGTCATTTCAAACGCCCACGCCAGCAATATGGCAATCGGAAAACCGATCAGCAGTGCTGCGGTAATTGCTGTGTCAAACCATAATGGCAGGTTCAGCGAATTTTCAAGCAGTGCCGCCACTTGCATCAATATCCAGCCGGTAACAGCATACACCCCGGCGATGCGGAAAATGTTGCGGCGTCGGAGTTCGGTAATAAAATTATTCATTTTCCGTACAATTCGGTTTTGTGTTAGCGAGTTGGTCTTTTATATCTTTTGTTAGGGAGCGTAGGCGCATTATTTTGTCTCCAATTCTTTATCAAGCAAAAGCAATATGCTCTGATATTTCAGCACCCGACTGTTTTCACCACGGGCAATCACCATGTTCCCATACCTGATCGCGGAAATAGCGCTTACATAATGGGGATCCTTACATAAAGCCGGAAAGTCATAGGATATGGATATATCAGCAACTGGATATTTGACTGCCGTCACGATACCGTCAGGCAGATCTCTGACCATACGCTGATCAATATAAGCCATTTGCGGCGAAAACCTTGCGACGATAAATTCAAGAACCTTGGCATCTCCCTCGTAATCTTCGAGTAAGTCATTGATCGCTTTTCGTAGCTCAAGATTGCGGATCAGATCAATTCTACCTGTTGATTGAAGCTCATCCAAAGTACCGCGCACCAGCGAGAGTGGTTGGGTTTGCCCGATCGTACGAAGACCATCATGAAATGCTGGGCGCGTTGTCTCGTCCAACGCACAAGCTTGCAAAGCTTTGATCATCACGCCTTCATTATCGGTCCGCTTTTGTACCTTCTCAACACTCTCTACCGCCGCTAATTTTGACCGCGTCAGATCATCCCGTAACCGCTCCAAATATTGACGTTCAAGCCTGTGTTCAAGTCGTGCCTCATTCCAATTGTTCACCTGCAAGCCCACGAAAACCCCAATCACGACGATCAGGAAATCCAGCGCGATCGCGGTCCATTCCTGATGGCGAAAATGTTTGATGACGCGGCGGAGGATCATGGGGCTGTCTTTTCTATTTGCATTAGATCCTGCCCCCAGCGGGATTGCAGCTCATCCTCTATGACAGGCAAAAAACCTTTATAGCCTTGCAAGATGGGTGCATAGGCCCGCCGACGTTCCTGCGTCGTGTAGCTGATCGCAGACACCGCCCTTGCGATTTCGGGCGATTGGCACAGCGCCAGAATATCGAAATCGACCCCAATAAATTCTCCAATGAACGGGTCAGGGTATTTACGGGCTAAATCATAACGCACCTCTTCCTCGATGATATAGCGGTAATGTTCGGTGGTACGGGCGACCGATTCAGAAAAGCTGTTACCGCGCCATTCAACCAGTGCGATGATTTCTGACAATTGGTCTTTTAACACCTTATTACGGATGATGCCTGTGCGTCCAGCCGCTATCATTTCGTCCACTGTGCGCCGAACAATACGCGGCGGATTTATATAGCCGAGCGTGTTGATGCCGCGCTGGAAAGCTGCCTCATCATCCGGTTTCATAGCGCAAGCATCGAGCGATTCCAAAATCATCGCCTGATCGGACAGTTGTTGATCCAGGAAATTCAAGTCCCGCGCCTGCCCGTTAATGCTCTCAACAAAGTCACCATGCAGCCGGACAAGATAGCCGCGTTCCTGCGTCCGCTCAAGCCGTTCGGCGTTCCAGTTCGCGACTTGGATACCAATGAAAACGCCCACCACAACAATGCAGAAATCCACAAAAACAGCGAACCAGTTCTCTTTCTCGATATGAGCTTTGACGCGGCGGAAAATCATTTACTTTGTTCCTGTTCAAGTATTTCAGTAACTTTAGAAAAACTCTCTCTGTGCACTTTTTGTAGCTCCAACTGCCCAACAAAGAGGTTCTCATACATGTCAATCGCCACAATGAAATCTGCCTTGGAACCCGCCTCGGTAATGGCTTCGTCCATTGGCATCGCATCCATCAGTGAGCGCAGCCGAACGATGGATGCAATATATGGCCTCGCCCACTCTCGGATAGCTTGGTCTTGAAATAGGAATCGGTCTGTGAACGAGGCATGCCTAACGAGTTCTAAACGGAGTTGATCATTCGCGAGTAAATTCATATCGCCGCTAGAGATGAGTTGCTCATAAGTATCTGATTGGCCGGATACGTTCGGGAGGGTGAACGCGGTTTCGTAGAAGTTTTGCAAGCGCTCAAGATCGGCATCTGTCGGATCGTTGATAATAAGCTGCTTGGTATCTTCTATAAGGCCGACTAGCGGTTCCATAAATTCAATTTTCTCATCGACCTCACGGCCAAGGGCTTCGAAATCTGAATGTAACCGCTCTATGATTTTCTGCTCACGCACTGCTTCACTTCGCGCCTCGCTCCAGTTGGTGATCTGGAACGCGATAAGGATACCCGCAACCACGATAAAGAAGTCGAGGAAGACCGCGAACCAGTTTTGGTCACGCACGTGTTTGGATAAAGATCGTAGCAGCATTATCTAGCCTCCTTCACTTAGTACGGAGAGATAATCATCGAGGGCAATTTCGACCTCTTTGAGATAATCGACATATATTTCTTTGGTGACCGCAACATTAGCCAATAGGGCGATCAATTCCGTGTTTTTGCAAATTTTTGCAGGTGTGAGTAGTTCATAACTAGCTGGGTCATAACTAAACTTGGCAACCAATTTACCGCGGCCCGTTAAAGCAAGACCGGCAGCTTTGTGAACTTGCGTATGGGAATCTTGTATGACACGCACATATCGCTGCCATTGATGCTCAACAAATACCATCTCGTCGGCGATTGACCGAACCTTTATTTGAAGTTCACTTGACCGGATAAGCTCCAAACTGCCTGTTTCCAAAGCCTGCTCTGCGTTCGGTAGTGAAAACCTCGGCGGTGGAAAATCTGCGATTCGCAAGAGCAAAAGAGTCATCCTCTCATCCTTTGCTAAGCACTTCGCGTTATCATTGAGAGCAAGCGTGAGTTCGATTGCACTGGCGCTGACCCCTTCATGAAACCCTCTGTAGTTCGCCAATTCACCACGCGTCGACGTCGCCTCTGAAACCATCCGCGCCACTAATTCATTCGCTCGCGTCCTTTCGACCCGCGCCTCGCTCCAGTTGGTGATCTGGAACGCGATAAGGATACCCGCAACCACGATAAAGAAGTCGAGAAAGACCGCGAACCAGTTTTGGTCACGCACGTGTTTGGATAAAGATCGTAGCAGCATTATTTTTCCTCTTCTTGCTGCGGTGATGGTATTTTTTTGATCCGTATTGCATCCAAGTTATTTGCCAGAAAATTCTCATCCAAAGCTTCTATGATAGGCCCGGCCACTTCTAGCATCGGTGTACCGTCCCAGCCCCCTGACTGCTGATGCCACCAGTTTTTCGCAAATGTGCTGCCGAAATAATATTGTGCATTGTTAAGAATGTGTATCTTAGCATTTTCAGCAGTTACAAGTTTGCCGCTTTGCATATAAAACATCAAATCCCATTGTAACAACACAGCAACAAGATGCGCTTCGACAACTCTGATCTCTACATCGCTCATTTCTTCCGGCGCGCGAATTGACTTAACCCATGCGCGGGCAGTCTCTGGCGAAGAAATACTGATCTCGATTTCGATGAGCATGCGGTTTCTTTCAACTTGCATCTCGGTACGGGAGAGAGAGGCGTTCTGGCGCACTTCAAAAATCAGGATAATTAACCCTAGCACAACACCAATATTTGCTGCCAATGTTAGCCAACGGTTTAACCACTCAGTTTTATTTCTTTTCGCCACTTTGCGCCCCCTTCGAGCCGTTTGTTTCTTTCGATCCCAATAATTCATCCATTGAATAACTGCCTTCGCCGCTGGCTTGCAGGTCTTCTACATAGGTTACAAAATCGGGGGATAGACCTTCTGCGGCGAAATCATTCCATATCGAGCAGCCACCGTCTGTTGCCATAAAGGTCAGAATATCCTTTTTAATCGGATGCCATTGGTTCTCGGGAAGGGTTTCATTGCGGTAAAGTGCGTAGAGCGTGCTGTGGGTTGTATAGTGCTGCCCGACAAACCAGATAAATTGCAATTTCTCATCAGCATCCAGCGCGGATATATCCTCAAGGCCGCGCCGTATCACACTAGCCGTTTGCTTATTGCCGACGGGCACAGCGTTAATGCTGCCCGTGGCTTCGAGGAATTGATAAGCAGCATTGGCGCGGGCTTGCAGTGTATTTTGCCGTACCTGCACCGCCAGATAAAGTACCGACGGTATGAGTGCGGCGACGGCGACGACCTGCGAGATAAGATAGATATCATTCAGGGTCATTCCGTCACCTTCATCCAATTCGGTTTTCTGTTAGCGAGTTGGTCTTTGATGAGTCGATAAATCATGGTTTGTCTTTCCCCAACATTTCCTCAGGTTCCCACCATACTTTTGGCGGGTTTTCGAGTTGCGCTTCGATCAGGGCGCGGTCACGGGCGGCGATGGCCAGCATGCGGGTTTTGAAAACCTTATAGTCGGGACGATCATACAGGGGCGCGAACCAGTGATTGTCGACTTGAACCAATGTTGTGGCCACGCCGTGGTCGGCCAGAGCACTTAACCACGCCATAGCGCCGCCCGGATCATTTTGCGCCATCCGCCATTCTGCCGCAACAATATAAGCTTGCTGGAAGTCTCGTGGTCCCGGTTGACTGCCTGCAAATTTCCGGGACAATGCCGTACGAGTCTGTGCAGCTCGCGGGTCATTTGCTTGCTCAAGAGCCCAAAGAATTGATAGCTCCATCGCGGTGGAGAACAGGCCCTCTTGAGGCGTTTCGTCAAAGTAATGTGCGAAAAATCCTGCGTTATCCTGTAGCACTCGGTAGGCTTTTGCTGGAAAATTCGCTGCATCATAAATAACGAGTAAATCAAATGGATTGCCTATCCCACGCTCGGAGAGCGCACGGACAAAGTCTTCTGTCTGCCCGTTCTTACGCAAAAGATAAGAATTCCAAGTTTCACTACCCAGAGCCGCAAGCTCTTCGTCCATACCCAAAGCAGAATAAATGCTGCCCAGCACATTATCGCAATAACCGCCACCCAGGCAGGAGCGTGCGATACGGTGTGCCGTTTCAACATCCCCTCCGTTCCACATACTTTCGGCAAGAACGCCGCGCGCCAAATGAAAGCCAGGATCAATGCGAAGGGCATCTAGCAAAACGGATCTTTGGCCGGAGCTGTCATCTTGCCGGAAAAAAATATCAGATATGTTGAGCAAGGTAATTGCGGACCGCGGGTCAAGTGCGCGAGCTTTTTCAAGCGAGACCGCGGCGGTATTCAACTGGCCAGTACTTGAGAGCAACCAACCGCGCCCGCGGTGGGCGTCGGCATTATTGGGATTGGCGGCAATGGCGATGTCAAAGGCGGCCACTATCTCATTTAAGGGTGCGCTAAACCCGAATAGCGTCCAAGCCCGATCCGACAGAACGTTCCAATTTTGCGGGGCGAGCATCATAGCCCGATCCATATGAGTTTGTGATCTAAACTCGGCATGGTCTTGCTCAAGACCGGCATATTCATTTGCCAATGCATAAGCCCTCGAGAGCTTGGCATGGGCAACGGCAAAATCAGGATCAAGCGTCACCGCGCGGCCCAGCCAATCCAAGCTATCAGCAATGCCGTCCGGTGTGCGCGGGCCGTAAGCTTCCTTGCCTTTCAAATAAGCTTCATAGGCTTCGGTTGACTGGGTCGGGCGATTGCTGGTTTCGGGCAATAGATCAAGACGGCCATTCAGCTCCAAAACGATGGCGGCTGAAATTTCGTCCTGAATTACGAAAATGTTCTCTGCGGTCAACGGGCGGTCATAAGTTTCAGACCACAGATGTTCGTCGGTATTGGTGTCGATCAATTGGGCGGTTATGCGCAGGGTATCGCCCGCTTTGCGGACGCTGCCTTCCAAAATATGTTCAACATTTAAGGCTTTGGCAATCTCCGAAATACTGGCTTCACGTTCCTTGAAAGAAAAAGCCGACGTGCGCGACGCCACCCGCAAGCCCTCGACACGGGCCAGCACATTGAGCAATTCTTCGGCAATACCGTCGGCAAAATAGGCTTGGTCTTTATCCGGAGAGAAATCCTCAAACGGCAGGACGGCAATGGATTGGCCTGCAAATGTACCCGCTTTGGCACCCACACTGTCGGGATCGCGCCTTGCACCATTTTGCGACGTAAACTGGCTACTAATCACCAAAGCCCCCACAAGCACCAGCCCGCCCAATATGGCAAAATCCAATTTACGCCCAGTCTTGGCGGCAATACTGTTCTCGCCCGAAACGCCCTCAGTGCGTTTCATACCCTCCGGCGTCATTTCAAACGCCCATGCCAGCAAAAGCGCGATAGGAAAACCGATAATCAGCACCACCGCAAAGAAACTATCCACCCAATCGGGCAGGTTCAGCGCCGGCGTCATCACCGACACAACCTGCATCAATATCCAGCTAACAACCGCGTACACCCCGGCTATGCGGAAAATGTTGCGGCGTCTAAGTTCGGTAATAAAGTTATTCATTGCTAGCTTCCACAGCAGGACAGGCAAACGGAATTGTCGCCACAGGTGGACGGACAATATTTTCCCGTTTCAGGATTTCTCGTAAATTTGGGTACGCTTGCGCATCAAAATAAGGATACCACAGCCAGGCACTGATTAGGATCGGTGGACTGGCTCGGTCAAACCTGGCCAGTTCCTGTACCGCGCTTTGCCGATCACCCAACAACTGATGCGCTAGCCATTTGAAAGTGGATTCGTCATCCCCCAATGCGAAAATTTTGTTCGCTGTCATTTGGGCGGCCTTGCGGTCACCATCAGCGCAGGATTGACGCACTTTAACGGTCAATTTTTGTACGTCACCCAACTCACCGTAATATAAGCGTGCCGTAAGCGTGCGCGCCTCGTCCACCGCACCAGCCCACAACAAGGCTCGGTGGGCTTGATACAAGACATCTACATCATTGGGATATTGCGTCAAAGCACGGCGGGCCGCATTGGCCGCAGCCGGATAATCTTTTGACGAAACATAATTGAAAATAACGTTGGCATATAGCTCCACCGTATAATCGGTTGTTTTTTCTGCCCGCAGATTGGCCGCGCGGCCAGCGTCATAATCCGCCAGCCACGAATAAATTCTAGAAAGACTATCCCAGGCATCAAAATCCAGCGGCGCGTCTTTAAGATAGCGTTCCAAATCGCGGACGGCATCAGCCAAACGAAATTGGCCAAAAGCCATATCGGCACGGTAGAGCAACTGCCGTGGCTGTCCTTCAGAATTTTTTATGGCAGCATCAATACGGGATAAATATTCGCGGTAATTATGCTCGACATTATCAACGTCTTGGGCATAGGTTATGCTTGGTGTCAGGTTTGCCGCCCAGTAACCACTGGCTTGATAGTGTGCTGCGGCAAATCCCGGATCAAGGGTGCGGGCGTGCTCGAAGGCTTCGTAAGCCTCTTTGAAGGTTGCATCTTTCCCTCCTAATGCCAAGCCGCGCAAATAGGCTTCATAGGCCGGGACTGAACGGGTGCCAGCACCGGTCATATTTGCCAGCGCTTTGGGATCCATAATGGTTTTTAGCGCCGTGGCGATTTTTACCGAAATGTCTTCTTGAATGGCAATGACATCATCAGAGCTGCTGTCATAAGTCTCGGACCAAAGATGAAAACCGTCCGAAGCCCGGATTAATTGCGCCGTTACCCGCAGACGGTTGCCGCCTCTGCGCACCGAGCCTTCCAGCACATGGGCCACACCGAGTTTTGCGGCAATGATTGGGATCTCTTCATTGGTGTTTTTAAACTTGAACGACGATGTGCGCGACGTCACCAACAAATCCGGGGTGCGTGCCAGTGAGTTGAGAATTTCTTCGGTTAAACCATCCGAGAACCATTCTTGATCATTGTTCGGTGAAAAATCGGCAAATGGCAGCACCGCAATGGATTTACTGCGGTCGACTCCTTGTGTTGTTTTAGGGAGAGAGCTAGCACGCTCCGGCGCAGATGTATTCGTTTCAACTGCATCCATATGCGTCTGAAGCGGCGCGGTCTTTGGGTTTTGTGTGGTTTGCCAAACCACCAAAGCCCCCACAAGCACCAGCCCGCCCAATATGGCAAAATCCAATTTACGCCCAGTCTTGGCGGCAATACTGTTCTCGCCCGAAACGCCCTCAGTGCGTTTCATACCCTCCGGCGTCATTTCAAACGCCCATGCCAGCAAAAGCGCGATAGGAAAACCGATAATCAGCACCACCGCAAAGAAACTATCCACCCAATCGGGCAGGTTCAGCGCCGGCGTCATCACCGACACAACCTGCATCAATATCCAGCTAACAACCGCGTACACCCCGGCTATGCGGAAAATGTTGCGGCGTCTAAGTTCGGTAATAAAGTTATTCATAATCACTCACAGTTTTACTCACGCTTCGCTCACACTCAAAATCATCTGCGCCCACAGGTTTGCAATAGGGCGGGAAGCCGGCGTGTTGCCAATAGGCGAGGATATTGTTCTTGCGCATTTGTTGTTTAAAGCGCGGCTGATCATAAACAAAATCGATTTTTCGGTGCCGTAAAGCGGAGTAGAAAAGACCTTGTTCAACCACATTACTCCAATACCAGTCCATAGCATCAATTGCCATTTGTTTGTCACCAATTTTGCGCGCCAGCAAATACCGAGGGTTAGAATTATTCACACTTTTTATGAATGCATGATTTTTTATAAGCGCCCGAACGGCTTCATCACTTCCAGTCTCAACAGCCCTATGAATGGCTCTTGTTGCGTCCAAGTCTTCTTGGCTCATCATACCGTTTACAAAAGCTGTTTCGGCCAAATTTAAAGCATCTTGTGTGCGGCCCTCGGAAATATACAAACCCCATAAACCTCCTAAAATTACACTCAAGGACGGGCTAAGTATGCGCCCACGCTGATATTGGGTAATTGCCTTTTCAATATCGCCGTTGAACTCATATGCTTCTGCCAAATTAAAGCGGTAAATTGCTACCAGCGGATCAATCTCGACAGCGCGAAGAGACATTTCTATGGCCTTTTCGTACTGTCCAACCTCCATCAGATTTTGCGCCATGTTATCTATGATATTAGCATTATCCGGCGCCAAGGCGATCGCCCTGTCAAATTCCTCGAAAGCTTTGATCCAGTTAAAATCAGCTGCGTAGAAAGAGCCAAGGCCAGCATAGGCCTCGCCGCTGTCCGGGCTTAACTTTATCGCCCGCCTTGCGGCCGCCTCGCCGATAGCCCACCAGTGCTCTATAGTGGTCTTGGTCGGAATATCGGTTTGGTAAGATAGATAAACGCGGTAAACATTTGCAAGCTCAATCCATATGGGGGCAAAATCCGGGTCACGAGCACTGGCTTCGCTGAGCAATAAAAGGGCGGTATCAAGATTGTCCAAACCGCGTTTTTCAAACAATTGCTTGGCGCGGAGATATAGTTCATAGGCGACAATATCTTCGGTGCGGTCTTTAACCAAAGTTTCAGATGACAATCCAAATGACAGACCAAGAGACGGCGCCAATTGTTCCGCAACCGAACGGGCAATTTCGTCTTGAATTGCAAAAATATCGGTCAGTTCACGGTCATAGGTTTGTGACCAAAGGTGAAAGCCGTCATCGCTACGGATAAGCTGCGCGGTAATCCTAAGTTTGGTGCCAGAACGCCTGACACTACCCTCCAGCACATGATTAACGTTCAAAGCCTTGCCGATTTCCCGCAAATCTTCATTACGACCTTTGAAAGAAAAACTAGATGTCCGCCCCGCTACTTTTAGCCCGTCTATGGGCACCAATACATTGAGGATTTCCTCGGAAATCCCGTCCGCGAAAAACTCTTGATCACCATCTGGAGATAAATCCACAAACGGCAGAACGGCAATAGAGGTAGAGCCGTCAATTTGCGCCTGTTGGGTAATTGGTGGCCCCGCGCCATTTTGCGCCGTAAATTGGCTACCAACAATCAACACCCCCACAAGCACCAGCCCGCCCAATATGGCAAAATCCAATTTACGCCCAGTCTTGGCGGCAATACTGTTCTCGCCCGAAACGCCCTCAGTGCGCTTCATACCCTCCGGCGTCATTTCAAACGCCCACGCTAGTACAAGAGCGACGGGGAAGCCGATCAGCAACAAGCTGACAACTATAGTATCAAACCATTGCGGTAAATTCAGGGAGCTTTCAAGCACGCCTGATATTTGCGCCAATATCCATCCGGTAATGGCATAAACACCAGAAATGCGGAATATATTACGACGGCGCAATTCTGATAATAGTCCGTTCAAAATAATCCCCCATGTTTGAATGACACAAACCGACCATTTCAAATGCATCGGATTTGTGAGCTTTCTAGCTTACATAAGGCCTTACCGCAACTGACGGCAAGCTGGGGTAGCTATTCCAGTAATTTGGCGCGCAATAATTGATTAACCGCTTGCGGGTTGGCTTTGCCGCCTGATGCCTTCATTACTTGACCAACAAACCAACCAAGGGTTTTGGGTTTGTCTTTAGCCTTAGCGGCCTGATCCGGGTTAGCCGCAATAATTTCATCAATCATTGCTTCAATCGCCCCAGTATCAGTGACTTGTTTAAGGCCGCGATCCTCAACAATTGCCGCCGGTTCACCGCCTTCATTCCAGCAAATTTCAAATACTTGCTTGGCAATTTTCCCCGATATGGTTTTGTCTACCACCATGTTTACGATGGCATTATTGGCAGAAGCAGATACCGGACTGTCCTTAATCTCTATGCCCTCTTTGTTGAGCTTGCCAAACACTTCATTGATCACCCAATTAGCACTCAGTTTTTTATCATTGCCCTTGGCTACTGCTTCGTAATAAGCGGATTTTTCACGATCGGAAACCAACACAGATGCGTCATAGACTGAAAGCCCGTATTCGTTCACAAACCGGGAGCGCTTAGCATCGGGTAGTTCTGGCAATTTCGCCTGAATGCCATCCACATATTCTTGGCTCAGCTTTACCGGTAGCAAATCCGGACACGGAAAATAGCGATAATCATGGGCGTCTTCTTTCGAACGCATGGTGCGGGTTTTTCCGGTATCGGCATTAAACAACCTGGTCTCTTGGTCAATTTCTCCGCCGTCCTCTAAAATCTCTATCTGACGACGGGCTTCATACTCGATGGCTTGAGCGATAAAGCGCATGGAATTGACGTTTTTAATTTCGCATCTTGTGCCTAATTCGCCGCCGGGCTTGCGTACCGAAACATTGACATCGGCCCGCAAATTACCTTTTTCCATATCGCCATCACAAGTTTCAAGATAACGAACAAGAGACCTAATTTTCTTCACATATCCAGCGGCCTCAGCCGATGAACGCATATCAGGTTTGGAAACAATTTCCATCAAGGCCACGCCGCATCGGTTGAGATCAACATAGGTGGCGCTTGGATCCAAGTCATGAATAGATTTACCGGCATCTTGCTCAAGATGCAGCCGCTCAATGCCAACCATGATCGGGTCGGATCCGTCTACATCAACTTCAATCTCGCCCTCGCCAACAATCGGGTGATAAAGCTGGCTGATCTGATAGCCTTGCGGCAGGTCCGGATAGAAATAATTTTTGCGATCAAAACGCGAATATAGGTTTATTTCAGCATTAAGCCCAAATCCGGTGCGCACCGCTTGCTCGACACAGAACTCGTTTAACACTGGCAACATGCCCGGCATCGCCGCATCAACCAATGAAACTTGCGTGTTTGGCTCGGCACCAAATTCAGTGGAAGCACCGGAGAACAGCTTGGCTTTTGAAGCTACTTGCGCATGAATCTCTAGACCAATAATGATCTCCCAATCACCAGTTGCTCCAGTAATCCAGTCTTTTTTGTCGGCTATACGTTCTGCTGTAAACATTTTCTTCTCTTTTTATTGCTCACCCCCTCCGCCCCTTCTGGGCATCTCCCCCATCAAGGGGGAGGAAGAGAGTAAATTCTTTTAATCCTCCCCCTTGATGGGGGAGGTGGCGGCGAAGCCTATGGTGGGGGTGACATTCGATAAATGTTCGCACACACGTATCATCACCCCTTCCAAATTCTGATCAATTTCATTGTTCCAAAATCGTAAAACAGTAAACCCTTCTTTTTCCAATTCTGCATCGCGTAGGTCATCTGATTGCTTATGAAGCATTTCGCCATGTTGGCTTCCGTCAAGTTCAATAACCAGTTTTGCACTAAAACATACAAAATCTAAAATGAAATCCTGAAATGGAACCTGTTTTCTAAATTGATACCCTTCTTTTCGTAAATCTTTCAAATACACCCAAAGCTTAGCTTCCTGCTTGGTTAGGTTTTTACGCATGGTTCGCGCTAAAGGTTGAAGCCTATGACTCATGTCACCCCCTCCGCCCCGCTGGGGCACCTCCCCCATCAAGGGGGAGGATTAAACAAAAACAACAACCTTGTCCTCCCCCTTGATGGGGGAGGTGGCGGCGAAGCCGTCGGAGGGGGTGGAAAGAAAGCTCACTCATCAGGTGATCTCAATTCTTCAAATAACTTTTCGCTCTTATCAGCAAGCTGAGACAAATGTTTTTTATAGCTATCAATATTGTTTATGTTGTATCCGGCGCTTGGTGCCCGACCATGTGCAATAGCTCCTCGGATAACAATCAATTGTTCGAGTTTTTCTTTCGTTTGTTTTGCAGATATTCCAGACCAATACCAATCATCTGTAAAATTTCGTTTTCCACAAAATTGACTGACCAGTTTGTCAATATTCTCTGCGCTGGGTGTATTCAAATCATCACATTTTTTCTTAACAAAACTTTCTGCATGTTTTTTCCAGCTAGGCCCACAAAGATGCCATTCCCAGCCGGTTCCATGCTTATTTTTTAAGTGAGAAAGCAAACCATGTCTGACACCATCAGGTAAGTTTTCTGCCTTTCTTATCTTGCCGTAAAGTGCTGTATAAGTTTCTAGAATTTCATCCTCTATGTAACATTCCCAGTAAGACAACATAAGAACCACCATTGATTTTCTTATAGAAATCAATTCTTTTCCACCACGCCGTCCTTCGTTCAATTGTTCAAACACACTCCGTAGTTTTTCGATGTCTTCCCAATTTTTTTTAAATGTTTTGTAAGCTGTCATATCACCCCCTCCGCCCCGCTGGGGCACCTCCCCCATCAAGGGGGAGGAAAGTACGAGACCAATGATTTTGTCCTCCCCCATCAAGGGGGAGGTGGCGGCGCAGCCTATGGTGGGGGTGCGAGCAAATCACCACCATTTCTTTGCTTTAGCGGTAAAGTCTGCAGCGCGTTCCAATGCACCGCCAACCGCAAAACAGGTTTCTTCGTCCAGAGCTTTGCCGATAACTTGCAACCCAAGCGGCAAGCCTTGATGATCCAAAGCTGCCGGTATTGAAATACCCGGCAAACCAGCCAGATTTGCAGTCACAGTAAACACATCATTTAAGTACATCTGCACCGGATCATCGGATACTTCGCCAATACCAAATGCCGCACTTGGCGTGGTCGGGGTAAGAAGCGCATCGCACTTTTCCCACGCATTACGAAAATCTTCGGCAATGCGGGCACGGACTTTTTGGGCGCGAATGTAATAAGCATCGTAAAAGCCAGCCGATAATACATAAGTACCGATCATAATTCTACGGCGCACTTCTTCGCCAAAACCTTGCGCCCGTGTGCGTTCATAGGTGCTGTTTAGATCTTGCGCCTCAACACGCACCCCATAACGCATGCCGTCATATCTAGCCAAATTAGATGAGGCCTCGGCAGGTGCCACAATGTAATAAGCCGGAAGCGCGTATTTGGTGTGCGGCAAGCTAACGTCAACAATTTCACAACCCGCATCACGCAACCACTGGGTACCTTGTTGCCATAGCTTTTCAATTTCTTCGGGCATGCCATCCATGCGGTATTCTTTGGGAATACCAATACGCATGCCTTTTAGTGACTTAGTGCAAGCGCTAACAAAATCCGGCACATCTCGGCGCAAGGACGTGCTGTCTTTTTCATCAAACCCGGACATAGACCCCAGCATCAGGGCCGCATCTTCGACGGTTTTAGTGATCGGCCCGGCCTGATCGAGCGAGGAAGCAAATGCCACAATGCCATAACGGGAGCAACGGCCATAAGTGGGTTTTATCCCAACAAGACCTGTAAACGCCGCCGGTTGGCGGATTGAACCACCGGTATCAGTACCAGTTGCCGCCAGACACAAATCCGCCGCCACTGCCGAAGCCGAGCCACCGGACGAACCACCGGGAACCATTGCTACATTGGATCCCTCGCGCTGCCACGGGCTGATCACATTGCCAAAGGCGCTGTTTTCGTTGCTTGATCCCATGGCGAATTCATCCATGTTGAGTTTGCCGAGCATCACCGCGCCATCATCCCAAAGTTTTGCTGTTACGGTACTTTCGTAAGGCGGGGTAAACTCGCCCAAAATTTTGCTACCGGCGCAGGTTTTAACTCCGTCAACGCAAAACAAATCTTTAATGCCAATCGGTGCACCTTCTAATGCACCGCCCTCGCCTTTGGCTAATTTAGCATCCGAAGCATCGGCCATTTTTAATGCTTTGTCCGGAGTTTCGGTCAAATAGGCATTTAGGCCACGGGCCTGCTCCATAGTATCCAAATGCGCTTGGGTAATTTCACGAGATGAAAACTCTTTCTCTTGCAGGCCCAAAACCGCTTGGCTTAAACTTAGCTTTGTAAGATCGCTCATAATTTAACTGCCCTATTCAACTGCTTTGGGCACAACAAAAAAGCCCTCTTCGGATTTAGGTGCATTGGCCAATACTTGATCGCGGATATTGCCATCGGTCACTTCATCGGCACGCAAATGAATTTGGGTTTCCACAGCCGAAGTCATCGGCTCTACCCCATCTACATCGACCTCATTTAGTTGTTCAATCCAGCCAAGCAAATCGTTTAGCTCTTTGGCCAATGGCTTTAGCCGTTCTTCTGCCACTTCGAGGCGGGCTAAACGAGCTATTTTCCTGACATTTTCTGCATCCACCGACATGGTTTTGTTCCTGAATTTTTAATGACATTGGAGCGGTACCAAGCGCATCGCAAAAGTGCAAGTCCGCGCAATGGTTTTGCTTGGACAAATGCTTGGTTAACGCTAAACAAACCCATGCCAATCGTAACCGCCACAGAACTGCCAGCAACCGGCGCCTTGCTTGGACTTGATCCAGGGACAAAAACCGTGGGTCTAGCTGCATCCGATGTGCGGCGCAGTATCGCCACTGGGTTGCTGACCCTAAACAGAAGTAAATTTGCCAAAGACGCAGATATTATTTTTTCTATCTACAAGGAACGACAGTGTGCAGGCATAATATTGGGCCTGCCTGTACAAATGGATGGCATTGAGGGCCCTCGTGCCCAGTCCGTTCGTGCCTTTGCTCGCAATTTACTAGCCGTAAAAGATGTGCCTGTACTGCTATGGGATGAGCGCCTCTCGACCTCAGCAGTAGAGCGAACACTGATCGAAGCAGGAACCCGGCGCAGCAAACGCAAACAAGTGATCGACAAGCTGGCGGCGGTTTATATTTTACAAGGGGCGCTGGATTTTCTAACCCGCAAGACCTTTTCCTGATAAAGATAACAAGGATTGAACATGAATTTTGCAGCACGGAATATTTCTAAATAATTCAAACATTACCATGTTTTCAGACAAGATCACAAAACCGCCACATTTCTGACCTGAACCCGCCTTATCCACAACCCATGTTCGTCTTGTCGACCGGACTAAGCCACTTATCCCGCTAGTCTCGGTTTCCAGACAGCCCCCCCAGCCCCCCGGGTCAGGCGGTTGCAGCTCACATCCGGTCGACTACTATCTCTTTATTAGCGATAACGTGCTAAGCGATAATATCCGGTGTGAGCTGGTTTTGCAGCTTATTGATTTGGTCTTTTAGCGCCAGTTTTCTTTTTTTTAATCGTGCCAATTTCAACTGATCAGCAGTACCAGTTTCAACAAGAGCGGTAATTGCACTATCCAAATCGCGATGCTGCTCATTTAGATCGGCTAATTTGCGGCGCAATCCGCTCGAATCATTTGTAAAATTCAAGTTGAATCTCCGTCCAATTCAAGGGTTCCAGCGCTTACAATCAGCCGGAGCAAGCGCAAAACAATCTAGCACTCGATCGACGGTTTGATCCACCATTTCTTCAATATTTTTGGGTTTTAGGTAAAAAGCAGGAACCGGTGGAGCAATAATAGCTCCCATTTCAGACAATGACGTAAGAGTGCGCAAATGCCCCAAATGTAAAGGAGTTTCTCGAACCATTAGCACCAGTTTGCGCTGCTCTTTTAGGGTTACGTCTGCGGCTCTGGTCAACAAAGAAGATGTTACACCTGTGGCAATTTCCGACCATGTCCGCACTGAGCAAGGCGCAATAATCATGCCTAGGCAAGGAAACGAACCAGAGGCAATTGCCGCACCAACATCACCGACTTTATATACTTTACTTGCCAAAGATTTGACATCAGATGCACTGAGCTCTGTTTCTAACGACAGAGCCAGCTCCGCAGCTTTACTCATTACCAAATGAGTAGGGATTTTGGATTTTTTTAGTATCTGAAGTAAGCGAATCGCATAAATGCTGCCAGAAGCACCGGAAACTCCGATGATAATAGGTAAGGCAGGTTCAGAAGTTTGCATGTTTTGACCTTATTAAAATTTGATGTGACGAATACAACATTTTCTGGCATACTTACAGCCTTGATAACCAAAGGAGACGTTGATGAACATGCAAGCACGGATCAAAGAATTAGATAACCGTCACGCTTTATTAGAAACCCAGATTGCTAAAGAATTAACATACCCGTCCCATGATCCGGTACGCATTTCAGAACTTAAACGTCGAAAACTTGCTCTAAAAGAAGAAATCATCAGCTTAAAAAATACAAACTGACCAACTTTACCTAGACACTTATCCTGTTTTTCCAGTAAGGCGCTATTCTAATTCTGCGCCAAAGGAGAGAATATGCCTAATGATAGAGTGGTTTTGGTCACTGGGGGCGCCAACGGCATTGGCCTTGCCTGTGCCAGACGATTTGCGATGGCAAAAGCCAAAGTAGTTATTGCCGACAACAATGAGCAAGCCGGCGAACAAGCTGCCAATGATTTAGATGCTGAAAAAGGCGAAGCCTTGTTTGTGCATTGTGATGTTGCCGATCTGCTTTCGGTGCGCAACTTATTTGCGCAAATTCGTTCAACTTTTGGGCGATTAGATGTTTTGGTAAACAATGCCGGTATTGTCGCTTCTGGGGATATTTTATCACTTGAGCTTGAAGACTATGACCGGGTGATGGGAATTAATCTACGCGGTAGTTTTTTGGTTGCTCGCGAAGCCGCCCGGCAAATGGTTGCTCAAATCGAAGAAGAACAACAGCGCGAACGTGAACGGTTGGCCAATTACGCCATTATAAATATGTCATCGGTCAATGGAGTGATGGCCATCGCCGATCAGCTTGCTTATGTCACGACCAAAGGTGGGTTGAATCAAATGACCAAGGCAATGGCGCTCGGGCTGGCGAAACATGGGATCAGAGTCAATGCCGTTGGGCCGGGCAGCATCAATACTGACGTACTTAAATCTGTGGCGGGAAATCCTGCTGCCAAGCAGAAAATTTTATCAAGAACACCATTGGGGCACATTGCAGAACCAGAACAAATTGCCGGTATTGTTGCCTTTTTGGCGTCCAGCGATGCTAGTTATATGACCGGACAGTGTCTTTATGCCGATGGCGGACGCATGGCGCTTAATTATACGGTTGACCCCGAATAGTAGGATTAGCCGTTCTACCAAACCCAGCCTTCATGCTTATTTAGACTTATATGTCTCATCGAGCAGATGTTTTAGCCCCTTAGAGTCGAGCACTTCTGGATTACTGTCTGATGCATAATAAAAATCATCAGCAACTGGAACAGCGCCATCATCAAGATAGGCCTGACGGCGCCAATTGTCATGACTAGGTAGCAAGATATACCGATCAGGCATTTCTAATGTGGAATGGGCATCATCAATGGGCACCATAGTTTCGTGTAGTTTTTCTCCGGGGCGAATTCCGATAATTTTATGAGGCAGGCCAGGGGCAAGTGCTTCAGCCATCGCTACTGTACTCATGGATGGAATTTTTGGCACAAAAATTTCTCCGCCCTTTGATAACGCTATTGAGGACAATACAAAGCTAACCGATTGGTTTAGGGTAATCCAGAATCTTGTCATTCTCGGGTCAGTTATTGGCAGTTTTTTTGCACCTTCTGCAACCAGTTTGCGAAAAAAAGGTGCAACCGATCCACGAGAACCAACCACATTGCCATAGCGCACAACCGAAAATGTCGGCCCCTTTTGCCCGGACATTGAATGGGCTGCGGAGAAAATTTTATCGGCAGCCAACTTAGAAGCACCATAAAGATTGATCGGATTGGCCGCCTTATCTGTAGACAAAGCGCACACATGTTTAACACCGGCATCAATGGAGGCCCGCACTATATTTTCAGCCCCCACGACATTAGTTTTGATGCATTCAAACGGGTTGTATTCAGCAATGGTGACATGTTTTAATGCTGCGGCGTGAATGACAATATCAACACCACGCATGGCCTGACACAGCCGCTTTTCATCGCGTACATCACCTATAAAATAACGAATGTACGGGATTTTGGCTGGTGAAAACAATTGCGCCATTTCATATTGTTTTAGTTCATCTCGCGAAAAAATGATTAATTTCGCCGGCGTAAATTCATCAATAATAGTACGTACCAACTTGCGACCGAAACTACCCGTCCCTCCAGTAATCAATATACTTTTACCGTTTAGATCAACCCGGGGGTCAAGAAATTCCCGATAGGGGCATCCAGGCTCCGCCGGAAATCCTGACGGCGGTTTTTTGGTATGAGCAGAGGTTGGTGGTGTCATCATAATCATGATCCTGACAAAAACAGCGGCAAGTGCTAGAATCTGCCTCTATGGTTAACCAGACGTTAGCAAGAAGGCGCTATAGTTAAGTCATGACAGTAGCAGTGATCGTTCAGGCACGCACCGGTTCATCGCGTTTACCGGGCAAAGTATTGGAGCAGATCGGCTCCAAACCAGCTTTGCTATGGTGCTTAGATCGGTGCCGGGAAATCGTCGATGTAGATAATGTGGTTTGCGCAGTCCCGGATGATCGTAAAGACGATGAAGTCGCTGAACTGGCCGCTGATTCTGGATATTTTGTCACCCGTGGATCAGAGCATGATGTACTGTCACGTTATGCTAAAGCTGCTCGCGAAATCGAAGCAACAACGATTATGCGCGTTACATCGGACTGCCCGCTAATTGATCCACAAATTGCCGGGCAGGTATTGGATTTATTACATAGTTCCGGTGTTGATTATGCCAGCAATACCATGCCACCTAGATTTCCCCATGGTCTCGATTGTGAAGCGTTTTCTGCTGAACTGCTATTTGCGGCAGAACAACAGGCAAAGACCCCGTTTGAACGCGAGCATGTAACCCCGTGGTTTCGTAATCATCCGGCTCTTAACCGGGTTAATTTACTGGGGCCGGGCGGTGGTGTCGAAAAACTGCGTTGGACACTGGATCTACCAGAGGATTTAGAGTTTTTCAGAACGCTGGCGCTAGAATTTTCCGGTGATGCCTGCACAGCAAATGCCGCAGAATTGGTGGCTTTTTGTTTTCGGAGACCAGATATTAGCCAGATAAATAGAACCGGAATTGACGAGAAAAGGCTACAAAATATTGCACGCGCTAATTTACAAAGCGCCCCAAGTCGCCTGTTGGATGTAGCGTGACGTGCGCGTACTAATCCTTGGTGCTAGTGGATTATTGGGGCGAGCATTATGCGCCGAGGCTAAATATCGAAAACTTGAGGTAATTAGCGCCGCTAGAGCCAGTACTGACGTATTATTGGATATTGCTGACCTAAAATCCTTGCAGCATACGCTATTCGATTTATCTCCGGATTTAGTGATCAATGCTGCGGCAGATGTCAATTTGGCTAATTGCGAAGCTAACCCCAATGCTGCTTTTGCGACCAATGCCGCGCCGGCACAAATTCTGGCGGAATGGAGTGCAAAAACCGACCGGCAATTTGTGCAAATATCTACAGACCATTTCTTTGATGGCGATGGCCGCGATAAGCATGATGAGAGCGCGCCGGTTACCTTACTAAACCAATATGCACGCAGCAAGTTTGCGGCTGAGAACTTTGCCTTGCAAAGCAAGTTTTCTTTAGTTGTTCGCACGAGCATTGTTGGTTTTCACCCCGATCAACGCGGCTTTGCTGCGTGGGCAATGAATAGTATTATCAATCGCAAAGCCATGACACTCTTTGCGGACTTTTATGGCTCCAGCATTGATATTGATACTTTTTCTACCGCGATTTTTGATCTGATTGAAGAAAGAAGCAGTGGATTATTAAATCTTGCAAGCTGTGAAGTGTCGTCAAAACAGGAATTTGTACTGGCGCTGGCGAAAACCGCTCAAGTTGATCTGAACTGGGCAGAGACCGGCTCGGTTACTGCGCTTAGTCCCATCCGAGCGCGATCTTTAGGGCTTGATGTAAACAAAGCTGAAAAGATGTTGGGGCGCCGCTTGCCTAACCTGAATGATGTATGCAAAAAATTGTTATCTAGCTGGAAGTCTAACTTATGAAATGGAACAGTAAATTAGAAATTGGCCGCCGCGAAATATCAGCTGAACAACCTGTATATTTCATTGCCGATATTGCTTCCTCCCATGATGGAGAATTATCGCGAGCAATTGATTTGATACATCTGGCCGCCGAAGCTGGCGCTGATTGTGCCAAATTTCAACATTTTTTAGCCAAAGATATTGTCTCCGATACAGGTTTTGCTGCGCTTGGCAAGCAAAGCGCCCATCAATCTGGGTGGAGCAAGAGCGTTTATGAAGTGTTTGAGCAATTTGAAACTCCGCGCCAATGGACAAAAACTTTAGTTGCCGAATGCAAAAAAGCTGGCGTGCATTACATGACAACCCCCTATGATTTAGAAGCGATTGAATTAATGGATCCGGTGGTACAGGCTTATAAAATTGGATCCGGAGATATTGGCTGGACAGATTTCCTGCAAATAGTGGCAAAGCGTAAAAAACCATTATTTTTAGCCACGGGCGCCGCAGATATTACAGATGTGAAGCAAGCTGTTGCCGCCATCTTACAACACACCCCGACTTTATGCTTGATGCAGTGTAATACAAATTACACAGGTGAACTAAATAATTTTGCGTACCTAAATCTGAATGTATTGCACACGTATGCAAGCTTATATCCGGGCATGGTTTTGGGCTTATCCGATCATACCCCCGGTCATGCCAGTGTTCTGGGTGCAGTGGCGCTGGGCGCGAGGGCGGTGGAAAAACACTTTACTGATGATAATGGCCGCGATGGGCCAGATCATGGATTTTCAATGAACCCCACAAGCTGGCGTGAAATGGTTGATCGTTCGCGTGAATTAGAACTGGCATTAGGTGACGGTATTAAACGGGTGGAAGCCAATGAGCGCGAAGCAGCCATTGTGCAACGCCGGTGCTTACGGGTAAAAACCAAATTACCAGCAGGACATATCTTGCAAGTGCAAGATCTGGAGGCTTTGCGACCAAAACCAGAAGGATCGTTGGAGCCGTGGCAGCAGAAACTTGCGGTGGGAAAAGCTTTACCTCGGCCTTTGGCCAAAGGTGAAGCCTTAATGCGAGACGATTTCACATGACCCAACCTGATATAGTTTTAACCGGGGACGATGTGGTTCTGCGTAATATCGCGGCAGATGACCTTGAAGCTTTGCGACTGTGGCGTAACCAACCGCACTTTCGCCAATTTTTTAGAGAATATCGTGATATTTCACCCAATATGCAGCAAAAATGGTACGAGTACGTGGTGCTTGGCGATAAGCGAGTGCGGATGTTTGCCATTACCGATCGCAACAGCAAACAGCTACTTGGCGCTTGTGGTTTGTGTTACATAGACGAACGCAACTCTTCGGCGGATTTTTCAATTTATATCGGCGCTGATGGTCTCTATATTGATGAGAAATTTGCAGTTGATGCAGGAAAGTTATTGCTGGATTATGGGTTCAATCAGCTTAAATTACATCGAATTTGGGCGGAAATTTACGCAATTGATACCGCCAAGAAAGCATTGTTACCAAAGCTTGGTTTTGTGCTTGATGGCCAGCACCGTGAAGCCCATCGCCTTGAAGATGGCACATGGACCGATTGCTTATTTTACGGGATTTTAGCTCAGTAAAGCTGAGGGCAATTCCACTTGGAATTACTCCCTTCACTTTTATTCATATAGGTCGAGCAACCGTCTACGGAATTGCTACTAATTTCTCGGCATCATTGGCGCTAATATCTGTTGGTGCTAACGGCGGACAGGAAATACGGCAAAAGAATAGCGCGACTAAGATTTACCGAAAACAGAACAAGGGTCAGTTGCAAGGGTCCTCTAAAAAACCGCTATCCCTTATTGTACTATTCCCAAATACTACTCTGATGCTCATTGTCCCTTAAGCGAGCCTAAACTGACCCTATTTGTCCCTAAATGACCCTAAAGATCCGCGGATAAATTTTAAAACTCACCTAAGCAATCTGTCTTGATATAATAGGTTGGCGGGTAGGAAATTCCCTATCTGACTCGGCTGTTTGACATGGTAAATACGTAAAAAACCCTAAGTAAATATGGATTTGCGGGAATTTGAGTCCGATACAACTCCACCCAAAGATCCTTTTCTTATCAAGATTTTTTAAGAACCTATCCACCGGGAGAAACGCCAGATGGCTTTTTGTTCGAGTTTTAATGGTAAATATCATGATATTTTGGCCATAGATCCATGATATTCTCAACAGATAATTATATTTCAGATTTTAAGCCAATTGCAGGGTTTTGCCGATAGAGTTGTCTGGGTTTTTGGGAACTTTGTTTCATGTCGCAAAACGGCTTATCACAGTTGATTAGTTTTAGTCCGGATCTGTTGCTCAGCAGCTATCAGGCTAAAAGCGCCCTGCGCCAAGCCCAAAGCAATCCAAAGGCAGCTCTTGCTAATGAGCTGAGCGCCAAACCCGACACTTCCGTCCCACCGCCTTGGGCCGCCTCTGCCAAGCCTTTGGGGCAAGAGGCAATTTTGAACAAGGCTTTGGCTTCGGGGAAATTTTTCTATGAAAACCTAGAAAGTTTTTCAGATACCAAAGCCCCTGATGACCAAAAAAAGCTATTTGCCTTGTATCAAGGTTTGCGCCGGCTTTCATCATTGGGCATTGAGGCGGCTGATAAAACCGTAACCGATAGTCGTCGCAGAACTCTAAACCGCCGCCTACAGGAAGGCACATTGCAACTCCAGAGCTTTTTAGCCAACACTAATTTTGAAAAATTATCATTTCTAAAGGGCGAAAAACAAACCAAGGCCGACAGCACGGTTTCCATTGAGCGCACGCGCAGTAATTACCAAACCGGCTTGATTTATGATGGCACCTATAGTGATGCTGTGCCGTCATTTGCCGGAGATGTACAATTCACCATTACCGCCCAGCGGGGAACTGGCGATGTGGTGGTCAATATTGATCTAGCCGGCATGGGTAGCACAATTAGAAACCTTGATAATGTTGCCGACTATATCAACACTCAACTTTCTGCTGCCGGTCTTTATTCGACATTTAAGCGAGTAAAAATTGGCGAGCCGGATGAAAATGGTGTGGTCGTCGGCAATAAATTCGGATTTGAGATCAATGGCTCTGATACTGAGCCATTAGCATTTACTGCTGCCACATCAACGCCAGCCTTGTATGTAGCCGGAGTGTCCGGTTCTGGCGATAGCGCCACTGCGCGCCTATCTAAATACAACGCAGAGGCCGCCGGCGCGCCGGCGGTGGACTTCTCCACCAGAATTGAAGCGGCGACCGATGCAAATACCGAGTTTTTAGTAACTGAGAGCGGCAATAATGGCGAGCTTTATGCAATCGTGCGTTCAGATGGGGCTGTTGCTGGCTTAGAGCCACGCGGCGCCGATGACATTTATCTGGTTCGTTATGATTCCGTCGGCAAAATTGCCTACACTCGCGGATTAGGTGCCGCCGGAACCATTGACGTAAGCGACATGAAAGTAGCTGCTGATGGCTCAATTATCCTCTCGGGCCAAGTCAGCGGAACCCTTGGAAGCACTACAGAGCTTGGCGGTAATGATAGTTTTATCGCAAAATTTGATAGTACTGGCAGCGAACAATTCATCAAACGCTTCGGATCAACAGCCGACGATCAAGCCAATGCACTAACCGTCGATGCCAGTGGAAATATTTATGTTGCCGGCTCAACCAAGGGAGCGATGACCGGCAGCCACAATGGAGCAGCTGATGGTTATATCCGGGCCATGGACAGTGCTGGCAACACCTTGTTCACCCGCCAATTTGGTACTTCGGCTGATGAATTTGCCAAGGCTATTGCTATCGATGCCAATGGTGACTTGCTAGTGGCCAGCGAGGAAAACGGCAATGGTAAACTAACCCGCTTTGGCGTTGCCAATGGCACTGATCCGGCGGTTTGGACAATGGATCTAGGTTCATTAGACAATGGCTCAATCACATCCATGCAGGTGGATGGCAATGCCATCATTGTCGGTGGTTCCGCAGGCTCCGCTAACGGATTGGGCGCAGGTATATTAGCTCCATCTGGCAATCGCGACGGTTTTCTTGCCAGAATTGATGAAGATGCAGGTGGAGTGCCGGGGCGGACATGGACAACCTTTTTAGGCACGGCAGCTACCGATAAAATCGCTGATATAACTTCTGCTAATGGCAAATTATACGCGGCCGGCACTACAGGTGGTGCAATGCCAAATGGCGGCGTGTTGGAAGGCACTAAAAATGCCTTTCTTAGCCGACTTAACCTAACAACTGGCGTGCTAGAAGGCAGCAACCAGCTTTCGGGCGGCGGCGGTACTGCTTCGGCAAAATCAATTGCAATAGATACTTCTGGAGTTTCGGTTTTAGATGCATTTGGCCTACCGAATGGCTTGGCAGTTACTTCCGATAGCCGGGTAGTTACCACCCGTTCTGTGGCTCGTGATGGCGACCGCTTTCAAATCAGCGTCAATGGCGGTGCAAAACGTACCATCCGTATTGATGGCAATGATACTTATCGGGCGTTATCTTTTAAGATCAATGCAGTTTTAGTGCTTGACGGCAAGGCTGAAACCAAACGCGGTGCCACGGGGGACACCTTGAGAATTACGGCAGGAGAAGGCAATACCATTGAATTGTTTGCCGGGCCAAAAGGACAAGATTTATTGTCAGCGTTGGGTCTGCCCGAAGGAGTAGTAAAATTAAATCCAATTATCAGTGACGGAGATACAAAACCGGATCCAATATATGAATTGGGCATTACCTCTGATATTGACTTAACCTCTTTAACGGCAGCAATCGCAGCCAGCGAGGTGTTAGACAAAGCTTTGTCACAGGTTAGAACTGCTTATCGGAAATTAACCATTGATCCGGCTTTACAGGCTTTATTGGAAGACAATGGAGCTACTAATGGGCCGGTTCCAGCCTATCTTTCAGCGCAGATAGCCAATTATTCTGCAGGCCTAAACCGTCTTGTCGGTGGCGGCGGTCAAGGCGGTTTATTTTAGGGTTTATCCCAGTTAGGTGATTGAACTGGGGTCTAATTTAGAACGATACTCTCCAAGCGCTAACCTTCGCTAACCGCACTAGTGCTGGTTTTATCAACATTTTGCCCCATAGCGGCTTGTGTATTATCGCGGGTAGAAACCCGATTACGGTATTGATCAAGAAACGAGCGCATAGCATCGGTGCCGCCAATGGTTCGAGCTAAATCTTTGACCTCAACGCCATTTATGCTGGTTTTGCTGGAAATCAGAGCAAAGGCATCGGCCTTTTGGGTTTTTGCCATTGGCGCGCTCCATTTGCTAATTAAGGCATCAAATTCTGGTTTTTTGTTAGCAAGAGCTGCAGCTAAAACACTTCGTAGAATTATGGCGGCTTCATCTTCAGAAAGGTCAATAGGGTTATTAATATGACGCGAAATAACGCGATTTAAATGTGTGTAAATTTTTGACCAGTCTTGACTTGCCCAAAGAATATCTGCTCGCAGAAAATCAGCCGCGCGCGTGCGATCGCTCTCAATTAAATCCATTGCATGTTCAGGGCGGCCCAATGCGACCAGTGCCCTAGCTTCAAGCAGTCGGCGCTCCCGGTTTAATTCACGTGGAAGTCTAGCCTGCCGAGAAGACTGAATTGCGCGAAGGGCTTTTTCAGGATGCTTATCCATCAAATATACCAATGCTAGATCCGTGGCTATTTGGGCCTTTCCCATCCCGTACAACTGCTGATCTACCTGATATTGCAGTAGATCGGCGGCTTGCGGTAACAGATCAAATGCGATTAGGCGGTCAGCCATTTTACGAACCATTCGCTGCCCCTCATTACCTAAAGGAGTGAACTCCTGGAACTGATAAAATAGAGCCAGCGCCTGAACAGGATCCATCGCATTGGCGCCACCTTTTAAGAATAAATCTAAGAAGGTTTGATTTAAGTCTTTGAGTAGACGGCGGGCCACGGGTGAATCAGAAAACCTGCGAATTGCAAGGCTCATAGCCTCCATAGCCCGGCGATAGTCTCCAGCTTCGGAATAAAAAGCACCCAAAGAGCGTACTGCCTCTAACTCCACCTCATCGCCACGCCAACGGAAGCGCAAGTTTTCAAGAATATCTGAAGCCTTTAACGGAGAAATTCTATTGTTCTCACGTAAAATTCTAGTCTGCTCAAAAATTGCCCGCACAACCAAAGGCTCATCGCCAGATTTTATAATGTTATCAAGAATATTTAATGCCTTATCGACCTCATTATTCCGGTCATATAGCTCCGCCCTCGCTAGGGTGGCATCTAACTGTGTTTGTAGGGACAAATTCTCACCAAAAATTTCACGCAATTGATTTTTAGCGGTTCCCAAATCATTTAAATTCATGGCTGCCCGGGCAAAAGCCGTATGGAAAATAGCCTGCCATTCCGGAGTGAACAAATAAAGAGCGTCCCTTCCCTTTTCGAAATTCTGTCTAGCTTCAGTCCAATTTTCAGTACGAGCCGCCAGCAGTCCGCGCCACAAGGCGGCATATGGGTCAAAGTTTAATGTTTGCGCTGAGAAGTCGGCTTTGGCATCTTTTATCCGGCCCATTTGCAAATTTGCTACTCCTCGTAGCGTACGAAAGCGTGAATCTTGCACCAGCATCGGATCTAAAGATTGTGCCAGTTTTAATGCTCCTAACGCTTCTGCTCCTAATTTATGAGCAATAAGAAACCGTGCTAAAACCATCCGCGCTTCGGGGTCAGTATCTTCTATCGCAACCCGACGTAAAATCGCGCTATAGGACTTGTAAAATGTTTCTTCGCCGCCAAGCCGCTTCCAGGCGATAAAATCCACAAATCCTGGTGATGCTGTAACTGCGGGGTTTGCTATTGCGTTAAAGGGACGATCTCTATCGCTTTTAGCAATTAAGGGTGTTGAGGAAGGGGTTAGAGTTAGCCCCTTATCAGAGATTATACTTAGCTCTTCGCCCTGCAATTGAACATCCAAACCATCAGCAAGAATTTCAAATGCCATTCCTTGAGCAGAAGCCAGAGCATTAACCTCGACAAACCGGCGCAATGTTGAAATTCCGCTGGCTGGGCCAAGACCGGTCACAACGGCAAAATCATCTCCAACTTGCGGATCATTAACCCAGAGCAATGCACTGGCGTTTTTAAACCATGCTGCCAACTTTCCGGGGCCAGAACCATCGGATTCTCGGCGCAAATCAATCTCAGTAGTTGGAAACTCAAGCTTATCATCAAGAACAAATTTCCATGAGGAACCATCCCCATTGGGCCGAGCTTCGACTTGAGTTGCAGCTGGTATGTGCATCCGAATTCCCGAATGGTCAGTTCCAGAAAAGAATACACTGTTTGATGCATGGCGGCGTCCACCACTGGTAAGCTCCGACAAGTTGAGCTTAGCGGCAGCATCAAACACTATCCACAATTCATCACCACGTCTAAAAGCTGCAGCGCCAATGGGTGCTTCCCAGTCAAATTGCAGGTGCAAAGCTGAACCGCTGGCAATTACTTTAACCGCAACTTCACCGGACGCTGGAACAGGGTTTTTACGATTATCAAAATCTAGTGCCAAAGGCGCAGGATCTTTGGCAATTGGTGTTTTGTCTTTTACAACTTGGTCATGTTGAGGTTTGCGCTCAAATAAGTCCAGATAAACCCTTGTCCCCTCACGAGATACACGATGGGAAAAACCGGGCTCTGTATTGACAGCAATAATAGTCTTATCTTTACGGTTTATGGAACTTATGGACAATAAGCCCTTAGGCTTAGCAACATTAACTTCTGCAATTGCAGGGGATGCAACCCGGTCAAAAATTAAGTCCAACCCATCTTTTCTTTGCAAAGTGCGGTATTGCACCGGATCAACCCAATCAAAACTGATCCGAGTATTTTCTGCAGATTCTGCATATCTAACTTGCAGGGGTAATGCAGGGTTTGGTCGCTCCTGCCGCTTTATTTTTTCCATTTCAGCGGCAGCTCTTTGCCGAGTCTGTTGTGCTTGCAGAGCCTTACGCTTTGCTATGGCTGAGCTTACTTTTGGTGGCTCAGCCACACTGCCAGGTTTAATCAGGTCAACAGCAAATACATTGTACGATTGACTGCTTGAAACCTCTGCTTCAGCGCGTAACGCAATACGGATAGTTTGCCCATCTACATCCATTCGTGCCAACGCAACTAGCCCCGGCAAGCCTTCGCGGATTGGAGTAAGATCGCCGCTAAATGGTTGATTAAATTTTATGACCAGAACGCCATTCTTAATATCGGTGCTGATGCGCACCTTCTTGCCATTATTTGTTTCTGGCCAGATGGCTAATATTCGCCCATAGTTTTCGCCGCTCTTTGTTGTGAATTCGATAGTTTCTTGAGCCTGCGCCAAATTAGCTGTCAGCAATAGCATAATTCCAGCCAAAAAGACCAATTTTTGAGCAAAAAAGTGTGCCGATTTCATCATTCTTGGCCCAATAAACGAAAGAATCTAACCTAAGAGACCTCACTGTAGCGGTCACTTTACTCAAACAGGGTTAAGCTAGGGTTAGAAAATACCGTTGTTTAGACCATAAAATCATAAAATTAAAATGTTCCGCGCAAGGTAAGCCGTACAGTTCGACCATCAAGACGGCGACGAAACTCTGTGGTTTTTATGATACCGAGATCTCTAGTTCCAAGATAATTTCTTCTAGTACGGCTGTTAGTGCTATTTAGGGCATTACGAAGAGACAAATTGATCGTCATTCCATTGATTTTAGTGGTCTCAACAAAGGCATTTAATCTGCCTATTCCGCTATAACCAATACGATCACTAAATAAAAATGCGGAGCGCGAAGGAGACATAATAGAATAATCAAAACCCCATGCCACTTTTGATTTTGTAATATCTTGGCGAAATTTGACATTAAAGAAGTCGTCGACTCGAAACGATTGCTCCCGGGACTGTCCGGTTAATGGGTCGGTGACAGACGAATCTCCTAATCCTCCACTAATTGTAAAAATACCATCTTTTAACCCTAATAGATTTGTTGGCAGTCTGGCTTCGGCGCTTATCTTCCAGCTTGTCCCATTACCGATATTTCCCGGTGCATCGAATAAATTATTTATCGGAACCTGATCCCGAACATCTGATATCCAGCTCTGATTTCCTCGAAGTATAAACACTCCTTTTTTACCAAGTTTGCGTTCAAAAGCGGCATTTATCGACCATGTACTATCTGGCTTCAGTTCCGCATTTCCAACATTGGTTTGATCGTCAATAATATCGACGGAGGTTGCAAAATTGCGAAAATTAAGCTGGCCCACTACCCGCTTAACCGAAAGACGAATTTGGTCACGAGAGTTGCGATCCCATGTCAAATTCACATTGGGTTTAATAAATTGAAACAAACGAGAACGGGATGCATCGCCGCTTTGTGCTATTCTGGATATTTCATATTTTACTTCTGACTCAATAGTTACACCACTGGCTGGCTTAGTAATCCAAGATATGGCTGCTTCACTGCGCTTTTCATTAACCTTGGTATTGGCAATTGGAATAATAATGGGCTGGAAACCAGCGCCAGTATCTCTGAACAAATCCAATCCAGCATCCAGCGAATTATAGGCTCCTTCAATTGAGGCCTCTAAGCTATTCTTAGAGCTTTGCTCCCAATTAAAAACCGAGCGCACAATACTTTCATTATTGGCTGTTTTCGATAAAATGCGGGTGGCACTGTTAAAACCATTTTGTGAGAATACCTCAAACAAATCATTAGAATAACGACTATCAGTTCGTTGGAAGAAGATTAATTTTGCTGATTTATTCTCACCGAGTTTCTTCTCGTAATCGCCGCCAACTTCAAAACCATTCCCATTATTGTTGGAACTAGCAAGGTCATAGCGCTCAAATACAGGGCTAGAGCCGGCAAATGATGAGGTCTCCTCAATACGGGTGCGCTGCCATTTCCATCGCCAAGTCTTACCAGTAAAATTTATAGTATCACCATTGTCCTGTTTACGGGCAACCGTGATATGCGGTTGCCATTCCCGAAACTCCATTTGGTTACGTGCGCTTCTTTGCTCGAACAAAACATCATTAGCGTTAAAGAAACCTTTGGTTTCTGTGTTTCTCGGAGCTCGTACATTCCGTTGCAAGCCAAGCGATACATCCGCACCAAATAGCTTGAAAGACTGTATGATTTCCCCGGAAGGAATTATTCTTTTTGGCCAACTTACTAGATTAAACGTCCATGAAGTTTGATTCTTGGTATCGCCTACGATTAGTATTACATTGACCACTCGACTTAGCCCGCGCATATCCAAGCCAGCAACGGCTCCGGTTACCAATTCAATTTTAGCAACCCGCTCTTTGGGAATACGTTGCAATATTTCTGATAATGAGGTGGTTTTAGTATTAGGCCGTTCACCATCAACCAATACATTGCCTGCGGTACTGCCAAAACCACGCGCACGATTCCCATTTTGAATAGAAAAACCCGGAATTTGACGCACCATATCAAGCGCAGTTACTGGATTATAAATATCAAAAAAACCTGGCTGGTAAACTATGATATTATCAGAAGCGCCTGCTGATTGTGCGTTCGCATTAGTGACGATCAAAGCCAGAGATGCAAAGCCTGCCAATAAGAAAATGGTAGATGTTCTAATTTTGATTTGCATAAAAAACTGCCCCTTTTGCGACCGCATCCTTTAGTGCATGCGTCGTGCAACTCAAGTTACATTGCGGTTAGGTGAGTTAAAGTTTAGCAAGGTTACATAAAAATTTAGGATAATTACCTAGGTCAGCAATGCCTTAGCAGCATCTCTGGCTTCATTTGTAATCTTGGCACCGGCAAGCATTCGAGCTATTTCTTCTTCGCGCTCAATATCATTTAGCAATACTACATCAGTTACTGAAACGCCGGCTTGTTCAGATTTCTTAATTTGGAATTGCATAGCAGCCCGTGCTGCTACTTGTGGGCTGTGAGTAATTACCAAAACCTGACTATTTTTAGATAACGTCGCTAACCTTCGCCCCACGGCATCGGCCACAGCGCCACCAACCCCTTGATCTATTTCATCAAAAACCATCATTCCTGGACCAGAATTACCAACCAAGGAAACTTTTATCGCTAATGATATTCTGGACAACTCCCCGCCAGAAGCAATGCTTGATAATGGGCCAATTGGTGTGCCCGGGTTAGCAGAAATTTCAAACCCAACGCGGTCTATTCCACTGGGCCCACCAGCTTCGACATCCAGAGTTTCGATTCTGGTTTCAAATTTGGCTTTATCCAGACGTAAGGGAGCTAGTTCCTGTAAAATAGCTTTGTCCAACTTACGGGCGCAAAAACGGCGTTTTTCTGATAATTTTCTGGCAGCTTTTTCATAAGACTTCCGAAAACCAGAGACTTTCCTAGCAGCGTCAATTTGTGCTTGCTCAAGATTCTCCAACGCTTGCAGCCGTTGAGTGAGGTCGTGACGTATATTTGGAAGTTGATCCACATCAACCTTATGCTTGCGCGCCAACGCCCGCAAAGCAAATAATCTCTCCTCAGCGTCTTCCAATTGATTAGGGTCTACCGATAAGCTTTGTGCCGCATCTTGTAACGCTAAATGCGCCTCATCCAGCTCAAGCAGGCTTCGCTCTAATGCGCCATGAGTGCGCTTTATTGCATCTTGAATTGGCAGATCCGCTTCACCGGGGTCGAAACGGGACAATGCGGTTTCTAGACTCCGTAAAGCGGTGCTAATTTGATCACTTGGCCCCGGCGAGTTTTCGAGTTGGCTTCTGGAGCGATCAATATCTGTCAACAACTGTTCTGACTGCATTAACAGGTTTCGCATTGCCGCCAAAGATTGCTCTTCTCCGGGCTGCGGGTCAACTCTATCAAGCTCATTTGCTGCTTCTTGCAAATATACTTGCTCGGCAGAATCAGAACTTGCTTGTCTTTCTAGTAAATCAGCTTGTTTTTTAGCCGTTACCCAGTTCTGAAAGCTTTTTGCGCAATTAGCCACCAAGACTTCAAGATCACCAAAGGCATCAAGCGCCTTAATGTGAGTGCGACTGTCCATCAATCCACGCCCATCATGTTGCCCGTGTATTTCAACAAGAAGGTTGCCAATTTCCCGCAATACACTTGCAGAAACCCGAATGTCATTGATAAATCCGCTAGATTTTCCGTCCGAGGTTACGACCCGGCGTAAAATTAATTCTTCATTTGACTCAACATCAATATCTCGTTGTTTCAAATGCGCCCAAACCGGATGCTCAAGTTCCAGTGAAAACACGGCCACGACTTGCGCCTGCTTACATCCGGCGCGCACTAATGACCTGTCAGCACGCGCACCTAGAGCCAACCCCAAAGCATCAAGCACGATTGATTTTCCCGCGCCGGTTTCTCCGGTCATGGCGGTAAGTCCCGTGCCAAAAGACAGATTTAACCGGTCAATCAGCACTACATCAAAAATGGAAAGCTCTGTTAACATTAGATCCGTTTAAAACAAACGGCCCCAAGCGCGTTTGAAAAAATTCTTCCGCTTTACCGGGTCGGTTTCGTCAAGTTGCTGTACCGCTTGTAGACCTCCAGTTTTTGCCAAAAGCTCATAACTGTCCTGATACCAATCACTGCCAGGGTAATTATAACCAAGTACAGCAGCTACCTGGATCGCTTCGTCCATTATTCCAAGAATAATATAAGACTCGACCAATCGGTGTAAGGCTTCTGGCACATGACTGGTGGTATCATACTCTGTCACCACATTGCGGAATCTGTTAATAGCGGCAAGAGTGTTTCCTTGATGAAGATAGAACCGCCCTACTTCCATGTCCTTACCGGCTAATTGATCTTTGGTTAGATCAATTTTAAGTCGAGCATCTCTGGCATATTCACTATTTGGGAAACGTCGAACAACTTGTTGTAATGCCGCTAATGCTTCGGCTGTCTTGCCTTGATCACGGCCAACGTCGCGAATTTGCTCAAACTGACTGACTGCGATTAAATAATAAGCATAAGGGGTGCTGCGTGATCCGGGGTGCAAAGCAACAAAACGGCTAGCGGCAGTAATGGCCTCATCATATTTATTGGCCTCATAGCTGGCATAGGCAGACATAAGTATGGCTCGTCTCGCCCATTCAGAATACGGATGTTGACGCTCCACCTCATCAAAGAGCAAGATCGACCTAGCCCAATCTTTTCGTGCCATACGATCATAGCCATCAAGATAAATTGTCTCTGCTGGACGCTCAACATAAGCAAGTTTCTTCTTATTCTTTTGACCAGCGCACCCGGAGGTCACGATCACTAGCAGAGCCAGTATGAAAAAAAGCAATGTTTTCATCAAATTCACCAATATCACTGATTTTTATGAGAGTGAAAAAAGCACTCTAACCCAACCCTGCTTGCGGGTGAAGTCCGTTCTACAGGAAAACTTGCGAGTATCGCTGATATCTTACTAACCATCAAAGCATACATATTCCCAAGCCATAGGATCTTTAAGCAAGGCATCCACTACCAAATAGTTGATTTTATGACCCGCACGACGCACGCGATAACGCCCAAGAAGGAACCCACCAACCAATGACAAGTCACCAATTGCATCTAAGATCTTGTGCCGGACAAATTCGTCAGCAAAACGAAGCCCTTCTTCATTTTCAATCCGATCCTCGCCAACCACAATACAGTTACTTAGATCACCGCCAGTGCCATATCCTGCACGCTGCAATTCATCTACCTCATTGCGCAAGGCAAAAGTTCTGGCCGGAGCAATTTCTTTGCTGAAACCGTTTTGAGTCACATCAAAGCTATAGGTCATATCGCCAATTAATGGGTTTTCGTAAGAAATTCCAAGGTCAATTTCAAAACGATCACTTGGCGTTAGCTCTCCATAACTAGCGCCTGATTGAACTTTAATTGGTTTGATAACCTTAATGAATTTACGTAAATTTGCTTGGCGCAATAGACCAGTTTGTTGTAATTTCTCACTAAAGTTAGCGGAACAGCCATCCAAGGTTGGAATTTCGTGGCTATCGACTTCAATTTGAACATTGTCAATATTGTGTGCTAATAACGCTGCCAACAAATGCTCTACCGTACTGATCTGTACTCCTTCTGAATTACCAAGACTGGTGCCGCGCCTTGTATCAATAACTTGTGCGGCATTTGCTTTGATTTTGTTAGTGCGTCCAGAAATATCAGTTCTAACGAAACAGATGCCTGTGTCCGCTTCGGCCGGCCTTAGCAGCAAATGCACGGGCAAACCGGAGTGCAAGCCGATTCCATCGAATGCAATAGGTGAGGCCAAAGTATGCTGTAAAGTAACAAAAGGAGTAATGGGCGCTGGCACTGGCGATCCTTTTTCAGTGTTGAATCTATTCTGATTCTGAATCGTCATCTAACTCGGAGAATGAACTAAAGACGCTTGCAGCACTGACCTCTTTGGTAGGTTGTTGAATTTCTTCATCAGCAGGAGCCAACACATCAGTTTCTACTTCGTCTGGAACGATTCCTGCCTTTTCGTCAGCAATGCGTTTTTTCTCGGCAGCAATTTTGACCACTGAATCAAGGTCGATTTGAGTACACAGCCCGATTGAAACTGGATCAACTGGCTTAATTTGAGAAGCATTCCAATGACTGCGGTCACGCACTGAAACAATGGTTGGCTTGGTGGTACCGATTAGTTTTGATATTTGCATGTCAGATACTTCTGGGTGATTGCGGACAATCCAAGCTATAGAATCTGGCCGGTTTTGACGTCGTGATACTGGGGTATAGCGTGGGCCTTTACGCTTTTGCTGCATCTTATTTACATGCTTTGGTATAACAGCTTGCATGCGGTAGTCTGAATTGGCTTCAGCCTTTTCAATCTCATCGCGCACTAATTGGCCACCACTAATCGGGTCTAAGCCGCGAACTCCAGCGGCTACATCACCATCGGCAATACCTTTAACCTCAAGCGGGTGCAAAGAGCAAAAATCCGCAATCTGACCAAAGGTCAGCGCGGTGTTATCGATCAACCAAACAGCAGTCGCCTTTGGCATCAAAATATCGGTCATTTGCAAATCTCCAAATAAAAAAACCCGGCCTGATCAGCCGGGCTGTACCAGTAGCGGATCAGCTTCGACAATGCCGATCCAGCAATTACCGGTGTTATATAGCGCTTTTTAAAGAAGGGAAAGCACAGATTCAGTAGATTTCAAATAGTGATTCAAATTATAAACCCCCATGATTTTGCTGGTATGACCTAGTGTTTTGCTGGTTTTTAGTTTAGTCTATGTGGCAATAAACTGAAATTGGAAGCCTATGAACGAGACAGATGACCTTCCCAAACAGCAAAAACCACAAGCGCTGGGAGATGACTTATATGAGTTCTCTGTTGAGGAATTGCGTGATAGAATCAGACTATTTGAGGCTGAAATTGACCGAACGAGGCAAGTTTATACTCAAAAAACCGCCGGAATGGACGCTGCCAATGCTTTGTTTGGAAAATCTTAAACCAAACGGCAGGATGCTTGCAATGCATGTATCAACTTTTTTATTTTGTTCCTTTTTGAAACAAGGCTAAAATCATGACTGAAGAATTCGCCGATAGACTGAATGACTTTACAGCCTCAGAGCTGTTCGCGCGAAGTTTCCGCGAAGGAATGGACCTGGTGGAAGAGGCGGCGGCTTATCTTGATGGGCCGGGCCGCGAAGAATCCCGTGCTTTGCCTCGTTCTGGAGCTTTAGCCTACGCCGGAGAAAGCATGCGGTTAACGACACGGCTAATGCAGGTTGCAAGTTGGCTATTGGTGCAACGAGCTGTCCGCGAGGAAGAAATGAGTATTGAAGATGCTTGTGATGATAAATACCGGCTAGGTGATGATGCTATTAGAAAAGCAAACTTTGCCGGAGGTCAGACTCCAGAAACTCTAAAAACACTAATTGAACGTACTGATAAGGTCTTTGATCGTATCCGGCGTATTGATGAGCAAATTTACGGAGAAACTGGCAAAAAAGGCCCAAGTAATGCAGTATCAGAACATCATGCCAGACTGTCAGCTGCCTTCGGCAAATGATAGCTAGTTCATTTTAACTGACTATTTCCTGCAGCCCTGATCGCACGGATGTTATTTTCATAAGCAGACACATCCTGCGCACCTTTGCCAAAAACAGCGGAGCCGGCCACCAGCACATCGGCTCCGGCAGCGGTAACCAGCGGCGCCGTCTCAGGATTAATACCGCCATCTACTTCAATTAAAATATCCCTATCGCCAATCATGGCTTTTATTCGTTTTATTTTGGCAATTTGACTGGGTAAAAAGTTTTGACCACCAAAACCTGGGTTAACACTCATCACCAGCACAAGATCCAATCGATCCAGTACATTTTCCAAAATAGTTTCTGGCGTTGAGGGATTTAAGGCCGCTCCGGCTTTGCAGCCGAGATCACGGATTACTTGTAAACTGCGATCCAAATGCGGCCCGGCCTCAGGATGGATAGAAATATGATCAGCGCCAGCATCGGCAAATGCTTTCAAATAAATATCTACCGGCTCAATCATCAAATGCACATCCATCACCGTCTTGATGTGCGGGCGAATAGCCGCACAAACATCAGGGCCAATGGTAATGTTAGGGACATAATGACCATCCATCACATCCACATGCACCCAATCGCAACCGGCTTGTTCAATGGCTTCTATTTCCCGACCCAATTGAGCAAAGTCTGCGGATAAAATACTGGGTGAAATTTTTATCATGAGCGACCTGCCACACAAGACCGGGACTTGGCCAAAATAGCCTCGGTAGTTATGCCAAAGTGTCTGAACAAATCAGGTGCCGGCGCTGAGGCTCCAAACCCGTTCATGCCAATAAAGTTTTCCGCAGATCCAGTATACCTTGACCAGCCAAATTCCACCGCAGCTTCTACTGCAATGCGCGGCGCACTGCCTAAAACCTCATCACGGTAAGCTTTTGATTGCTCCTCAAATTTTTCCTGACACGGCATAGAGATAACGGCGGCTTGAATGTTCTCATTAGCTAATTGTTTTGCCGCTTCCATTGCCAAATGCACCTCAGATCCAGTAGCGATCAAAGTAATATCACGAGAGCCAATTGCCTCCCGCAAGATATATGCCCCTTGTGCACAAAGATTTTGCTCTGAAGCTTGCAGGCGCAAGGCCGGCAAGGCTTGGCGGGTCAGAGCCAATGTTGATGGAGCGTCACTTTGTTCAAGTGCACATTGCCAGCATTCTGCAGTTTCTATGGCATCGCAGGGGCGGTACACATACATGCCGGGCAAGCTACGCAAAGTAGCCAGTGTTTCCACCGGCTGATGGGTGGGGCCATCTTCGCCAAGGCCGATACTGTCATGGGTTAACACATAAATCACGCGCAAACCCATTAGGGCCGACAGCCGCATTGCCCCGGACATATAACCGGCAAATACCAAAAACGTACCGCCATAGGGAATAAATCCGCCGTGCAGAGCCATGCCGTTCATAACTGCTGCCATCGCATGCTCTCGCACCCCATAATACAAATATCGACCGCCAAATTTGCCGGGGACAATGCCATTCATGCCAGCAGTTAAGGTGTTGTTGGATCCTGTAAGGTCTGCAGATCCACCAATAGTGTTGATAATGACCGGGTTGATAGCTTCCAGGGCGTTTTGCGAAGCAATGCGAGTTGCCTGTTTGGGGGGGGTGCTTATCAGTTCTGATTTAAGGGTTACAATTACATCTGTCAGTTCTGCGGGGATAAACCCTTGCATAGATTTTTCAAAGGCAGCTTTTAATGGTGATACCTGTAGCCGAGATTGCCATTTTTTGCGTTTAGAGACACTCTTTTTGCCAGCTTTGCGCCACAGTTCTAAAATGTCTTCAGGGATTTCAAAGGCCGCAAAAGGCCAATTTAATGCTTTACGGGTTTCCACAATTTCTGCTTCACCCAATGGCGCACCATGGACTTTATTGGTTCCGGCCTTGTTGGGAGAACCTTTCCCAATGATGGTTTTAAGTGCAATCAATGTCGGCTGTGATGCATTGCGCTTGGCACTAAGAATCGCCTTATGAATCGCACTTTGATCGTGTCCGTCTACTTGTTTGACCTGCCAATTAGCCGCTAAAAAACGTTTTCTCTGATCAGTGCTAGTAGAAACATCAGTTGTGCCATCAATGGTGATAGAATTATCATCCCAAAATACTATTAGTTTCCCCAAGCCTAAATGCCCGGCCATATCAATGGCTTCGTGGCTAATTCCTTCCATTAAACAGCCATCTCCAGCCATCACCCATGTATAATGATCAACTAATTCGTCACCAAAGTGAGCATTTTGCATACGTTCGGACAGCGCCATACCAACAGCCATAGCGATACCCTGGCCCAACGGGCCGGTGGTTGCTTCAACTCCAGCCACATGGCCATATTCTGGATGGCCGGCAGTAATTGATCCTAATTGGCGAAAGTTTTTGATCTGCTCAATTGTCATGTCTTTATATCCGAGCAGATAGTGCACCGCATATTGCAACATCGAGGCGTGACCAGCTGAAAGCACGAAGCGATCACGATCCGGCCAATCCGGGTTCTTTACATCCAGCTTTATGTGTTTTGTAAACAAAACTGTGGCCGCATCGGCCAAACCCATCGGCGCTCCGGGGTGTCCAGAATTCGCCGCTTGAATCGCGTCTATAGCTAAAAACCTAATGGCATTGGCCATTTGCTGCGGAATTTCTGTATTCATATCCAAGTTTCCTGTTGCAAATTACGAGGTGAGCCTTTTGCTCAATAGTTACTCACCAATTCTACCTGTTTTTTTGAACCAAAGACAAAAGGCACCCGTTGATGCAATTCGTTTAAAGGTAGTTCTAATATCCGGGTTTTACCGTCGGTTGCCGACCCTCCGGCTTGTTCGATCACGAAAGAAACGGGATTGGCTTCGTATAATTGGCGCAATCTCCCCTTCTCATATCCGGGTCGATTATCACCTGGATAAAGGAAAATACCGCCACGGGATAAAATCCTAGAAGCATCAGCAACCAAGGAACCAACCCAGCGCATATTATAATTTTCACCCAACGGGCCATTTTCGCCAGTCAAGCAATCATTGATGAACGTTTGGATGGAAGTCTGCCAATGACGGGCGTTTGCGGAGTTGATACCGTATTCGGCTCTAGATTCAGTTAAGTACAAATTTGCTATCGCCAAAACGAACTGTTTGCTTTCCGGCTCCAGCACATATAGTTCCACACCATCACCGCAAGTAACAATTAAAGTGGTCTGCGGGCCATAGACAAAAAAACCACCAACCAATTGCTCATCGCCAGAGCGGAAAAATGAATTTTCAGCGGGGCCTGGTGCCGTCGGGAAAATAGAAAAAATAGTTCCAATTGAAACATTGGTATCAATGTTTGAGGAACCATCAAGAGGGTCAGCAGCCACACATAGCGGTGCGTCCGGGTTGAGAGTGTTAATACCCTCTTCTTCCTCGGAAGCGTAATAAGCAACTGGAGCTTGCCGCAAGCGTTCAATAATAATCTCGTCGGATTGCACATCCAGTGCTTTTTGGCTGTCCCCATCAGCATTTTCGGCACCGGTTGTTGCGCCTAGCCCGCCAATTAATGGCCCTTGGGCGCACAAAGCGGAAATTTCCTTTGCAGCATCACACAAAGCGCTCATCGTAGCGCGTATCGCCGGCTGCTGTCTTGGATCTGTGAGTTTATAAGCAAATTGAGAGGAAAACTGAATGGTCATTTTAACAAGCACCTTGTTTTGACGAGCAATGAATAGGCTCTTGCTTTGCATAGCAAAGTTTTGGCAAAAGAAAATTGAAAAAACCATATGATCGCAAAAAGAGGCTTATGTTTTTGCGAAAATGCGCTAGTTTAGCTCTAACCTCGTTCATCTTCAGATTTGATAAAGTCCTGATACTAACCAAAACCCAAGGAAATAACATGCAAATTCTCAAGCTTCCCTCCTTTTTAACTAATACTGCCTTATTATTGAGCCTTGTTATTCTTGCAAGCTGCGGCCAGTCATCACCTTCGGATGCAGCCAGCAAAGAAAAAACTTCGGATGACAAAGGTGAATTGAAATTGTCGTTATTGGCCCAACAAGGCAAGGTTGCCTTTGACAAAAACTGCGCCCAATGCCACGGACTAGATGTGATGGGAACCGATATGGGGCCACCTTTGGTTCATGAAATTTACAACCCTGGCCATCATGGAGATAATGCGTTTTTTAGCGCCATCACCAAAGGAAGCCTTCAACACCATTGGCAATTTGGCAATATGCCGCCGCGCCCTGAGGTCAAAGATTCAGAAATTGGCGGGATCATCCAATATGTCCGTGAACTACAAGTTGCTCACGGCATTGTTTACAAACAGCACAGAATGTAGTCGGTTCTTTTTTGCGATTGAGACCCTACGCAATCGCTCCGATTGGGACAATACTGCTTCGGCGTTTTAGTCGTGCGCCAACCCCTCTAATATAAAGGAAAACCCATTGAGCAAATCTCCCGCGCAAGAAGCGTCATTCGAACAAGTAGAAAGCAAAGCCTATCTTGGCTGGGTGATGTTTCTTCTGGTCGTTGTATACACCTTTAGTTTTGTTGATCGCTCCATCATAAGCATTTTGGCGATCCCCATCCAACAAGAATTAGGAGTCACTGATTTCCAAATGGGGTTGATGCGCGGGCTGTCTTTCGCGATCTTATATTCGACCTTAGGCGTACCGGTTGCATGGATAGCCGATCGATACAATCGAGTGTGGATTGTCGGAATTGCATTAGCTGCATGGAGTGCAATGACAGCGATATGCGGACTAGCTGGAAACGCGATACAATTGTTTTTTGCTCGCATGGGCGTTGGTGTTGGTGAGGCCGGTGGAATTGCGCCATCATATTCAATCATTTCAGATTATTTTCCGCCACACAAACGAGCCACCATGCTGGCGATTTTTTCGTTTGGCATTCCCATTGGCAGTGCCGTTGGCATTTTTTATGGCGGGGTGATGGCTGCGCTGTATGGATGGCGTATGGCGTTCTTTGTAATTGGAATATTGGGTATTTTACTGGTTCCACTATTTCTTCTTACTGTTCGCGAACCCAAAAGAGGTCGATTTGATAGCCAAAAATCTAGCATCAAACCAGCAAAGTTCCGGGAAGTTTTGCAAACCCTGCTTGGAAAAAAATCCTTCTGGCTCCTGTCTTTTGGGGCTGCTTCGTCTTCAATTGTTGGTTACGGGGTTTTTTCATGGCTCCCGACCTTTCTGGTGCGTAGCTACGGTGAACAACTATCTGATTTCCTAAGCTTTCTACCGGCTTCCATGGTTCCTGCCGGCGCTCCACCAGTTTTATTTGCTGCCTATTTCTTTGGCACCATCATGTTAGTCGGCGGTATAATTGGCATTTTTATGGGCGGGTATTTATCGGATAAACTCGGTGTAAAAAACAAATCAGCTTATGCGACAGTTCCCAGCATAGCCTTTTTCCTGACAATTCCGTTTTACATAACCGGCATGTTGACGACGTCTCTTACTCTATTATTTTTTATTCTGTTGTTTCCTATTGCCTTTAGCTTGGCTTGGCTTGGCCCGGTGGTGTCTGCCATTCAACACATTGTTCCAACCAGCATGCGGGCAACGGCAACGGCGGTGTTTTTGTTGATTAATAATTTGCTGGGTTTAGCCATTGGTGATCCCTTGCTCGGGAAAATATCGGACGTACTAAAAGAGCCCTATGGAGACGATAGCTTACGTTATACTATTTTATTTGGCTCTGTTCTTTATTTGGTTGCCGCTATTTTATTCTTTTTAGCCGTCAAACCCTTGAAAAAGGACTGGATACACTAAGAATCAATGTCCCATTTTGAAGTTTCTCGCGCAATTGGCCTCAAAGGGCAAAGCGCTGCACTCTTGTTTTGTGATCATGCCAGCAATGCCATTCCTGTTGAATATGGCTCATTAGGATTAACCCCTGATCTGTTATTAGATCATATTGCTTTTGATCCAGGAGCAGCATTGCTAACCGAGACCTTGACTAAAAAGCTTCAGGCTCGGGCTTTATTTTGTGGATTTTCTAGATTGTTGATTGATCCTAACCGCGGCGTAGAGCGTGATGACCTAGTTCTGCAAACTAGTGATACAATTACTGTCCCCGGCAACCAAAACTTGTCAGCGCAACAAAAAAAAGATCGAATTAAGGACTATTTTGATCCCTATCATCAAAAATTATCAGAGGAACTGGACGCGTTAACTCAAAGTCACGCTGACCCATTTGTGGTCTCCATTCATTCCTTTTCTCGGACTGTTCGTGGATCAAGTAAGGCCCGTCCGTGGGAAGTTGGATTGTTATGGCGTGATGATGAAAATAGCGCACAATTAGTAATGAAGCATTTGCGTGCAAATGATATCATCGTTGGTGATAATCAACCATATTCGGCAAAGCTTTATAACTATTCTGTCAATCGACATATTGGTCAGCGCAAGTTGCGGCATATTACTTTAGAGGTTCGTCAGGATTTGCTTGAGACCAAAGCCGCCATTGAACGAATGCGGGATTTGCTATTTACGCCACTGCAAGATTTGGTAATAAATAAACAGACTTAAAAACGGGAGTGCAAATGGAATTACCCGCTTTAACCATCGGCATAGAAGAAGAATACTTATTGGTTGATCCGGTAAGCCGGGATCTAGCCTCAGATCCACCGCCAGAGTTTCTGGCAAGCTGTAAAGCAGAATTGGGTGAAAACGTCACCCCGGAATTTCTAAAATGTCAGATAGAAGTAGGCACTCCGGTTTGCCAGAATATTCATGAAGCCAGAAAACATCTAATCCGGCTGCGCGCTTGCATCAAGAAAAATGCTCAAAAGTTCGGCCTTGAGTTGATGGCTGCCTCTACCCATCCCTTTGCAAGTTGGGTTGGGCAACACCATACTCGCGCACCTCGTTATGACAAATTAAACCAGGATATGGGGGGGGTAATTCGAAGAATGCTGATCTGTGGCATGCATGTGCATGTCGGGATTGATGATCGGGATTTGCGCATCGATTTGATGAACCAAATGAATTACTTTCTGCCGCATTTATTAGCACTGTCTACATCATCGCCATTTTGGGCTGGACGCAAAATGGGCATGATGTCATATCGAACTAATGTTTGGGACGGAATGCCGCGAAATGGTATTCCCAACCAATTCCAAAGCTGGGGGGAATATGAGCGCCTCACCGAATCTTTGGTTCAAGCCGGTGCCATTGAGGACTCATCTAAAATCTGGTGGGATTTGCGCCCCAGCGCAAAGTTTCCAACGCTGGAAATGCGCATAACCGATGTGTGCCCCCGCATCGAAGATGCTCTGACAATCGCGGCATTATACCAGTGCTTGCTCAGATGGTTATCGCGCTTAAAGCGCTCAAATATGAAATGGCGAATTTACCCTGATCTATTGTTGCAGGAAAACCGGTTCTTGGCGGCTCGTAATGGTGTTAGTCAAAAGCTTGTTGACTTAGGGAAAAGCCAGATGGTGCCATTTGCGGTGTTAATGGATGAAATTATTGAACTTATATCCGAAGACGCAATTGCGCTGGATTGTGTAGCTGAAGTTCAACACGCACAAACCATCATTAAACGTGGATCGTCAGCCTCTCAACAATTAGCGACATTTGAAACAGCCCTTGCTGCTGGTGCCGATGAACACGAGGCTTTATGCCAAGTGGTTGATCAGATTGTTGAGCAAACTGCAATTTGTCTATGACTTGCTTTTGGATATGTCTGAAACTATCTGCACCTAGCCACTGGCCAACAAGGTTTGGGCGAGTAATATGCCATTATAAAATCCGCCATCAAAGAGAAAACATCTATGTCTAAAGCAACCGTACCGGTACTCGAATTCAAGAATTTGAGCGTTGATTTTGAAACCCCAGACGGTGAAGTTAATGCGGTGCGCGGTGTCTCAATGAATATTGAACCGGGCCAGTGCGTTGGTATTGTCGGCGAATCAGGTTCTGGAAAAAGTCAAAGCTTTATGGCTGCCATGGGCTTGCTGGCATCTAATGGTAAAGCCAACGGCTCTATCCTGTTCAAAGGACAAGAAATTTTAAATCTACCCCGCCAAAGACTCAACCAAGTGCGCGGCGCCAAGATGACCATGATTTTCCAGGATCCGCTCACTTCTTTGACACCGCACAAGCGCATAGGCGCGCAATTAATGGAAGTTTTGGCAATTCATAAATCTTTACGTGGCGAGGGTGCAAAAAAACAATGTATTGACTGGCTCGATCGGGTTCGCCTGCCAGAGGCGGCGCGGCGAATGAAGCAATATCCGCACGAGCTTTCGGGTGGCATGCGCCAAAGAGTGATGATCGCCATGGCCATGCTGTGCGACCCAGAATTGCTAATCGCAGACGAACCAACCACGGCTTTGGATGTAACGGTACAGGCACAAGTTTTGGATTTAATCAATGAGCTAAAGAATGAAACCAATGCAGCTATTGCCCTGATTACTCATGATATGGGTGTTGTTGCCCGCATGTGTGAAAAAATCTGCGTAATGGAAAAGGGCGTTTATGTAGAAACCGGCAGTGCCGAAGATATTTTTTATAATCCCGAGCATGAATATACAAAAATGCTGCTATCATCCATGCCGCGTCTTGATCAGCCCGGACAAATTATAAACATTTCTGAAAATAGACGAAAAGGCATTAAAACAGTCCTGAATGTCGAAGATGTAAAAGTACATTTTCCGGTACAAGTATCAGGAGGGATTTTCCCAAAGACTAAACCGCTTCGCGCGGTTGATGGAGTTAGTTTCACCTTAGGGGATGGCGAAACCCTGGGCGTTGTTGGTGAATCTGGTTGTGGTAAATCAACTTTAGCGCGGGCAGTTCTGCGTCTGGTGCCGATTAAATCAGGGCAAGTTAGTTGGATCGGCACTAATTTACTGGATCTCGACAAAAAACGAATGCGGGCGCACCGTCAGGACTTACAGATTGTATTTCAAGACCCGTTAGCCTCCCTTGATCCGCGCATGACTATCGGTCAATCCATTGCCGAACCTTTGCAGACTTTCGCGCCGGAAATGGCTAAAGATGACCGTCAGAAAAAAGTACGGGAAATGCTAAAAAGGGTAGATCTGTCACCGAACATGATTAACCGTTATCCACATGAGTTATCTGGCGGCCAAAATCAGCGCGTCGGCATTGCCCGAGCCATGATCGGCAATCCAAAACTGGTCATTTGTGACGAAGCAGTCTCAGCATTAGACGTCTCCGTACAAGCACAAGTCATTAAACTATTGGCTCGTTTACAAAAAGAAACCGGCATGGCCATGATTTTTATCAGCCATGATTTAGCGGTGGTTCGTGAAATATCTCACCGCATTATGGTTCTTTATATGGGGAGAATTGTCGAGATGGCAGATCGTGATGCGATCTATGATGATACCCGCCACCCATATACTAAAGCTTTGATTTCTGCTGTTCCGGTTCCAGATCCAAAATCCGAGCACAACAGAAAATCAGTAGCACTTGTTGGAGAACTTCCATCACCAATGGATAGCCGATCCGGGCTGCAATTTCTGGAATCTCGCATTAAAGGCGACGGCGCTGATGAACAATACCGACCCCAGTTAATCGAAGTTACCCCGCAACATTTTGTTGCTGAACATGACCCTTGTGAAAGCTCAAAAGGACTAATTGCATCATGACCAAACCTGAAAGCTCTACAGATAACCCCGGCATTAAGTTTCCCCCGCCACTTATTTTTTTTCTAACTGGATTAGCCGGCTGGCTGCTAGGGAAAACCACAGGATGGCTAGTGTTCCTCCCCGGTTTGGCGCTCGAAATTGGCGCTTTTAGTTTGTTAGCAATAGGTTTTTTACTGTTTTTCTGGTCGATGCTACCGTTTTTGGTCAATAAAACCTCTGCTTTACCTTGGACTGCGGATAGTAAATTATTGGTTGGCGGGCCGTATCGGTTCTCACGCAACCCAATGTATGCTAGCATGGCCCTATTATACTTAGGAATAAGCCTGCAATTAGGCTCCGGAATCGCTATAATTTTGCTTGTTCCGGTGATTTTTATAATGAACCAATATGTGATTAAAGGCGAAGAAGCTTATTTAACTCGCACATTCGGTGAGGAATACCGCAACTATCAGCAAAAAGTTCGACGCTGGTTGTAGACCTGAGCAGGCGAGCAAACTGTGAAAATGGCCAAAATAACTGTTACCCGGGAAAGTGCTGCGCCGAGTTGATATTTATTATGGATTAGCCTGAAACAATCATATAATTTTCTCGACTTGTGTTTTGGTTTACTTCACATTCGCAGTCAAATCATTGGAGATAATTCATGAAGATCTTATTCTCAACTATTCTTTCACTTGGCTTGCTTGCTGCCTGCAGCCCGCAATCTCCAGATCAGAATGACGAAGCCATCTCGCCGCCACCTGCAAGTGACACCGAACTTCCAGAAGTTTCCGGAATGATGGATCCAGCACAAAAAGCGATGATGCTAGGCAAAGCCTATATGGATGAACGTAAGAACCAACCGGGAATTATTACTACAAAAACTGGTTTGCAATACCAAATTCTAGCCAGCGGCCCGTCGGATACCGCGACTCCTACACCCGGACAGATTGTTTGTGTTAATTATAAGGGATCATTGATCTCCGGTGAGGAATTCGACAGCTCATACGCCCGAGGCAAGCCGGCTGCTTTTCCATCTAACGCCTTAATTCCTGGTTGGGTGGAGGCGCTAGCGATGATGCGGGCTGGAGATAAATGGGAATTGGTTATTCCATCTGCACTGGCCTATGGCCCCACGGGTACTATTGGCGGCCCAATTGGCCCGAATGAAACCTTAGTTTTTGAGGTAGAGATGATAAAGTTAATGGATATGTCGATGGAAGAATACATGAAAACTTATCGAGTAGATGGGTCATTAGACTGCTCAAAAGGTTAGAGAAGAGAAGAGAAGCAAAATAAGCTAATGAGCCACGTCCCAATTGGGCCCGGCGCCGCTTTCCACCACCAAGGGAATCGAAAGTTCTAAGGCCGGGGCGCAGGCATTCTGCATCACCTTCTCGGCGAGTTTTGCTAACTCATCGACTTTGGTTTCCGCGACCTCAAACACCAATTCATCATGCACCTGCAACAACATTTTAGCATCTAAACTAGCGGAAGTTAGCGCCGTTGGCATCTGGATCATGGCTCGGCGCATAATGTCCGCAGCCGTGCCTTGAATAGGAGCGTTAATGGCTTGGCGCTCGGCAAAACTACGACTCATGGGGTTTTTGTCGTTAATTTGCTCACACCAGCATTTGCGACCAAATAAGGTGGTGACATAGCCGTTTTGCCTAGCCTCATCTTTGGTGGTTTCCATGTAATCTTTAATGCCGGGGAACTTTTCAAAATAGGCCTTGATATACTCAGCAGCCTCGGTGCGTGAAATACCCAATTGCACCGCCAGCCCAAAAGCTGAAATCCCATAAATAATGCCAAAATTAATAGCTTTTGCTTGGCGGCGCACACTTGGATCCATGCCCTCAATTGGCACCCCAAACATTTCGGATGCGGTCATAGCGTGAATGTCCAAGCCATCAGCAAAAGCTTGGCGTAGTGCGGGGACGTCAGCCATGTGAGCCAATACTCTAAGCTCAATTTGGCTGTAATCGGCGCTGAGCAGTAAATTTCCAGCCTCTGGAACAAAAGCAGCGCGAATTTTACGCCCCTCCTCGGTACGAATCGGAATGTTCATCAAGTTTGGATCTGACGAGGCCAGTCGTCCGGTAGTAGTCGCTGCCAATAAAAAGGAAGTATGCACGCGGGAGGTTTCGGGGTCAGCAGCCTTGCCTAAAGCATCCGTATAGGTACTTTTTAACTTTTGCAATTGCCGCCAATCTAAAATGGTTTGCGGTAACTCCTGTCCCTCGGCAGCCAATTGCTCCAGCACTTTAGCATCGGTTTTCCACGCTCCAGTTTTGGTTTTTTTACCGCCGGGTAAATTCATTTCATCGAATAGAATTTCACCCAGCTGTTTTGGTGAAGCTAAATTAAACGAGCGTCCAGCCAAGTCTTTGGCCACATCTTCAAACTCGGCCATTTTTTGCGCAAACTTTAACGACAATCTGGACAATTCAGCTCGATCAACTTTGATTCCAGCCAGTTCCATATCCGACAATACTTGCGGCATTGGGCGCTCCAGCACCTCATAAACACTTGTCATTTTCTCGCGGGCTAAGCGCGGTTTTAAGGCCTGCCACAACCGTAAAGTAATATCGGCGTCCTCAGCCGCATATTTTGTAGCTGGTTCCAGCTCAACCTGTGCAAAACTTACTTCGGACTTACCCACTCCGCATATCTGTTTGAATGGGATCGGTTTGTGCTGCAAATACAGTTCAGACAGAGCGTCCATGCCGTGCCGGTGCTTGCCGCCATCCAGCGCATAAGAGAGCAACATGGTGTCATCAAATGGAGTAACATCAATACCATAGCGATGAAGAACGCCTAAATCATATTTGAAGTTTTGGCCGATTTTAAGTACTTGTGGATCGCTAAGTAGCGGCCTTAAAGCATTGATCACATCAGCTAATGGTAATTGCTCCGGAACTGACGACATTAAATCTCCGGCCCCAGTGTGACCTACAGGAATATAACAAGCATGGCCGGCTTTGTGGGAAAGGGAAACGCCAACTAATAAGGAGTGGGTACTAGACAGACGATCTGTTTCTGTATCCACAGCAACCACGCCCGCTTGTTTTGCCGCTGCAATCCAATCATGCAAATCCGACATTTCAGTTATGCAGGCATAATCCTCACCGCTGATTACCGGGCTTGAGTTGTCTTCAAAATTTGTAGGGTCTGCCGGTTGATTAAAAGCAGTTCGCACCCGCCGGCTTAAGGTGGAAAACTCCATCTCGCTTAAAAAAGACAACAGGACATCGCTAACCACATCCGCGCATCCCAAATCTTCCAATGGTTCCGGCATTGGAGTATCTTTGCGTAAAGTAACCAACTCCAAGCTAATCCGGGCTAGATCAGCAAACTCAATTAGGTTTTCCCGGCGCTTATTTTGTTTGATGGTATGCGCATTGGCTAAAATGCCCTCAAGGTCGCCAAATTCCTCGACTAAGGCGGCAGCGGTTTTAACCCCGATACCCGGAACACCGGGAATGTTGTCAGCGCTATCTCCGGCCAGGGCTTGCACATCAATGACCCGCTCCGGCCCGACACCAAATTTGGCGCGTACTCCATCAGCTTCAATCAAAGTGTTCTTCATGGGATCTAGCATGTGGGTTTTGTCGGTGACCAATTGCATTAAATCCTTATCTGACGAAATAATGGTCACAGTAGCTCCAAGTTTTTCCGCCTCATGAGCATAGGTTGCGATCAAATCGTCGGCCTCGAAACCCGGCACCTCGATGCTAGGCAAACCAAAGGCACGGGTGGCATCGCGCACCAGCGCAAATTGCGGCACCAGATCTTCTGGAGCTGGCGGGCGGTGGGCTTTGTACTGGTCATAAATGTCATTGCGAAAGGTTTTTCCCTTAGCATCAAAAATCACCGCAAAATGAGTGGCGTGATCTTCGTCTCTGGTATCCTCGGTCAGTTTCCACAACATATTGCAGAACCCGGCTACCGCCCCCACTGGTATCCCGTCAGATTTACGGGTCAATGGCGGTAAAGCATGATAGGCACGAAAAATATATGCCGAACCATCCACAAGAATAAGGTGGCTATCGGCGTTAAGCGGACGGGTGATCGACATTTAGCTTGAACCTTTGTTCACAAGTAAGCAAGCGCAGATTGTGCGCGGCAATTAGGTCTTAAGCAATGCTCTTGAGCCGTTCAATCCCTGTTAATCTTCAACCTTCTTCATTAACAGCATTTCGGAAATTCGCAATTCATTGTCACTAGAAAATCCGCATTTTTTGACTAGAGTCAACGGATTTTGCCAAGTTCCAAAGAGCATTAGAACCGCAAGGTAGACAAATAATACGTCTAAACCTGACTCTCTTGATCTGCTACTGAGCCTTTTAGGATGAAATGCTTGGAGCAGTAAAAACACCATGCTTCACCATCTTCATTTAGGTCATAATAGACTTTAGGGTGCGCACCTGTTGCCCCATCACCATTACATGAAACCCGCGTGGTTTCTACTATGGTATCAAGAGCCGCACCGTGCGGTTTGTTTTGCCTCATATTCATTTATCTAACCTAGCTGCTTGTAGATGAGTTCGGTTGCGCATAGTTATGCACATGAACCTATTGGTCAATGCGAGTTGTCCTATCGTGAGGAATATAAATTGCCTAATTTAATCTCATCATCTCCTGAATTTGCACTTCAGGCATTTGGACTGGAAAAGACATACCCAGCGCAAAAAAACTCTCCAGCAAAACAAGCGCTAAAAGGAGTTGATATTGACATCCCCGTCGGTTCAATCTTTGGACTGCTTGGGCCAAATGGAGCTGGGAAATCAACACTAATCAATATTTTTGCCGGACTGGTGCGCAAAACCGGGGGCAACGCTGAAATTTGGGGTGTGGATATTGACGAAAACCCCAGACAGGCCAGAGCTGCTATTGGCGTAGTACCGCAAGAAATAAATATGGATCCATTTTTTACTCCAATAGAAAGCCTTAATTTTCAGGCCGGCTTTTATGGAGTACCAAAACCAGAGCGGCGCTCAAAAGAAATTTTACGAGTGATGGGGTTAGAGGACAAAGCAAAAGCCTATGTGCGCACTTTGTCGGGCGGCATGAAACGAAGGCTCCTCATCGCCAAAGCTCTGGTACACAGCCCGCCGGTTCTGGTTCTCGACGAACCTACCGCCGGAGTTGATATTGAATTACGCCGCCAACTTTGGGATTATGTACGGGAGCTAAATGCCGGTGGTACTACTATTGTCTTGACCACTCATTATCTTGAAGAGGCACAAGAATTGTGCGACCGGATTGCCATCATAAACCATGGCGAAGTGGTGGCGTGCGAGAGCAAACAGGCGCTGCTTGGGCGCCTAGATCAAAAAACCTTAACGATTCAACCACAGGAAAAGATCGCTCAAATCCCCAATGATTTAACAACGTTGGATGCAACACTGGATAAAGACGGCGCGTTGGTAATCCGTTATCGCAGCGCCGAGCAAGGAGTTGCCAGTCTGATCGAAAAAGTCCGAGCCTGTGGCATAAGTATTAGTGATCTAAAGACCAGTGAACCTGACTTAGAAGATGTATTTTTAGACCTCACTCAAAACCGTTGAGCAAAGAGGTGGTTATGAGATGATGGTAGTTTTGCAGTTTCAAGTTTTTTGGAGCCTTTTCACACTCCAGCCGTTGCCTGTATGTGTGCCATCGGTTAGGTTCCGCGCAATATGCGGTTTCGATAACCGTATTTTACGCACCCGTAGCTCAGCTGGATAGAGCGCTGCCCTCCGAAGGCAGAGGTCACAGGTTCAAATCCTGTCGGGTGCGCCAACGTTTTCAATGGCTTAGCGTGGTTTTTCCCAGAGCGAATTTCCCCGACGGAAGCCCAGCGGAAGCATATGAGTTTCTTCACGGGCAATTTACAGCCCTTTTCTGTTACCAACTACAAACAGTATTCTATCTTGCCATTATTGCCAGATTAGCATAATATTAGCGTTCAGAATTTAAATTCTACACGTAAAGGGCAAACCAATGAAGCTTTCGATTTCCATAGCGACACTTTTAATCCTTCAAGGACTTCCTGCCTTTGCACAATGCCCCGTAAGCGATGGTGAAGTCGTTCAAATGTTATCTGGCTCTGAGGCTTTCGAGCGTTTAAGCGCAACTGCTTTGACCAAAGGCGAATTCGAAACCACTGAACAATTTGAGGCGCGTAAAGCACAAGCAGGTGGCACTACAAACGAGCCCCTTCTGATTGAAACGATCTTTGACAACGAGAACGTTAAATATGATGCCGATAACGGTCGCTTCATAGTGGTCACATATGCTTGGGACAATGTTGGCTATGATTGGCGCACTGCATTAGCGGGCGGAAAAGAACATGGTATTGAAACAGGGTACAGAGGGCAACACGGCATTGTCGTAGAGCAAGACACCCAGATTGGGAAAACCTATACCGCTTCCAACTCATACGGTGCATCAACTGAAGTTACCGAAGTCATCGAAACGACCTACGCCATCTATGACAGAGACTCAAAAGAATTTTCTAGCACGGATTGGAATTCAGAATTCGAGCATGAACACTCTGTTACTCCCGGGTCGAGCGTAACGATTGGGGCCCCCGCTGTCAGCGTTTTTGTTCCCATAGAACGCGCTAAGGAAATCAAAGGTAAACTGAACGCCGGAGTATACGTTCTTCCCAAAGGGCCAAGGGTTATAAAAGGGCAAGGGTCTTTTTCTGCTACAATGAGAAATCCTTATGACAAGGACTTACAGTATAGAACCATAGTAGCAGATATGCTTTGTGCCGTAATCACGGATGGGTCTGGGACGGTACTTAAAACAGTTTCGACTAAATACTAACCCTGAGAGGCATGGCGTTTCTTGTGTAACACTACTTGCAAGGAATAAAATTGATCACGAAATGGCGTCTTGCCTGTAAGCTAAAAGATTAATCAGAAATAGCTCCCTTGAATATTCATTTGGTTTCCAAGCGCTAAACATTTTTGCCCAATGCTCAAAAAATTTCAACGCTTCCTTTTCGAAGTCGTCCCCGTTGCAAGCAATCCAAAAATTATGCTCAGAAGCGATTCTCCGATATAACTTTAGAAACGAATTTTGCGATGGGCGCATTCGCGGTTTTGTTGTTTGTTGGTCTACCGAAATCCGATACCCTACAAAATTAACGGCATTTCCGAAGTAAATCTCATTCTTATGAAAACCGCTCCCACCATGACTTGAGCCATCACGAACTTCTTTTTCATGAAGGGTAATTCCCCCACCGAATTTTGTCGTTACCGCCTGTTGAAGGCTTTTAAGGGCGTCCAGCGCTTCTTTATCTGAGTGAGCTCCCATCGCTAAATTGTCCGCATATGCGATTTTAGCGACGCCCTTGCCAATACCGGCAAAGTAACCATCGATGAGACAGCTCAAAAGAAAAGAAGAGTGAACACCGCCTTGGGGTAACTCTCGGTGGGGGAATCCGGTGGTAGTGTTGTTAACACTGACAACATCTTCATCTCTAGGTAGGATAGGGAAGCCGCCCAACACATTAAACTTTTGGCCTTGCGCATTTTGCAGCCCATCCGTCCACGCTGCGAGATTGAACAGGCTGGATAGCGACACTCCGTAGAGATGCGTTTTTTCGTCCTGAGCATCAGGCTGAAAAGTTGGTAGCGGTTCTGCCTTAGAGCCAAAGTAGCGCTCAAATTCTGCGTAATCATTTAGCATACAAGATTGTGCATACAGTGTGCAGGTGGTGTCATACAGACCAAATTATTTGTAATACAGCTGATTTTTTTTATTTTAGTGCCGTACGCAAGATGTAGTTTGTCATACAAACTCTCTTGCCAAAGGGATGCTAGCGCCCCTGTTGGATACCCAGCCTTTGGCACAATTCAGACCCATGAACTCTTGCTTCGCATGTGATCTCATTAGGGCATTCTTGTGCCAATCAAAACGTATCGCCGTTTCACCACTCGCATTTCATGCAGAACAAAGAGAGCCTTCGCGCTCCCTTGTGTAATCCCATCGACAATTTCATTGAGACGCATCAGCGGGACATAAGGGCGTTCCTGCCCCTAAGAACCCAGACCATGTTCATGGAGACGCTTTCAGCGCGACAATGCTATTGAAGCCAACCGTTCGCCGATTGAATGCCGCCAATGCTTTCGTCACTGGACACGACAAAGGGGCTATCGCGCCGCCTTTGAACCCACTCTTGCCGTCTTTTGGTTTCGACACAGCACCCTTAATCCTTGTTAGACTCGTCAACTTACCTTACGATTTAGTTGTAATTTTATAGACAATTTCAAGAAACTGAACCGAGTTGAAATGCTTTTAGACAACAAAAATCACGGAAAGGTCAAAGCTGAACTCAGCCGCGTGTTGTCCACAGATTCAAAGCTTACCGTACTTTCGGGCTTATTCTCGATTTACGGATATGCCTCTCTGAAGAAGGAGCTTGGAAGTCTTGAGGGTGTACGCTTGTTGCTGTCCAAATGGGATGCCGACTCAATCTTAACACTCGCAGGAACAACCGAAGAAACGCGCCTCAAAAACAAACTTAATCAAAGTCGTATCGCGAAAGAATGCGCCGCTTGGCTCAAGAAGCATGCTTCAACAAAATCCATGACGGGACACATGGCGTTTCCGCCGCAAAACATGTTTCATGTCAATAATGAAAGCGATGCCTTTGTTGTACAAGGCGCATCTCATTTTACGGCGACAGGTCTTGGTGACGTTAAGTCAGGCGGGTTTGAGATTAACATGGGTATCTCAGACGCCGCTACGACAAAACAGTTGCTCCAATGGTTTGACACGATCTGGAATGATGAAAAAGCGACCCAAGATATTAAGGATGAACTTCTGACTCATCTTGACTATCTGTCATCAGACAAGCCTGCAAATCTTGTCTATTTCATCACCCTTTATAACATCTTCAAGGACTATCTTGAGGATATAGACGAAGAGAGCATAATTCGCTCCAAAACTGGCTTCAAAGACACGACCGTTTGGAACAAGCTTTATAAGTTTCAGTCTGATGGCGTAATGGGCGCTATTGATAAGCTTGAAAAATATAATGGGTGTATCATTGCGGACAGTGTTGGCTTGGGTAAAACCTTCGAAGCCTTGGCAGTCATAAAATATTATGAATTGCGTAATGACCGTGTCCTAGTTCTTTGCCCAAAGAAGCTTCGCGAAAACTGGACTGTTTACACGATCAACGACAAGCGAAACCTTTTGGCTTCAGATCGTTTTAATTATGACGTGCTAAATCATACAGACCTGAGCCGCGACAAAGGCAAGTCAGGTGAGATCAATCTTGAGACCATCAACTGGGGCAATTATGATTTGCTTGTAATCGACGAGTCTCACAACTTTCGAAACAGCGGAACAAAGACGGATGGCGCAACGCGATACCAGCGATTGATGGATCAAATCATCAGATCAGGTGTGAAAACCAAAGTTCTGATGTTGTCAGCGACACCCGTGAACAGCCGAATGAATGATCTTAAAAATCAAGTCGCATTCATTACCGAAGGTCGCGACACAGCGCTTGCAGATTTCGGAATCACTAGCATTGAGCAAACACTCAGGAAGGCACAAACGCATTTTAACAAGTGGCTCAAATTACCTGATGAACAAAGAAAGGCTGAATCGCTTCTTGAAAGCCTAAACTTCGACTATTTCAAATTGCTCGACCTTATAACGATTGCGCGGTCTCGTAAGCACATTGAAAAATATTACGACGTATCGGAAATTGGTAAATTCCCCGAACGCTTGAAGCCTCAAAATATCAAATCGGATATTGATACCAGCGGACAATTCCCGCCGCTCAAAGATATCAATATGGCTATCAAGAGACTAAATCTCGCGGCTTATGCGCCCCTTGAATATGTCCGTATGGATAAGAAGCAAGAGTATAGCCGGAAGTACGATCAGGAAATTGAAGGCGGTTCTGTTTTCAAGCAGATTGACCGTGAGCGAAGCTTGATACACTTGATGCGTATTAACTTGTTAAAGCGCATGGAAAGCTCCATCAATTCATTCGCCCTGACAATCGACAAAATTCACGGTAAGATTAGCGGACTTTTGGAGCAGATTGACGCGCACCAAAATAATGAAATCGAAGAACTCAGTATTGAAGATATTGAGACAGACGATCCCGCCCTCGAAGACTATCTGATCGGCAACAAGGTAAAGGTGCTGGTGCAAGACATGGACTTGGTGCGTTGGCGACAGGATTTGGAAGAAGACCTTGCCTTACTCAAAAATCTTCTTGCAGAAGCGGAAACAGTCGATTCCAAGCGTGATGCCAAATTGCTCAAATTGAAGGAGGTCATAAAGAACAAAGCTGATAATCCTTTCAATGCAGCAAACCGAAAAGTGATAATCTTTACCGCATTCTCAGACACAGCCGAATATCTCTACAAACACATTTCCAACTGGGTCTCAACGGAGCTTGGGCTGCATTCCGCACTTATAACAGGACAAGCCCGAAAATGTACGATCAAGGGCATCAACAAAGACTTGAATAATCTTCTGACGCATTTTTCGCCTCTTTCAAAAGAGCGCGAGAAAGTTGACCCCGACGCCACCACTGAAATTGACATTCTTATAGCCACAGACTGTATCTCCGAAGGGCAGAACCTTCAGGATTGCGACATGCTGGTGAATTACGACATTCACTGGAACCCCGTGCGCATCATTCAGCGCTTTGGCCGCGTGGATCGCTTAGGCTCACAAAATGCCGCCATTCAGCTCGTAAACTTCTGGCCGAACATGGAATTGGACGAGTACATCAATCTCGAAGCCCGTGTGAGCGGTCGCATGGTGCTTTTGGATATCTCCGCGACAGGCGAAGAAAACGTCATTGAGTATGACAAAAACAAACAGATGAACGACCTCGACTATCGCCGCAAACAAATGAAACAGCTCCAGTCGTCTGTCATTGATCTTGAGGATATGGACGGTAGCGTCTCTATCACGGACATGACGCTCAATGACTTCCGCATGGATTTATCGGGTTACATGAAAGCTAATCTAGAGCGTCTGGAAATGTCGCCTTCTGGTTTTTTTGCTACCGTTCAGCGCTCAGATACCGAGTTCCTAGCGGGGACAATCTTTTGCCTCAAAGACATTCATGGCAAAGTCGAGTTTGACCCGAACTACGCTCTAGCCCCTTATTACCTCATCTATGTGAAAGAGGGCGGCGAGATCGTGTTGAATCACCTTCAAAGCAAAAAGAGTCTCGATATTTTCAAGAAGCTATGTGCTTTGAATAAAGAGTTGGATCAAAAATCGATTGAAGCCTTAAATACGCAAACGCGAAACGGCAAAGATATGAGCGCCTACCAGCAGATGCTGGAAATAGCCATTCAATCCATTATCGGTAAGACGGAAGAAAAAGGGGTCGAGAGCCTGTTCTCACGCGGCGGCACGGTATTGACGCAGGGACAGTTCTCTGGCGTTGATGATTTTGAGGTTGTCTCTTATCTGATTATCAGAGAGCTAAGAGGGACTGGCGCATGATCCAAGACTTTCTCGATGCGCTCGATATCCCTGATGCCTGCCTCCTTAATAAGACGCTGTTCAAAAAACTCTTCTTGGAAAGTGGACAGCTCGATATCACGGACAAGAAAGCGCTACGGGATGACATTGAGAAAATCCGATGGCTCTACACACTCAAGCCCAGCACCATCAATATCGCGCCCTACAAAGATAGCGAACGTGAATACGACGAGATAGCCGTCTTACAAATCGACCTATCGAGCCCCGCCCGCGTTACGCGCATCGCGTCCTTTGTAAACAAGGCTATTCCTTATCCTCTTGTCCTAATCTTCACTCATGGTGAGAGTCTGGCGATAAGTGTGGCTGATAAACGCATCAATCAGGCGGATAAAACAAAATGGGTGGTCGAAGATGGCTGGATGACGCATTGGTTTAACCCAAGTGCTCCTAACGAAGCTGAACAAAAATTTATAGAAGATTTGAGCATCAAGAACCTGTCTTTCGTAAATTTCTATGCGTTTTACACAGATATTAAAAACTGTGTCATCGCTTTGAATGCTTCACAAAGAAGTGGGGTTTATGGTATCACTTCAAAGGCGCAAACAGATACGCGGCTGGAAAGCCTGCGGCGTATTGATAAGCTGGAAAAAGAAATAGCTGATTTGCGCGGCGCTTTGAAAAAAGAAACGCAGTTTAATGCAAAGCTAAGATTAAATGTGGCGGTAAAAGACTGCCAAGACGAGATCGCTCGGCTTGAACAAAAGTTATAAGGGAAGAGAACTGTAATGGCTGAGATAGAAAAACTGGACGGTAAAAGCCTTGATATCGTCGATCAAAATATTGAGCAACTCAAAGAGCTGTTCCCCAATGTGTTTTCCGAAGGAAAAATTCAGTTTAATAAGTTGGAGGAATTGCTCGGCAACTATGTTGTTGAAGATGAAGACCATTATAATTTTACATGGCACGGCAAGCGTAAGGCGGGTCGTTTGGCGCAAACGCCTAGCACAGGAACGCTACGTCCCTGCAAAGAGGAAAGCGTTGATTGGGACAAAACAGAAAACCTATTTATCGAAGGAGACAACCTTGAAGTTCTTAAGCTTCTCCAAAAGTCATATCACCGCCAAGTAAAGATGATTTACATCGACCCGCCATATAATACTGGTAAGGATTTTGTTTATAAGGATGATTACCGAGACGGTATCAGAAATTACCTTGAGGTCACTGGACAGTTAGATGATAGCGGGAAAAAAGTAGGAACCAATTCCAGCGCCGCCGGTCGTTTTCATACGAATTGGCTTAACATGATGTATCCGCGTTTGAGGTTAGCCAGAAACTTACTCAAAGATGATGGCGTAATACTCATAAGTATAGACGATAATGAACAATCAAATTTGAAGAAAATATGCGATGAAGTTTTCGGAGCAGAAAACCATCTTTCGACTCAACACATCCAAGTTCGTTATGCCAACAAAACGTTGAATGAGAAAAATGACTGGCAGCCTGTGATGGAGTATGTTTTCATCTACGCAAAAAATGCTGAGTTATTCGACCCCAAAAAGGAGTCTGAAGACTATTCAATTGATAAGTTTAAGTTCGAATTTAAAGAGTTGACTGATGGTACGGAAATTGAAGTCAAAGGACGTAAGGTTACAGTTTTTAAAGCAGGAGAATGGGACGTAATTCAGCACTCATCACCAGATGTTACATTGCTTAAGGAAACTTGGGTCTCAGGTAGTATTTACTCTGGAACTGGAAATGGTCAAATGGTTCAAAGGGTAATTGAACCAAGGGTGCAATTAGATGGACATGGTAGCCTGTACAAAATTGATGGTTTAGGAGAGGATGGGATAGGCTACAGGTACTTTGCTGGCCCCCGATCTGAGGGTTCGTCTAGAGCGAAAATGTACTCTGGTGTGCCTACAGTTAAACTTGAAGAAATTAAAAATGGAACGGCGGTAAAATTTAAATCCATCTCAAATATACGAGTGTTTGAGGATTACTCGCCTGATTTTGGAAATATTGCCCATGAGGGAGGCGTGAAGTACAATAGCGGAAAAAAACCGTTAAAGATGCTTAAAGGATTGGTTGAGATATGTAATCTAGATGAGGGGGACATTGTTCTCGATTTTTTTGCTGGGTCTTCAACGACCGCGCATGCTTGCATGGCGCAAAATGTAGATGATGGCGGAAGCAGAAAGTTTATTTTAGTACAATTACCTGAAACTCTATCTCCCGATGTAAAAGAACAGAAAGATACTTATACATTTCTTACATCCATAGATAAGCCACCCGTTCTTACTGAACTTAGTAAGGAGCGAATTCGCCGCTCTGCCGCAAAGATTAAAGATGAAGCTCCAAGCTACAAAGGCGATTTAGGTTTTAAAGTCTTCAAACTTGATAGTTCTAATATAAAACGCTGGGATGCGGAATTTGATACGCTGGAACAGGACTTGGTGGACGCCGCTAACTACTTAGTCGAAGGCAGAAGTGATCAAGATGTGCTATATGAGCTTTGCCTAAAGCTTGGTTTAGATCTCTCTGTAAAAATAGAAGAAAAGACAGTTGCAAGTGAGAAATTATTTATTCTCGGTCGCGGCTATCTCGTTGTGTGTTTAAGCGACAGTATCAATATGGATTTAGTCAACGGCATTGGCGCGTTGAAAGACGATCTTGCACCAGAAGACGGTATGCGCGTGGTCTTCAAAGATGACGGTTTTAAAGATGACGTTGTAAAAACAAATGCGCTGCAAACGCTCAAGCGTTTCGGCATTGACGATATCAAAAGTTTATAGGGGGGAAGGCATAAGATGAAATTTCATGGTGAATTTAAAGAACTTCAGCAAGCTATTGAAGAAGCAAATATTCAAGGCGAGTGGAAAGACTGCGACAACGGACAAAGGCAGTTTAAATGTCGGGTCGGGGGAAACTTTAGCTGGTGGCAGACAACTGGAACAATCTCGTTTGGGGGGAAAAAGGATGAGAAAGAAGCTTTGATTGTGAAAGTCAAAGCCGCTTTAGACAACATGCCGGAGAATTTTGTCGCAAATTCACACACGCTAAACAAAAAGGTTTTTGTTGTTTATGGTCATGATACGACATCACGAACCCAGTTAGATGCATTGTTGCGGCGATGGGGCCTTGAGCCGCTAATTTTAGATGAGCTCCCCTCCAAAGGACAGACTATCATTGAGAAACTGGAAGAATACACATCCGACGTAGGATTTGGTGTTGTCTTAGCTACGCCTGATGACGAAGGGCACAGAAGAGGCGCGCCTGATGAAAAAATGTACCGAGTACGACAGAACGTAGCACTTGAGCTTGGAATGCTTTTGACAAAACTTGGCAGAAAAAAAGTGGCAGTTTTGTTGAAGAATCAAGATGAGATAGAGAAGCCCTCCGATATCCAAGGGCTAATATATATACCATTTAAAGACGACATTCGAAAGGATGCTGGCACATCTTTAGCAAAGGAAATGCGTGAGTGTGGGTATGACATTGACGTGAAAGACCTTTGATAATGAAGATTAAGTTCGACCCCAACCAGACGCACCAAAGCCTTGCACTTGAGTCTGTTTTCAATGTCTTCGAAGGGCAGGAGTTAAACAAGACAGTCTTCTCTATGCCGACCCTTCAGCATAGCGATACCTCAATGGCAGACCTATATTCCAATCAGACTGAAATGGGCTATGCTAACCGCATTAAGCTTTTGCCCGAAGAAGTGCTGGAAAATGTACGCAAAACCCAGCTTAAAAACGGCCTCAAACAGTCCAAAGGCGAAATGAAGAGCCTCGACTTCACTGTTGAGATGGAGACGGGTACAGGCAAAACCTATGTCTATCTTCGCTCAATGTTTGAGATGTACAAGCTTTACGGCTTCACAAAGTTCATAGTCGTCGTCCCCAGTATTGCGATTAAAGAAGGCGTCCTGAAATCGCTGCAAATGACGGAGGATCATTTCAGGGGATTATACGACAATACGCCTTTCGACTATTTCACTTACGATTCCAAAGACCTGTCTAAGGTGCGATCTTTTGCGACCAATGACTATATTCAAATCATGGTTATAAACATCGACGCCTTCCGTCGAAGCTTCACCGACAAAACCAAAGAAACCAGCGCCAACATTATTCACCGCTGGAACGATAAAATGCAGGGCGTCCCGATTGAGTTTATCAAAGAGACTAACCCTGTTGTTATCATCGACGAACCGCAAAGCGTGGATACAACCAAGAAAGCCTCGGAAGCCATCAAATCTCTCAATCCGCTTTGTACGTTCCGCTATTCTGCGACCCACGTCGATAAGCACCATATGCTCTATAAGCTGGATTCGATTGATGCCTACGAGCAGAAATTAGTGAAGCAGATTGAAGTCGCGTCTATTCAGGTCAAGGACGGAAACAATAAAGCCTATATCAAGCTGCTATCGGTTGATAATAAAAACGGCCACCGCGCCCGAATTGAAGTTGATGTTCAACAGAAAGGCAATGTCAAAAAGAAGCCGTTCTGGGTAAAATCAGGACAAGACTTGATGGAGTTGACGAAGCGAAGCATTTACGACGGTTATATCGTCAATGATATTTATTGCGAAGAAGGCAATGAGTATATCGATTTTACCAGCAAAGAAGAGATTATTCGCCTCAACCACGCCATTGGTGAGGTCAATGAGGATGAATATAAGCGCCTACAAATCCGTAAAACGATTGAAGAGCATTTGGACAAGGAATTGCGCCTAACGCCGATGGGCATAAAGGTGCTTAGTCTGTTCTTCATCGATAAGGTCTCAAATTACCGCGACTATGATGCGCCGGATACGAAAGGCAAATATGCTCGCATGTTCGAGGAAGAATACGCCAAAGCCATAAAGAAGCCAAAATATAATAGCCTGTTCTCCGACATGGACACCGATAGCTTACCTGAACTGGTTCACGAGGGTTATTTCTCTGCGGATAAAAAAGGGCTTAAAGACACGAGCGGCACGACTAAGGCTGATGAAGATACCTATACCCTCATCATGAAGGACAAAGAAAAGCTACTTAGTTTTGACTCGAAGCTGAAATTTATATTTTCCCACTCTGCGCTTAAAGAGGGCTGGGATAATCCAAATGTCTTCCAAATTTGCACACTGAACGAGACAAAATCCACAATTAAGAAGCGCCAAGAAATTGGTCGCGGATTGCGGATTGCTGTTAATCAGAATGGAGAGCGCGTTCACGGCTTTGAAGTCAACACGCTAACCGTCATGGCAAATGAGTCTTACGAGGACTTTGTTGAAGGCTTGCAGAAAGAAATTGAGAAAGAAGAAGGTATTCGCTTTGGCGTTGTCACCGATCACCTGTTTGCCAACATCGTTATTCAGGACGAAGACGGCAACGATATGTTTCTTGGAGCCGAAAAATCCGAGGCCATCCACAAGCATCTCTTGGAGCAGAACTATATAGATAGCCGCGATAAGGTCACCGACGCATTACGCGTTGCGCTAAAAGCTGATGACGTTGCTCTACCCGAAGACTGCGCTGACTATGCAGATCAGATTGTCAGTTCATTGAAGAAGATTGCAGGCGGTCTGAATATCAAGAACAATGACGACAAGCGCACAGTTCAGCTGAACAAGGCCGTGTTCGAAAGCCCTGAATTCAAAGAGCTTTGGGAGAAGGTCAAATATAAAACAACTTATAACGTGGACTTCGACCCCGAAGAACTCATCAAGAATTGTGCTGAGAAAATCAAAAACACACTTGTCGTTGGGAAGACCAAATTCACTTACGAAAAGGCTACTGCTGAGATCACACGGAGCGGTGTAGATGTGATGGAAATGCGTGAAAGTACGCATTTGTATGACGCGCGGGATTATCGCTTGCCAGATATTTTGAGCTATCTGCAAAATGAGACAAATCTCAAGCGACGGTCAATTCTCGATATTCTTCTTAAGAGTGAGAGGCTGGAGAGCTTTAAGAACAATCCTCAGAAATTTATCGATGAGGTGAAGGGCATTATTAAACGTGAGATGTCACGTTTTGTCGTTGATGGCATTAAGTACCAGAAAATCGGTGATGATTATTTTTACGCCCAAGAGCTTTTTGAAAACGAAGAGCTTATTGGCTACTTAAACAAAAACATGATTGAGGCCGAACGCTCTATTTATGACCATGTCGTTTACGACTCAGACACCGAGTCCAAAATGGCTCAGTCATTTGAAATAAATGACGAGGTGAAGGTTTATGCTAAACTACCCTCATGGTTCAAAATTGACACGCCATTAGGGACATATAATCCTGATTGGGCAGTCCTAATGGAAATGGCTGGCACTGAGCGTCTATACTTTGTTGTGGAGACTAAGAACACTGGTACAGGCACGGTTATCGAAGACCTGCTCAAGTCGAGTGAGCAGGACAAAATTGCCTGCGGTCGAAAGCACTTTGAAGCTCTTAATTCTTGCGCTAATTATGTCGTTGCAAGTGACTACGACACGCTATTGGATCAGGTCTCCAGTATTTCTAAATAATTTTTTTGCGTCCAAGCGGGCTTTCGTAAAACTGAGCCTGTAGTCTCGGCCATTCGGCTTCAATCCCTGACGTTTTCTAGGGGTGACATCCCCTCGCGCATTACAAGTAAAATAGGCGTGGCCGTGGCTCACTTTGTTGCGCCCGCACCAAAACCATGCCGATTTTACCCTCCATTTGCACACCCCCGTTTTCGGCAAAGGCCAAGGGTTCATGTCGAACCCAAAACCTACGAAAGAGGGAAACAAAATGGAAAAGAAAGACCCAATCAGAATCTATGTGGCGTGTCTTGCTAGTTACAACAATGGAACGCTTCACGGCGTTTGGATAGATGCCAGCCAAGGCGTTGACGGCATTTGGAAAGACGTAAGCCAGATGCTTTTAAAGTCACCCGCTGAATATGCGGAAGAATGGGCGATCCATGACTATGAAGGCTTTGAAGGGATTCATTTAAGTGAGTACGCCAGTTTTGAAACTGTAGCAGAATACGCGGAATTTATCGAAGAGCATGGCAAACTAGGCGGCAAGCTAATCGCATATTATGGCGACCTTGACGATGCGCGGGACGCTATTTCAGACCACTACGCAGGGGAATATGACAGCTTGTCAGACTATGCCGAGCAATTGACCGAAGAGACAACGCAAATCCCCGAAGCTTTACGCTATTACATTGATTATGAAGCAATGGCGCGAGACTTAGAAATCAATGACGTTCTAACTATCGAAGATGGTCACAGCGTCCATGTGTTTTGGAGGGCTTAAAATGACCTCTCAAACATATAAAATTAAATGGCAGAACATCGAAATAGAAGCGCGGTATAAACCGCGCGACTTTCACGCCTCTATTGCTCACCTTGAACTTGAGTCAATCAATCTCCCGAAGGCACGACTTCCAATGACTGAGACGGGCTATCGGTCACACTTTCACCCGATAGGCACAATTGAAAGAGATTTTGACGGTGACGTTGTGGCGGCAGTCACGGACTGGCTCAATGCGGAAGCTAAGTCAAAAAAGTGGCAGGAATATATCGAAAATTTAAAACAACTTGCTTTGTTTTAAATTTGAAAATTGACGGCTAATTGCTTAAGCGGGGCCGTCAATTTTTTGCGGCATGAGCTGATACCCAAAGGAGCGCATCAGCGCGTTCATATTGTCAAAGCGCGGGTTGCCTTGCTCGGAAAGGGCTTTGTAGAGGCCGCGCTGGGTCACGCCTATTTCTTTGGCAATGTCACCAATGCCTTTGACCTTGGCGATGACGCGCAAAGACGCAAGCAATGCGGGGGCATTGCGATCTTGAGCATAGTCCGCAAATATCTCTTGAATATAGTCGTCCATTTCTTCGGGATGCTTGCGGAAATAGTTTTCTTCCACCGCGTCCAAGTTTCGTAAATTTTGCTTACTCATTGTCTTTATACTCTTTCCAATAGGCTTTTGCCTTTTTGATGTCTTTGCTTTGAGAGGCTTTATCGCCGCCTGTGAGAAGCAGGACAAAATTACTCGATGCTTCACCTAAGTAGACGCGGTAGCCAGAGCCAAAAAAGAAGCGGAGTTCGGTCACGCCGCCGCCGACTGCTTTGCAGTCACCAAAATGACCTTGCTCGACAAGGCGCAACCTTTTCAAGATTCGTCGCCGCGCTTTTATGTCTCTCAGGTTTTCGAGCCAATCGGTAAACGGCTCTTTGCCGTTTGCGTCTTGGTAAAATAAGACCTCTCGTTTTTTGGCTGTGTCAGCCATGTTTACCTTCTTTCATCATATCATGTTTGAACTATAGTTCTCAAGTAAATTCTCATATCTCTTATCGCTCGTCCTTATGGTTCGCGGTCATGGCCGTCTGGCTTTGACGTTCGGTTGCGGTTCCGAAGGGCTTCCAAGCGCTCCAAATCTGTTTTCAGTTCGGAGCGGATAGCTTGCGGCTTGGCTTTGGCTTCCTCATGCCGCTTGGCGAGGTCACGCTGTTTTTGAAGACGGCGCATGATGAGTTCGTCACGCTGCGCTTCGTCACGCTTGGAGGCTTGGAAGGCTTCAACTTGGTTTTGTTTTTTGGTGCGGCCATGTTCGCCCGTCACACGGTCAATCAGACCATGCAGACCTTTATTGAAACGCTCTTTACGGGCATGTTCTTCTTTGGCGGCGCGTTGCTCTTGAAGCTGCTTTTGCAGGGCGCGTTGCGCCGCATGTTTTTCAGCTAAGGCTTTGGCTTGCGCTTCTTTCTCTTTTTCAAGCGCGTCCAGTTTGGCCTTTTGTTCGGCTGCGAGGCGCTCAACAGTTTGCGCCAGTGTGTTGGCAATATTTTGTTTTGCTTCTTCGAGCGAAGGCAGGTTCTCTCTATCGCCAAGCTTGGCTTTGACCTCTTTGGTTTTGACGCTTGCCCATTTGGGAATAGAATAGACTTCGCCCTTCATGTCCGTTGCGACATAGCCGCGCCGATCACCGCGAGCGATATGATAGCCGTGCAGTTTGAGCGAGGCTTCAAACGCCTTTTTGTTATCCGAGCGTTTCCAGCAGTCTTGAAAGATAGCTTTGATCTCGCGCGGGTCTTGTCCTTGACGCTTGGCTTGTTGCCATTGGTCTAACGTGAAGTTTTTTGGGTCACGGAAGCGCGGGCTGATGAAGCCCTTTGGCATATCCCATTCATGTTCGAGGTAGAGCTCTTTGGCGAGTTCGTTTAGCCGCCGCTTGGAATAATCCATCGGGATAGCTTTCATGTTTTCAGAATCGATACGGCTCCAAACGACATGACAGTGACGGCGCGTGATGCCGTCCGCGCCAGACTTTTCATGAAAGACGACAGCCTTTGGCTGACCACTGAGATTGAGTTTCTTCTCGACACGTCCAATCGTGTCATCGAATACGTCTGTCCTGACCTCCGCATCTTTGGGTGGGTTCAGGCTGAGTGAGAACAGGTATTTCTTGCAGCGCGTACCTTTGCTGACCGCTTCGGCTTCTTTAAACGCGCCGTGCAGATCATCCGACATAAAGCCATCGACGGCGTGAACGCTGACACGTTCATTATCAGGGCTGAGAAGGTGTCTCGCCAAATTTTGACCGTTACCACGACTGTTACCCACCATAATCATGAGCCGTCACCTTTGAGACCGAGGGCGGTCATAAGCATGTGGCGCATATAGGCGATCTCAAACGCGGCTTGCTTGAGGTCTTGCGCTATATCAGCGGGCAAAAGTAGTTCGCCTTTGTTTACCGCTTTGGTAAGCTGATTAAGGTTATTAGGGACGTTGGAGCGCCCCAGAGCGCCGATAAGCTGTCCGAGCGCCTGATGGTCTTCTACGGCCTTTTTACTACGTGTGCGGTGCTTAGGCGCATCTTCGCCAAGCACACAAAGGCGAACATAGGCGCTTGTGGTGAGGTCGCCCGCTTTTTCTTCAAGCAGGGCTTTTTCTTCTTGTGTAAAGCGCACGCAAACAGGCGTTGGATAACGCTTGTTTGCTTTATCAGTTTTGGAGTTTGGCTTGCCGTTGAAAGCAGATTGAGCCTGATCGATTATATCGCCGCTCATGGTCGCGGCTCATAATCTCCCTTCAAAGCTTCAGCTTGCAGCACTTGATTCCACTCTTCAAGAGTAGCGAAAAGGGCGTTTGACGTTTCTTCGTCAAGGTGCACCATTTTCTAGCCCTAACGCTTCGCTGCTTGAGGGCGTTTTGGGTCCAGCGGCCAATCGCTTCGCGATGCCTCCGACAGGGCGGCGAACGGTCGCCCCCAGATTCTTAAAGACGCAGTTTCGCCCTTTGGTGCGGTTCAAGTTCGGTCTTTGTACCAGCGGGTGAGAGGTCTGACCTCGAACCAAAGCAGCGCTCAAATAGTGAGGAAACATCCGAACGATAATGCAAGAAATATGGTGCCCTGGAGAAGACTCGAACTTCCACGGCCGTAAGGCCACTGGCACCTGAAGCCAGCGCGTCTACCAATTCCGCCACCAGGGCACGGGGTGGAATGTGTGCAAATACCGATGATGATAGCTATGGTCAATCACCAAAAACTTACTTTGCATTGCACAAACGATGTTAAACGACGAAATGCGCATGGACACAGGGTAAAGCAGGATGTAATTTGGCGTTTGTTGTGATTGACGCATTTTCAAAGGCAAAGTGATGAATAAACTGGCAGTGGTTTTTGGTGGATCCGGGTTCTTGGGTAGACAAGTGGTTCGCGAGCTGTGCCGAAAAGGCTGGAGAGTTCGTATTGCAGTGCGTCGGGCCCATCAGGCACTTGACCTGCGGGTTGAAGGTGATGTCGGTCAGGTGCAATTGGTGCAATGCAACATTCGATCTAAAACTTCGATTGCAGCGGCCATGCAGGGCGCTGATATTGCGGTCAATCTCGTTGGCATTATGTTCGAGAGCGGAAAGCAAAAGTTTGAAACTATTCATGCGGAATCTGCCGGGCATATTGCGGCAATTGCCGCAGAATCAGCTGTTGAGCAATTGGTGCATGTGTCGGCTTTAGGTGCGTCCGAAACCTCATCCTCTAGCTATGCCCGCTCCAAAGCCCAAGGCGAATCCCGGGTGCGCAAAGAATTCCCAACTGCGGTTATTTTGCGCCCTTCAGTGTTGTTTGGCCCAGGGGACGGACTGTTTGAGCGCTTTGCGAGCATGGCTGCATTATTGCCGGTTTTGCCACTGCCAGGCGCTCAGTGCAAAATGCAACCAGTTTATGTAGGTGATGTCGCCAAGGCGGTTTTATCCTCAATTGAGCAATCAGACGCATCTGGCAAAACTTTTGAGCTTGGCGGCCCGCAAGTATTGAGCTTGGGTCAGATCGTTGAAATGACCGCTGAGATAATTGACCGCAAGAGTTTGATTATTGGTTTGCCATCACTAGTCGCTAAAACATTTGGTTTTTTTGGTGATTTGATGGGAGCAGTGCCGTTCGTCACCCCTATTATTACCAGTGATCAGGTCAGATTATTAAGCAGTAATAATGTGGTTGCTGACGAAGCATTAGGCTTCAAAGAGTTGGGTTTGTCGACACAGGAAACTGTCGAGGCTATTGTACCAGCTTATCTTGCTAGGTTCCGCCGTTATGGGCAATTTCACGAAAAAAAACCAGTTTAAGCGAAGCCTATCAGGATCGGTTCTAAGCTAATGCAAACCATAAAATTGCAGCACCCATAACCAATCGATAAAGAACAAATGGTGTAAATCCTACTTTTCCGACTAATTTCATCAATAATGCAATCGAGAACCAAGCGGTAATGGCCGACAATGCGGCTACTATCAGCCCTTCTTTTAATCCCGGAGCGCCGGCAATTGGTTCGCTAAGCATTAAATCAAGCAGAGCCGCGCTTCCCATCGCGCCTAATAATGGTATAGATAGTAACATGGAAAATCTGGCGGCTTCGGTTCGACTTACTCCCAAAAACCGGGCGGCAGTCATAGTGATGCCGGAACGAGATGTGCCGGGAATAAAGGCCAACATCTGGCAGGCACCAATCCAAAGTGCGGCGGAAATGCCTCGATCCTCGACCGCACCCTTGCCATCAAGAAAACGGTCACTAATCCATAAAACAATCCCAAAGAAAATGGTGGCAAACCCGATAAGTACTGGATTTCGCATAATATCGCTCCAGCCTCCCACAAACAAAACTCCACCAACGATCAGTGCGAACGGAGTAGCGGCAACAATATACAAAAATATCCGACTGGCGGCGGTTGGCTGCCGACCGCGCAATAAATCTATACCCCCAGCCAACATGGCTAGAATATCCCGGCGAAAATAAATCATTACGGCCAGTAAGGATCCAAAATGTGCCATCACATCAATCAACGGGCCTTGATCTTGTGCGCCGGTTACCCAGGGTACTAAAATTAGATGAGCTGATGAAGAAATAGGTAAAAACTCCGTCAGCCCTTGAATAATGGCCAATAGCATGAGCTGAATTAGTGTCACGGCTTAACGACTTTCTTCTTTTGCTAAATTCTACTGTCATTTGACAGGTTTACTCCATGGCTGCAAGCTAATTGCCGTTTGACGCTGGGCTATGGAAACCGTATTTCAGTGACCATGACAGAGCCAACAAACCAAATGCAAGGCCCCGGGAGGGCGCACCTTGAAGAAGCTTCAAAAATTACTAGGTCCATTACTTGGGTCTCAGTTTTTGTGGCTTTTGTGCTAACGCTTGTAAAACTGATTGCTTATATTTTAAGCGGTTCAGTTTCAGTCCTTGCCAGCTTTGCTGACAGCGCCCTTGATTTTGTGGCCTCAATTACCGCATTTATTGCGGTGCGCTATGCTTCGGAACCGGCGGATAAAGAACATAGATTTGGTCATGGTAAGGCTGAAAGCTTTGCCAGTTTATTTCAAGCCCTATTGGTCGCGGTTACGGCCGCCTTAGTTGCTCGTGAAGCAGTTGCTCGCTTAATTGCACCGACACCTCTGCAACATAGTGCTATTGCCATAGCTGTTATCGCCTTTTCCATCATATTAACTTTGGTCTTGGTTTGGTTGCAGACAAGAGCTTTAGCTCGATCGGGGTCAATTGCAGTGGCTGGGGATCGAGCGCATTATCAAGCTGACTTGGTGGCAAATGTTTCTGTGATAATTGGGCTCGTTATGACCGCTTATGGTGGCCTTGGTTTTGTTGATGCATTGATCGGGCTGGTCTTAGCTTTTTGGCTGGTACGTACCGCATGGATTGTTGCCAAAGGGGCGCTCGATCAGATGATGGATCGTGAATTGCCTGAAACAGAGAGACAATTGATCCGGGAAATTGCCCTAAGTGTCGACGGGGTATATTCAATCCACGAATTGCGCACCCGGGCTTCGGGGCTTTATGTGCATATGCAGTTTCACCTCGACCTTGATCCAGATATGCCGTTGTTTGAGGCTCATAAAATTGTTGTCGAAGTCGAGCGCAAACTTTTATTAACTTGGCCTGCTGCTGATATTTTGGTGCACCCTGATCCCAAAGGTAAAGCCGAGCCCCATGGTCTTGGGCATTTCCGCGGCGAAGCGGGAACACCGTGAAACGCATATTATACCATTGGCCACTTGACCCCAGTTCACGGGAAGTTCGACTGGCATTAGCAGAAAAACGTCTTAGTTTTAGCGCTTGCCGTCTTGAATTGCCCTCGGATACCAAAAAACTAAGTCAGTTGAACCCATCTGGCAGGACTCCAGTATTAACCGAAGAACAACCGGGAGGTACGCATATTATTTGTGAAAGTCGGGCCATTTTAGAATACCTCGAAGAGACCCGCCCTGCAGTGTCATTATTACCATCAGATCCGATAGATAGAGCCGAAGTTCGTCGGTTGATGAGCTGGTTTTCGGATAAGTTCCAAGCAGAAGTTTTAGGTTATTTATTGTTTGAGAGATTGGAAAAACCGTTATTGGGATTAGGTTCTCCAGATGCGGCGGCAATGCGTGAAGGCAAACGGTATTTGCGCGCTCATTTAGCAGTACTTGAGGAGTTAACCCAAGAACGAAACTGGTTAGCTGGCGATAATTTCTCACTTGCAGATATTAGCGCCGCTGCGGCTTTGTCATGTCTGGATTATTTTGGCGATGTGCCATTTGCTCAATTTGAGCATGTTAAATCATGGTATGTTCGACTAAAGTCTCGCCCATCATTTCGCCCCTTATTAAGCGATAGTTTCCCCGGCATTACGCCAATTGCAGATTATGCGAATTTGGATTTCTAACATGGAGCAAGGTCATTTAAGCGACCTGATTTCGGAATTAAACCGCCGCGCATTGGAGCTAGGGTTTACTAGCCTCGCCATCACCAGCGTCCATGATCCCTGGCCAGCGGGTGCGCGGCTACATGAATTTATCGCCAAAGGATATCATGGGCAAATGAGTTGGCTGGCTGATGAGGCTCATCGCCGGGAGCATCCAAACGCCATGTGGCCTGCAGCCAGATCGGCGATTGTGCTTGGATTTAATTATGGCCCAGACCATAATCCGATGGATAATTTGCAGCATAAATCTTATGGCAATATTTCTGTTTATGCACGGGCCAATGATTATCATGATCTAGTGAAGAAAAAACTGAAGCAGTTGGCACGGTTTATCAGCGAGGGAACCGCTAAAGATGTTAAAGTGTTTGTTGATACTGCTCCACTGATGGAAAAACCGCTTGCGGCCAAAGCTGGTCTTGGCTGGCAGGGAAAGCATACTAATCTGGTTTCTCGTGATTTTGGCTCTTGGCTGTTTCTCGGGGTAATTCTTGTCGAAGCTGAATTGCCGATAAATACGCCCGAAACCGATCATTGCGGATCGTGCCGAGCATGTCTTGATATCTGTCCAACCAAGGCGTTTGTGGCACCTTATCAACTAGATGCCCGTGCTTGTATTTCATATTTGACGATTGAGTATAAGGGCCATATTGCGCGAAAATATCGTGCCGCCATTGGCAATCGAATTTATGGCTGTGATGATTGCCTGGCAGTTTGCCCGTGGAATAAATATGCGAAAACTGCCAGTGAAAGCAAATTGCATGCGCGTCCAGAGCTAAGCTTGCCGTCTTTGGGCGAGTTGGCATCGCTGGATGATGCGGGGTTTCGGCAGGTATTTAGAGCCTCACCAATCAAACGTACAGGCCGTGATAAAATGGTTCGTAACGTTATGATCGCCATTGGCAATTCTGGGGACGTATCTTTTCTGCCAAAGGTGTGCGCCGCACTAAAAGACAGTTCGTCTTTGGTGCGGGCAATGGCTGTTTGGGCATTAGCACAGTTAGCAAGCCCGGATCAGTTTCAGAAATATAAACGCCAAATGTTAAGCACGGAAACTGATAAAGCTGTGTGCATGGAGTGGGAAAACAATGGCGTCCCTGTTTTGCCCCCTGACTAATTAATGGCCGGGCTAAAATACAGCAATTAGCTTCTGTTAGTTCGCCTGCCGGCGTAGGAATGCTGGAATTTCCAGTTCGTCATCAGCATTGCTGATAAACAAGTCCGTCGCTGGCCGCGGTGCTGGGCGAGCTTCAATAACGGGTTCTGGCTGTGTGGTAGGTTCAATCATTGCTGGCGGCGCGCTAATAGGGCGACGCTTGGAGCGAAACATTGGAAAGCCGAATCTCGGAGCCGGTTCAGAAACTGCTTGTTCTGGTTCAGAAGCAGGTTTTGGCTCTGGTGCCGGTCTTGCCACTGGTGCAAATACCGTGTCGGGTCTGGTAATTTCCGGTTCAGGTTCAACTTCCATTTGGCGCTTTCCTGCAACTAATGGCATTGGATCGGCTCGTTCCTCTGGCGCTTCATAACTTTGCGACGCCGAATAGTGACTTGCAGGGGCCTCAGTTTTCGTTTCGGTTTCCACTAATGGATCTGGCTGTTGTAATCTGCAGCCATCGACAATTCCAGTGGCAACAACAGATACCCGCATCGAACCACTCAATGACGGATCAAAGGTCGAACCGATAATAATATTGGCATCTTCATCGACTTCGGAGCGGATTAAAGAAGCTGCTTCGTCCATCTCATGCAAGGTCAAATCATCACCGCCGGTAATATTGATCAGTACGCCTCTGGCTCCTGAAATCGCAATGTCCTCCAATAGCGGGTTGGCGATTGCGGCCTTAGCGGCATCTACGGCTCGGCTTTCACCGCTGGCCTCTCCGGTTCCCATCATTGCCTTGCCCATCTCGCCCATTACGGTGCGCACATCGGCAAAGTCGAGATTAATCAGCCCAGGATTAACCATAAGGCTGGTTATACCGTGAACCCCAGAGTGCAGTACTTCATCGGCCATGGCAAAGGCATCAGACATGGTGGTTTTTTCATTGGTAATGCGAAATAGGTTCTGGTTTGGAATTACAATCAAGGTATCGACGACTTCCTGCAAGGTTCTAACGCCATCATCAGCAATGCGCGAACGACGCAATCCTTCAAAATCAAATGGCTTGGTGACAACCCCTACCGTCAAAATACCAGCATCACGGGCCGCTTGCGCAATTACTGGCGCTGCCCCGGTTCCAGTACCGCCGCCCATTCCGGCAGTGATAAAAACCATGTGAGCGCCCTCAAGCTGCTGCATTATTTCTTGCATGCTGTCTTCGGCTGAATCTCTGCCGATCTCTGGGCGGGCGCCAGCACCCAACCCTTGGGTAATGGCCGCTCCCATCTGAATAGTGCGCTCTGCTTTCGAGCGATGCAAGGCTTGGGCATCGGTATTGGCAACAACAAACTCAACGCCTTGCAATTCAGACTCGATCATATTGTTAACCGCATTGCCGCCAGCGCCACCGACGCCAAAAACCAAGATCCGAGGTTTCAATTCATGAGAAGGAGGGGCAGTGAGCGAGATGGCCATTTTAAGGCTCCAATTTTCCAAAAGGCAAACAAGGTTCACGTATCGTTTACGATTTCGCTTAACACCGGGTTAAGTATAAACAATAAATTTAATTGAATTTTGATATTAAATTGAAGTTTTGCTTGAACAGCTCACACCAAAATCAAGTCCCGGCAGATCATTTCCAAGCCCATTTGGTCAACTAAATCAAAGGCATCTGGCTCAGCGCTGTCAACATCCAACACAGCAACCAATTGATTTTGCGTATCAAGCACCGGAACTACTATTTCGGATCTAGTTACAGGATCACAAGCAATATGCCCGGCAAAGGCATGAACATCAGGCACCAATTGAGTCTTGCCGGTCTTTGCGCATGTTCCGCAGACACCTTTGCCAATGGTAATTCGCAAACAGCCTAAAGTACCTTGATAGGGGCCAACAACCAGCTCATCTGGTTTATTGGGATCAATCTCATAAAACCCAGTCCAGTAAAACCGGGGAGAGAATGCTTGGGATAACAAACATGAGGCCGTAGCATATCGTGCCGTACGTGAAGTTTCACCGGCGACAACCGCCATGATTTCACTATACAGTTCGTTATAGCGCGTTTGTTTTTGCTGTTTTGTCATATTATTCTTTTCCAAAACCACCGCCACCAGGAGTTTCTATTTCGATAGCATCTCCGGGTTTAACATCTATTTGAAAACAGCCTTCAAGTTCAGTAACTTGACCATTTACTGCCAACAATCGTTGCGATCCGGTTATGCCCCATTCGCCGCCGTCTAATCCCGGCGCCATGGTTTCTCGGCGTGATGACAACAATGCAACTTCCATTGCTTCCAGAAAAACCATGCGTCTTCGTGATCCATCGCCGCCGCGTCGATAACCGTCACCGCCGCTTCCCTTGCGAATTTCATGGGTTTCAAGGCGAACAGGAAACCGGCCCTCCAATACTTCAACATCGGTCATCGCCGAATTGGTCATATGAGTGTGAACCGCACTGGCTCCATCAGCATCAGGACTGGCCCCAGCACCGCCGCAAATAGTCTCGTAATACTGATGCCTTGCATTGCCAAAGGTAAAATTATTCATGCTTCCCTGACTAGCAGCTAATGCACCACAAGCTAAAAACAGAGCGTCTACAATATGTTGCGATGTCTCAACATTACCTGCAACCACAGCCGCCGGATGTTTTGGGGCCAGCAGGCTGGGCTTGGGGATACGAATATCAAGAGGGATCAGACAACCCTCATTAAGCGGGATATTAACCTTAGCCAAGCAGCGAAATACATACAAAACTGCGGCACGAGCAACTGAGGAAGGCGCATTGAAGTTGTTATTCATTTGTGCAGAAGTACCATCAAAATCAATAATCGCACTGCGAGCTTCATGGTTAAGTTTTACCTGAACCTTTATTATAGCGCCGCAGTCCATCGGTATTTCTGCCACGCCGTTAGTCAGGCGATCAATAACGGAACGCACCGCTTCTTCGGCATTATCTTGAATATGGCCCATATAAGCGCGAACCAGCTCATCCCCATGCGTATTGCACAAATCGCGCAAAGCAGAAATGCCGGTTTTACAGGCAGCAGCCTGCGCTTTTAGATCGGCAATATTTTGATCAGGATTGCGTGCTGGCCACGGATCCATAGCCAATATTTGTCGGGTTAACTTCTCGTTGAAGGTACCGTTTTCAACGATTTTTATCGAATCAAACTGCACACCCTCTTGGTCAATATGAGTGGAAAATGGCGGCATTGATCCGGGCTGCATTCCACCAATATCCGCATGATGGCCGCGGGCAGCCACTAAAAACAGACAATTGCCATTTGTGTCAAATACCGGCTCAACCAAGGTAATATCTGGAATATGAGTGCCGCCCTCATACGGTGAATTTAAGGCAATAACATCGCCGGGGCCAAGATCCCGGTGGCGGCGCAACACCACCCTGACACTGTCCGACATAGAGCCTAAATGCACCGGCATATGCGGAGCATTGGCAACCAAATTACCATCGGCATCAAAAATAGCACAGGAAAAATCCAGTCGTTCCTTCATATTAACAGAGTGAGCTGTGCGCTGAAGCACCCGGCCCATTTGCTCGGCAATTCCCATGAACCGCTGATTGAATAGTTCCAGCTGTACAGGATCTGCAGGCTGCGGTTTTATTTTTCGCACCCTTTTTGCCCCACCATGTAAAACCAACATTCCAGTATCGTCTATCGCACCAGACCAACCAGCTTTAACGATGATTTGTGAGTGTGTTTGCAAGATCAAAGCTGGACCGTCAATTTTTTGACTGACGCAAAGCTGGTCCATTTGCCACACTGAAACTTCCTGCCACTTTCCATCCAGATGAATTTTGCTTTGCTTTATGGCCTTAGCTGGTGTGCTGGAATTAATTTTGCTGGTTATATTTGGAGTTTGATCGGCTTTAGCTTCGGCATTGATATGCACAGAATCGACAACTAGAACCGCTTGTTTCGATGTAAATCCGAATAGTTTTGTATGCATTTCTTCAAAGTTTGATTGAATCTCGTTTAATGAACTTAGTTGAATTCTAAACCCGGTATTAGAGCCGTGAATCCTAACTTCTAGTTTTGCATGAGTTTCAATTTTAGTATTTTGCCCCACAACTTCCTGTAAGTCATGCTCAGCGCAATTGGCTAGCTCTTTAGCCATAGTCCGCGCTTCATTCAAACAATCATCGGTTAAAGTTCGGCCTAATGGTTGGCTTTTAGAAACTTGTTGATGAGCCAAGCCCATCCCTAATGCCGAAAGCAGACTGGCTTGCGGGTGCACAAGCACTGTGCCAATACCTAGTTTTTCGGCAACAAATAATGCCATCTGCCCACCAGCCCCGCCAAAGCTGGCTAATGCATAATCCGCCGGGTCTTCGCCTTCTTGTACGGTCATGACATGAACTGCACGAGCCATATTCTCAGTGGCTATTTCCAAAAACCCTTCTGCAACTTCTGCTATATCAGTCTTTCCCAGTTGTTTGGCCAGCGCCTGTAGCTTTTGTTGAGAAGCCTCAACATCTAAGCCTGATGTGCCATTTTGGCCAAAAATTTGCGGAAAACCATTTACATCAATGCGCCCCAATACCAAATTGGCATCGGTAATGGTTGCTGGGCCTTCGCGTCCATAAGCGGCTGGGCCTGGGATAGCGCCGGCACTATCTGGACCCACTTGCGCCCGGCCATTGTCCACATGCAAGGTCGAGCCTCCGCCGGCCGCAATAGTATGGATATCGAGCATGTCTGCACGCAAAACTATGCCACCTGGACGTGATAAGAACCGCTGTGGACGTTCATGTCCCTTTACTCGGCTGACATCTGTAGAAGTGCCACCCATATCAAAGCCAATAACTTTTTCAAACCCACTTAAGTACGCAGTTCCGGCCATACCAACAACACCACCTGCGGGGCCAGAAAGTACTGCATCGCGGCCAGAAAACATTTCAGCGCTTGCAAGGCCACCCGATGACTTCATAAATGCCAGATCGGCTTGAAGCAGACGTTGGCGAAACTTCTGAACTCCATCACGCAAAATAGGAGTTAGTGCCGCGTCTAAAACTATTGTAGAACAGCGAGGAACAAACTTGATCAAAGGGTCAATCTTGCTAGTGGTAATATGCGAAAACCCTAATTGTTCAGCCAATTCAGCAATTTTATCCTCATGGTTAGAAAAACGATATCCATGCACCAGACAAATTGCAATGGATGTGCATCCAAGATTCAAGGCGGCTCGTAATGGTTTGATCAAATTATCTAGCTCAAGGGATTTAATTATTTCTCCTGATACTGAAATCCGTTCGTCCACTTCTAGAACTTCGGCAAATAGTGGCTTTGTCTGCTCAATATCAATGGCGAATATATCGCTGCGCATCTGGTCACCAATCTGCAAAGCATCAGCAAAACCTTTAGTCGTAACCAACAAGGTTTTTTCCTGCTTTCGTTCAAGCAAGGCATTGGTGGCCACTGTTGTGCCCATTCTGACCTGTCCAAGTATGGAATCTGGCATGGGCGCTTCTGCTTTTAGGTCAAGAATATCCCAAATTCCGGCGCTTGCGGCATCGTCATATTGCTCTGGGTTGCTCGAAAGCAATTTACGCACATGTAAGTTTCCATGCGGACTGCAACCAATGATATCGGTAAAAGTACCGCCACGATCAATCCAGAACTGCCATTTTTGTTTCATTGATTTTTCCGTTGGTTCTGCTCAAACTTGGCATTGAAATGGTTTTGGTGAATCGGCAGGAGAATACCGAAGTGGGATTGTGGCGCAAATTGATACAAATAGGAACTAAGGCCGCTGATCTTCTGCATGATAGTGAAACCGAAGGAATGCCACCAGACCGGCGTATTGACGATGCCAGCTTTGCCGCAGCCCTGATTGCTCTTAGCGCCAAAATGGCCAAAGCTGACGGGCTGGTAACATCCGATGAAGTTAATGCATTTAGACAAATTTTTTCCATACCGGCTGAATCTGAACGCGATGTAGCTCGTTTGTTTAATATGTTTCGTGAGACCACATTGGGTTATCAATCCTATGCCAAACAAATCTCCCGCAAATTTCGGTGTTGTCCCTTTGTACTTGAGGATGTTTTGGATTGTCTGCTTCATATTGCCAAAGCCGATAGCGTGATCACCGCCGAAGAGGAAGTCTTTTTACAAACAGTTTCCAATATTTTTGGATTCTCACGCTTGGAATACCGTCGGATAAGAGCGTCACGTCTTGGCCGCGAACCCGACGACCCTTATCTAATTTTAGGGGTTGAAGAGACAATTTCTGATGCAGATTTAAAAACAGCATACCGGCGAATGGCTTCCAATAATCACCCTGACCGGGTACTAGCGCGCGGACTTCCGGTAGAATTACAGGAATTGGCCAATGCTAAAATGGCGATGATTAACTTAGCTTACAGTAAAATTTTAACAGAAAGAGCACAAGAACACAGACTTGTGCATTGACGAATGGCATATGCGTGCCAAAATAGAAAAGCTGGGGCACAACAGGAGGACAGCAATGTTGCTTTCTCAATATAAATCAGGACATGGAATTGATCCAGATACCGGGTTACTTGTGCGCATTATTTCGTTTTTACGAACAAGCGTGTTGTGGCTTGGCGGGATTGTCTTTGCAGTTTTGGCCGCGATCGGGACGTTCTTCTTTGCAATGGCTGCCATAATAGGTACTTTCATTTTAGCGGCTGCCATCGCATTTGTTTGGTTTTTATTTAAATGGATTGGAGGCAGAAACCCTACCAAATCTGGCTCCGGATCGATTCATAAAGCCCAGGACGGCACAACAATTCTTGATGCCAAACGGGGACCTAAAGGCTGGACGGTACGTGGACGCAACCCATTTGATCGTTAATCTGCCCACACCTGCTTTGACTGTTTTGGATAAATATTCATCTCCTAATTTTGACCAACGGTCATTGCCGGTTTCTATGCTTGTGTTGCATTACACCGGCATGCAAAGCGCTGAACTGGCGCTAGATAGATTGTGCGACCCAAAGGCTAAAGTATCATCCCATTACCTTGTAACCGAGCAAGGAGAAGTGTTTCAACTCGTGGCAGACGAGCACCGCGCTTGGCACGCCGGAATAGCCAATTGGCGCGGAATTACAGATATTAACAGCGCATCCATAGGCGTAGAAATTGTCAATGGTGGCCATGATTTTGGATTGCCGGAATTTCCTTCGCCTCAAATTGCCGCAGTGATCGCTCTTTGTCAGGACATATTACAACGCCATATAATCTCAGCCGCAGATATTGTTGGCCACAATGAAATTGCTCCGGCGCGAAAACTTGACCCTGGTGAAAAATTTCCTTGGCAGCAATTAGCCGAGGATGGAATTGGCTTGTGGCCAGATCAAACGAGATCAACAGCACAAACCCCCAGCGAGCAAGACGCGAAACAATTGCTGGCCAAGCTAGGCTATGATGTTAACTCCAATAAAATTTCAGGCACAAGCCAACAATGTATTATGTCTGAATTTCAGCGTCGTTACCGGCCAGAACAGGTGGACGGTATTCTTGATCCATCGAGCTGGAGATTGATGCAAAACCTGTTTACTTTGCATCAGGACTTGACCAATTTGCACAAAACCGATTGAACAACTCTGGATCAGATGGCCGGGTGATCGCGGAAGCGCAAGTTTTCGAGGAAAGTCCGGGCTCCACAGAGACAAGGTGCCGGATAATGCCCGGCGGGCGTGAGCCTAGGGAAAGTGCCACAGAAAGCAAACCGCCGTTAGACTTCGGTCAAAACGGTAAGGGTGAAAGGGTGCGGTAAGAGCGCACCGCTCGTCTTAGTAATAAGCGAGGCATGGTAAACCCCACCTGGAGCAAAACCAAATAGGGACGGCAAATGGTGTGTCTTTGCACTGCCGTCCGGGTCGGTTGCACGAGGTGTCTGGTAACAGGCATCCTAGATGAATGATCGCCTCTTTGACCTTCGGGTCGAATGACAGAACCCGGCTTACAGGCCATCTGATCCACTTATTGGAATTCCATATCTATTTTGATTATAGGTCTTGTGCGCAAGCATTGGCGCTGGCCCATGCCCATTGGAAATTATGACCACCTAAATGGCCGGTGACATCAACCACTTCGCCAATGAAATAAAGCCCGGCAACCGATTTAGCCTCCATAGTTTTTGATGATAATTCTCTGGTATCCACTCCGCCACGGGTGACCTCCGCAATGCGAAAACCAAGGGTGCCTTCTGGTATAAATTGCCAGCGATTAATGCTGTTAGCCATTTGCTGCAAAGCGCGATCTGACATATCGGCGAGCCGTTGCTGGCAAATAGTGCTGGCAATAGCTTGAGCCAGGCGTTTGGGAAGGAAAGTCGTCAAAAATGCCGCTGGACTTTGTCTCGGCTGTTCCAAGCGGTTGATCTTGGCTTGATCGACTAGGTTTACGTCTGGGGCCATATTGATAATAATCGGTTTCCCAGCCGTCCAATATGATGAAATTTGTAAAATCGCCGGGCCAGAAAGACCGCGATGGGTAAACAGCATTGCCTCGGTAAAACTTTGCGAACCACTTGAAACTTCCACCGGCAGACTAATTCCAGCCAAGCTGACAATGGGTTTTGAAAGTATTTGTGATATGCGCAGGGGCACCAAAGCCGGTTCTGGTTCAATTATATTCAAACCAAACTGCCGAGCAATATCATAGCCAAACCCACTAGCCCCCATTTTAGGAATGCTAAGGGCGCCGCTGGCGATAATCAGCGATTTAGCGAAAGCGGTTCCAGAAGTTGTGCGCACCTCAAATCCATCTGGATTTTTGGAGACCTGCATTATTTTTGTTTGTAGGCGCAGCTCAACACCTCCTTGTTGGCAGCGATCAAGCAGCATTTGAACGATTTGCCCGGAACTCTCATCACAAAATAGTTGCCCAAGGGTTTTTTCATGCCAGCTAATTTTATAATGCTGTATTTGCTCAATAAAATCCTGCGGGCTGTAGCCAGCTAGTGCTGATTTGCAGTAATGTGGATTTTGCGAAATAAAATTATGCGGGCCGCAATGTAAATTGGTAAAGTTGCATCTGCCGCCTCCGGAAATACGTATTTTTTCGCCAGCGGCTTTTGCGTGATCGAGCAATAATACCTTGCGACCACGCAAAGCGGCAATTGCGGCGCAATGTAGCCCCGCAGCCCCGGCGCCGATAATTATGCTGTCGTAATCAGACTTAACCATGAAAGATGCGTGCCATGATTGCAGGTGCAGGTACTAGAGAAATTTCATCAAAAAAATCATAGAAAATTATTTTATCGCTTGTCGATAATAGCCTTATCGTATAACAATAAATTTTTATCGATACTCTGTGCTTTCGTCGTAATGATAGCCGGGGATTAACAATGAGGTAAGGCACTGTGTTAAGCATTTCAAATCTTTCTAAGTCTTTTGGGCAGATCAAAGCCTTACAAAATGTTTCTCTAGATCTAAAACCCGGTATGTTTGGCCTGCTTGGCCCAAATGGAGCTGGCAAATCGACTTTAATGCGCAATCTGGCGACCCTTTTACAACCCGATAGCGGCACTATAACCCTTGACGGCGTTGATATTGTCAAACAACCGCAAACAATGCGCGAAACTCTTGGATATTTGCCGCAGGACTTTGGTGTGTATCCACGGATGAGTGCGATGGCGCTGCTTGATCATTTGGCAGTGCTCAAAGGAATTTCAAACAAAAAAGCTCGCAAAGAACAATGCGAAAATTTGCTTCGAGCCGTAAATTTATGGAAAATGCGCGGTGCAGCCGTTGCTTCTTATTCCGGTGGGATGCGCCAACGCTTTGGAGTTGCTCAAAGCCTGCTCGGAGACCCCAGCGTAATTATTGTTGATGAACCGACTGCGGGACTAGATCCATTTGAGCGCCAACGGTTTCTTGATTTGCTAAGCGAGGCTGGCGAAGGCAAAATCGTGATTTTGTCAACGCATATTGTTGATGATGTCCGTGATCTTTGTCCAGATATGGCGATCATGGGTGATGGTGAGATTGTTGCGCGCGGCGCACCCGAAGAATTGATTGCAAAAATCAAGGGCAAGGTCTGGCGTACACAGGTAGACAAATCTGAAGTAGAATCACTAAAAATGAAACATAAACTGCTTTCCACGCGATTATTAATGGGCGGAGTGATCGTCAGTATCTTGGCGGATAAAGCACCCAACGCTGGTTTTGAGCAATCCGACCCTGACCTTGAGGACGCCTATTTTGCTCATTTGTATCAGTTGGTATAGGGGCAGATCATGTTAGGACAACTTACCAAGTTTGAGATTAGATATCATACCCGCCAAATCGGTTTTTGGATTGCCGTTGTTGCCATGTTTTTGGTCGGCATTGCCATTATTTCCATGCCAGGCGTGACATTTGCCGCAGAAACCGGCGAAAGAATCAAAGCTAATGGAGCTATTGTTACGGCGGCTTCAACCTCTACTTTAAGCTTGCTTGCTATGTTCTTTGGTGCGGTATTTGTGGTCAGCGGCGTGATGCGTGATCAGGTAAGCAAGTCGCTTGAGATGATTCATTCTACGCCGGTAACTACCCGCGATATGATCTTATCTCGGATGATCGGAGTTTATGTCGCCACCTTTATTTGTATCACAGCCCTTAGTATAGGGATTTTTTTAGGGCAGTTCATGCCGTGGATGGACAAAGATGCTTTAGGGCCACTTAATCCATTTTATTATCTGCAGCCCCTATTGTTATTCACCGCAGTAAACACCTTGTTTGTAAGTGGTTTTTACACCCTAATTGCAGCGACAACCAGCAATCGGGCACTGGTATATGTTAGTGTTGTGGGACTGTTCACCGCCTATATTTCGGCTGGGCTTTATGTAGGACAGGATGCATCTGATCTAATAACTGCGCTTTCCGACCCCTTTGGAGCCAGCGCCCTGTCAATTGCCGTAGAGTTTTGGCCTGCCGATGAACAAAACACCCAAATGGTTCCTTGGTTGGGGTATGTGGGTTTGAACCGCTTAGTTTGGGGCGGAATTGGGCTGTTTTTGTTTGCTGCTAGTTACGGCCTGTTCAAACGCGGGTTGATCACCGGCAAAAGCAAGCGTCACCATGAAGATGAAAGCTCTTCAGAGCAGATTATTTTAGCAGCTACCGCTACTAATATGCAGTTTAGTGCAATCATTGCAACGTTATGGGCGCGCTTCAAATATGAGTATTTCACTACGGTACGCAGCATTCCGTTTATAATTCTGACCCTGCTAGCCTTAACCACATTTGCAATCAGCATCTATTTTCAAATGAAGTTTTTACCCAACCCGGCACTGGCCACCAGCGCTTTGATGGGCGCAACGGTTATGGGTAATTTGGCGATCCCGTTATTGATTATGGTTGTGTTCTTTAGCGGCGAGATCACCTGGCGTGATAAGACCGCCGGTATTGCTGAAATACTTGATTCAAGCCCGGTAAAGAACGGGCCATTGCTGGCAGGCAAATGGCTGGCACTGATGGCAATGGTGGTGACACTAGTTGCTGCCGGTGTGTTATTCGGTGCATTAGCGCAAGTTGTTCTTGGAAATGTTCCGATCAACTGGCTTACCTTTTTAAACTTGGCATTTGTCAGTTTTGCGCCGAGAATTCTGTTACTTTGCGTTTTAGTATTGTTTATTCAAAACTTTATGCCCAATCGCGTAATTGGCATGTTGGCTTCGGCTGCACTGGTGATTTTCTTCTTTATTGCCATGAATTTTTTCCCATTCACCCACCCACTTATGGAATATGGCTCTTTGAGATCTGGTGGCTGGTCAGAGATGAACGGGTTTTCAAGTCTGCTGCGCTATAGCTGGTTTGCTCTGTATTGGGGATCGCTTGCAGCACTATTCGTGGTTTTAAGCACCTGGTTATGGCGAAGAGGAACTCAAGCAAACTTATGGAATAGGTTCAGATCATTAGGAAAACGTATGAGCTTGCTTTCGGCGGTTCTCGCGACATTTTTTGCTGTCAGCTTCGTTGGGAGTGGCGCCCTGATCTATAAAGCATACAATATCGATAACACATTTCGCACCCAAAAACAAAATGACTTACGGCAGGTGGAATGGGAAAAAGTGTTTGGCGAGAACTGGTTAAAACCAGTTCCAAAAATTCAAACTATTGAAGTAGATGTTGAGTTTCACCCTTCGAAACGAACAGCGACTTTCAAGGGAAGTTATATTGTTAAAAATACTTCCGACGAGCCATTGAGCGAGGTCTATATCAGCAAAGTATCAGATCATGATGAAGATATAAAATCACTGAAACTTGAAGGCGCAGTTCGAGTCACTACTGGTGAGAATATCGAAAAAATTGAAGATTTCGGGTATCGCTTGTTTAAGTTTGAACCACCGTTAGCACCCGGTGCAATTTCTAAATTGACCTTTGAAACTGACTTTCATGCGCCCCGACTTGGAGATGGGGGCGTGATCGAACGCAATGGTACATTTGTCGATAGTTTCCGCGCATTGCCGCAATTTGGTATTAGCGATAATCGAATGCGCAATAAGGATAAGCGGCGCAAAAACGGTTTGCCAGAATATAAAAAACGACCTGACCGCACTGATTTGGCAGCCCGTGAGAATAACTTTTTTGGAGCGTCTGCAGACTATGTGAACTTTAAGGCAAAGGTCTGTACGGACATTGGACAAATCCCCATAGCTCCCGGCAAAATGATAGCAAAATACGAAGAAAACAACATGGCGTGTCGGGAATATCAGACAATCCGCCCGATTCTGAATTTCTTCGCCTTTTTATCAGCAGACTTTGAGGTTAAGCGCGATGTCTGGAAGAATCCGGCAGGTCGAGATGTACCATTGGCGATCTATTTTCATAAAACCCATGATTATAATGTAGATCTAATGTTAGATGCGATGAAAAGCTCTTTGGATACATTCACCACTCTTTTTGGCCCGTACCAGTATAATCAAATCCGAATTATGGAGTTTCCATACCGGAGCTTTGCCCAATCATTTGCTGGAACAATTCCATTTTCTGAACGCATTGGCTTTGTGATGGATCCTGGCGATCCAGAGGATAATCAAAAAGTTGACTTAGCTACCTATGTGACCATGCATGAAATTGGGCACCAATGGTTTGCGCACCAAATCGTGCCCGCCAATACTAAGGGCTTTAATGTGCTCTCAGAGGGTTTGACTGAAAACGCGGCTTTGAGCGCTTATGAAGCTAAATTAGGCTGGCAAAAGGCCCGGCGGCTATTAGAGCAACGCACAATACAAGCATATCTAACAGGGCGTGTCGTTGACCGCGAAGACGAACCGCCATTGTCAAAGGCCGAAGGTCAGCAATACCTGGACTATAATAAAGCAAGTTGGGTCTTTTGGGGTCTAAAACAGAACATGGGCGAGGCTAAAATGCAGGCCGCTATTCGCGAGTTTTTGGAAGAATATGGCTCCAAGGGATCTCCCTACCCGACTACATTGCAATTGCTGGAGTATTTACGAGCCGCAGCTCCTGAAGACATGCAGCTTTTAATCACTGATTATTGGGACAGGATCACGTTTTGGGATCTAAAACTTGGAGATGTTTCTGTCAAACCCAATAGTGATGGCGGCTATCGCGTTAAATTAATTGCTTTCGTTGACAAGAAAATTGCATCTGAAGAAACCGGCAAAGAGACTTCGGTTACCAAAATAGATGGCGAAGACTTAAATGAATGGGTGGAAATTGGATTTTACGATAAGGATCCGAAGGAAACTTGGGGTGATGAATGGATAAAGCTAGAGCGTGTTCGGATCAATCAACTAGAGACAGAACTTAATTTTGATCTGTATCAGCGGCCAAAATATGTCCTGCTAGACCCCAGGCGTTTATTGATTGAACGCAAAGTCGATGACAATGTAAAGAAAATGAAGGACGATAAGCTGGCGACAGCAACGCAATGATCCGTATCGTTTAAGCCAACCAGCGGTATAAGGGGGCGGCTAGATAAGCTGCGCTAAACCCGATGGCCCAAATCAAACCGGAGATTAAAAGCAAGCGCCGGCTTAAGCGCTCAGAACGCCGACACTGCTCAGCTAATTCTAGTTCAGCAGGACAGGCGCGACCGGGCCGATATAATGACCAAGCAGCAAGTGTGAGCATTACAGCGCTGCCAGTGAATAACCAAAGTTTATTTTTGGCCAGCACTACTAAAAAGGGGAAGTTGGCAAACAATGCTGCAGACAAGGCCCCGGCACCCAAAGAGACCAATAAGATCGGCAATGCACAACAAATTAAAGTAGACGTCGATCCTGCCAAAGCCAACCAGCCCAATTTACGGCTGCTAGCGTTTACTTTCTGCGCCTGATCGGAATTCATGCTTCTTTGCAGGTATCAAACTGTTCTTTACTGACAAAGGTAAAGCCCTTTTTTAAGAACAATTCCTTTAACGTAACATCATCTAATTTTGCCGTATCACTGGCACAAACGGTAATCACACCGGCCTCCAGATCTGTGGTAACAGATTTTACACCGTCGATCTTTTGTAAAGCTTTTTCAGAAGTGGCCGAGCAAAATGGGCAAGTCATGCCATCAACTCGGATTTTTGTGGTTTGTTCAGCAGACAGTGCCGGAACCGCGAGACCACTGATTAGCAAACCTATGGTCAATAATTTGAATTTCATTTTATTTCTCCTTGCCCGGGTTTTAATAATTTATCCGCAAACCAATACGAGTCTGAAAGTCAGGTTTGATCGGCGCACCGTTTAAGTTCTGAACTATCGGAGCCAATACCGATATTTCGGCAATCCAGCGCCGCGCTGCCAATTGCAAACCGGGGGCTAAATGTATGGTTTCGCCGCCACTTTGGGTAATCTCAATGCCATTTAGCCGGTCTCTGGCCTTAAAGCTGGCCCCTGCTTCCAATACCGCATACAGATAGGCAGGAGCTCCACCTCCTAAAGCCTGATCATCTATCCGCAATTGGAACGAGGTATCGGCATTAAATCCGCTGCCCGATTGGAAACCTGCTTTCACGCCATTGCTTTGGAAGCTGAGTTGGCTGTCATTTTGCCAGTTTGTATTGGCCCACGTCATTACCACACCTGCAAAGCCATCAAACGTCCCCGAGCCAGACTGCACACCCTTGGGTAATATGCCAATGACATCTGTATTTTCACTGGATCCAGTTGGCAGCTTGACTCCGGCAAACGGAGCAATGCGAAATGTCCTTCCCGGCCCATCTCGTTGCAATAACGTATATCTCGCAAAAACCCTTGCATCACCAAGTCCTGATGATTGCCGCGATCCCATTGTCGTTTGCAGACGTTTTTGTGCAAATGGCAAAACCGTGAACAAGGCCAATTTGGAATTAATGCCATACCCTGTGGCCAAGACCAGTGTATTTTGAGAAAACTGCATGCCATCGCCACTGGCTTCGCCGTAAATATACTGGCCGCGTACGATCACTTCGTCGTTGCTTACGGGCAAAGCGGTATTAAAAGTAATGGGAGCTGATTTGGCTGAATTGCCAGCAAACCACGAAACAAAAAACAATATAATGATAAATCGCATGAGCGATATAAACTCAGGTTTACCATCTTGCAAAACCAAATCTTTGCTTTTCACAACATTGTGAAATCAACAGAAAACCCCGCAAATGCAATTACACATTCACGGGGTTTTGCAAATAAAAAATCAATCGATCAGTTTAAGCCCTAACTTTAAGATCCAAACTCACTGCGAATATAGGCAAGCACGTTTGCAACATCTTCTTCACTAAGGTCGGGGTTGCCACCTTTGGCGGGCATTGGCATGGCTGATCCGGGGCTCTCAAAACCATCCATAATGTTAGTTACTAATTCTGCATCGGTTTTGGCTAGAACGCCATCAGCTTTGTTAAAGTCCGGGGTTCCGGGGATTTCCCCGCCGCCGCCAGCGCCATGACAATAAACACATGTGCCTTCATATACTTCTTTTCCTTTGGATACATCACCAGCAACAGCGCCGACAGTGAAAAGCGAGGCAATACCCGCGAGTAGAACAACGCTACCAAATTTTTTGACCGTAGATTTCATAATATTATTCCAATTGAAGTTACAAGGATTCCAGACTCTCAAATTGAGCCTAAATGAATACCGACCCAAAGTGAACCGGATATTAATTAGTTACTGGCTTTCAAAAATGCGCGAATAGCGTCGGTATCTTTTTTAGCCAAATTTGCCCGTACCCGCATATGGGTAACAGAAGTATCCCATTCGTCGTCGGTTAACTCTTTTGGTGAACGTAAATTGTGACAGCGGCCACAATTTTCTTTCCATGCTTTGGCCCCTTTCACAATCAGCATTGGGTCAGGACGATCAGCTTGTTCTTCAGCCGCCAGCGCCGCATTTCCAGACATGGAACTGGTCACAATAAGCGCGCCAGCACTCAAGATTATAGCCATTAGCGCTAATGGCTTTTTATTTATATTCATAATATCGTTCCTTTCTGCCTAAAATCCGTAAGAGACTTGAAATTGATATCGAGTATCATCTTGCACGCCGGCGTCTTTGTAATCACGCCATTCCAGACCAACTTTGGTTACAACGGTAGGTGCCATCCAATAGTTCAAACCTAAATTGAACCTGTTCTGAGAATTTTCAGCGGAAAGCTCATCACGCCCGGTGATACGGAATTCTCCATAACGAATAACCGGCTCCAGCTTTTTCACAAGATTAGAATCTCCCAATCCAGACAAGCGGTAGGAAACCTGTCCATACCATGCCTCCATGCCAAATTGTGGCAATAATTCGCCAGTAGGCGCTACATCGGTGACCGAAAACAGAGTATCGCGAGTTGAGTTAAGGTATTCGAATCGTCCATGAAGTGGCCCTTTAGTGTAGGCGGCATCAAAACCCCATAGCTCATAAGTAGCATCAGTTGGGCCGGTTGTTACTGAAGTTATGCCTGAGATACCTTCATGAGCAGCGCTAGGGCCACCCGCATAACCATTGACCTTGGCATTTAAATACGAACCACCCAGCTCCAGATATGGCACGGGGAAGAACCCGATACGGCCACCAAAGGACTTGTTGCTATTGTCGTCACTACCCATGCCTTCGACTTTAACACCGCCTTCAATATTAGTGCGCGGGCCATTGCCAACCATAAATGAATAAGCCAAGCGAGTATTGCCAAGCGGTACAGCGCCGCGCAATTGCAGACCGGTATCACTGCTGGGCTGGATCCCGTCATGACCAAAACCAGCAGGAGCTGTTTGCATTTTATTGATCCAGCTCGGATGTAGACGTTCCTGGAATTGCCCAATCGGGCTCAAATACTTGCCAACTACCAGGGTCGCGTAATCATTCAGGAAAATATTGAATTGCGAGTATTCCAGCTCAATATTGGTTTCGCCATCCGCAGTAGTTGTGAATTCCAATTCACTTTCATACAAGAAAAAGTCTTTGTATTGAAAATGGAATGCTGGATTAAACTTCCCGGTGACAAAACTATCGGCTCCGGGGCGGCTACTGGCAACAAAACCAGCATCTGCATAACCAACAAGGTGCCACTGAATGTCTGATGCTGAATCAGCTGATTTTGCAACTTTGGAAGCCAGCCTTTCAACTGTTTTGACAGTTTTCTGCACATTATCCGCGGTTTTTTCCGCATTGTTTGCAGTTTCTTGAGCGCTCGCAGCATTAGAGACCGATTGCTGCACCAACTCACGCAGATCTCCTAGCTCTGTCTCAAGCCTGGCGATCCGATCCAGCAATGCCTGATTAACTTCAGCAGCACTTGGGCTGGTCTCTGCAGCTAATGCAATTGTTGGCATAGCGCCAAGCAAAGCAACAATTATGGCTGAGGTTTGTAATAGATTATTCTTCATCATTTTCCCCTGATAAGCCTTAAACTATTGGTCGTTAAATTACTTTTAAACAACCAATCAACGCGGTAATTACTGGCACATCATTACCAACAATTCACTGCGCCTTTCTGCCGCGTGACAGTTTGACGCGGGAACATGTTACCTCAAAAAAACACTAACAAAAGCAAATTTTTACTGGTACTCAGATTCTATACAAAAACCAGACGGAGAAAACCATGAAACCCGAAGAACTATTAAATCCTCAAACTATGACTGCTTTGCTCGAGCGCGGCATTGATATGGGTAGCAATGTCTTGCTGGCTGCGACTATTTTTGTCATTGGCCTGATGGTAGCAGGTACAGCCCGGCGCTTGGTTATGGGTTCGGCCAGCAAGAGCCAACGCATTGAGCCAACCTTGGCCAAATTCTTTTCTTCCATAATTTATTACGCCATTATGGTGATGGTTTTCATTGCGGTTCTAGATCGCTTTGGAGTTGAAACCACCTCGCTTGTTGCAGCTCTTGGTGCCGCGACATTAGCCATTGGTTTGGCCTTGCAAGGAACATTATCCGACCTTGCAGCCGGCGTGATGATCGTTTTGTTTCGCCCATATCGTATAGGTGATTTTGTCGAAGTCGCTGGCCAATCGGGAAGCGTAAAGGATGTTAATTTATTCAACACGGTTTTAGCTACTGGCGATAATAAAAAAATTATTGTTCCCAACAGCAGTGCGTGGGGTTCTGTCATAACCAACTATTCAGCTAACAAAACCCGTCGCGTGGATTTTGTCTTCTCTATTGATTATGCTGATGACATTGGCACAGCTATGAACCTGATTCAGGAAATTCTGCGCTCTGATGATCGTGTTCACAAAGACCCGGATGTATTTACCGGCGTAACTGCTCATGGCGGCAGTTCTGTCGATATCGTCACCCGGGTTTGGTGCAATGGTTCCGATTATTGGGGTATTTACTTTGATGCTATGAAAAACGTCAAGGAAGCCTTTGATGCTAAGGGAATTTCCATTCCATACCCGCATCAGGTTAATATCAATCGCAAATCATAATCGACCTGAAGCCGGGCAATTATAATTTTGCCCGGCGCAAGCGAAGTGCGTTGGTTATCACTGAAAATGAGCTAAGGCTCATTGCTGCTGCGGCGATGATCGGTGATAGCAACAATCCAAATACCGGATATAAAACACCAGCTGCTATTGGTACGCCAAGCGCATTATAGGCAAAGGCAAAAAATAGATTCTGCTTGATATTTCCCATCGTAGCTTCAGCCAGGCGGTGGGCGCGGATAATGCCTCGCAAGTCACCTCTCAACAAAGTAATACCAGCACTTTCAACGGCCACATCAGCCCCAGTACCCATGGCAATGCCAACGTCAGCTTGCGCTAATGCCGGGCTGTCATTAACACCATCACCAGCCATTGCCACTTTATGACCTTCGTCTTGTAATCGCTTAACCAATGCGGCTTTGTCTTCCGGCATGACCCCAGCCCAAACCTGATCAATGTTTAATTTATCGGCAACTGCCTGCGCGGTACTCTTGTGATCCCCAGTAGCCATGATGATAGTCATGCCTTCTTTGTGCAAAGTTGCAATTGCTTCTGCTGTGGTTTCTTTGATCGGGTCGGTAACAACCAATAATCCTGAAAAACTATCATTTACCGCAACAAACATAACGGTAGCACCTTGACCACGAAACTCATCAGCCTGTTCTGACACCGCTGAAATATCAACATTGGAAGCTTTCATCATTCTTGCATTACCAAGTGCAAGTTTTTGTTCGTCAACGATACCGGTAACGCCCATTCCATCATGAGAAACAAAATCGGTAACTTTGCTTAGAGCTGCATCTCGCTGCTTAGCAGCTTCAACAATTGCCTCGGCTAATGGATGAGCGCTGCCTTGCTCGAGAGATGCAGACATGGACAGGAGTTTTGCCTCGTCCACACTATCATTCATAATAATGATTTCGGTAAGCTTTGGCTTGCCTTCGGTCAAAGTACCCGTTTTATCCACTACCAATGTATCTACTTTGGCAAAGCGTTCCAATGCTTCGGCATTTTTGATTAAGACACCAGCTTGCGCTCCGCGGCCAGTAGCAACCATTATCGAGATCGGAGTTGCAAGGCCCAAAGCGCACGGACAGGCAATGATCAACACCGAAACTGCTGCGATCAGCCCGTAGGCCATCGGTGGAACTGGCCCCCAGATCGACCATGAAATAAAAGCGATAATGGCAATTAGGATCACAGCTGGAACAAAAATAGCCGATACGCTGTCGGCAAGCTTTTGAATTGGGGCTCTGGATCGTTGGGCTTCGGCAACCATGTGAACAATTTGCGACAACATAGTATCAGCACCAACACGGGTCGCGCGAAATACAAAACTACCATTGCCATTTATTGTGCCGCCGGTGACTTTATCCCCGACTTTCTTCTCTGCTGGAATCGGCTCCCCAGTAATCAGGCTTTCATCAATATGAGAGCTGCCTTCAATCAATTCGCCATCGACCGGTACTTTGTCTCCCGGTCGCACCCGCAACATATCGCCAGCCTTAACATGCTCCAATGGAATATCTTCTTCGGTGCCGTCTTCACGAACGATCCGAGCCATTTTAGGCGATAAATCCATCAGCGCCCGAATAGCGCCACCGGTTTGTGCTCTGGCCCGTAATTCCAACATTTGACCAAGCAATACCAGTACAACAATTACTGCTGCAGCTTCAAAATAAACCTCAACGGTTCCAGCGTCACCTCGAAACGCTTCAGGGAAGATACCCGGCGCAATAGTGGCAACAACACTGTATAAAAGCGCGGCTCCGGTACCAATGGCAATCAGGGTGAACATGTTGAGGCTTTTGTTTATTACCGACTGCCAGCCCCGAACAAAAAACGGGAGGCCAGCCCAAAGTACAACCGGAGCTCCAAGAATCATTTCAATCCATTTTGAAACTGTAGCAGATGACCAATCGCCGATGGAGGGTATCCATTCTTTGACTGGCAATCCAACATACGGACCCATAGCGATTATCAGAACCGGTATTGTCAGTGTCAGTCCAATCCAAAACCGCCTAGTAAAATCAATCAATTCCGGATCCGGACCCGCATCAGGGTCTGGCAGGCCCATTGGCTCTAATGCCATGCCGCATTTTGGACAGGTTCCGGGGCCGACTTGTTCGATCTCCGGATGCATTGGGCAGGTATAAATCGCGTTTTTATCTACGGGGCCGGTTGGGGCTTTTGATGGCTCATGTCCATGACAACAGCTTGTTTCCTCCTGCTTCACTTCAGGTTCTTCATGATGGTGGCATTGTTCGTCAGGGGCTTCAACATCTTTAGATTTATGATCGTGTGCCATCGGTCCAGTGATTCCTTGTAAAATAATGGAAGCAGGCGCGCCGCTTATGCTTATAAAATACGAAAGGGTTTCGTCTCTACGCTCTATTAGCGCACTTTTCCTTATGGATAAATACAAAAACACCCAGACCAGTATAAATACAAAGCCCTAAGTCTTTTTATTATCGTATTTGATTTGCGAGGTTAAATGACTCCCAGAACCAACCGTTTAACTGGTAGGTTCTGGGATAATTCATATAGTTGTTGTTTTAGTGCTGATGCGCTGGGGCTGAATTACTGGTTCCACCGGCATCTTGCTTTTTCATGTCACCGTGTTTTTTATCACCGTGCATTTTTTTGTGTTTTTCATGCATCATTTTGTGACACTGCTTTTGCTCGTCGCTCATGTGTTGTTTGGCATTTTGCTTTTTCATAGTGTCAGTGATCATTTCGCCATGTTTCTTTTTTTCTCCGCTTTGCATGGCCTCATGTTTGGTTTTCATTTTTTCATGCATTTCTTTCATCATGGCTTTGCAAGATTCAGGTGTTGCGGTTGCACCATCTGTGGCCATTGCATGCTTCTTCATGTCACCATGTTTCTTCATGTCCCCATGCTTCTTCATTTCACCATGTTTCTTCATGTCACCATGTTTTTTGTCACCGTGCATTTTCTTATGTTTTTCATGCATCATTTTGTGACACTGTTTTTGAGCATCGCTCATGCCTTCTCCAGACATCATTTTTGCCTTCATGGCCGCCATGTCCATGTCGCCACTTTTCATTTTTTCTTTCATTTTCTTCATCATCGCCTTGCACTGCTCAGCAGAAACCTGCGTGCTTTGCGTCCCAGAATGATGGGCGGGAGCAGTTTTTGCGCTCGCTTCCGGCTCTGGAGTAGGCTCAGCAGCCGCCCCACTAAGGCCAATTGATGCACACGAACTTAGTAATAAGCCCGCAGGTAGTGCGATTGCTAACATCCATTTTTTCGAAATTTTCATTGGTTTCCTCCAGAAGCGTCGCCAGAACTAGCTGCGATATGCAATCAGAAATTTCCAGGTCAAGCAAATGAAAACTATGTGAACAGGGCTTCCTTACCAATTTTTCATCAATTATCATAAAAAACCCTTGTATCTATAGCGGCTATAGGGATTAACTTGCAAAAAATTTGCAGGTGCTTTGAGTGTTCTAACTATGATTCTGTCATTTATTCCGTACTGTTATGTCGCAAAAGAGGGAGGTGCCGCTTCTATTGCTGCAACGCTTAGGTCAATCACAAATTTTTATGGGCGCCGGTTACAGCGGGTTTACGAATGGCAGTTCGGGCGCTACAAGGCAAAAATCTACAAATGGCACTTGGGTTGATGAAGCAGCTTATTTCAAAATTTCTTATTATTTGTTTGCTGGCCATTTCCCTGCACGGCTTTGGAGCAGGCGAGCACATCGCATTAGCATCCGAAGTAGGTGATATAATTCATGTGTCGGCTTCTGAGCTTGATAGCTCTGATGACAATATACCCCCCGCACTGAATACGGCCTGCGATATTTGTCAGGTTGTGCATCAATATATGATCGTGGATTCAAGATCAGATACTGACTTGGAACTAGTAGCGAAGATCAAGCAAGTCGTTTTTTCTTCCCCACCCGACCAAGGCGCTCGGGATATTTTACATCCTCCAACAATTTAAACCGGCTTTAGAATCTGGTTGCGTCTGCATCCAGCTCTACAGCCGGTTTGTTTTTGCAACAGGCGGGTCTGTTTTTACAGACTAGTCCCGTCTGTTTGCACGTTGGTTCTGTCTGTCAGTTTATTCTGACGCTTTCACAAAAAGAGTATTCCAATGAAATCAACTATCTTGGCAGTTATTGCTGTCACTTGGATCGGGCTGATGTTTGCATCTGCTTCCTTTGCCCAATCCAGCCACACCGACCCGATAAATACACAAAGCTCCCGACCATTGATCAGTGGCTTTGTGCAGTCAGTTACGGCCCGGCACCCTGCAGTAATTGCTGCAAAAGCAGAAGTCGATGCTGCCTCGGCTCGCGCTTCTGGCGCTGGGCGGGCGATGTATAACCCGGAAATAGAAGCCGATTTTGAAGATGCCGAAGTTGCTACAAAAACCGTAGGCGTTTCACAAACTATTGACTGGTCAAAAAAACGGCAGGCCCGCAGCAAAACTGCTGAGGCTGATGTAATAGCAGCCAAAGCGGCGTTGGAACTGGTGCAAAAATCAGTTACAACTGATTTGTTAAATGCACTGGCAGAACACCAAAGTGCATTTGAACAGATGCAGTTAGCCAGTGCGCGCATACGGTTGGCTAGAGAGTTTCTAGACTTGGCTCAGACCCGCAAATCTGCTGGCGATTTATCGCAGTCAGAGTTTCTAACCGCACGATTATCGCTGTCACAGGCACTGGCACAAAGAGCCAGCGTTCAAAATATGCTGTCACAGGCACGTCAGCAATTATCGGCTTTATCTGGACAGCAAAAAGCCGTTTGGCCGTTATTGGTGGGTGTGCCGCAAAGCGCATTGCTGCGTTCCGGCAATATGAATGTGGATTTCTTGCCAGAAGTTCGCTTTGCAAATGCAAAAACAAATGGGTTTCGCTCACGAATTCAACTAGCAGATAAAATGCGTAAAGCTGACCCTACCATCGGATTGCGCTTTGGACAAGAAGGCGATGGCCTTGGTGGAAATAGCTCATTGTTCGGAGTTCGTGTCGCTATACCATTGCAGATATTCAATAATTACAGCGAAAGCGTTACTGCGGCCCGTGCCGATGCCATTAGTGCCGAGGCTGGAGCGCAAAATGTCCGCCGACAAATCGGGGCCAGATTACTGGCAACAACGGAACGCTACTTAGCTTCGGAAGAGGCATGGGGTTTGTGGCAGAAAGCCGGAACGGCCCAATTAGATGAGCAACGAGAATTGCTGAACATGCTTTGGGAGGCCGGTGAAACCGATGCTGTAGGTTACCTCATTCAACTAAATCAAACATTTGATGCGGAAGCTGCATCAATTGAATTGCGCGGCGCATTATGGCGCAGCTGGTTCGATTGGCTCGACGCATCTAATTCTTCAACTTCATGGCTGGAGGCCATTCAATGACTTTTGAACCTAAATCAAACAAAGCCATCTTGTTGGCGACAGTGTTTTTAATGATGGCCCCTATGGCCAGTTCCATTCCAGCTTTTGCACAAGAAGCTGCTGCCCAAGAAGACGCTCATGGCGATGAACATGGAGCAGAAGAAGGTGCAGAAGAAAATGCTGTGAAGATGAATGCTGCTGAGCGGAAAAAACTGGGAGTTGAAGTTCAAGCAGTGAGCTTACGTTCTTTGAGCGAGGAAATAAGCGCCCCCGGAGAAGTTTTATTTGATCAGTATCAAAGTAGCCAAATAACTCCGCGTATTCCAGCGCAAATTCTGACCCGCCACGTCCAACTTGGTGACCATGTGTCTGTAGGTGACAAATTGGTTACTTTGTCCAGTGTGCAAATGGCTGAAGCGCAAGGTGCGCTGATCGTGGCGACCAGAGAATGGAAGCGAGTCAAAAACCTTGGCAAAAAAGTGGTTTCAGACCGGCGCTATGTCGAAGCACAGGTAATGGCACAACAAGCCAAAGCCAAAGTACTTGCCTTTGGAATGACCGCAAATGCGGCTGATCAATTGGCCGCCAGTGGTGATGCCACTAAGGCTGTGGGTGCTTTCACATTATTCGCGCGGCAAAACGGTACGATTATGAATGATAAGTTCGTCGCCGGTGAATTTGTATCGCCCGGCCGGGTTTTGTTCGAGATTACCGATGAAAGCAATGTCTGGGTCGAAGCAAGGCTGTCTGCTGATGAAGGCTCAAGAATTAAACCCGGAACGGCGGTTCGCATTCAAACCAGTGGCGGTGCATCTTACCCCGGATCTGTTTTGCAGGTTAGGCATCAGATGGATGAGACCACTCGCACATTATCAGCTCGAATTTCAGTCGATAATATATCGGACAGTCTGCATGCAGGTGAATTTGTGACGGCATATATTGAAACCGGAGCTTCTGGATCTGTATTGGCGATCCCGCAACAAGCGGTCACTTTGATGGGCGGGCAAACTCAGGTTTTTGTTCTGCACGGAAAGGATGAGCTGGAGGCAACACCAATTTCTCTGGGCCAGACTCGCGGGTTATGGGTTGAGGTAAAAAGCGGTCTTTCACGAGACGACCAAATAGCTGTTTCACAGATATTCAAGATTAAATCTCAGATCCTCAAATCAAAAATGGGAGGCGGCCACGGTCACTAGATCGGGTACATTAGCATTTCTACGCAAAAGTGGTTTCCGGTTTTGCGGGCCTGAAATGCGACCAACGGGCCAATAGCATTTCTACGCAAAAGTGGTTTCCGGTTTTGCGATCCTGAAATGCGACCAATGAAAGAAGTAGAACTATCATGTTAAATAAACTTGTAGAATTTTCGCTGCAATACAAAGCGCTGGTGATTATCGCCTTTGGGGTTGTGGCATTCTTAGGCGTACGCGCTGTAAATACTATTCCTATTGATGCCTTTCCTGATGTGACTCCGGTTCAGGTTAATATCTATACTGAGTCTCCGGGTTTGGCAGCTGAAGATGTCGAACAATTGCTTACATTTCCAGTAGAATCAGGCATGGCTGGTTTGCCAGATGTGCAGCAAATTCGTTCGGTAAGCCTGTTTGGCCTGTCCTATGTTGCGGTCTATTTTGAAGACAGCATGGATATTTATTTTGCCCGGCGCTTGGTAATGGAACGTCTTGCCGAAGTAGCAGATAGGATCCCCGAAGGTTATGGCACTCCGGAAATGGGGCCAAATACATCCGGTTTGGGGCAGGTATTTTGGTACACGCTGGAACGTGCCGATGAAAAATTGAACGCTGATATTACCGACATGGATTTGCGTACCGTACAGGATTGGAATGTCAGGTTAATTTTGCGAACAGCTCCCGGCGTTGACGATGTGATGTCTTGGGGCGGTCAGGAACGACAGTTCCAAGTACAGATCGATCCACTGAAATTGATTAAGTATGAGCTTGGTTTTCGTCAAGTTATGGACGCTCTACAGGTGAATAACCGGCAGGTTGGCGGTCAATACATCGACCGCGGCCCAGAGCAGTATCTGGTGCGAGGCTTAGGGTTGGTTAAAACCACAGAAGATATCGGTGACATTGTGTTGAAGGTCTCGGACGGAACACCGGTTTATATACGCGATGTTGCTACTATTGTGCAGGATCCCTCTTTGCGATTTGGCGCAGTTACCCGTGACGGCAAGGAAGTGGTCTTGGGCATGGCGCTTTCGCGTATTGGTGAAAATGCCAAAGCCGTAGTCGATAATGTCAAAGAAAAGGTTGAAATTGTCGAGGGCGCTCTGCCTGAAGGTTTGGTCATTAAACCAATTTATGATCGTACTGAATTGGTGGAAAAAGCCGTACATACCGCAGAGAAAGCCTTGATCGAAGGTTCTATTTTAGTAGCCATCGTGCTGTTTTTATTCCTTGGCGAAATCAGATCAGCGTTGGTGGTGATCACTGCTTTGCCACTAGCAATGTTAATTGCCTTTATTTTCATGCAACAAATGGGCTTATCAGCCAATTTGATGTCGCTGGCTGGATTGGCTATCGGCATTGGCATGATGGTTGATGGCGCAGTGGTGATGGTGGAAAATTCGTTTCGAATTATGTCCGAACGTCGCTCTGAAGGCAAAGGGCCGGTTAATCGAACTGCGGCAGTTTTGACCGCAGCCAAAGAAGTGGCTAACCCAGTTACCTTTGCTATTGGCATTATCATTATCGTGTTTTTACCTCTGTTCTCATTGGATGGATTGGAAGGCAAATTATTCAAACCAATGGCTTTTAACATCAGTTTTGCCATGGCCGGATCCATGTTGTTAACTTTGACAATTATTCCGGTTCTAGCGGCACTGATCCTAAAGCCTAAGGAAGAAAAAGACACCATGCTGGTGCGTTGGATCAAACGTGGATACCTGCCACTCCTTGCCTTTGGCTTGAGGCGCAAGGCTATCGTGATTTTAAGCGCTGCTGCATTGTTATTAGCTTCACTATCGCTGTTTCCATTGCTCGGCAAAGAGTTCATGCCGCAATTGCAAGAAGGTTCAATCATGTGGAGGGTGACATCAATCCCGTCAACTTCATTAGACGAGTCGATCAAAGTTTCCATTGATATTGAAAACGCCTTGAGTGCATTTCCTGAAGTTGAAACCACCATTGCCATGATTGGTCGAGCTGAAAAAGGTGAGACTGCCGATGTAAATTATATGGAAATCTACACAGCGCTAAAACCACATGATCAATGGCCAGACGCAAAATTATCCTTTGAGGATTTAGCCGATGCCATGCGCGAAAAGCTTGAAGTCGTGGCCCCCAATTCGGTGGTTGCTTTTACCCAACCAATTCAAATGCGGGTTGAGGAGCTGATTTCCGGTGTGCGTGCCACATTGGCGGCCAAGCTCTATGGTCAGGATTTGGGAGAATTAGACCGCTTGAGCCAAGAGATTAAAGACGTAATTGGCAAGATTGAAGGTGCGGCTGATTTATCATTAGAAGCTAATATCGGTAAACCGCAAATCCGCATTAAAGTCGATCGCAAAGCATTAGCCCGTTATGGAGTGAATGCTGATGAGGTGCTGGAACTGGTACGAACCGGTATCGGTAATGAACCGGTTAGTACTTTGATTGACGGCGTAAAGCGCTTTGATATTACCACAAGACTAAATGATGCGTCCAAAGCATCTGTTACCGCGATTGAGAATATTCCGCTGCGTACAGCCACAGGCGCGATTATTCCGTTAAAACGCGTGGCTGATATTGCTACGGCAGAAGGCTATTCATTTATCCGCCGTGAGCAATTACAACGTTATGCGGTGGTGCAAATGGATGTGCGTGATCGCGATGTCGATAGCTTTGTCCAAGAAGCAAATGCAGCGATTGCCAGTCAGATCGATATGCCTCCGGGGTATTGGGTTGAATGGGGCGGTGCCTTTGAAAATCAACAACGGGCAATGAAGAAATTAGGTATAATTGTTCCAGTCACCATCTTTTTCATCTTTGTGCTGCTATATACCGCATTTAATTCGTTACGGTTTGCAGCTCTAATCATCGCCAATGTCCCATTTGCCACCATTGGCGGATTGGTCGCGCTTTATTTAAGCGGCCAGTACCTTTCAGTGCCATCAGCGATCGGGTTCATCGCCGTCTTTGGGGTTGCGATGTTAAATGGTATTGTGCTGATTAGCTTTATCAATGAGTTGCGAGACAAGGGCTTGTCGATTGCTGAGGCGGTACGAAAAGGCGCTGAAATGCGCTTACGCCCGGTGATGATGACCGCTAGTGTCGCAATTTTAGGCTTGGTTCCGATGTTGCTATCCAGCGGCGTTGGTGCAGAAACCCAAAGGCCTTTGGCTGCCGTGGTTATTGGCGGGTTGATTACATCAACCTTGCTCACCCTGTTACTGCTTCCGGTGATTTATGAATGGATGGAAACAGGTATTGAACGCAGACAGCTTGCGAAAAGGAACGCACAATCATGAAAGAACTAAAAGCATATATCCACAGAAACCGGGCGGCAGATGTTGTCCGGGCTCTGCGTCTAGCTGATTTTGGGTACTTTACTTTGGTCGATGTAAAACAAGTTCTGCAAACTCTGGAACCCAGAGCGCAGGAATATTCGACCGAATTAGGTGCGCGAATTCAGACAGAAGTAAAACTGGAATTGGTTTGTGAAGTCGATCGACTGGCGGAAGCCATTAAATTGATCTCGGAAAATGCCAAAACCGGGCAAGAGGACTCTGGTTGTATTTATGTCAGTGAAATTTCCCAGCGCCACATGATCTAATAGACTTAAGTTTTATGAAATAAACTTACCCCAGCTCTACGGTTCAAACGAACCAAAGGGCCGGGGTTTTTTATGCTCATCGGCCAAATATAAAACCGTGACACGGCTTGCTCATGTTTATCCGGTGAATGTTCGCAAAAAAGCCTGTAATTTAGAGCAGACTTCCCACATCCAATGAGATATTTATCGCGGGCTTCACCCCTTATATTTGTGGGTTCTGCAGTTGATACACAATGTCAAACAGCCGTAAGCGGGCCGTTTCTTGCCTGCTATCAGACTATTTTATCAATAGAAGGTCACCTGTGGATTGTTGAAACCTATCCCCGAATTTCAAGGGTCACCTAAGGATAGCAAGTATCACTTTAGGGTAAGTTATGGGACAAAAAGCCTTATACTACTGTTTACCTAGGGATAATAAGGGTAGTGAAGGGTCAGCCATTTTAAGGCACTGACCCTTGGGACTGACCCTCATGCCTCAAGTTAACTTTCCGCAAAACCAGCCCAAAGATTATCGGAAGAACCGGATTAGAGGTAATGCTATTATTCGAACCCGGCGATAACGCCTTCAGCTTGTGTGCTGGGGGCAACAAAATCCGTACGAACCGCTACAGAAGACCCGCCGCGGGAAATACCAGCTGCATCATCAAAAGTAAGGAACAACCGGCTGTCACCAGGCGCGAATGGAATATCTCCCACTGCCGATAAAAATGCGGCAAAGGTACGAGTTTCACCGTTCACAGAGTCAAAACTTACTTGATTAGACGGAGCTGACAAACAAACCGATGTTGCAGGATCAGTTTCACAAACCGATGTTACAATCGGCAAACCAGCACCGCCATCATGTACCCTAAAGGTCAAACTAGCATTTGCCCCGATAGCTGCAGTTGCAACCGTAACAAACCCGTTGCCACTAGCGCTGCTCATTTCAATCACTCCATTGCCACTTAATGTGCCGGCAATTGTGAGCATATCAGCTGGCTGAATGGCTGAAGATGACAGCAAGAATGTATTAACTCCAGTTGTTACTAAGGATGAGGTTCCTTCTGCGCAACTGGCTAACGGAGTCAGTATTTGACCTGACAACTCTGCTGAAGGCGTGACCGCGAATACGAAGTTTTGTGCTGCACCGGCCACAATATCCACTGGGGTGTCTGCAATGTTAGTTGTTTGATTGGCGGCATCGGTTGTTTGATAGGAAAACCCACCGACAAAATCTGTATTTGGTAAGGAGACTTCACATGCGGTTGCGTTGCCTGGGCCAGCATTGATAACCGTCATAAACGCGGTTGCAGGCTGTCCCACAGTTACAGACCTTGCATTAGGCAAGACAGCGGTAACAAGATTAGGCTGCGGCGTTGCAGTTGAAAACCATCCCATTTGAATGTGGCCACTGGCACCGCCATTACCATCAATAGCAATTTTATAAGACTGCCCGGAAGTTGCAGTAAAAGTTACTTGGCTCGCACCGGGGGTAAAGGTTGGCTTCGCAACGCTGGCTATGCCTTGGTTGTCGTTGGAGGCAACATTAGTAAGGGCATTGACTGCAGTTCCAGTATAAACTGCCAGAACAGTATCAAATGATGAGCCATCGGTGTGGAAGGTGAAGTCGCCATCAGCCGGAGCTGTCCAATCGAACCAAACGGATTTGGTTGCGCTTTGGCCTGAGTGAGCTGGCTCACCGGTTTCGGCGGTTGCATTTACCGATTGGCTACTTGCACTACCGGTGGCAGTGGAAATCGCAATGGCAGTTGCAAAATCGTCATTTGCAGGAGCATTGGTGGGGCTTATCGCCAAATCATATAAGCCGGAAGAACCGTTAAAGCCATCAATTACTATCATATAAGTGGTGCCGGCTGTGGTATCAAATGCTGCCCGGGAAAAAGTTTGCGGGCCTGCTGCATCATCATTTCCCGCAACAAAGGTAAGCGCGGTTACACCAGTTCCAGTGTAGATTGACATGACAGTATCAAAGTTACTGCCTTCTAATGAAACGGTAAAATTATCGGATAATGAAGGCGTCCATTTGAACCATACAGACGAACCACCAGTATCTGTAAATTCTGAATTGTGCTCAACCTCTCCGGTTTCGAAACTAGCACCAACACTACTGCCAGAAGTTGTAACTGTAAGTCCGCTTAGAGCAAAAGCATCAGCAAAATCGTCGTTCAGTAATGGCAGTGCAACATTTAAGCTCGCTCCGCGCGTGGTGCTATTGGCGCCAACGGAAAAAGTAATGATTGCAGTATCAGTTTGTCCGACTACGACATTGGCAGTATTTACCGAAACCGTAACAGTCGCAGTGCCACCATTTGGCGCAACTGATCCAGATGTGTTGTCAAAGCTTAGCCAGTTTTTATCACTGCTCACTGAAAAATCAGCGCTGGCAGTGCCATTATTAGTCAGCGTATATACCTTTGTGGTAAACCCACTTGGATTTCCAAGGTCACCAGAGGCTAGAAACCCGGCGATCGGAGCCAGCGCAACATCACCAAGACCAACACCGCCAGAGGCCAATTGGGCGCTGGCCAGATCAACTCGTATTCTAGGTTTGACAATATTATTGATCCGCCCATCATCTATGGGAATGCCCGTGGATTTCAGCGCGTCTTCGATTTGTTGCACAGTTGCCCCTGGATTAGCAGAGCGCAATAAGGCAATAGCCCCGGTTACATGTGGAGCCGCCATTGATGTGCCACTGGATCCGACAGAATATGACGTACCGCCAACCAATGGATATGCAGCTCGAATTGACGAGCCAGGAGCTAATAAATCAACCAATTCTGAAGAGTTAGAGAAAGAAGACACGCCATCTGCTTTAGTTGTTGAGCCAACGGTGATTGCGGTTGAAATACATCCCGGAGACGTTACGCCAGAAGAAAAGCTTTCATTACCCGAAGCAATAACCGTAGCCACGCCAAGGGTGCGCAATTGGTCGATAAGACCCTTCATTTGCAAGTTCTGGCTGTCGCACACTGAGGCGTTGGTTATTTCAGGCCCGCCGCCTAAAGACATGTTTACCGCTGCGATATTTAGGGTGCTAGCATTGGTAATAACATAATCAAGACCAGCTAATTGATCGGAAGTAAAAGAACGAACGCAAGGTGCTGATGCCGGATCAGGAGGAGTACCATCCGGATCACAAGCAGCAGCTGTGGTAAATTGGGAAAACACTTGAATGGCCACCAAATTTGCACCTCTGGCGACGCCATTTAGTACGGTCCCGCTTTGCAATGTCATTGTTCCGCCCATAGCGATAGAGGCAACATGAGTTCCATGAGAACAGCCATCAACACCTTCTGTTGTTCCAGAAGTGGCCGGATCGTCTACAGGGCAGTTTTCACCAGCGCTAGGAGATATTTGTGAATCGGATCCATCGGGGCAAAATGTTACGCTGTCTGATGGTGCTGATGTGGTGGAAAAGCATGCAGAGCCAGTAACTTTCCCATTCATCATGGTGTGCTGGTGCGAAGAACCAGTATCTAAAACCGCTACCGCAATACCTGACCCCTCAGAGCCTGCGTCCCAAACTACAGGTGCGCCGATCAACGTCGTCGATTCATTCAAATACGGACGAGAAATAGCATCTGGGTAAATTCTGGAGACACGCTGGTCTGCGGCTAATTGCTCCATTTCGGCTAAGGTTAACTCCATCGCCATGCTAGATGCATTATTTAATGTTCGGGCCAATAAGGGAGCGTTTAGCACTTTATTGGTGCCAATATCGGCAGAAACAACTAAATTGGAACCAAAGACTTCGTCAAGCAAAGCTGATCGTGTGGATGCGATCATTGAACGTCTAACTGCAAACTGACCAGCACCATCGGGCACGTCGGCTGCAGGAATAGTAAAGTCAACTAAGACTCGAACTCGTTCACCTAAGTTGGCCCGGTCAGCAATTCTCCCATCACCCAAATCTACTTTATTGCTCTGCGCAAAGCTAACACTTGCAAGAAGTGACAAGGATAATGCAACAAAAGTTTGGATGGCAAATTTAAACATAGTGACTAGCACTCCCGCGTTTATTCTTATGTACAACATGACCACGTTAGCCAATCTGTCGGTGATTGATAGCTTATTTATTGCCGCAAGTTAAGAAACAAATTGCTTAAAGACACTTTTCTTGATTGCGACACTATGGAGCAATTACTGAATTTATCTTTTTCTATATGTATGCTAGTCTTCGAGACTACAGAGTGCGATATGGTAAGTAATCGCAGGCCTCAAACCAATTTATTCTACAGCGCAGTCGTTGGTGACTTATTTTGCGGGGCTTTTAGGGGTGTTTTTATCTTTGGGAGAGTAAAATGAAGATTCTAAGTGCAAAAAAAATTAACTTATTATGCGGCGTGATGATGGCCAGTTTGGTTCCTGTTTCTGCAATTGCGGCAAATCACCCGGCAATAAACGCTGCGGTTTTACCAACCAGCAGAACTACCGTAATTGGTACGCCGATTACAGTTTTTGGAACTATTGCTAATTCTGGCCCCGGCGGAGCCACCGCTTGTAGTGTCGGACTACAACCCGATACTCTAAGCGGTGGCCCCAACCCATCGGGCCTTTCAATATCTTATCGGGCATTTCAGGCCGACAACGCCACACCCGCTGCACCACAAGATACACCCATTGATATTGCTGCTGGTGCTAATCAGGCATTTGTCTTGAGCATTTCCGGCACAGGAAGCTTTAATCAAGAAATATTTTTTGATTTTTCTTGTGATAGCGGTGCTGTCAGGGCGCCATCTTTTGTCGGAGTGAATACCCTGTCGCTGTTGAATGCAACCAGTGCGCTACCGGATATCATTACCATCGGAACCTCACCTAGCCTGGATGCTGTTATCCGTATTCCAAGCTTAGGCGCCGGTGAAATTATGGCGGTAGCTGCCTTAAACATTGGCGCAGCCGCACCGGTGCCGGTTAAGGGCGAAAGTGGCGCAATGGCTGGAGCTAATGAAGTGCCGGTTATTGTTGCCCCGGATTTTGGTGATTATGACCTAGCGCTTGATGCATTTATTTGTGAAACCGACCCAACAACCGCCGTCTGCTTGGCGCCATACGCCCGTTCAGTGACTACCAATGTTGGCAATCAACCCTCAACATTTAACGTATTTGTTAATTCAACTTTAGGGGCAGGAGTGCCGCTATATGCTGATATTGCCAGACAATTTATCCGGTTTTACGAAGACAAGTCCCCAACTCCTACTGCCACAAAAGGCGTTTCCAGCCCATCTGCGCTACCTCCTGCAGGATCTGGACTCCTTTATGGCGCTACCAGCCATGCTGTTACTTCGCCCGGCCCTGCAATTTTGGAAACAACGAATTACCCCGATGGCATTTGGGATGCAGCTTTTGACGTTAGCAGCGGTGGCGGCGGAACTAGAAGCCAAGGGGTCATTGCGGTAACTGTTGAAGGGGAATGGCTAGCATTTGTACCTGATACGCAAGTTGGACAAGTTTTTCAATTTGGTTCAATGGCGACCGATACTTCGGCTACTCCAAATCCATCATTGACGTTGGATTTCCAAAATATAGAGGACGACCAAAACAGCCCTACAGAACAGCAGGTTTCAAATAATTACCAAGGAACAGGTAGTTGGCAGCCCTTCTCTTTTATTAGCGGCTCGGTTAGCTTTAATCCCCCACCTGCTGCGCCTGCTAAAAAGGGAGTTTCAAAGCCTGCTATTTATCTGCAAAATTCGGCCAACTTCCGAGCAGTATACAACCCGGTTTATGATCGTGCGGTTACCTTCGCCAGCCTTGCCGGAACTTATGATCTTCTCGATATAGATCAAGGTACTGGTGCTGTCTCTGATAGTGGTAATGTGGTTATTGACGCTACAGGATTGCTTAGCGGTACGGTTAGCCCGGAGCCGGGTGAGAACTGCAATCTCACTGGCGATTTAACCGAATATGCAAATGGCAAAAATTTATTTGCTGTAACCATAACCCTCTCTGGGTGTGGTTTTGCAGATACATTTTTGGGTCATGGTTTCCAGTTTGACAGCGATGACTTTATTGACGGATCTCTGACCCCCGATGTATTCGGCATAGTTTTTCGCGGGGATACTTCTGGAATGGCCGCTCAAATTAACCTAGTCCCTCAAGGTACAGTTGTCCTGCCATAAGCAAAGAGGCGCTGCATCTATGCGCATTTCTCTTGATGGCCTCATCAAGAGAAATGTGGTAACGTGGGGTAGACGCAAAAAATTCAACAGTTAGGTTTCGTGTATATGAAATCATTTCAGTTTCAATGGAGAATCACATATGCGCTACTCATCCGTTTCTAAACTTTTCTTTGTCATCGCATTTTTTACTGCTAGCGCATTTACCTCAATGGCTGCAATGGCAGGCGATTTCTGGTCTAAAGATTCAAATCAAGAAGCTATTTCTAGCCGAATGAACATATCAATGGATCTTTCGTCTTTTAACCTTGCTCCTGGTGGTGAAACCCAAATTATTTTACCCGGCGGGCAGAGATTAACAGCTAAGCTGTCTCGTGTGGAATCACATACTCTTGGTGGTAAGACTTGGATAGGAAGAGTGGGAAGCGGCGCTAAAGCTGGGCGAGCTTTATTGACAGAGGTTGGTGGCTTTGTGTTCGGTGAAATTATCTATGATAACCAGCAATATATGATAGAGCCACGCCAAGGTCAGAGCGGTCATGTGATTTATAAGGGCAATTCACCCAACAGAATTGAGATGGAACTTGAAAACGATGGTGTGATAGTTCCTCTTTCTACACAAGCGGCAAGTAAAACCGGGAAAGTATCTAAACCAGCCGTAGTCGGCAGTGTTGGCACCATTGATGTCGGTATTTTTTACCATAACAGCATGATCGACCGCTGGGGGTTAGGCTTAGCGGCGCGATTGCAATTCCTAGTTAGCCTGTTGGATACCGCCTTAGTGGACAGCCAGACAGATGTCCGAGCAAATTTGGTACACATAGAAGAACGGGCCGGAACAATTGGCGGCAAATCAAATGGCGATACGTTAAACGATCTTAGAGATAACCTTACTAATGCTGATGGTGATTTTTCTGGGATCGAAGCTATTCGCACCGCAAAGGGCATTGATGTAGTTACTTATATTAGGCGCTTTAAAGCCAGCGCTCATGTCTCCTGTGGCTCAGGATTTGTATTAGGAGTGGACCATGGAAACTTAAATGGATTTGGCGCATCCTCTTACAATACAGTTAGCGATGATGTTGATATTGATGCGCCGCCCAATGGCTCGTTTTTCTTGTGTTCTACCTATACGCTGACTCACGAAGTCGGTCACAATATGGGCAGTCAACACGATGCCGCCACAACACCGGGAAATGGAGTGTTTAGCTTTTCGCACGGACATCGGGTGGATGGACAGTTTCGAACTATAATGGGTACAAATTCCGATACCGGTGAACCACGTCTTGGTGTTTTCTCTAACCCGTCTTTAACTGATTGCAAAAACCCTAACAACGCTACTCCAGCCGCAGCGTGTGGCACCGCCACCGCAGATAATGCCAGGTCTATTCGCGAAGGTGGTTTTACGATGCAGGACTTCCGGTCCACAGCTACAAGATTGGTTTCTGCAATACTGCCTTCTTCGCGCTCGATTGGCGGCGCCAGCTCTGGCGGAGCAGCAACTGCATTTGCAACGGTAATTAACCCTGCAGGTGGCGGTACTGCGACGGCTTGCGGGTTAGCTTTACCCGGCGCAACCGGCGGCCAGTTCAGTTATCAAACAACTACGGCGGCTAATGTCCTAAGTGGGACGGCTAATACGCCAGTTAATATCCCTGATGGATCCGCGCAATCCTTTGTTTTTGCTATCACCCCTGGCGCAGCATTCTCTGAAGCAGATATTCCTATTGATTTTTTCTGCTCTAATCGGGCCAGTGCCGAGATTACGAACGGTCTAAATACCCTGTTTTTCTCAGCCGTAGATGGCACGACTCCAGATATTGTAGCCATTGCTGGAACTGATGCAGCAACGCCAGGTATTGTTGAAACTGCACCTGGTGGCTCCGGCGCATTTGTTGTAGCGGTCAGCAATGTCGGCGCCGCGGGCACTGTAACCTTTAGCGGTGAAACCAGTTCTGGAAGCGTTCCAGCCACAGTTGCGGTTTGTCAAACCATACCAGCAACCGGACTTTGCATGTCTCCGCCATCTGCTGATGTTAGTGTTACGTTGGGGGCAAATGATACTGCGACATTTGGAGTTTTTGTAACCGAAACCAGCCCTATTACCTTTGACCCGGCTAATGCGCGTATTTTCGGGAAATTCAGAGATGGCGCTTCTATTAAAGGTTCAACATCGGTTGCGGTGCGTACTGACACCACACCTTAAACCTGCCATTATTTGAGTGTAAGTAATGGCGCTCGTTTAATCGACCTTGTGAAAGTCTAAAACCATGTTTGCAAATCAGTTGCCATCCCGACTTGCCGCCGCCAGCTTTGTCTTTACTTTGTTAGCCACCTCCGCCGTGGCCGATGTTTCCGTTGAAAAGCAAGGTACAAGCTGGCAGGTGATTGCCAATCAAGAGCCTGTTACCGGGGTGTTGTCTGCCCTCGGCAAACAAGCCGGCATTAAAATTGCGGGCACCAGAAAACTTATATCTGACCCACAAATTTCTGGAAGCTGGGACGGCTCAATAGATGTTGTATTGTCCAGAATTTTGCGTGGCGTCGATTATGTAACTGAAACCGGGGTTAATTCTGACGGAACGCTACGAATTACTCGCTTGATTGTGCTTTCTGGTGAAGTGGGACAAGAACCATCAACTCGTGCTGTTCGTACTGCAAGAAAACTACAAAACTTACCAACAGCCGCTGAAACGGCGCAAGCAAAAGAAGACGGTCAACGGGTCACATCTTTATTGGATAACAAAGCTAGAGTGATAGCTGGCTTGCCGAACACAACTGGTTCGTCAGGTCAATCTCTGGAGCAGGATAATTCTGCTGGAGGTGGTGGCGGTATCACTCGCAATGAGGACGGTACATTTGATATTGACCCTCAAACCCAAGCGCGGATGGCTGAGGCCACTCGGCGCGCACAAGCTGACTTGCAGGCGCTGGTTAACGCACTTCGTCAAAGCGAAAGTAATTCTGCAGACTGATCTGCTTAATTCTGGATGCTAAAGGACTGTTGGTTAAACGTTGGCGACTTCGCGGAAAACCTCTTCGTCCAGTTCGCCTTCCCACTTGGCCACTGCCGTTGCAACTGCGGCATCACCGGTGACATTTGTCATAGTACGCATCATATCCAACGGCCGATCAAACGGTAATATGAACCCGACCATCAATGCAATTTGTTCCGTAGACACCCCGATAATAGGCAATACGATTGCCAGCATAAACAATGAGGCAGATGGTATGCTGGCAGTACCTATCGAGGCCAAAGTCGCGGTTAATGCAATCAGACCGTAATCACCCCAACTTAGCTCTATGCCAAAGGCGTTAGCGGCAAACAATGCCAGTAGACCCAGATAGAGCGAGGTTCCATCCATATTAATAGTGGCGCCCAAGGGAAGAACTGAACCGGCGACTACGGGCTTTATGCCAAGATTATCTTGCACACAGGTGATAGTAACCGGCAAAGTTCCGGCGCTGGTAGAAGTGGAATAAGCAACAACTTGCGCGTCTAATATGCCGCGAAAGAATCGGACGAGCGGCAAGCGCAATACCAGCTTAATCAAGCCGCCATAGGTAATAAGCATATGCGTGATGCAACCCAAATATAGAGCCAATGCCAGCATCAGGACTGAACTGAATGTCTCAACGCCTTTAACAGCGGTAACCCAAGTGATTAGAGCAAATACGCCATAAGGGGCCAGCTCCATCACCCAACGGGTGATTTTAAACATAATTTGCACGGAGCCATCAAAAAAATCTTTTACAGGCTCGGCTTTCTTGCCGACTATTAACATCGCCACCCCTAACATTAGGGCAAAAAAGATAATTGCTAGCATGTCACCACTGGCCAATGCTTGCAGCGGGTTGGCAGGGATAATGTTGATAAGGCGCTCAGTCATGCTTGGTGCTTCACCGGCCAAAACATTCGGCGCTACATCGGTAAAATCGACTCCGGAACCTGGTTTGAAAATCGTGCCAAATAGCAAGCCGATCGACACTGCAATCAAGGTGGTAAACACGTAAAGCAAAAACGCTCGCAGCCCAATGGTGCCGAGCTTTGATGGGTGCCCCATAGCGGTAATACCAGTAACCAACGTGGTAAACACCAACGGCACAACTAGCATTTTAATCAATTGCACAAAGGCAGTTCCAAAGGGTTTTATCCAAGTAGTAACAAAGTCAGCTCCGGCGTAACGAGTAACCCCATCGACCATATAAGTACCGCCAAAGGAGCGAAAGGCGAGTCCGATGACCACACCTAAAATCAATGCAATCAATACACGTTTCCACAATACTGCTTTGAACCACCAATTCATGATAAACCCCTTTTATTTTGCGTTTTCGCAACTTGCCGTGCACAGTAGAGCGCCGGCAGCAAACGTCAACGGCGCTTCTGGTCTCAATTTCAACAAATTTCCAGACAATAAAAACGGCAAGCAAATATACTATTCAGCTAAAAACCGCTCGACCTCCAGCGCTGCCATGCAGCCCATTCCAGCTGCAGTTACCGCTTGACGGTAAATATCGTCGGTAACATCTCCGGCAGCGAATACACCGGGAATTTCAGTAGCAGTGCTATCTGGTTTTGTGATTAAATAACCGCCTTGTTTAAACGGTAATTTGCCTACGAATAATTCAGTTGAGGGTTTGTGGCCAATGGCAATGAATACGCCATCCACGGCAATGTCTTGTTGTTCAGAAGTTTTGGCATGAGAGATACGCATGCCGGTAACACCCAACGGATCTTCGTCACCTAAAATTTCAATCAAATTGTGATCCCAAATCGGTACAATCTTCTCATTGGCGAACAAGCGATTTTGTAAGATTTTCTCAGCACGTAATTCATCACGCCGATGCACCAGATAAACTTTGGAAGCAAACCGGGTCAAAAACAAAGCTTCTTCTACTGCTGTATTACCACCACCAATGACCGCGACCTGTTTATCGCGATAAAAGAACCCGTCACAAGTTGCGCATGCTGACACCCCAAATCCTTGAAACTTTTCCTCAGTCGGTAAGCCCAGCCACATAGCTTGCGCTCCGGTGGCAATGATCACGGCGTCGGCAGTAAACCTACCGTTTGAATCAGATGTTAACGTAAAAGGGCGCTGATCAAAATTAACCGACATGATGGTGTCATCAATAATTTTGGTACCCATAACCAAAGCTTGTTCGCGCATTTGATCCATCAACCACGGCCCTTGAATCTGCTCGGCAAACCCGGGATAGTTTTCAACTTCGGAGGTGATAGTTAATTGCCCACCCGGTTGCAGCCCAGAGAACACGACAGGCTCTAACATCGCCCTAGATGCGTAAATTGCTGCGGTATATCCAGCAGCTCCTGAACCAATAATGGCCACACGAATATGAGAAGAATTTGACATATAGGTCTTTCAGATAATCTAAATAGTTAAAAGTAATGGCGATCAATCAGCAGAAGATTATCCCGCCTAATCTTGGGTATCATGGTTTTTTAGTTTTTGATAAAACCGCCGCAACACCTCTTCGGCCATACGCCGAGTTTCGTTTAAAGGCTCCACCGGCCAAGTAGATAAGGCGCCAGTAAATGGGTGGACAAAATTCTGTTCTTCCAGAGCCTCATGCAGCTTAGAAAATTTGCCATCACTGCCGCTTAGACGGTACATTAATACTGGTTTCCCGGCGCTGGCGGCATCGGTAAGCATATTGGTGGAGTCGCTGGTAACAATGATAGCATCGGCTGCGGCTAGAAACCCAAAATACGGATTTTCTCCATCTTTTTTAGTATCAGTCCATAGCCAGACATTTTTGGTTTTTTTGAACTTTCTATGCAATGCGCGGCGCACAAACCCCGGAGTGCGTCTAGAAGTGGAAATCATCAAAGAAACATTGCGATTTGATAGAGTTTGCAATTGCTGGATAAACTCTTTGCTTAATTCTTTAGTCAGTTTGTGGCGTTTTGAATTGCCACCAATAATAACCGCCATACGTGGGCTTGGTAATTCTTCGAGTTGTTTCGCAAACTTTTGCCGGGCAGCTTCAAGCTTTTTGCTAGTTATCCTATTGGTGGCACCAATAATAGAAACCACATTATCGCCACTTAAACTGTCATGCTCTGGAGCAATAATTAGGTCAAATAATTTTAAGGGTCGCCTTGGAGCCTGCAATTGTACCGTAAAGCTTTTGCCCTTTGACCATTTGCGTAAGGCAGTCATGTAAGGCAGGCTAGCCTGTCCACATCCAATGACCACATCTGGCCATGGTTCATTCATTTCTGGCAGCGGTTTTTTTGCCGAAAATAAAGTTAGTAGGCCGGGTTTAGGAGCCATAATGCTCTTAATTTTAGTGGGCAACATTTCGCCGATTGCATCGGCCAGCCCCAGAACTTGATTATCAATTCCAGCACGTCCATCACTGATGGTCCAAACCACAAGCTGACCACTGGTTTCATTCACACCCAGATAACTCCAATAATTTCCAGAGACCGCAAACCGCCGGGAGCGCGTATTTCTACTACGTCTCCTATTTCTTTGCTAATTAAAGCACGAGCAATGGGCGAGGTTACAGATACTTTTCCGTGGATAACTTCGGCTTCGTCCTCGCCAACGATTTTGTAAGTATGCTCTTGTTCTGTGTCTTCATCAATCACGGTAACTGTTGCACCAAATCGTACTACATCTCCGCTCATAGTGGAGGCATCAATGATTTGTGCGCGCGACAATTTACCCTCAATGTCTTTGATTCTGGCTTCGACAAAACCCTGACGGTCTTTAGCAGCATGATATTCAGCATTTTCTTTCAAATCACCATGCTCACGAGCTTCGGCAATCGCCGCAATGATCTGTGGGCGCTCTTGGGAAGTTAGGAATTTAAGCTCTTCATCGAGGGCCGAATGTCCCTCAATGGTCATGGGTACTTTGCTCATGTAAGTAAATGTCTCACGTCTTTAAATGGTTGAGGTTGGCTATAGCTAACCTAATTGTTCAATGTTTCTCAATATAACCTGTCAAAAGCCGGGGTTCAAGGCACATCGGATAAAAGCCAATATTTAGAATATCAGGTTTAATAATTAGCAGGGCATATATCGTTATGGCGCAGTTTTTACAAGTCGCAGATGACATCTGTGGACGTTGTATTTATGTTGTTGCAAATGAAACTGTCACCAATAACCGGCCCTGAACGAATTACGCTTTACGTGCGGCAATTATCCTCGAGTCCAGGTGTGTACCGTATGCTCGATAGCGATGGAAACTTGCTATATGTGGGCAAGGCCAAATCTCTTAAAAAACGGGTAAGCGCCTATACCAAGCTAAAAGGTCACCCGCGCCGCATTCAACGGGTTATTACCGCCACCGCCGAGATGGAATTCATCATTACTGAAACCGAGACCGAGGCCCTGTTGCTGGAAAGCAATTTAATTAAGCGCTTAAAACCTCGCTACAATATATTGCTTCGTGATGATAAATCGTTTTTGCATATACTAATCCGCAAAGACCATCGCGCACCGCAAATTCTAAAACACCGAGGACGGCGCAAACAAAAGGGTGAATATTTTGGCCCCTTTGCCAGCGCGGCCGCTGTTCACCGGACGCTAGATACATTGCAAAAAGCTTTTTTACTGCGCAACTGTACAGATTCGACATTTGACAGTCGAACCCGCCCCTGCATGCAATTCCAAATTAAACGTTGCTCGGCGCCGTGTACGAACGAGATTTTACCAGAGGAATATGCGGATCTGGTGCAGCAGGCTACTAATTTTCTTCGAGGTAAGTCTACAGATTTGAACGAGCAGCTAAACCGACAGATGCAAGCGGCCGCGCAAATTCATGACTATGAAAAAGCTGCAGACCTGCGCGATCGGATTCGAGCATTAGCAACCATTACTGCCAACCAGATCGTCAATCCTCGCCATGTATCCGATGCTGATATTGCAGCGATTGAGGTCATAGGAGGAGTGAGCTGTATTCGGGTGTTCTTTTTTCGTGCCGGGCAAAACTGGGGTGAGCGGGCATTTTTCCCGCGTCATGATAAGGATCAGAAACCTGAGGACATTCTGCAAGCATTTCTAGGTCAATTTTATGAAAATAAAACTCCGCCCGGGTTGATTTTGATCAATGTTGATATTCCTGAAAATAAATTATTGTCCGAAGCATTATCTGTACGAGCCGGGCGCAATGTTCGAATATTACGCCCCAAGCAGGGCGAAAAAGCCAAATTAGTGCAAAACGTTTGTATAAACGCCAAAAGCGCTCTGCAAAGACATCTTGCTGCCAATGCCAGCCGAAGCAAACAGCTTGCCGGGGTGCAAAAAGTGTTTAGTTTGCCTCATCTGCCAGAGCGGATTGAAACTTATGATAATTCTCATATTTCAGGAAGCCACGCCGTAGGCGGGATGATTGTTGCCGGGATCGACGGGTTTGAAAAAGCCCAATACCGGAAATTCAATATCAAGAATAAAGACTTAAACCCCGGTGATGATTTCGGGATGATGAAGGAGGTTTTTTTTCGGCGGTTTTCACGCTTGGCCAAGGAGATACAGGACGGTGGCGCAACTATCCCGGATTTGGTACTTATTGATGGCGGAGCCGGGCAATTGGCGGCGGCGTTGATTGTGCTAAAGGAACTAGGCCTAAGTGATGCGATTAAATTGGTCGGTATTGCCAAAGGCCAGGATCGTGATGCTGGGCGCGAGCAGTTTTTTATTCCCGGCAAAAAACCATTTCGGTTAGCACATAATGATCCGACCTTATATTATCTGCAACAATTGCGTGACGAGGCGCATCGTTATGCCATTGGCGTTCATCGGGCTAAGCGCTCGCGGGCCTTGTCGCAAAACCCACTGGATAATATTCCCGGTGTCGGGCCAATGCGCAAAAGAGCATTGCTGGCTCATTTTGGTTCGGCAAAACAGGCGGCGGGAGCTTCCCTTGATGATCTGGAGCGCGTAAAGGGTTTATCGAAACAAACAGCTAGGACAGTTTATGACTGGTTTCATGAGCAAAGATAATAAACGGGTGCAATTTTGATGAAGCCATTTGCCGACCTTCCACAAAATCAATTAAGCAAAGTCAAATTTCTGGTCTCAGATATTGACGATACCTTGACCTTGCACGGAGTGTTGCCTGCAGAGGTATATACTTCATTGCAAACCATGCGAAACGCAGGAGTTCGCATAATCCTAATTACCGGAAGACCAGCAGGGTGGTGTGATATGATTGCCCGGTTTTGGCCTATTGATGCAGTGGTTGGAGAAAATGGATCGTTTTATTTTAAGCCTGAAAATGGACGCATCAAACGTGTATGGATCCATAAAGCCAATGAGCGAGCGGCTAATCTGGAGCGGCTAACAATTATGGCAGACAAAATTGTGGGAGAATTCCCCGGCACTGCTTTAGCCGAAGATAATCCGTGGCGAGCAACAGATGTAGCGGTAGATTTTGCCGAAGATGTTCCGGCGCTATCCCTGACAACAGCCGAAAATATTTGCAACCGATTCATCCAAATGGGAGCAACCGCCAAGGTAAGTTCCATCCATGTAAATGCTTGGATTGGCACTTATGACAAACTTTCAATGTTTAAAAGATTGCTGGCAGATGAATTTGGCTGTTCTGTTCAAGATGTAATGCAGCAAGTCCTATACACAGGGGATTCGCCAAATGACGCGCCAATGTTTAAACAGTTTGATTTATCCGTTGGCGTAAAAAGCGTAAGCGCCTATGCAATGCCAATCACAGACTTGCCCAAATATATTACCAATGGCGATGGTGCCGATGGTTTTTTGGAAGTTGCGTCCAGATTAAAGCAAAAAACTTATAAATAAGGAGAACCTGCATGACCTCTTCTAGCAAAGTCGTTACAATTCCTAATACTTTGACCGTATCCAGAGTTCTGCTCGGACTTGTGATCTATTGGATGCTGGCCAATGATGCCACATCATGGGCTGTGATTTTGGTTGTTTTAGCCATATTCGGTGAAATTACAGATTTGGCAGACGGGTTTTTAGCCCGTAAATTTAATATGAGTTCGGAGCTAGGCGCTGCATTAGATCCATTATGCGATAGTCTGTATCGGCTGACAGTATTTTTAGGCTTTGCTGCTGCAGGCTGGATCCCATTATGGTTGATACTACCATTTGCCTTTCGTGATATCATTGTCTCTTATGCTCGAATTGCCGCCGCAGGACGGGGGGTTAGCGTCGGCGCTAGATGGTCTGGTAAGTTTAAGGCCGTAATTCAGGGCCTAGTTCAAATAGCGGTGCTGATTTTATTTGCAATGGGACTAGGCACTCAGTGGAGTATCTGGCTGGTTGGAATCGCCGCTATAGTGACCCTATATTCGCTAGTTGATTATGTGCTTGGGTTTACGGTAACAAAATAAATTAACACACTCATAACGGGTAAACTAGCGCCAGAAACTGCGAAAATAGCCTTTTGCTAACATTTTGGTAACTAAAAGCAGAGCAGAACGGGGATAAATAGGGACAGCCTGAGTAGTGATTATCGGGCAAATCAACTAGGAGCTGAAAAGTGACAGCAGATAATACATTAAAAGACCGATTAGGGTTTATGCGAATTGATCAGCAAACGCGCGATGCTTTGGTTGAGTTTCAACCGTTCGTAAGAGAGCATTTACCGGCAATTCTCGACCGGTTTTACAGCCATATTCGCCAATGGCCAGAAGTTGCGAAGTTCTTCTCTTCAGATGGTCAGATGCAAGGGGCGAGCAGCAAGCAGTTGACGCATTGGATGGAAATCACCTCCGGCCGGTTTGATGAAAACTATTACAAATCTGTGCGGACTATCGGCAAAGTGCACGCAATTTTAGGCTTAGAGCCGCGCTGGTACATTGCTGGTTATACCTTTATTACCTCGGAGCTGTTTGGCTTTATTGCTCGTGAATTTACCAGCAAAGGGTTTACCGCCGGTTTTGGAGCCGATAAGGGAGTTGAGAAACGAATTGGTTTTCTAACAGCGGTAAACAAGGCAGCAATGCTTGATATGGATTTGGTGATTTCGATTTACCTTGAAGAGCTTGAAGCTACTCAAAAATCTGAAAGAAAAGAACTGGCTGATGCCTTTGAGCAAACAGTATTGGGATCGGTTGATGCGGTAAGTGCCGCAGCCACTGAACTGGAAAGTACAGCAAAAGCCATGTCTACTACGGCAGAGCAAACCTCGCACCGCTCGACCACGGTTTCGGCAGCAGCAGAAGAGGCCACCGCCAATGTATCCGTAGTTGCGGCCAGTACAGAAGAAATGGGTAAATCAGTTTCGGAGATTGCGGAACAAGTGTCGCATTCCACCAACATTGCTTCACAAGCTGTGGATCGGGCCAAAGAAACCAGCGAAACTATTGAATCTCTTGCCCAAGCTGCTGAAAAAATCGGCGAAGTGGTTAATATGATTTCTGATATTGCTGAGCAGACTAATCTGCTGGCGTTAAATGCAACGATCGAATCGGCTCGTGCCGGTGAAGCTGGACGCGGGTTCGCAGTTGTGGCTGCCGAGGTTAAATCCTTGGCCACGCAAACCGCTAAGGCCACCGAAGATATCGCCAGACAAATCAATGAAATGCAAGGTATTACCAGTAAATCTGTTGATGCTATTGGCGCGATTCAATCAACTATTGATGAAATGAATGAGGTTTCAGTGGCTATTAACGCGGCGGTTGAAGAGCAGTCTGCAGCTACTCAGGAAATTTCCCGCAATACTCACGAAGCCGCCGAAGGCACGCAAGATGTGTCGCGCAATATTGTTGCAGTGCTAGAGGGCGCCAATGAAACAGGTGCAGCCTCTGCCTCCTTGGTTGAATCATCAGTTGAGATCGGCAAGCAAACCGAGATATTGACCGGAAAAGTTAATGAGTTTCTAAATACTATTCGCGCGGCTTAATCAAAGGCCCCGAAATTACAATAAAATATGGCTATCAGTGGTTAAAACTGATAGCCATATTTTATTTTAGTATAAGCATCTAAAATTCTCCCAGTTACCTCTCCGGGTGTAAAATCAGTACCGTTTATTTCTGTTATCGGAACAATTTCAACTGCGGATCCGCAGATAAAAGCTTCGCTATAGGTTTTAATATCATCAGGCAACATGCTGATTTCATTGACTTCAATTGCATATTTATTGGCAATTTCAATAACTGTAGCACGGGTGATGCCGTCAATCATCCAATCAGCCTTTGGGGTGAACAACGCTCCGTCACGAACAAAGAATATATGCGCGCCAGTACATTCTGATACGCGGCCATCAATATCAAGCATTAGTGCATCATCATACCCAGCGGAAATTGCCGCATCCTTAGACAACGTGCAAATAGTATACAAACCCGCAGCTTTGGCCTTCACCGGCGCGCATTGTGGTGGAGGGCGGCGCCAATCTGAGAGCGCAAGCCTAATACCGGTTCCTGCTTCACCAAAATATGGATCCATTGGCCAAAGACAAATTGCTGCGTTAATTTGATTGTCAGTTGAGCCAACCCCCAGCGCTCCAGAACCTTTCCAGGCAATAGCGCGGATATAAGCCTCTTTCAGCCCTGATTTCTGCAATATATCGACCTTTGCCTGTTCAAATGTATCAAAGTCAAAAGGCAGGTCAAATCCAAGCAAATTGCAAGAACTCATCAACCTACGGGTGTGCTGTGCAGATTTAAAGATTTTGCCGCCATAGGCGCGCTCACCTTCAAAAACTGTGGAGCCATAGTGCAAGCCGTGGGAAAGCAAAGGAATCTTTGCTTCTTTTATAGGTATGTGTACTCCGTTTAACCAGATATCGCCATGACTTTGAGTAAATATTTGTGCTGCGCTCATAATGATCCTTATGCCCCTTATCGTGATGCCTCTTTGCAAAGAGAGCTGGACTTGTTAGTTTTATGTTGGCGGCTGTTTGTCGGTTGCCGCTGTTCAACTGTCAAGTCAGGCCACTGTCATGGTTCAAAAACCTAATCTTGAGAATCATTTGTTAGTGATCGACGATGATGATCGCATTCGTGACCTGCTCAAGAAATATTTGAGCGGTCATGGATATAGGGTTTCTTCTGCAGCCAATGCCGAAAAGGCAAGGAAGTTGATGAAAACCCTGCATTTCGATCTACTTATTGTTGATGTTATGATGCCGGGGGAAAGTGGATTAGAGTTAACCCGTAGTTTGCGTGAGCAGGGAAATTTACCGATTCTACTGCTCACAGCCAGAGGTGATGCCAGCGAACGCATTGAAGGATTACGACTTGGTGCGGATGATTATCTGGCTAAGCCTTTCGAGCCGGAAGAACTGGTTTTGCGCATTCATGCTATTCTTCGTCGTTCTCTTCGCTTTGAGCTAGATGGCAGTGTATTGATTTTCGGAGACTGGAAATTTAATCCGGCCACTGGCGAGCTAAAAGGCGAACATGGCCGAGTTTCGCTTACTGATAGCGAGGCTAATTTGTTACGGGCTTTGGCAAAGACTCCTGGCGAGCCGGTTTCACGCTTTAGCCTATCTAAGGATACGGATGCTGCAGAGCGCTCAGTTGATGTTCAAATGGCCAGATTGCGCCGCAAGATTGAAATAGACCCTAAAAACCCAAGGTTTTTGCAAACAGTACGTGGGGCTGGATATCGCTTATTGGCGCGACCAGAGTTTGCAGAAGACCAACAAGATAAACAGGAAACCCAGTGAATTGGCGGGCGCTTTGGCTGAGGCTTAAAAAGCGTTTGCCTGCTTTACGCGATTATACTCCCAAAACCCTTTTTGGGCGCTCAATACTTATTATTGCAGTGCCGATTGTTGTTATGCAAATTGCGGTGATATTCACTTTTTTTGACCGCCATTGGCAATCTGCAAGTACATCACTATCCGAAGGAGTGGTCGGTGATATTTCAGTGGTTCTTGAACTATATTCTCAAAACCCAACCCCGCAAGGATTATTATATATTCAGGCTCTAGCGTTAGAGAAAATGAATTTAAGCGTAGGCGTTATGCCTGATGAAACCCTACCCACTAGCACCCATTCCTCGTTTAACTCCCCGCTTGACAGAACTTTACGCCGATCATTGTCTGCCAAGATTTCCCTACCCTTTTGGTTCGATACCAACCGATTTCCTGCCTATATTGATATACGAGTGCAAACCGGGGACGATATTATGCGCTTTATTGCCCCACGGGATAAAGTCTATGCCACGACCGGGGATATTTTTGTAGCTTGGCTTGTTGCTGCCACCTTATTACTGACCGCCGTGGTTTTATTGTTCACTCGTATCCAATTGCGCCCAATTCTGGAGTTAGCCAAAGCCGCAGATAGATTGGGTAAAGGATTAGACATGCCTGATTTCAAACCCAGCGGGGCCACAGAAGTTAGACAAGCATCTGAAGCATTTATACAAATGCGAGAACGAGTCTCCCGTTTTGTCGCTCAACGAACCGAGATGTTAGCAGGGGTAAGCCATGATCTACGCACCCCTTTGACGAGATTAAAGCTCCAATTTGCCTTAATGGATAAGACCCCTGAATTGGATGCGGCTCGAAAAGATTTGCAGCGCATGCAGGAAATGTTGGAGGGTTACCTAGATTTTGCTCGAGGTGAATCGGAGGCAGAATCCATCCAATTAGATTTAACGGACAGGTTAAGTGAGTTAGCAAAGCAGGTGGTTCCTAAGGATAGGTTGGCCGATTTGAGTATTTCTGGGGTGCTGTCAGTCAAAGTGCGTGAACAAAGCATTGAGCGTTGTATTACTAATTTGCTGGAAAACGCTGTGCGCTACGCTAATAAGGTCTGGATTGAGGCTAGATGTGAAGGCGACCTAATTTTAATCACGATCGAAGACGATGGGCCGGGTATTCCAAAAAACTTCCGCGAAGACGCGTTTCGTCCATTTAATAGACTTGATGAATCACGAAACCTAAATACCGAGGGCGTGGGCCTTGGGCTAGCTATTGCCCGCGATGCTGCTCAGGCTCATGGCGGCCATATTAGATTAGCAGATTCTGTGCATGGCGGTTTATGCGTGGAGTTGAGCCTTCCAAGGTCAAATTAGCACCACCAAACTTAGCTTGGTTTGCGCAAGTGAGTGCTTCGTCTAGTTGCAGCTGATACTGCATTTCGCATCATTTCTGCAAAGGAGCCATTACCCATCATCACATCCAATGCCGCCGAAGTTGTGCCGCCTGGAGACGTTACTTCAGCGCGCAAGGCAATGGCAGATTGTCCCCGCTCAGCCAATAAAGCACCAGAACCGATCATTGTCTGGATAGCAAGTTTTTGTGCTAAATCTTCAGGTAAACCTTCAGCATGTCCAGCAGCGGCTAAAGCCTCAACCATCAAATAAAAATACGCAGGCCCCGAGCCGGAAACGGCTGTTACTACATCCATCAATCGCTCGTCGGTAATAGTTTCAACTTTACCAACTGCGGACAAAAGCTTCATTGCGCTTGCTGTTTGCTCTTTGCTTACTTGCTCATTTGCGCAAAGAACTGTGACTGCAAGTCCGACTTCTGCGGCAATATTTGGCATTGCCCTTATGCGGGGGCCACTTCCAAACAAAGCCTCAATCTGATCTAGTGAAATACCGGCAGCAACAGAAATAATCAGAACATTATCGGGTAATACAGGAGCGATAGATTTGGCCACTTCCTCAAATTTCTGTGGCTTTACCGCTAAAATTAAGGTTTCCAGCTTGGTAAACACTTCTGGCTTAATCGCATCAGTGTGTCGAGCGGAATTATTGCCAATCAGCTTTTGAATGCCCTCTGAACAATTAGGGTCAACTACTAGAACCGAACCGGCCGGTTCAAAACAGTTGGCATTTGCCCAGCCGCGCAACAATGATCCTCCCATGCGACCAGCGCCAATTAGAACTGTTCGTGGTTTGCGTAACATCAGGCTTCCCCCAGCGTTTCAAACATTGCGGCTTCAACAGCCTCACTGGCAGTTTTATTGCTCCACAGCAAAAACCCCAGTGCCGGCATTAGTATTTCTGCGGCTTCGAATGCTGCATCATTTATCTTTTTAACTAAGTTTCCCTGTATTTGCTCTGATGAATCAAAAAGTTGAGCATTGCGATAGATTAAAGTTCGATCGGCACTCCACATATCAAAATGACCGACAAGTAGGCGCTCATTGATTTGCACAATCAAATCCGCAACTTCTGGTTTCCGATTTTTTGGGACTTTGGTTTCAATACCAAGACTAATCTGCAAAATACTCATGTGCGGTAACCAGCGAAACCACATAGGATAGTCACACCAGGTTCCAGACATTGAAAACTGAATTTCAAATTCAGAGGAGCGTTCGAACAGAATTTGCTCCTGCACCAAGAATTGTTCTATTTCGTCAAGAGGATCGTCAGAACATCCGCTAAATTGCAGGTTAGTTTCCAATTTGGTCTCCAAGAGGATTTGTAAAAAGCAGAACCTTAGGACTAAGCCGTCGGTAATTAATTTGCCAATAAACTTGGCAGCGATTTTATATTGAGGTGTAAGGTGTGGCTATTTCACACCACCGGTTTTCCGGGTCCTGATTTTTTTTGTTTTTTGCATAGTTAATTTCAAGGCCGTGATTTCTTCACGCAAGGCTTGATTCTCAAGCAATGCTTTGCCAGCCATTTCTTTTACCAGATCAAACTCTTCACGGCCAACCAAATCCATATCCGCAATTAATTTATCGGTTCTTGCTCGTAATGCTGTGCGCACTTCCTCACTGGCACCAGCCATTATTCCGGCTGCACCAGTCATTACACCGGCAATATCATCAAAAATTGGATTTTTCGTTTGCATAGGTGGTTCCACAAATTTGTTTTGGAGACTAGTATATGGACAATCTTCTTTGTTTTCGCAATGGATTGACCATGATAATTCTCAGTTTACTGCAAACCGGTCAAATGATAGCTCAAAATTGTTCACCCATACCCGGCTTTGATCCAGTTATCTTTCATATAGCCGGGCCGATTTCTTTGCGTTGGTACTCATTGGGATATTTGCTCGGACTGATATTTGGGGCGATATATTTTCACCGGATAATAAAAAACAAAAAATTGTGGGGGCAAAAGGGCAAACCAGGCGCTTCTCCAATTGCGCCATCAGTAACTGAGGACATGCTGTTCTGGGCGACGTTAGGAGTAATAGTCGGCGGACGATTGGGCTATGTTATATTGTACGACCCAGCCATGTTTGCTCGTCCTTTATCCATATTACAAACATGGAATGGCGGCATGTCGTTTCATGGCGGCATGGTCGGGGTTAGTCTTGCCGTTGCTTATGTGGCATGGAGATCCAAAATACCACTGTTACGATTAGCAGATGCAATCGCACCAGTGGCACCAATTGGATTGGGCTTGGTTCGTTTAGCCAATTTGATCAATGGCGAATTATATGGCCGCGCCTATGATGGCCCATTTGCGATGGTTTTTCCTTGTGATGCCGCTGGCGGTGCGTTCACCCGTCACCCCAGCCCTTTATACGAAGCGCTCTTAGAGGGTCTGGTTTTGTGGGTGATTTTACGTTTTGCAACTCACCAGTTTCGTTCATTAACTCGTCCCGGCTTGACTGCAGGGATTTTTCTTACAGGATATGGAGTATTTCGTACATTAGTTGAAAATGTTCGTGAACCTGATGCAGAGCTTATTTTAGGCTTTACCAGAGGTATGGTCTACTCAACTCCAATGTGGATAATTGGCTTGATGCTTATTGCATATGCTTTAAGTCGGCCGGCTGTTAGCTCAACCAAATGAGCCTCTTTCCATGAGCTTAACCTCGCGTTTGCAACGGCAAATACACCAAGATGGCCCGATGTCTGTGGCTAGATACATGACTATTTGTTTGCTTGACCCTAGCCACGGATATTACCCAACCCGCGACCCGATTGGAGCCGGCGCCGACTTCATCACAGCACCTGAGGTTAGCCAGATGTTTGGCGAATTGATCGGAGTTTGGTTGGCAGCTAATTGGCAGAAAATGGATCAGCCAAAAACCATCAATCTGGTCGAAGCCGGCCCCGGAAAAGGCAGCATGATGAGTGACATTTTGCGGGCCTCGGCAGCGGTTCCGGAATTTTCCCAAGCCTTGCATATACACTTAATAGAAGCGAGCGCGGCTTTGGTAGCAGTCCAAGCTAAAACCCTGGGCAGTTTTACCCAGCCTATTAGTTGGACGGATCATTTGTCAGATACAGGAAGCGGGCCACTTATGTTGGTGGCCAATGAATATGTAGACTGTCTGCCGGTGCGCCAATTTATACGAAAGCCTGATCATTGGCATGAACGCTTAATCGGCTTGGACGAAGCTGGTGAATTCCAATTTATCCTTGATCCATCACCCTTAGCCGCAAAAGACATAGAGCTGATTGCACCAGAGCTAAGAAATGCTGCGCAAGATACTCTAGTGGAAGTTCGTCCTTCATTAGCTGCGTTGTTTGATCCTTTGGCCAAGCGGGCCGAAACCGATCCGGTCATGGCGCTATTTATTGATTACGGGCCAGCGATTAGTGAAACCGGTGACAGTTTTCAGGCAATTAGCAAACACAAAAAGGTAAACCCACTGCGGCTTTCTGGCGAGGTTGATTTGACCGCTAGGGTCGATTTTGCAGAATTAGGACGTGCGGCTAGAACCGCAGGTTTTGAGGTATCTGCACCCATAACTCAAGGGCAGTGGTTGCAGAAGATGGGCTTGCTAGAACGAGCCGCAGTGTTAGCGGCCAAAAGTTCACAAACACGCAACAAGATTGCCCGTCAAGTTCATCGATTAAGTGATGCCAGAGAAATGGGCGAGTTATTCAAATTTCTAGCCGTTTGGTCTCCGGGTTTATCTAAGCCCGCGGGATTTTGATGTTTAAGAACATACACTTGCGCAAAAGCCCGCTTTTACAAGAACAACCGGGATTATTACACGGCTTTTTTGGCATGCCTGATACAAAAGTTATTGCTGATGATCCTAAATTATTTGCTGCCCAAAGTCGGTATGTGGCAAAAAAAATGCAAGTTTCAAAATCTAGGTTAATTTTTTTAAATCAAATTCACTCAGCAAAAGTACGCCCCGTAGCTGCAAAGTGGGCAAGTGTTCCTGCAAACGCTGATGCAATGGTCACCGATCAACGAGGTTTAGCTTTGGCTATTAAGACCGCTGATTGCGCACCGGTATTATTGGCTGATGTCGAAGCCGGCGTGATCGGCGCAGCTCATGCCGGATGGCGAGGAGCATTAGCCGGAATTTTACAACAAACCGTATTGCACATGACATTTTTAGGGGCAAAGAGTGCGCGAATTGTCGCTAGCATTGGTCCATGTATTTCTCAGGAAAGTTATGAGGTCGGGACAGAATTTGCTGAGGAATTTTTACAAGAATCGCTGATAAATGCGCAATTCTTTTTACAGCCTTCACCGCCAAAATTGCAATTTGATCTTGCCGGGTTCTGTGCGCATCAATTACGCGAGCTCGGAATTAAAGACTGTCAGATTGACGCCACAGATACTTTTTTTGAAAAAAAACAGTATTTCAGTTATCGAAGGGCCACACAGTCCGGCGAATCAGGCTATGGGCGAAACATCAGTGTGCTTTGCTTGCCCCGTTAAAAGGGTAGAGATTTTGCCGGAGGTTTCGAATGAAGATCCTGTCTGCCAATTCAAATCTTAAATTAGCTCAAAAAATAGCTGATGGCCTAGATATGCCGCTGTCAGCGATGGATGTTAGGCGGTTTGCAGATAAGGAAATTTTCGTAAATATTGACGAAAATGTTCGCGGCAAAGATATTTTCATCGTTCAATCCACAAGCTTTCCGGCAAATGACCATTTGATGGAATTACTGATTTGTATTGATGCTCTGCGCCGAGCCAGCGCCCGCAGGATCACAGCGGTACTTCCATATTTTGGTTACGCTCGCCAAGACAGAAAGTCAGAAGGCCGCACGCCAATTTCAGCTAAATTGGTTGCAAACATCATTACCACTGCTGGGGCTAATCGGGTGCTGACCGTAGATTTACACGCTGGGCAAATCCAAGGGTTTTTTGATATTCCTACTGATAACTTATTCGCCGGGCCGGTTTTGCGTGAAGACATCCGCAAGAATTACGGAACTAAGGATTTGATGTTAATTTCGCCGGATGTGGGCGGGGTAGTGCGCGCTCGAGGTATTGCTATGCGTTTGAACGCCGACATTGCCATTGTTGACAAGCGTCGGCCAAAACCTGGTGAGAGCAAGGTCATGAACATCATCGGTGATGTAAAGGGCCGTAAATGTATTTTAGTTGATGACATTGTTGATAGTGGCGGCACATTGGTCGGTGCTGCTGATGCGCTACTTGAACAAGGTGCTACAGAGGTTTCTGCTTATTGCTCACACGGTGTATTATCTAATGGTGCTGCTGCTAGAATTGCTAGCTCCAAACTAAAAGAACTGGTTATTACTGATAGCATTGATCAACCGCAAAAGGTTGTTGATGCCCCAAATATACGGATTTTAAGCATTGCACCATTATTGGCCAAAGCAATTAGGCGCATCGCTAATGAAGAAAGCGTGTCTGCCCTGTTTGATTAGCGGGACTTTGGTTAAATGTGATATGCAAGGTTTATCGAAAGCCTCATTCAAGCATAAAAGTATCCAGATTTGCCATTCGACAATGGGCAAATTCTTTCACATCGCATAAACGTCCCAAAGCCAAGGCTCGGCGATCCATAACCATATCTCGAGTTCTAAGTTGGCGGGACAATTGCAAGCCCTCTAACGTGCGGCAACGACTAAGCGCTACATAGGCCTGCCCGTGGGCAAATAGACCTCGGCGCAGGTCAACATAAACTTTGTCTAAGGTCTGACCTTGAGATTTATGGATAGTGAGCGCCCAAGCCAACCGTAACGGAAACTGTCGAAAAGTGCCGACGACTTCCTTGTTTAACTTTTTGGTGCTTTCATCTAACCCATAACGAAAGCGCTCCCATATTGCCGGCTCCATTTTATGGGTTTTTCCGTCTAAATTAATGGTGATATGTCGTTCATCTACGGCTTCAACTTTAGCTAAAGAGCCATTGACCCAACGTTTATCAGGGTCGTTTTTGAGCAAGATTACCCGCGCGCCGGGTTTTAGCTCTAGCGGAGATTCTGTGGGAAATAATTTGGGATTAAATTCTCCAGTTACTTTACCGGTAAAGGCAAAAGCCCTGCCGGGTAATTCGGCCAAGCGTTTATGATTAATCTCCCAAGCTGCCTGATTGGTTCCGGTAAGCACAACATGAGTTTTTGAAGCTTTGGTCGGATCATTTGCACTTACGCAATCGTTCAAAATTTCCGCTTGCGAGCTGTCAAGTTCACTACGCCTAACCCCGGCTAAAATATCAAGGAAAACCGGGTCTGATTGCCGAAATACTTGCAACAATTCCACCAACCGAAAATTTGCGGTGCGAAATGCTGGCGGCGAGAAAAAATAACTTCCGCCATGAGTTTCATGCAAATATGGCTCTAAGCCGCGTTCAATAACTGGTGGTAATTGATATGGATCTCCAACCAACACCATTTGCACCCCACCAAAGGGAACATTCACCCCCCGGTTGAGACGCAAAGAGCGATCAATAGCTGCCATCATGTCTGCTCTGACCATGGAGACTTCATCAATGATCAAGGTTTGCATTTGCCGCATAACTGATGAATTGCGCAGACGCTTTACATCCGCAGGCTCTATCAATCGTGGTGGAAAACGGAAAAACGAATGAATGGTTTGCCCGCCAGCATTAATCGCGGCAATTCCTGTTGGCGACAACACTACGGCTGTTTGTTTATTGCGGGCGACAAATGATTTCAGTAACGTGGTTTTGCCAGTGCCAGCGCGCCCTGTAAGATATACATTGGCGCCGCTTTGCAACAGTTCAAATACAGGTCGGTAGCTTTCAGTATCCATGAGCATATGCAATGGGCATGATGTCTGTCGCCGTCAAGGTCTACCTTGTCCGCGCCCGGTTTCAATGCCGTACAGATTCAAAAGGTGAGCGATAAATACAATCAAAACTACCGTGGAAACCATTAATACCGGTTTCCAGCTAAACCAATGTGCCTTGCCATTTTGACGGGGTTTTGAATCTCGCCAAATAGCAAATCCGGTTAGGGATGCGCTTGCAGCTATCAACAAAAGTGTCGGCATTAATTCCATGTCTTGGCAATTGGTGACTTAACCCTAAGTGTCAAGAGCATCAGAGACGGATTGCTTATTGATTGAGTGTCCGTGGTCAGTTTTTTCCCAATGAAATGGCTTGTGCAATAATTCTAATGCCGCTCTTAACGCGGCCCATGTTTGCAAAGGCCAATACATAACGGAGCTGGTAATTACTAGTAGATTTATTTTCTCTTGAGCAGCAAGCTGACCTGCAATAAGCAACAACCATGCTACAGCAATTCCTGTACCAGCAAGCAGCATATCCATCGTAGAGAGCATCGGGCCGATCATCGGCCAGCAGGCAAAACAAATTAGAGTGGCAATTAACAAAAAAGCATGGCTAAACGCCGAAAAAACCGCCAATCCCAAACCCGCGATAAACCCAAACGCATGTATAGGACTACCGCCAGGCAGGCCTCCGCGCAAATGCACCATTAGGGTTTGCAGGAAACCTTTAATCCAACGCGAACGCTGACCAACCCAAGGACGCACCTGAGCCGTTGCCTCTTCGAGTGTTGGCGGTTTAATCACACCAGCGCGCCAACCATTTTCCGCAAGCCTAAAACCAAGATCTGCATCTTCTGTAACATTAAACGGATCCCACCCTTGAGTTTCCAGCAGGGCTTCTCGGCGAAAATGATTACTGGTTCCACCCAAAGGAAATGCAATTCCCAAACGTACTAAAGCCGGAATTATCACCTGAAATTGAGCATTGTATTCAAGCGCGAATTGTTGGGTTAACCAATTATGACCCGCATTGTAATAACCAAGCGGCGCTTGCACACATGCCAATTTAGAGCCACCATTTGTGAACTTCATCACCGCAGCCCGCAGTTGATCTGGGTGTGGGCGATCTTCTGCATCATAGATGGTTACAAACGACCCTTTTGCCCTATCCAGCCCAACATTTAACGCTTTTGGCTTGGTTCTAGGCCCAATATCAGGAACAACTATAATCTCCCAATGCCCCCCTAGATTTAATTTCTGCGCTACTGCCAAGGTCTCATCATCATCAGCTTCCAGCAGTAATTTAATATCTAGACGATCTTCTGGATAATTCATTTTGGAAAGGGCTGCCGCCAATTGCGGTAGTATTCTGGCCTCACGATACATTGGCAAAAGTAAAGTATAAATTGGCCAAATATCTGGCTCATCCACTTCTTTTGATGAAGTAGTTTTAGGTTCTTGTGGCCAAAAATGCGCACTTAGCAATAATACGCGAAATAAAATTGCAAACATGAAAATTAACAATAATGTTATCCGCGAAAATTGCACTAATGCTTGTATATCCAACACTGCTGCACATATTAATCCAAGCGAAAATATCGCTAAAACAATTCGTTGCGTTGGGGTCAAGCCTAAGGAGGCCGAACGAAGTGGCAAGGAATTTGCGAGCGCAAACGAACCGCGAAAAGTTTCTTCTTCACGCGCCCAAATAATTTTTGCAGCCGTATTTTCCCTGTTTGCCCCGACCTTATCTGATCTTGTGTCAGATTGTTTGTTTATAGCCGATTGCACAACAGGGAATATTTCCCCTATTGTCACACCTGTTCTCCCGATCCGGGAACAATAGACAATATTAGCGTGTCGGGCGAGTCCTATTTTATGATCAGAATGACTAAGTGTTCGGAGTTAAGTTCCTAATCTACTATCTTTAATGTGATCTCTTTTGCCGGATCGCGTAAATTATATCGGCTACCCATTACCGCGCCATATGCACCAGCATTGGCGATCAAAATTACGTCATTCTCAACTGTTGGCGGTAAATATCGGTCAATCCCTAAAACATCTGCAGATTCACAAATCGGGCCGACGACAGATACTGGAGATAATTTTGCCTCATCGCCCAATCTGGTCAGATTTACAATCTCATGGCGTGACCCATACAAAGCTGGGCGAATCAAGGAATTCATTCCAGTTTCCAAGCCAACATAATGTGTTGTTCCCTTGGCTTTTGTTTGAGTAACACTAGCCAATAACACCCCAGATTCAGCAACTAAAAACCGGCCCGGTTCTAACCAAAGGTCAATATATGGACAGGCTTCGCGCACTAAAGCAAGGTTCTCATCCAGTTGTTCTAAATCCAAAGACGGTATCCCGGGGCTATCTGGTACTCCAAGCCCGCCGCCAAGATTAAAAATCCGCAGATCAGTAAAATCCACAACCAAGCTGGAGAACAGTTCGGCTAAATCACGCCAATGGTCAGGATCCATAATTCCACTACCAGCGTGAGCGTGTAGACCAATGATTTTCAAACCTGCAGACTGCGCCAGTTCTCGCACTTCTGCTAAATCCTCAATAGGAATACCAAATTTAGCTCTTGCACCTGCGGTTTGCACATGACGATGATGCCCACGACTGCGTTCAGGATCGACCCGTAACAAAACTTCCGATCCAGCAAAAATTTCCGGCCAGTTCTGTAATGGATGGATATTATCCAATGTCAGTATTGTCCCCAGCTTGATTGCAGCTTCGTACTCATGGCGAGGGGCAAAGTTGGGGGTAAATAAAATTTGCGAAACTTTTAGTCCTGGAACGGTGGCAAGGGCATGTTCAATTTCGGCCAACGATACACACTCTATGCCCAGACCTTGTTTGGCGATGGTTTGCAACACCTTCGGATTAGAATTAGCCTTCATTGCATAAAAAACTCGGGAAACCGTTTGTAGCGCCATTAAAGAGCGAGCGCGTTCTTGAACCGTCTCCAAATCATAAACATAGACAGCATTTGCCTTTGGTTTTATTTGTAAAAGCTCAGTTTTTTTGTTTGTCCACCACGGAACATTGGGCAATTCATTTCTAGTGACGGCGGCGCGGGCCTCTTGCCAAGGCTCTCCAAACACCTTGTCTTCTGGCTCAACCTCAACCAGTTCATCGTGCAATCTGCTTGCCAATTTTTGAGCCTGATCTTCATCGACCACGACAGTAAAATTTAAATTATTTGCCGCCTGACTGACCAAGCGAACCGGATGTTCGCGAAATAATTCCAGTGCTGGGGTCAATTTGTGCAAAATAGTGCGAATTCCACGACCGACCACACTTACCGAAGCACAATTACGCAAAATGCTAACCCGACATAACGGCGCAAGTTCAGCATGCAATTGTTGCAAGGCTTTTTCATCTGGGTTTTGCCCAATGTCCAGTGACACAGTTACGCTGGCTTCTGAGGTCGAAACTAGATCAATAGATAAATCATTTGCTGCAAAAGCGGAAAATGCTTTAGCTAAGAACCCGGATTCTCCCGACATTGCTGATGATGTCATGGAAACCAGAATCAACCCCTGTTTAACGGTAATTGCTTTGACCCTAGCATTTGTATCTGCCGGTTGATTACTGATTCTGGTTCCTGCTGCATCTGGCGTTAAGGTGCACTTTATCAAAACTGGAATTTGCGCCCTGCGCACTGGAGGCAGCGCCCGTGGATGCACTACTTTTGCCCCCATCAACGCGATCTCCTGTGCCTCGTCATAAGAAATGTCTTTAAGTAAGCGTGCTGATGCGCTCATTTTAGGATCTGTGCTGAACATGCCGGGGACATCGGTCCATATCTCCAAGCGTTTAGCTTGCAATTTTGCGGCAAATACCGCACCTGAAACATCCGAACCTCCGCGGCCCAAAAGCACCGTTTCAGCATCTGAATTGCTGGCGATAAAGCCTTGGGTCAAAATCAAAGAACTGCCCGTGTGCTGTAATTTTTGCGCTAATTCTTCATCAGGTAAGTTCTGACAAATGGCTGAGAGATACTTTCCGTTCTCGCTGGCATTTTCCTGAACTGTACTTTGCAGTAGTTGACGAGCATCAAGCAGCTCAACGCTCAAATTTGCGGCTTTCAAGCGCGCCGCACCTAATGCTGTGGCCATTATTTCACCTTCAGCAAGAATTTGCGCTCGGATTCGGGGGCTGACTTCACCAACCAACGCAATTCCACTTAGCCACTGGTGTAGACGCTTGATGGAGTCCGCAATCAGAGGTTCGCCATCTAAGTTTAGTTCTTTGGCTAATTTAATATGAGTTTGCGTAATTTCTTCCAGTACTTGCAAACCACGCTGTTGCAACGCATCAATAATGGCTTGCTCCAGACGGTTAGAGACTTGCGATAATGCGGAATGCACCACTAGCACCTGCTCCCCATTTGCCATGGAGTTGCGCACTAACTCTTCAATGGTTTGCCAGTTCTTTCCAGTTGAAACACTGGTTCCGCCAAATTTCATAACCACCCAAGGCTGAAGGTTTCTCGGGGTATTCATCTCAAACTCCAACATTAATGCCGAAAAATGCCTTCATGGGCACAACACAAGGTGAAGTCTAGTGCCAAGTTTTATTTTGACTGACATTCGCTCTTGCATTACCATGCTAGTGTGTTAGTGTGCTGGTACGTTATAGCGAGATGAGTACATGAAAAACCAGCAAAACACAATGAATCTGAGCAATCTGGATGTTAGCCCCGATATTGAGTCCTTGCTCAGCGCACTTCGCTGTTTAGATTCTAAAGATGAGTTACTGCGGTTTATGACCGACTTATGTACGCCAGCGGAATTACGAGCATTAAGCGCTCGCTGGCAGGTGGCGAGATTGTTAAATGAAGGTGAACTTTCCTATCGCGACATCAGTGAAAAAACCGGAGCGAGCACAACTACCGTTGGTCGGGTCGCAAGGTTTTTGAACGAAGAAGCATATGAAGGCTATCGCATTGTTCTGGATAGGGAAACATCAAAATGAGAGAAGGTTTACGCATTGCTATCCAAAAAAAGGGCCGACTGGCCGATGGCAGCATCAAGCTACTTGAGCAAGCCGGCCTTGGTATTTTTCGCAACCCCGGAGCTTTGACTTGCCGGGCGCGCGGTTTGCCGATCGAATTATTGTTTGTCCGAGATGATGATATTCCATCGCTTGTTGCCAAAGGAGTTTGCGATCTTGGCATTGCCGGAGAAAATGTCTTGCGCGAAGAAGCCTTAGCGACATCGGAACAGCAAAACCTGCAAACTGTGCGTCCCCTTGGATTTTCATTCTGTGAGTTAAAACTAGCAGCGCCAAAAGATGGAAATATCCGGAAAATTGCCGATTTGCAAGGCTTAAAGATTGCTACTTCTTATCCGCAGATTTTAGCAAAATACTTGACGCAAGAAAACATTAAAGCTGAGTGTGTGCCTTTAAAAGGTGCCGTGGAAATTGCCCCAGCATTAGAATTAGCAGACGCAATCTGTGATCTGGTTTCCTCAGGAGCAACCTTGGCGGCCAATGGGTTAGTTGATTTTGCCAGCGTCATGAACAGCGAAGCTTTGTTGGTGCGCTCAACTACAAAGTGGACCCCAGCCAAGGAAGCATTATTGGCTCGATTGCTGCGGCGCATTGATGGTGTGATTGCCAGCCGAGCTACAAAATATATCATGTTGAACGCGCCTAAAGATGCAATTGCGCAAATCACAGCCATATTGCCCGGTGCTGATGCACCGACCATCATGCCGTTGGCTGGTCGTGAGGATCAAGTGGCTTTGCACGCCGTATGTCGTGAGACAATTTTCTGGGATACTCTGGAACAATTAGAAGAACGCGGTGCGCAAGCAATTCTTGTTTTACCCATCGAAAAAATGATGGGATAGATAATGCAAATTGTAAATTGGAATGAGCTGACCCTGTGTAAACAGGAAGAGGTTCTGCGCCGCCCTAACTCTGATAATCGTCTTGTTCAAGACAAAGTTCGCAAGATCATCGAAACCATTGCAACAGACGGTGATGCTGCCATTATGGAGTATTCGCGCCGCTTTGATGCTGTGGCGGCTAGTCGATTGCAGGTTGATCCGGCTCGTTTGCAGACGTGCTGGCAGCAATTAGCGCCTGTCGAACAAGACTATATGCGCCGGGCTTATGATAACATCAAAGCGTTTCACAAAGCGCAATTACCTAAGTCCATCAGAATCGAGATTGAACCGGGGTTAATTGTCGAGCGCATTAGCAGAGCTGTTGATTGTGTTGGTATTTATGTTCCAGGCGGTAATGCTCCCTTGTTTTCTTCTCTGCTTATGGCGGCGATTCCGGCAAAACTGGCTGGGGTTCGCAAAATTATTATTGCCAGTCCGCCTGATGAAGAAGGTGAAGTTGCAACTATCATTTTAGCTGCGGCTTTTTTGTGCGGGATTGATGAGGTATATTGCATGGGCGGTGCCCAAGCCATTGCCGCTATGGGTTTGGGAACACAAAGTGTGCCACGCGCTGACAAATTAGTTGGCCCCGGCAATCAGTGGGTCAATGCGGCCAAAGCGCAAATTTCCCAATTACCCGAAGGCCCGGCAATTGATCTGCCAGCAGGCCCCAGTGAGGTTATGGTCTTGGCCGATACATCTGCAAAGCCCGCATGGGTGGCGGCTGATCTGCTCAGTCAGGCAGAGCATGATCCGATAGCGCAGGTGATCTTGCTAAGTGATTCAGAGCAAACACTCAAAGACGTTGAAATGGCTGTTAAAGTGCAATTGCAAGAACTGCCACGCAAGAAAATTGCTGCGCAGTCTTTACAAAGTGCCCGGCTGATCCTTGTGCAAAATACTGCGCAAATGTTGGATATAGTCAATCGATATGCACCGGAGCATTTGATTATTCAAACCGAAAACCCTCGCAAAATGCTTGCTGGAATTCGAAATGCGGGATCGATTTTTGTCGGCCCTTATACCCCTGAAGCATTAGGCGATTATGCCAGTGGCACCAATCATGTTTTGCCAACGGCAGGTGCTGCGCGCAGTTATAGCGGTTTAGGTACGCAAAGCTTTGTCAAATTCATTACCGTACAAGAAGCCTCCAAACCCGCTTTGGAATCATTGGGGCCTGTGGTCAGGAAACTAGCGCAAATGGAGACGTTGGAGGCCCATGCTCGGGCCATATCCATTCGTTTGGAGGCCGAGCAATGACTGATCTTATCGACAAAATTGCCCGTCCAGAAATTGCAGACCTAACTCCTTATAAGGCACGAGGCGGCGCACAGGGTAATGCCATTTTGCTAGATGCCAATGAAAACCCGTGGACAGCTTTGGGCGCAAGTGCAGATATCAACCGCTATCCAGCTCAGCAACCGGCATTACTATCCCAGCGCCTTGCCGCACTTTATGATGTGCAACCAGAACAGTTACTGATGACCCGCGGCGCTGATGAGGGTATTGATATCTTATTGCGCGCTACCTGTCGCGCTGGCAAGGATATGGTATTAATTACGCCGCCAACTTTTGGTTTGTATGCGGTTGCAGCACAAATTCAAGGAGCTGGTATTCTTGAGATAGGGCTGGATGATACTTACAGTATCCGGCCCAAAACCATAATTGCCGCCGCAGATGATAATCCGGTAAAGCTAATTTTTTTGTGCAGCCCCAACAATCCTACCGGAAGCATCATCCCCGCCTCTATTGTCTTGGAATTGGCTAAATCATGCCCGGATCAATTGATTATTGTTGATGAAGCTTATGTGGAATTTTCAGATACTCCATCATTGGCAACCAAGCTGTCACAATGCCCTAATCTGGTAATTCTGCGCACCCTTTCCAAAGCCTATGCGTTGGCTGGGGCAAGGTTGGGGTGTGTACTAGCTAATGTTCCTGTCATTGACTTGCTGCGCAAAGTTTTGCCGCCCTACCCCTTGCCATCGCCGGTCATAACTGAGGTTTTAGCTGCGCTTGATCCAGTAAATATGAGCATTATTGATCAGCGCACCCAGCAAATCAAAGCAGAACGAGAGCGGGTTTTGGCATTGCTTGGTAATTCTGTTTGTGTGCGAGAAGTTTGGCCGTCATCGGCTAATTTCCTATTGGTGCAACTTAATCCTGAAACTAACATTGCAGCGCGCTTACGGGCCAATGCCATTCATGTGCGGGACTTTTCGTCCTTAAGGCCTAATATGGTGCGGATCAGCATTGGCTCGCCGCAGCAAAACGATGCGTTATTGGCGGTTTTTGGTGTCACTCAAGAGCGCTCAGCGCCTAAACGTAGCGCAGCAATTAGCCGCCAAACCAATGAGACAAAGATCAGCACTCAGGTTTTACTGGATGTAAACGCTCCCGTTCAAATTGAGACCGGTATTGGGTTTTTTGATCATATGTTGGAGCAAATTGCCCGCCATGGGGACTTCTCATTAATCCTTACGGCGCAAGGTGATCTGCACATTGATCCGCACCATACCATTGAAGACTGTGCCATTGTATTAGGTCAGGCTTTGCGCCGTGCCCTTGGTGATCGCGCCGGGATTGGTCGCTATGGGTTTGTGCTGCCAATGGATGAAGCCAAAGCCAATATCGCTATTGATCTGTCCGGCCGCCCAGCATTGCGCTTTGATGCGAGCATTGAAGCGAATGGTGCTGGTGGTTTTGATGGGCAGATGGTTCGGCACTTTTTCGAAACCTTGTCCCAAAACCTTGGTTGCGCCATTCATATCAAAGCTGATGGCGACAACAATCACCACATAATTGAAGCAATATTTAAGGGTTTTGGTCGGGCCTTACGACCGGCCCTGCGCCGGGAAGGTTCGCAAATCCCATCAAGCAAAGGGGTTTTGTGATGAAATTGATGATCGCAGATACCGGAGTTGCAAATCTTGCCTCTGTTCGTTTTGCTTTTGCCCGTTTGGGGGTGGAAGCCTTGGTTAGTGCTGACCCGCAAGTGTTGGCGCAGGCAGATCGCTTAATCCTTCCCGGTGTTGGTGCAGCGTCAGCCGGCATGAAGGCTTTACAGGACAATGGTTTGAACGAACTTCTGATCGGCTTTCAACGCCCATTGCTGGGCATTTGTCTTGGCATGCAATTGTTATTTACCCACAGCGCAGAGGCAAATACCAGTTGTCTGGGGCGGTTATCGGGACAGGTTTTTGCGCTACCTTCGTCTGCTGGCCCGGTGCCACATATGGGCTGGAACAGTTTACAGATAAGCAAAGACGATCCGTTCTTGGCGGGCGTTGAAACCGGATCTTATGTCTATTTCGTTCATTCCTTTGCGGCGGCAATTAGCAGCTACACATTAGCAAGCTCTTGTTATGGCAGGGGGTTTTCAGCCGTAGTGAGCCAGGATAATGTTTATGCCTGTCAGTTTCACCCAGAGCGCTCTGGCGCAACAGGTTCAAGAATTTTACAAAACTTTCTGGAGGTTAAGCCATGATCTGGCCCGCAATTGACCTGATAAATGGCCAATGTGTACGCCTGCACAAAGGAGATTTCTCACAAACTAGCCTGTATGATACTGATCCCATTGACCGAGCCTGCCAGTTTGCCGATGCCGGGGCAACCAACTTGCATATTGTTGATCTTGACGGCGCTAAAAAAGGCTCTCCTTGTCAAAGCAAACTTATCTGCAGCATTGCCACGGCAACCGGGCTAAATGTACAGGCTGGCGGCGGCGTTCGCTCCCAAGAAGACATTGAGGCCTTGCTCATCGGCGGCGTTTCACGGGTAATTATTGGGTCTTTGGCGGTAACCAGCCCGCAAATCGTAAACAATTGGATGCGCGAATTTGGCCCAGAGAATTTGGTGTTGGCGCTGGATGTAAGAGTTGAGAACCAAGTTCCGATTCCAGCTATTTCCGGTTGGCAGGAGACGGTTAACACCAGTTTATGGCAGGTTCTGCAGGAATACGAAGAGTGGGACGTTAACTTGCTGGTCACTGATATTGATCGCGACGGAGTTCTAGGCGGTAGTAATACCGAGCTTTATGCGCAAATCAAACGCGGGCTTAGCAACACTTGCTTGTTGGCTTCTGGCGGTATTGGCTGTTTGGATGATGTCAAAAGAGCGCGAGCCAGCGGTGCCGATGGTGTAATTATTGGCAAGGCACTTTATGAGGATAAATTTACTCTAGAGGAGGCTTTGTCATGTTGGCCCGCCGGATAATTCCATGTTTGGACGTAAAAGAGGGCCAAGTGGTCAAAGGTGTCCGCTTTGCCAAACACGAAGTCGTGGGCGATATTGTGGAGTTAGCGGATCGCTATAGCCGTGCCGGGGCCGATGAACTGGTGTTTTATGACATAACCGCCAGTCCGCAGCAACGCCGGGTTGATGCCACATGGGTGTCAAAAGTGGCTAAAGTTCTGGACATTCCATTTACGGTCGCAGGTGGCATTTCCAGCATAAAAGATGCTGAAGATATTTTAAGCGCTGGTGCCGATAAAGTTTCCATCAACTCCCCGGCTTTATTAAATCCAGATTTAATCAATGCCTTGGCAGAGCGTTTCGGAAGTCAATGCGTAGTTATTGGTATTGATAGTTTCTGGGATGGTAATAACTGGCAGGTTAAAGCTTTAACCGGCGACCCGGATACTACTATTTCCACCCATTGGACGACTGAGAACTGGCTAAAAGAGGTTCAACGGCGCGGCGCCGGTGAAATTGTCTTAAACTGCATGAATGAAGATGGTCGCCGTAAAGGGTATGACATCGAACAATTGGCAAAAATGCGCAGTCTTTGCTCTGTGCCACTAATTGCATCGGGCGGCGCTGGTTCTATGGAAGATTTTTACGAAGTATTTGACAATGCCAATGTCAGCGGCGCTCTTGCCGCTAGTGTTTTTCATAAACAACTAATTTCTATTCTTCAGTTAAAGGCTTATTTATGCCAACAACAAATTGAGGTGCGCTTGTGACATTACCAGATAATTTACAAAATCTTGACTGGCAAAAGGGCGATGGCCTGATCCCGGCGATTGTGCAACATGCGCGCAGCGGCGAAGTGTTGATGTTAGCTTATATGAATGAGGAGGCTTTGCGCGCAACTTTATCAAATGACAAAGTAACTTTCTTTAGTCGTTCAAGAAACCAACTCTGGCAAAAAGGCGAAACCAGCGGCAATAAACTTGAGCTAGTTTCTATAAGTGCTGATTGCGATCAGGACACATTGCTGATTTTGGCTGAACCTTTCGGGCCAACTTGTCATTTAGGCAGCCGCACTTGTTTTACTGGACAAGAAGATCAGGATTTTTCTTGGCTATTTGTATTAGATCAAATCATTGAAAGCCGCCGCAACGAAGATGGTGCCAACAGCTACACAGCAAGTCTTCTTGGCGGGCCATTGGACAGAGCCGCGCAAAAAGTTGGCGAAGAAGGCGTGGAAACTGCCTTGGCCGCCTTGGCTGATGACCCGTCAAAACTTAACGAAGAAGCTGCGGACTTATTGTTTCACCTAATGGTTTTATTACGCCATAAGGGGCAGAAACTGGACGACGCAATCACAGTATTACGCCGCCGCCATCAGCCTAAACCCTAAAGAAATCAGGTTTGAAAAAGCAAAACTGCGGATTTTGTAAAATTTCCTACGGATACGACAGCCAACCGGCTTGTCGTATAACGAGAAATAGTTGGTAATGGCTGCTTTCTCCACCAGTCTTAGCACTGCCTAATTGGGGCTTTTATTAATATTTACCATGTCAAAGAGCCGAACAAACAGATATTTTGCTTTGTTCATCACCATTATAACCGGGCGGCTAGCTCAGAGGTGGCTTTGAACTTATCCCAACCCTTATGAGGGTTATTAAGGGTCAATTAGGGTGGTTTTAGGGGTGCTTTTGGGTAAAACAACCATCAAACAAGGGCTAGATAAGGCTCATCAAGTATCATGGCATAAGGGTCGACTGACCCTACTAATTACCATCTGTTGCGCACTTGTTTTCACCTTCATTAAAAACCCCCTCCGGCCAAAACCAAAGGGGGCGAGTTTAGTGGGTGGGACTTTTGTATTAGTGGCCGACATACCCTAAATAGCGAACCAGACGTTTTGAGCCATGTTGTTTAACTGGCTTGCCATAATTGTTCTCGCAATACTTTACGGTAACAATGGCCCGCTCGCCTTGGTACATGCCCTTGCGCTGTACTTTGAAACAGCCACGATTATATCCGCGACCAACATTGATGATCCGTCCGCGCACTTTTTTCCAAGCATGAGGGATCCGTTTTTGGCTATACCGGCTGCGAGCATGAGGGTTTCTACGCTGATTACGGTCATAATATCCATTGCGGTTATTACGATTGCGATAGCCGCGTTCATCATGAGGCCGATTGCGATCAGCGCGGCGATTATTATAGCGATTGCGCTCCCAGCGCCTTGCTTCACGATCGCTTAGATTATGCGGCATGCTGGCGGGGGTGATAGAGGCTCTGCTGGTTGGGCGCTCACCGGCAAAAGCTGGCATGGCCGTGGAAAAGGCAGCAATGGCAAAAAGTGCAATCAGACCTTTTGGTATATATTTGGCGGTAAAGATTGTGGTTTTCATGGCTAGTCTCCTTTGGGCGTTGCATTCCCTTCGCACGATCAGCAATCGCACAGCCCACCTGAAGCTCATCTGAACAATAGATTCAGCTTAGAAAATCACAAAATGATCAGGAGATAACATCTAACCGTTCAACCAGTATCAGTATTTGATTCCAACACTGGTTTTTCTGTTTCTGGTTCCGGCTCAGGCTCTAGCTTTGTCCCTGCTTCCGGCGCAATGGTGGTTTCTTCTTCCGGTAGGCTTTGCAGAAACTCTCTGACATCAATTGCACTTAAGTCTGGCGCTTCGATCATCGGCAAATGCCCAACACCATCATAAATTGCCAATTTAGCACCGGGGATAGTACGAGCAAACCATTCACCATCAGCCATATCCACAAAGCGATCCTCACGACCCCACAATATTAGGGTTGGTATTTGTAATTTAGCCAGAGCTTCGTGAAACAAAGGGCCATTTCTTGGGGCGGTCATTCGCAACCGTAACGCCCGGCGATTTCCGGGGCGTAAACCCAATTGCCAATAGCGATCAACTCTTTCTTCGGTGACAGCTTCATCAATTTCTGTGGCGTCTTTTAGTCCCTGCTCAATCATAAAACGTGGGGCAATTACCTCGATTAATAAATTGGCAATTGGAATAGAGGCCAACACAAAAGCCGGGGTTAGCGGAGCCGGATTGATGTTAGGCCCGCCAGAAGCATCAGAGAGGATAAGAGCCTCAACAAAGGAAGGGTGCTCTAATGTATAGCGCCAAGCGACATTGCCGCCAAAAGAATTACCGCCAATGACAAAGCTATTAAAGCCTAAGGCTGAACGGAAATTTTCAACCAAATTTATTGAACACGATACAGAATAATCACAATTAGCAACCGGCCCGGTTAGACCGTGACCAGGAAGATCAAGCGTAATAATCCGGTAATCATCACCAAGCCGCTCTATCCACGGCTGCCATGTGTGCAAAGAAGACGAGGTGCCATGAAGCAGGAGCAGCACTTTGCCAGTATTATTTCCTTGATCGCGAAAATGCACTCGCTCACCAGTGGGAAGGGTCATAAACTGCGAGGGAGCAGCTCCATAAGCTGCTTCTAGTTTAGCAATATCAGCATCAGGTGTACGAAACAGCCAAATAGCAAACGCCAGCAGACCAGTTAGAAAAAGTAAACCCACTAAAACCCGTTTCATCTGTCGTCCTTAAAATTATTGATGCAGTATTTTACTTAAATTCACAAAAAACACCATAAACAGCTTTTATTTAACAGAACCGCAAAACCGACCAAAGGCTTCAAATGCGTCTAAACTGGCATCTTCAGCACCGGGAATTAAGCCGGTCACATTGATAAACCCGTGTGGCATCATCTTAAAATGCAAGGCTTTTACTCTAATTCCATTGGCAGTTAACATGTCGCCATAAGCTTTGCCTTCAGCATACAACGGATCAAGGCCGCACGTTACAATTAAAGCAGGAGCCAATTTCGGCGATTGCGGCCCGAGAATTGGTGATAGCTTTGGGTCACGCAGATCAGCATCACCAGCAAAGTGTTTACGAATGGCCATTAACGCCGGTTTGCCCAATAAATGCCCGTCTGGAGATTTACGTTGTTTGGAGTGAGTTTCAACCAACTGTAATAAGGGAAACAGTAAAAACTGACTATGTAATACTATGCCTTTGGCCGCCGCCCATTGCGCCAGCCAGGCGCTTAACATACCGCCAGCGCTATCGCCACCAATGGAGATATTACCTGGATCAAAGCCGATATTCTCGGCATTGGAAAATGCCCACAACAAGGCCGTTTGCGCATCATCATGAGCCGCCGGGAACGGATGTTCCGGAGCCAAGCGATATTCAACGCTTAACACTCTGATTCTAGCAGCTGCGGCCAAACGACGTACCGCATTATCATAACTGTTTAGATCACCAACCAAAAACCCGCCGCCATGAAAAAACACCAAACCCGGCCCCGGCGGGTGCCCGGCGGCCATCGGCGTATACAACCGAGCTGGAATGGAACCTGAGTTTCTGGGGATTGCCAAATCGCGCACTTCGGCCAGCTCTGGTGCTGATTTTTCTAATCTTTGCTTGGATGAGGTCATGGCTTTACGGGCTAGTTCAATCGAGCGCAAACTAAAATCATCATTTAATTTGGCAAATGCACCATTAAAAAGATCAATAACCCGGTGTACCATTTTTGTTAATTCTCCAGCTCCGTGCGAATATCTATTGGCTCAGAGCTAATGCATCATTTAGTACCGAACAAACGGTCTCCGGCATCACCCAGTCCGGGCACAATAAACCCGTTATCATTTAAGCCATCATCAATTGCCGCAGTAATAATCGGTACATCAGGGTGGGCTGAGGTTAAATTATTCACACCTTCGGGTGCAGCCAATAAACAGACAAAAGATATCTTGCTGGCTCCAGCCTGTTTGACCCGATCAATAGCTGCAATAGCCGAATTCCCCGTGGCCAACATCGGGTCCAAAGTGATGACCCGCCGTTGGGCCAGATCCTGTGGTAATTTCACCAAATACTCTACCGGAGTTAAGGTTTTTTCATCTCGGTACATACCCACATGCCCAACCCGTGCCGATGGCACCAGATCGAGCATGGCACCTAATAGTCCATCGCCGGCACGCAAAATAGATACAAAACAAAGCTTCTTCCCGGCCAATACCGGTTGCATGGTCTTGGTCAATGGAGTTTCGATTTCTTGTAATTCTGTGCGCAGGTCTTTCATTGCCTCGTAACCTAGAAGCAAGGAGATTTCCGACAATAAGGCGCGAAATTCCGCAGTGCTTTTTTCTTTGCGCCGCATTAGGGTCAATTTGTGTTGAACTAATGGATGTTGCACCAAAGTCAAATTGGCGGCGGCGGCAGTTTGTATCATGAGCAATTCTCGTATTTTATTCTACAGATGTGATTAGGGTGGAAACCTTAAAGCAGCGCGGCTCTAATATCCTTTTTGGCAATTTTACCAGTAGCGATCCGCGGTAATCGTTCAGATTGAACAATAATTTTGGAGGGAATTTTATAAATGGCCAGCTTGGCTTTTAGCAGGTCAACCAGTTCTGCAGCATTAAGTTTTGCTCCCGGTGCCAAGCAAATAACTGTAGCTACTTCTTCACCCAAACGATCATGCGGCAATCCGAATACGGCACATTCTTGCACTTGATCGAGGCTGCTAATGGCGCTTTCCACCTCTAAGGTTGCAATGTTTTCCCCGCCGCGAATGATGATGTCTTTGATCCGGTCAACAATATAGAGCAACCCTTGCTCATCAAACATACCAACATCACCTGTATACAACCAGCCATCTTTGATAGCCTGCGCCGTTGCTTCGGGTTGGTTCCAATAACCCCGGATATTGCAAATTGTTTTTATGCAAATTTCGCCGCGCTCGCCGGTGGCAACGACATTGTCCTGCGGATCGCGGATTTCCAATTCCACCAATGGCTGCGCCGCTTTGCCGATGCTGGAGGGGTGAGCTAGATAAGCATCTCCAGCGATATATGAGCCGATCCCATTAGTTTCAGTTAGACCATAACCAGCCAAAGGAGCTGCATTTTCAAAAGCATTATCTAAAGCCTGCACTTGGTCAGCAGGACGCGCAGCACCGCCAGCGCTTAAATCTGTTAGACTGGATAGGTCAAACTCTGCTTTATTTGGAGCGTTTAACAGATCAGCGGTCATGGTGGGAACGCCGGTAACAGAGGCTATTTTTTCTTTTTCAATGAGAGCCATTGCATCTTGCACATCCCACTTTCGCATAAAAACCATTTTGCGGGCAGCAATGACCGACACCAGAAAGATAACCACGCAGCCGGTAACGTGAAATAATGGAATCGGCACCAAAATAGACATTTGTTTGCCATCGTCGGCAATCATTTTCCCGCCATTTTTATAAAATTTTAGCGCCAGCCCCATCAAGGCATAACCAAATACAGCGGATATAACCGCCCGGTTAGTGGAAATAGCGCCCTTTGGTTTGCCGGTTGATCCAGAGGTGTACATCAAGCAGACATCATCTTCGGGCAGAATACTAACTGCAGGCGGCGTAGTTGACGAACAACTTGCTTCTAACTCGTCCATACGCAGCCAGCCGGGAAATGCTTCTGGTTCGCCGCAACAAATAATTTTTGTGAAATTTTTTGGAGGGTTTTTCATCGCCTCAGCGTGACGAGCGCGTTTAGGATCAGCGATAATAACCGAAACCCCGGCATCTTCTAGTACAAAAGCTAATTCATTAGCCCCCCACCACGAATTTAATGGCGTGACCACTGCCCCGGTCATACTGGCAGCAATAAAGCTGATGACCCATTCGACCCGATTGCGCATAAAAATTGCAACGCGATCGCCTTTGTTAACGCCTTGATCAACTAACCCATGTGCCAGAGAGCAGGAGCGTTGGTATATGTCTAAAAAACTGTAATGATTGTCGTCTTCGACCACAAACGGCAACTCGCCATGTTGTTGCATCATGGCAAACATGGAAGCCAAGGATGGCGGTACAGCATCAAAAACCGTGTATTCAATTCCTTCGATTTGCTTGCGCGATACCGGCAAATCTGCCCCCGGCGCGGTGGCTGCCGCGATAAATCCCTCAACCATTTTGAAAAACATCATATCCTATACCCCTTTTTTTTAACTTTAGCTGATTTCTTCAAAAAGTGTATGGATTTTTCAAAGAGAAACACCAAATATACGCCATCAACAGCAGGCGGGTTAGCATCTGCTAATTATCGGATCGCTGTTTTGTTGCTACCATCATATAATTCACCGAAACATCGTGGCTTTTTGACCATTGGCGGGTGATCGGGTTAAAGCTAACCCCAAAGGGGCCGGTTACATTTAAGCCAAATTCTTCCAAAGGCAGGCGTATTTCATCCGGTTGCACAAGTTTTTCGTATTTATGGGTGCCTTCTGGTAACCAGCGCAAAATCCGCTCGGCAGCAAAAATCGCCAAAACCCGAGCTTTGGCAGTGCGGTTTAGGGTGGCAATAATCATGATGCCGCCGGGGGCTAATAATTGGCAGCAGGATTGTAAAAATGAATCACGGTCTGCAGTGTGTTCGATCACTTCCATGTTCAAAATTACATCAAATGGTTTTTCACCTTCAGCCAGCAATTGTTCGGACGTATTGTGGCGAAAATCAATGGCGATACCGATATTGTCGGCATGATGCTTGGCGGTTCCGATATTAGGAGCAGCGGCATCAACGCCGGTCACTTGCGCTCCAAGCCGTGCCATCGGTACTGAGAGCAAGCCGCCGCCACAGCCAATATCAAGCAAGCGCAATTCTGACAGTGGCTTTCTTTTGGTTCCATCAAGATTAAAGTGGGCGAGTAATTGCTCGCGAATAAAAGCCAGCCGCACTGGGTTAAACTGATGCAGCGGCTTAAATTTGCCGTTCGGATCCCACCAATCTTTTGCCATAGCGGCAAATTTAGCGACTTCTTCAGCATCAAAGCTGGCGGAAGTAGAAACAGTCTTTGGGTTTGGATGCGTCATATGCTAACCCCTGATTGATTGTGCGGGTGAACCATACATGCCCGCGAACAAAAGGAACAGAAGTTTGGCTAGAATTGTCATGAAATTTGGCGGTACTTCCACTGCGGACAATGCTTGTTTGCAGGTTTGCGCTGAACATATTGCCCGCGAAGTCAAAGCCGGCCACCAGATAGCGGCAGTGGTTTCAGCCCCTGCTGGCATGACTAATGAGCTAAGCTCGCGAATGTCAGAACTTGACCCTATGGGGCAAAACCTCGATGAAGCTGATGTGGTTTTGTCATCTGGTGAGCAAATAAATGCCGGATTACTGGTTATGTTGCTTCGGCAAATGGGTATGCAAGCCCGCAGTTGGACCGGCTGGCAAGCTGGAATGTTAACTGATGACAGCTTTGGACAGGCTCGACTGCAAGCGGCTGCCAGCCCACAGTTTTGCGAAAGCCTAAAGACCGGTTGCGTCGCAGTTTTAACCGGCTTTCAAGGGGTAACAGCAAATGGGCGAATTACTACTTTTGGGCGCGGCGGCTCAGATCTGTCGGCGGTGGCACTGGCCGCAGCTATTAACGCTGAACGCTGCGATATCTATACAGATGTCGCAGGGGTATTCACTGCCGATCCAACAATAGTTCCAGAAGCTAAGCTAGTTTCAAGATTAAACCATTCGGAAATGCTGGAGCTGGCTTCTAATGGCGCCAAAATTTTACACAGCCGTGCAGTTGAATTGGCCTTGGCAGAGGCAGTTCCAGTGCGGGTATTGCCAACCTTTAGTTCCGATATTGGTGCCGGAACCGAAATTGGTGAGGGCCTGGAAACTCATCTTGTCAGCGGAGTTACTTATTCTCGTGATCAATCTAGAATCAATCTTACTGGATTAAAGCGGGTAAGCGAAACTGCGCAAACAGTGTTTAATAATTTGGCCAAAGCCAAGATCAATGTAGATATGCTGGTATTGGGCCCGGCTGCAGATCCGGCATTGTCAAACCTCGTATTTGCAACGTCGAGGCAAGATCATAAGCGGGCGATAGAGCTACTTAGCAAAGACCCGCTTGTAAACTTGTATCAAAAACTAGAAGCAAAAGAAAATATGGCCAGAGTTTCCGTAGTTGGACTGGGCTTGCGTTCACAATCAGGAATGGGAGATACCTTTTTCTCAGCACTTGCCTCTGCTAATATTATCATTGATGCTGTCGCCACTTCGGAGCTTCGCATTAGCGCCCTAATAGCAGATGCTCAGGTTGAAAACGCGGTGCGCGCCTTGCACTTTGCCTTTGCTTTAGACAGGAAACCCAAATGAGTCCGGTATCCAAACCCAGAGACATGCTACGCAAAATTCGCGATGTTATGGCCACCGGAACCGATTCCTCAGAACGGTTAAATCAGTTGGTTCACGTGATTGCTAATCATTTGAATGCAAAGGTTTGTTCTATTTATTTGCGACGACCTGATGATAGCATGGAACTATGGGCCACAAGAGGTCTGGCAGCGGAGGCAATCCATCATACCAAATTGGCACCACACGAAGGTTTGGTGGGCGAGGTAGCTAAAACATTGGTGCCCTTGCATGTAAAAAACGCTAGAACGCATCAAGCTTTTTCCTATCACCCAGAAACCCGTGAACAGGAATTTATCTCATTTTTAGGTGTGCCAGTTTTGCGGTCGCGCCGCTTACTAGGCGTGCTGGTTGTTCAAGATGATCAGGAGCGCTTGTTTGATCAAGACGCGGTCGAGGCTTTGCAAAATGTTGCTATGGTTCTGGCTGAAGTTGTCGCTTCTGGTGAATTACTCAGCACCGAAGAATTAGACACCGTTCATGTATCTTCGCGCCAACCAATGGCTCTTAATGGTTCAATCGTTGTTAGCGGCTTGGCTATGGGGCAAGCGGTTTTATTCGAGCCAAATATTGTTGCTGGGTCACGGATCGCAGAAAACCCTGATCATGAACTTTCCCGGATCGAATCAGCGCTAAATGAGCTGCAATCGACCTTGGATAGTTTATTCGCTGGCAAGGGGCATGCCTTTGGCGAACCAACTCGCGAGGTCATGAACGCATATCGAATGTTCGCCAGAGATCAAAGCTGGTTTGAGAAATTACAAAAATCGGTACTTGCCGGTTTAACAGCTGAGGCTGCCGTGGAAAGGGTCAGAGGAGATTACCGGCATCGGATGTTGTCGGCAAGAGATCCATATTTGCGCGAACGCTTGCATGATTTAGAAGATCTCGCCAACCGGTTATTGCGCCATTTAGGCGGTGTAGAAATTGCCAAGGAATTGCCACAAAATACGATTCTGGTCGCCCGAAATATCGGCCCCGCAGAATTGCTGGAATTAGACCGAAGCCGCTTGCGTGGGCTGGTTCTAGAAGAAGGCTCACGAACATCGCATGCGGCAATTGTAGCCAGCGCCATGCGTTTGCCAGTAGTTGGCAACTTACCGGGGCTGTTAGCTGCTATTACCGAAGGCGATACAATTTTAATAGATGCCGAAACCGGCTCTATCAGGATCCGGCCGGCAGACGCAACAAGAAGCAGTTTTGATGAACGGTTGCGGGTGCGTCAACAAAGACGCGCAGCCTTTTCGCGTCTACGTGACCAACCGGCAATTTCACGCGATGGCCAACAGGTACAATTACTTTTGAATGCGGGTCTGCAAATTGACTTGCCGCATTTGGAAGCTACCGGAGCGGATGGCATTGGACTATTTCGCACCGAGTTTCAGTTCATGTTGGCACAACATTTACCTAAACAATCCCAGCTTATTGATTTTTATGGAGAGGTTTTGCAGGCTGCTGGAGAAAAACCAGTCATTTTCCGGACTCTTGACCTAGGCGGCGACAAAGTATTGCCTTATGTGGCACAGGAGCGAGAGGCAAACCCGGCAATGGGTTGGCGGGCAATTCGAATGGCAATGGATCGCCCCGGAATGTTCAAATATCAGTTGCGAGCATTGATATTAGCCGCTGCTGGAAAAACTCTGCGGGTGATGTTTCCTCTGGTTTCCACAGTAACAGAATACGATCACGCAAAAAGCATGCTGCAATATGAAATAAAGAGATTAGCCAGATTCGGTTATACCGACCTTCCAAAAGCCTTGAAAATTGGTTGTATGATTGAAACGCCGTCAATGGTGTGGCAACTGGATCAATTATTGCCTAAAACTGATTTTATCTCTGTCGGCGCCAATGATTTATTGCAATACTTTTTTGCAGCAGATAGAGAAAATTCTCGAGTGGCGCAACGCTATGATCCGTTGCACCCCGGGGCATTAGCAATGCTTGAACAAATTGTAAGCTCGGCATCAAAGCACCAATGTGACGTCTCCATCTGCGGAGAAATGGCTGGCAATAGAGAAGATGTAATTGCTTTATTGGCCTTAGGATTTCGACAATTATCAGTTCCAGCATCAGCCATTGGCCCTTTGAAACAGCTTATTTTGTCAATGGATATTGCTAAAACCAAACACGAGCTACAGGAATGGTTAAGCAAAACTAACCCTGATATACGCAAAAATTTGCTGCAATTCTCCAAAATAGAGAATTTAGCGCTATAATTTAGTTAGTTTGCACCAAAAACTTCCGTAAAGACCTTGAATTGATTCAATAAATCATGTTTTATCCACAGGCGTGGTATTTCAGTAACCCGCATTGAATTTGCCTTATGGGTTGGGGCAAGCAAACTTTAAAGCAGTGGGTTATGGACGCAAACGGGGTAATTTCCAAAGCAGTTGACAGTGAGCTGCAAGCAGTTGGTGAAAATATCTGCATCGGCCAGATGTTTCGGCAGGCTCGTTTGCGTGCAAAACTTGATTTGGATACAGTTTCTGCTGACTTGAAGATCAGCACCGAATACTTGCAAGCCATTGAGGATATGGATCGTGAGGCAATGCCGCACCCAACTTATGCCGCCGGGTTTGTTCGTTGTTATGCCAATTATCTAGGGTTTAATGAAAATAACAGCGTAGAAAGCTTTAGGATCGGCAATAACATCCAAACTACCTCGCACCGCTCTATTTCGGCAAAGCCGGCACCGTTTTGGCTTGGTTTAAGTGTCCCTCGCGGTTTTGGGCTTGTTACCGCTGTTGTCGGGATTTTAGGTCTGATTACTTGGTATGGGCAGCAAAGCATTGTCGACCCACGCACAGTACCGCCAGTTCCTGAGTTATTGGGAACGTGGTCGCAAGGCTCTGACTTGCATAATGTCCCTGCCATATCAGTGGAACCTGTTTTTCAATCAGCGGATAAACCCGTAGACGGTTGACCTGCCTCTGAAAACCTCGCATCTGAACTCTGATGTTTTTCTAAGAAAGAGAGCTTGCGAATATGCGCAAGGACTTACAGTCCATTCGCCCTTGGCGGACAATAGAGCGCCGAAAGACCCGCACCATTGATGTCGGCGGTGTCGCAATTGGAGGCGATGCTGCGATTTCTGTGCAGTCCATGACCAATACGTTGACTTCAGACGTAAAAGCAACTCTTGCTCAAATTTTTGCATTGGCTGAGGCTGGGGCCGATCTAGTACGGGTATCATGTCCGGACACTGATGCTACTTCTGCCTTTGTTGAAATAACCAAAGAATCCCCTGTTCCTCTGATCGCTGATATTCATTTTCACTATAAACGGGGAATTGAGGCAGCGCAGGCTGGGGCGGCATGTTTACGGATTAACCCCGGAAACATTGGCAGTGAAGCACGGGTACATGATGTAATTCAGGCGGCCAAAGACAATGATTGCGCCATTCGCATTGGAGTAAATGGTGGCTCATTGGAGCGTGATTTGTTGGAAAAATATGGTGAGCCATGCCCCGAAGCAATGGTGGAAAGCGCCCTAAAACATATTCGCATTTTACAAGATCATGATTTTCACCGCTATAAAGTATCGGTCAAAGCCTCTGATCCATTTTTGACCATTGCCGCCTACCAGCAATTAAGTGCCGAAGTAGATTGCCCATTACATCTTGGCGTTACCGAAGCTGGCGGCTTGCGAATTGGAACAGTAAAATCCACATTTGGACTATCGAGCCTGCTCTGGGCCGGAATTGGTGACACTATTCGGGTTTCATTGTCGGCCGACCCAGTAGAAGAAATCAAAGTTGGGTTTGATATTTTGAAAAGCCTGGGATTGCGGTCACGCGGGGTCAATATTATTGCTTGCCCTTCGTGTGCCAGACAGGGTTTTGACGTAATCAAGGTGGTGGAAACTCTGGAAAAGCGGCTTGAGCATATACGTGAACCAATTAGCCTTTCGATAATTGGTTGCGTAGTCAATGGCCCCGGAGAAGCAGCATTTACCGATATTGGCTTTACCGGTGGCGGAGCCGGTTCGGGCATGGTTTATCTGGCTGGAAAACAGGATCATAAGCAAAGCAACAGCCAAATGATTGACCATTTGGTTGCGGTAGTGGAAAAGCGGGCACAAGAAATGCGTGAGGCTCAGCCGAAATGAGTATTATTTCCACAGAAAGACTAGCGCAAGTGATTGATCGCTTTGAAGAGGTAGAAGCGCGCATGGGCTCTGGCGCTGATGCTGTGGAAATAGTCGCGCTGGCCAAGGAGCATGCCACGATCAAGCCAGTGGCAGATGCGGCTCAAAAACTACGCGCAGTACAGCAAGAATTAGACGATCTGAACGAAATGTTGAGCGATCCGGATACTGATGCTGAAATGCGCGAAATGGCAAATGCTGAACGGCTTGAAGTAATGGCCGCGCTGGAAAAGCAATCACAGCAAATGCAAATATTATTATTGCCTAAGGACAAGGATGACGATGCACCGGTTATGCTGGAGATCCGGGCCGGAACCGGCGGCGATGAAGCCGCTTTATTTGCCGGTGATCTGTTTCGAATGTATCAGCGTTTTGCCCAATTAGAAGGCTTTGCCCTAAGTTCAGTGTCTTCTACTACTGGTGATCATGGCGGGTTTAAGGAAGTAGTTGCTCATATCACAGGAAACGGGGTTTATGGTCGTTTTAAGTTTGAATCCGGAGTGCATCGGGTGCAACGGGTTCCCGATACCGAAACTCAAGGTCGCATCCACACCTCTGCTGCGACAGTTGCGGTATTGCCCGAACCCGAAGATGTGGACATTCAGGTCGATGAAAAAGATTTACGGGTTGATATTTTTCGCGCCTCCGGCCCCGGCGGGCAATCGGTAAATACTACAGATTCAGCAGTGCGGATCACTCACATTCCCACCGGCATTACCGCTAGCCAACAAGACGAAAAGTCTCAACACAAAAACCGGGCGAAGGCTATGATGGTGCTAAAGGCTCGGCTTTATGATCGTGAACGAGCCATTGCTGATGCGACCAGGGCTGCTGAGCGCAAAGACCAGATCGGATCCGGCGATCGCTCGGAAAAAATTCGCACCTATAATTATCCGCAAGGACGGGTCACTGACCATAGGATTAAGCTCACCATTCAAAACCTGCCCAAAATTATTACCGGTGATGCACTTGGCGATGTTATTGATGCATTGTTGGCAGAAGATCAGGCTCGCAAATTAGCAGCCCTGTCCGGAGATGAAGCTGGGATTTAAGCGATGACTGAGCGTTTGCAAGCATGGGCCAAGTTAAACTTTGCGAACCTTTCAAAACAGATCAATTTACTGCTGTTAGACGCCGGTACTGCAGAGGCCGAACAAGAAACACGTTTGTTGTTGGCGGCGGTTTTTGGCCAAGATGTTTGGCAAAAGATAGCTGAGCCGGAATTATTTCCTGATCCAGAATTATTGCCCAAATTAGCCCAACTGGTGGAACGGCGCTTGCTTCGAGAACCATTGTCGCAGGTTTTAGGCGAAAAAGGCTTTTGGACGCTGGACTTATGCATCAACCGCCATGTGCTGACCCCGCGCGCCGATAGCGAGATTTTGGTCGAGATGGCTTTGGCGTTAACCCAAAACCAAACAGTGGGAAGTGTACTCGATCTGGGAACCGGATCGGGGGCATTATTGCTGGCGTTTTTGTCTGAACGACCAAGCTGGCGCGGTACAGGTGTCGATATATCGCCTGAGGCTTTAAAAATAGCCAAGCAAAACGCCAAAACCAATAATTTGGGGAAACGAACCGAATTTATTTGCTCTGACTGGACGACATTAACCGCCGATGCGTACGACCTTGTTTTGTCAAACCCGCCTTATATTGCTTCGGGCGAATTGGCGAGTTTAGAACCGGAAGTGGTGGAGTTTGAACCAAAACTTGCTCTTGATGGCGGTGTAGATGGTTTGGATGCTTACCGGTTTCTCGCTAAAAACTTAAAAAAATGGTTGCGACCTGGTGGCAGATTTATTTTGGAAATCGGACATTTACAGGCCGAGGCAGTCACCGGATTATTACGCCAACAATCCTGCTTTACCGAACTCAAAACCAGACAGGATTTTGGTAGCAATGATCGGGCAATCGCCGGTTTGTTAAAATTCTGATATATCCGCTGGAACTTAGTGAAGCCGTAGTTCTGACTGTCGGTAAAAAAAGACTTGGAAAGAGAGGAAAGGCACGCTAAAAGGATAATTGTTGCATTGACGAGATGTCGCGCGGGGGTTCGTGCAGACTCAAATTGTCCCGCTTCTTGAAGTTTGGAAATCAAATTTTTGGGAAACCGGGTTGCAGCATTAAAGCACACTTTTTGAATTTTGGGCTTCAACTAAACAACCAAACATCAAGATAACGTTTGTCAGATAAGACATTTGAAAGAAACCAGCATGAAACGCGGCCGCCCGAGAAATAATCAGGGACGTAATTCAAACCAAAATCGTAAACCCAATCCGAACCGGGCGCTGGAAAGTAATGGCCCCGGTATTAAAATACGCGGTGCGGCTTCTACTATTTTTGACAAGTATACCCAATTGGCTCATGATGCGACCACCTCAGGAGATCGGGTCAGCGCTGAATATTATTACCAATATGCCGAGCATTATGGTCGCTTGGTTCAAACGCAAGTACGTGAACGCGAAAAGCGCGAAGAAGAACAAAAACTGCAGCGCGAGGCTCGCCAAGCTGAATACGATGCTCGTAAAGCTGCTCGGCAGGCCGAACGAAATGCTGAGGCCAGTGAGGCTGCGCTCAAAGATGAACCTAAAGCAGTTACTTCTGAGCAAAATCAGGGCGACATAGCCAAGCCGGTGCGAACTATTAAACCAAGGAGAACCCGCAAAACTGTAGCTTCTGGTGAAGTGGCAGCTCAGGAAAGTTCTTTGCCCACAGGCATGCAGATGATGGCTGACCCAAAGCCTGCCGTAGAGTCTACCCCTAAACCCGCTGCAAAACCTGATGTTCCAAAATGCGATGCTGAAGAAGTTGTAATCGAAGCTACACCAACAGTGCGTAGACGGGTCAGGCGGCCAAGAGCAAAGGTAGACGTTCCGGTTGAGGCCCCTGATACTTGAAATCAATATCGGCCTTAATTAGCTAATGTATTCTGCCCCAGAGTTTTCTTTATGATTAAGGGCTATGTTGCAAACCTTAAATTCAAATCAACCAGCTTTGATCTTAACCAAGAATTCAGTTCCATCTTTACCAGTAGAGCGCAATAAAAGATCACCGCCATTAGCTCTGGACAGTTCTCTGGCAATAGCCAAACCTAAACCAGAGCCATCCTTGCGACTTGATCCGGAAAACGCAGAAAATAGGTTTTTTAGTATAGAGGCTGGAATACCGGGGCCGGTGTCGGTAATTAGCAAATCTACATTGCCCTTATCCGATAAAACTCTTGCCTCCAGGTTTCCTTCGCCAGCCATAACTTGCGTGGAATTACGCAGTAAATTGACTAGAATCCGGTACAAATGATCCGGATCAATGAGCACGCTCAGATCAGAAGGAACTTGGTTATTCCATATTACCTTGCAACTGGCACCAGTACAGGCGTCCTGCCAGGCATCTTCGAGTGCCAGATACAAAGACAGTCTCTGCGCCTCTGGTTCTGGTTCGGTTGAGCGTCCGTATTCCAGCGTATTTCTGCTTAAGGCCACCCCTCTGTCGATGGAGCGCACTAGCCGTTTGCCCATTTTGCGAACTGCCGGATCTTTGGAACTAGCTAATCTATCGGAGACTAATTGCGCGCTGGTTAAAATGTTGCGCATGTCATGATTAATTTTAGCTACCGCCTCGCCCAAAGCTGCCAGCCGAGCTTTTTGCTGCAAGGCTCGCAACACTTCGGCTTGCAGCAAAGCCAGATCGTTTTGTGCCGCACCAATTTCATCAACTCTGCCAGAAGGCTTCACGATTCTTGTTGGGTCGTCTGGAGCTTGCCTAAAACGAACCATTGCCTGAGACAACTGATGCATTGGGCGTACCAATACATATAACAAAGCGCCATAAATCAGCGCTCCAGCCAAGCCAGATATTGCCAAAGATACCCAAAAGGTTCGAATTGAGAATTCTATCAACTCTTTGCGGAAATCTGCTTCTAATACCATGACCTCAATGAAATCATTTTTATTTACCCCAATGTGATCAATTACTCGCAAATAAGTCGGTTGGCGCAAAAGCAAAGAATCACACGTTCCGATAATGTTGTTTGAGAATGATGGATTACGAAGATCGACCAACGCATTATCTCCACGCGCAAGTGGAGCGGGTAATACAATTTCACTGATTCCATCGCGGTTGATTCTTACCGCCTTTATGCCTGCTGTCTCAAGCATTTGCCGCGCCACGTCTTCAGACACCATCATGTCTTGTGCCACCTCCACCCCGATGACCACCAACCGGGCGGCTTGGACCCGGTCTTGTAGCCATTGGTTTCTAAACTGAGCCGCAGAGGGTAGAAATATTGCAATTTCAGCCAGCATTACAAATAAAATTGTTAAACCAAGCAACTGCATGCTTAAAGAATAGCGCACCTTGGTGAACGAGCTTTTCTTTTGCAAAATCTGTGAATCTGGTTCTATACTCATTTTAGTTGCTCAGATATCTGAGACACCTTATTCGTTCAATAGGCGATACAATTATTAGCTGGTAAAAGCTTTAAGAGCAAACGCATCAAAATCTTGATACAACGCTTGACTTAAACGCAGTTGGCCCCTAAAACCCGCCGCTCAAAGCAAAATACTCGAAATAGGGCTGGTGCCATGAAACGTACATTTCAACCAAGTAAAATCGTGCGCGCACGCCGGCATGGTTTCCGTTCCAGAATGGCGACCAAGTCTGGCCGTCAGGTTTTGTCCCGGCGTAGAGGCCGTGGCCGTAAGGTGCTTAGCGCCTAATCGCCTTTGCAAGTCCGCTGATGGCGAATACACGCCTGACCCAACGCAAACAATTTTTATACGTAGCTAAAGGTGCGCGTGCAGCTCGCTCTGCGCTTGTTGTTCAAGCACGAAAGGCTGTTCCAGACCACCAAACAATAAAATCCGGCTTTACCGCTACCAAAAAAACTGGGAATGCTGTTCAAAGAAACCGGGCTAAAAGGCGGTTGCGCGCTGCCAGTTATCTCTTATTGTCCGAAATCGGCCAGCCGGGGTGGGATTATGTATTTATTGCCAGGAAAAACACTGCCACAGTTAAGTGGAACCAATTGCTTGATGAGACGAAAGCAGCATTGTTAAGCCTGCATCACAACAATAAGAATTCTCAAAGCCGTCGGTTCAACGCAAGTAATAGTCAAAAGGAATAACCCAGATGGGCGACCAAAAAAATATGTTTCTCGCCATAGCTTTGGCCTTAGTTGTTTTGACAATTTATCAGTTTTTAGTTGTGGAACCAGCCGCTAAACAACGCCGGGCCAACCAGCAAATAGAACAACAATTAGCTGCGCAGGCTCCTTCTATTTCTGAAACAAGCAAAAAATTAGTAACGCAAGTCGCGCGCCAAGCCATGTTATCAGCACCAAAAATAACTGTTGATAATGCGACTGTCGATGGTTCGATATCGACCTATGGTGGCCGGTTCAATGATTTATCATTGCGTAAATATCGCGAAGAACTGGATGAAAACAGTCCGGAAGTACGACTGCTCGACCCATCGTTTTCCAAAGGCGGAGAATTTGCCATGTTTGGCTGGCGCGCCGGTGATGAGGGTGCCAATAACACCTTACCCGGACTGGAAACCAGTTGGACTGTAATACAAGGCGATACCCTTAGCGCACAAACACCGGTGACTTTGCGCTATCAAAGCAGCGAGGGGCTGATCTTTACCCGCTTAATCGAATTGGATGAGCAATATATGTTCACCATCACCGATACTGTAGAAAATACTGGAGCAATCATTAGAGCTATTCGCCCCTTTTCTCAGGTTCGCAAATATGGCGACCCAACACGTCTTCCCAAAGATGCAACACCTATGGATAAACGCAAACTTCGCGGTAGTTTTGTTTCACACCAAGGCATTATCGGTGCTGTTGATGGCCAAGAAGTTAAATACAATTTCAAGAAAATCCGCAAAGGTGGTGGTACCAATTCTGGCACTGGTGGTTGGATTGGCTTTACCTCAAAATATTGGCTGACAGCAATTATTGCTCCGTCTGATGAGATGCTGGAAGCTAAGTCTCGGATGTTTCGTTCCAGTACCGGCGCAGATGTATTTGAGGCCAGTTTTTTAGGAGCGCCCCGGGAAATTGCTCCCGGAGCTTCTACAACCGTACAAATGCGATTATTTGCCGGCGCCAAAGAAGTTGATATCTTACAAGGCTATCAAGATAATTTAGGCATTGCCCGCTTTGATGAAGCCATTGATTGGGGATTGTTTTGGTTCTTAACCAGACCATATTTCAAAATTCTAGATTGGTTGTATGGCATTGTTGGCAATTTTGGTTTGGCCATCATGGCCTTTACCGTCTTGATCAAGGCCGTATTTTTTCCATTAGCCAATAAATCTTATGAATCCATGGCTCGTATGAAAGCCTTGCAGCCAAAAATGGAAGAACTAAAAGCGCAATTCAAAGACGACCCCCAAAAAATGCAACAAGAGACCATGGCGCTATATAAGCGCGAAAAAGTCAGTCCGTTTGGTGGGTGCGTTCCGATTCTACTGCAAATTCCGATATTCTTTGCTTTGTATAAAACCCTTTATATTTCACTTGAAATGCGCCATTCACCATTTTTCGGCTGGATCAAAGATTTGTCAGCACCTGACCCTACGGCCATTGGCAACCTATTTGGTTTGATTCCCTGGGATCCTAGTTCGGTGCCATTTATTGGTGCGGTTTTGGCCATTGGTATTTGGCCACTGCTGATGGGTTTGACTATGGGTGCGCAGCAATTACTTAATCCACCAGCGCCAGATCCAGTGCAGCGCAAGATATTTGCATTCATGCCTGTAATTTTTACTATTTTAATGGCACCATTTGCGGCAGGTTTGGTAATTTATTGGTCATGGAATAATTTCTTATCATTGATACAGCAATATATAATTACCAAGAAGAATGGTGTTGAAACCCCTCTAGATAAATGGTTAGGCGGAAAAAAAGCTGATTGAGAATACGCAAATAGCCAGTGATAATGCAAAGCTAGAAGCGGGCAGATTACTATTCGCTCGCGAATGCCTCTTTGTTATGGGTGCTGTCGACCTAAAGTCGTTACCGCCTGCCAACTGGCCAGAAGTGGCTTTTGCCGGGCGATCTAATGTCGGCAAGTCAAGTTTACTAAACGCATTAACTGGACGAAAATCGCTGGCGCGGGCTTCCAATACTCCAGGTAGAACCCGCGAGTTGAACTTCTTTAATATGGACGACCGGTTGATGCTGGTTGACTTGCCCGGATACGGATACGCCCGCACATCTCGCACGGCCGTGGAAAAATGGACAGTGCTTACCCGCGCTTACTTAAAAGGCAGGGCTTCACTGGCTCGATGTTTTTTACTGATAGATGGTCGCCACGGTATCAAGCCAATTGATTTGGAAATTATGGATGAGTTCGATGAGGCCGCCGTGATTTACCAAATTATCCTAACCAAAGCTGATAAGGTAAAATTTTCTGCTAAGTCTGATTTATTGACCAAAACCAAGGCTATTATCTCCAAGCGGCCAGCTGCTCACCCAGAAGTAATTGCAGTATCCTCCCTTAAAGGCGATGGTATCGCTGAACTTCGCGCGCAAATGTGCGAATTAGCGCTTAAAACACCCTATAAGCAGACGGAAGCAGAGAAATGAGCACCGTTAGGCAGTTCTTTCTAGGCTTAATTATCGCAGCATCTATCTGGATAACCGGATCTGCTGTGCAGGCCTCCGGGCAAGAGTTTTGCAATGAAACCAGTTACGTTCTTTACACCGCCATTGCGTTTCCTGAACAGACCTCTTTGGTTGCTAAAGGGTGGACTAGATTGCGTCCAGGGCAGTGCAAAATCCTACTGCCAGCGCCCGTTCCACCGGGGGAGTATTTTGTGTTTGCCCGGTCTTCTTCTGTGCATAGAGGCGGTATTCGTCAGTGGAGCGGGCCGACCTCTATCTGTGTCGATGAGAAAAACTTCTCGGTATCTGGGTTGGCAAATTGTGAAAGTCTTGGCTTAGAATCTCGTAATTTTCGTATCATCGACGGCAACTCTCCTGAAGGCAGGAGGACAGTCTTTAAGGAGCCGAATGATCATGGAAAAAGAGCTTTGCTGGCAGGCTTGCAGCGATTGTTGAAAGATAATGGCCTAAATGTCAGGAAAGTTGACGGCTATAATGGCCGGCGCACCCGTCTAGCAATTCGAAAATATGTCAAAACTTCAGGCCTTAACAAACGACCGCCTGATTCAGAGTTGATTGATCTTTTAGAAAAATCTGCCGGAGTTTTGAAGAAAAATACAGGGCTTAAACTTTGCAATAATGCAGACGATACGGTTTGGGCAGCATATGCGAGGTGGCGCAACAAACAATGGGAAAGCCGTGGATGGTGGACTTTAACACCTAAGACTTGCGTCCAGTTGATAAATGTGCCGCTGCAAAAACGCGAGAAATACTATTTATATGCTGGATTATCCCATACCGAAGGCGAAGAGCCACTTTTAGATGCGGGCGAAACTTTTTGCGTATCTGAGGTTAAGTTTTCAATTTTAGGTCGCCATGATTGCAAGTCCAGAGGCTATGTGGAAGCAAAGTTTAGGAAAATTGAATTAGCAAAAGGTAGTTTAACCGAAATAAACTTGGAAACCAAAGATTTTAGCGGCCCTGATGATCTAAAATTTAATGAGGACTAGACCGTGGCAGAACCGTTGAAACATTGTAATAATTGGGTGTTTGATCTCGATAACACCCTGTACCCTCCCGAGAGCGATCTGTTCGCGCAAATTGATCGACGCATGACTAAATTTATTGCTCAATTTTTAGATATGGACCTAATAAAGGCTCGGGTTTTACAAAAACATTATTATCTAAATTATGGCACCACCTTAAACGGACTTATGGCAAATTATCAGCTATCGCCGGAAAGCTTTTTGGAGTTTGTTCATGATATTGACCACTCCGTATTGGATAGCAATCCCAATTTGGAGAAACAAATTCTAGGACTAGAGGGTAAAAAGATAATTTTTACAAACGGGTCTAATGATCATGCATTGTCAGTATTGGCGGCATTAGGGTTAGAGGCGGCCTTTGATGAAATTGTCGGTATTGAAGACACTGGTTATGTACCAAAACCAAATCAATCAGCTTATGACTTTTTAGTTCAAACTCATGAACTAGACCCCAATGAAACCGTATTGTTTGAAGACCTTGCCCGTAATTTGAAACCTGCGAAACAAATGGGGTTTTCAACGGTGTTGGTTTGCTCGGAAAAAGACTGGAGCCATGAACCCGAAGGCGCACGACCAGCGGCAAGTGGTGACACCCATGACCATGTAGACTTTTCGACAAGTGACCTTACTGGGTTTTTATCAAACTTGTCATCCAATGGAGACACTAAATGAACCTGCAAACCGCAAAGACTATTATTGAAGCTGCATTTGGTGGCGAAGAAATAGCAAAAGACGAGGTTAGCGCCGCAGTAAATCTGGCGTTTGCAGCTCTTGATGATGGCCGAGTAAGAATTGCTTCGCCTGATAATGATGGTAATTGGCAAGTTCATGTTTGGCTGAAGCAGGCTGTCTTGTTGAGTTTTCGTTTGTTTGATTCTCAAATGGTTGATCGTGGGCCCTTGGGCAATAATTTTGATAAAATGCCGAGAAAGACCGAAGGCTGGAGCGCCGAAGATTTTAACCGGGCCGGGTTTCGTATGGTTCCACCTGCCAATGTTAGGTGGGGAGCATATATTGGGCCTGATGTTGTTTTAATGCCTTCTTTTGTCAATGTTGGAGCTTATATTGGCGCTGGCACCATGATCGACACTTGGGCTTCTGTAGGCTCGTGCGCGCAAGTAGGTGAACATTGCCATATATCAGCCGGCACTGGCATTGGAGGGGTACTGGAACCATTACAGGCTGACCCCGTGATCATTGAGGATAATTGTTTTATTGGCGCCCGTTCAGAAGTTGTTGAAGGGGTGAAGATCGGCACAGGATCAGTGCTGGCAATGGGAGTGTTCATCACCAAAAGCACCAAAATCGTCATCCGCGAGACCGGAGAAATACTCTATGGAGAAGTGCCGCCGTTTTCGGTAGTGGTTCCAGGAACCCTGCCCGACCCAGAAGGCAGAGCATCTTTGGCATGCGCCGTGATCGTCAAAACCGTAGATGCTAATACTCGTGCCAAAACTGCGATCAATGACCTTCTGCGCTAATTGTGAGCCATAATGTGTGAGTTAAACCAACCAAATTTTATAATGCCAGTGGTGCTAGAGCAATTGCATGAAGCTGCTTGATAAAGCGCTCATTAGTTAATTGTTCTGGATCATTGGCCAACATGGCCAGAACCACACCTTCTACCGCCATTGCTGATATTTGAACTGCTTGCTCGCACAAACCCAATACCGCAGCAATTTGCCTGGCTTGCTCGTCTCGTGATTGGTTAAGGTGTTCTTGCAAACCAAAAGACGGTGCCATTGCGTGCAATTGTCCTGTTAAGCGGGGGGCTTTGGAGTGGGCGGTGACAAAGGCAATGGTCAGCTCTCGCAAAACATCAGCATTAGAGGTGAATCCAGCCTGCAAAATGTTTATAGCAGCCCCGCGTTCTTCTTTCACATGAATTTCAATCAAATTCGCCATGATCGCATCAGCGCTTGAAAAATACTGATAGAGCGAACCAATACTAATCCCGGCTTTTTTAGCAATATGGTTGGTGGTAAACGGCATAGAACCATCTTCTAAAATGTGAGCAGCAGCTTGGTTGATCGCTTCCACCAGTTTTCTTGATCTTTGCTGCTGTGGTAGTTTGCGCGTTGAAAACATATAAATTTAGCCCCTTTTCTACCTTCATCAATATTCATTACCAATGCGAGTAGACAATTCACAAAATATTCTTACCTTTGAAACATGAGCAATAACTCGCAAAATGAAATCATTAGGTCAAGCGTGGAAATTAATGGCCACCGCCTAGCCTTCGAACATCCTGTGGACCTAAAAAGCCGCTCAGGCCCAGTTTGGCTGTTTATCCACGGCATTGCGGTAACACCAGCATTTTGGCGACCATTAATGCCAATGTCATTTGCTAGAACATCGGCATGGATATCTGTTGCCTTGCCGGTTCACTCCCCCTCACAAGGCCCGGATGATTTTGCCGCTAAAGATGTTACTCCGGATCTGTTTAACCAATTAAATCAGGCAATTCTTGATCAAGTAATTCCAGAGAGGAATGTCGTAGTCGTTGGCCACTCCACCGGCGGGTTTGCTGGTTTATGTCTGGCATTATCACGCCCAAATCGAGTGGACGCTGTCATTAGTGTTGGTGGTTTTGCCGATGGAAAATGGAACGGGCTTGAAGGTGATATGCAATTGATGGCACGCAAAGAAAAACTAGGTGCTTTTGGTCCCTCTGCGTTAAAGATCACCTCTTGGTTGACGACAAGATGGCCTTGGCTGCATGCAAAAACTGCTTCAATGTTTGCCCATGATCGCAAGACTTTTTTAAGTGATGCTCCAAGCAAAACCGCTTTGGCTTTCATGCGTAAGGATGCAAGCACCCAAAACCAGAACCAACTAATCGAATTTTTTGCCGGAATTAGAGACGTAGATATTTGGGATCAAATCCCCCAAATTAAACAACCAGTTCTAATTGTTGCCGGAGAGTATGATCCGGTGATACCTGACCAGCAAACTAAAAGTCTTCATCAGGAATTGCCCAATGCTAGTTTGCTTTTATATCCCGATACCGGACATATGATAATGAATGAGCGCCGGGAACAATTTTGGCAGGATATTCTTGCCTGGCAAGGGAGCCTCGTTAAGAAAGATCAATCATGAGTTTTGAAGCGCTACCGCCGCCACTGCATGTGGCTCTATTTTTTTCTATATTTTACTTTCTGGCCGCCTTGCTTACAGGTGTCTGGAAGTGGCGAGCTATGCTGTCATCCAAAGACGGCAAAGCCCATGATTATGTGGACATTGCTCACCATGCAGCATTGCATTATGGGCCGTTTATCCTGCTAGCTGGGGCGCTGGCTTCATTTTGGCCTTTTGCTGATGTATTTTCAGCATGGATATTAGTGGAGGTCATGGGTTGGACTATGGTGCTGTCGTTAAGCCGTTATATAATGCTGGGAATTAAAGGTGGCGTTTCCAATCAATTGCATAAACCCACATCATCAGCAAAAATTGGGTTGATATTCTTCTTCTTTGGCTCAGTACTTCCTGGAATCGCAATTGCTGTTGGCGCACTGATCGGATTGTGGGAAAATCTTCCGGGTAATCCGTTCTAACAAGATCAGTTATTGGCCCGCTGTTGCAACATTGTAGTTGCAGCGGCAACACTACCGCCATTATTAGCTATATAAGCCGTGATTTCACTACGTTGTTGTACTGCTAACCAGACACCAAATGCCTCTAGATCAATAATTTTACTGACCCCATCTTTGGTGCGTACTCGCCATCTAACCTTCAGCGGTTTATCAAGTGCTCCTCTGGAAATTATGGTCTCGACAATCGCATCACCGGGCTTTCTATCGATGGACCCCGTTACTACAATGGATTCACCGCCATATTTTGATAAATTATCCTGATAAATACTTTTTGCATATCCGGTAAATGCATCTTGAAAGTTGGAAAAAACCTGAGCTTCGACACCTCTGGCATATTTGCCAAGAACAAAACGAGCTACTTTGCGCACATCTACAACTTGATCAATAAATTGTTCGAACTTATCAGTACGCTGCGCCTCATCCAAAGATTTATCGCTCAAGATCGCAAGACCTGCAGCTGCATTAATGCGCACGAATCCTTCTTCATCCGTCCCCGCCGAAACAATAGTTGGCCACAAGAACAGGCTTAAACACAGGGCAATAAGTCCATATTTTGTTTTTATAGCTACGGGCAAAAACAGTAGTTTATTCATCATCAAACTCATCAAAATCTGGCAGATTATCTAATTGAAGCTTTCCATTATGTATAGCATCAGAGCGTGATTGCTCATAAAGCGAACGGTATGATGCATATTCATCCAGTGAGTTTACCTGAAGGTTGTCCAATAATTCAATAGCCCCGGCTCTGCGATCAACGGCAATGACGCTAACTCGCCCTATTTGCACTATGGTTGCTCCGGCATAGTTCATAAAAAATAGTGGGTATGTCACTGCATCAAAAACTAGTCCGGTGGTATCTCTGGGATTGGATGGGCCAAAAAACGGTAAAACCAGATACGGGCCGCTGCCGACGCCCCACACGGCCAAAGTCTGCCCAAAATCTTCCTGATGCGCTTTTATACCCATATCCGCAGCTGGATCAAAGATACCACCAATGCCGATGGTTGAGTTTACCCCGAAACGAGCAATAGTTGCTAATGCTCCATCAGCATGCCCCTGCAATATGTTGTTCATTAAATCTGTTGGAGCTCGTAAATTTGACAGGGCGTTATTGATGCCGGTGCGCACTGGATCTGGTGTAATCTTTTCATAACCCTTAGCAACGGGTTCAAAGATAGCTTCGTCAAGAGCCAAATTGCTGTTAAACATAGGATGATTATACGATGCCCACGGGTCATTAGAATCTGGTTTTGCACACGAAGAAAGACCAAATACTGGCGTTAAAATAACTAAAAACAAAATCCTGAACATTACAGAGACATCCCAGCTTTGTGAACTTATGCAGACACAAACCACAAGCGCATAATGTGGCAGTTCGCGTAGTAATTTCAAGTTTCCTCAGTAGATTTAGCAGAAATGTGTTGAAATTGACATAAAGATTTCTTTATATTGGTGTTGAGACGGTGATACAATCACCCTCAGTTTTAATTTGAGGTTTGAAACGTGGATCAACTGGTCAAAGCATTGCGAGCAATATCTGAGCCGACCAGAATACGTATTCTGGTACTGCTTGATCAAGGAGAACTGACTGTTAGGGAGCTCACCCAAATACTGGAACAAAGCCAACCGCGGGTTTCACGCCATATCGGACTTTTAGTTTCAGCGGGATTGGTTGAGCGCTTGCCCGAAGGAAGCTGGGTTTTTTCCCGATTGGTTCGAGATGGAGTTTTAGCAGAAGTCTTGCGGAATATTTTGACCGCAGTGCCAGATAATGACCCAATCATAGATCGGGATATTGAACGCTTACGTCAAGTTACCACAGATCGGGCGCGGGTAGCCGCAGACTATTTCCAGCAAGCCGCATCTGACTGGGATCAAATTCGCTCACTACACCTTTGTGAACGTGAAGTGGAGAGCAGCTTACTGGACGCCATCGGTTCTGGGAATTTTCCTCATATGCTGGATATTGGCACTGGGTCTGGACGAATTTTAGAGCTTTTATCTGATCGAATTGACCACGGTCTTGGTATTGACCTTAGTGTAGCTATGTTAAATTTCGCTCGCTCCAAGTTACAAAAGGTGGAAAATTGTTTTGTGCAGCAAGCAGATCTTTTTCACCTACCACTAGGTGATGCAAGTCAGGATCTAGTAACAGTGCATCAGGTGCTGCACTACCTGACAGATCCACAATCCGCTCTGATCGAAGCTTCCCGCGTTTTGCGCCCAAAAGGCATTTTGGCAGTAATCGACTTTGCTCCTCATGATTGTGAGTTTTTACGGGAGAAACACGCTCATCGCCGCCTTGGTTTTTCCGACACCGAAATACAAAAATGGCTGGAATCTGATGGATTAAGCTGCACGGATATTCGCACTTTACCGCCCGCAAATGACAGCTCTAACAATCAATCTCTGACCGTAAAAATCTGGATTGCCCGAAAGCAGATATCATGACCAGTTCATTAGCTAGAATAAACTCAGGAACTCATCGCCCTATTGATGTGTCATTTGAATTTTTTCCACCCAAAACTCCACAAATGGAAGAAAAACTGTGGCAATCAGTAACTAAGCTGGCACCGCTACAGCCTTCATTCATGTCGGTTACCTATGGTGCGGGCGGTTCAACCCGTGACCGCACCCGTAAAACGGTGATTGCTATGGCTGAGCAGACCGGGATCAATGTGGCGGCTCACTTGACTTGTGTTGATGCGAGCCGGACTGAAATTGACGAGGTCGTACAAGATTATCACGATGCGGGCATTCGCCATATCGTCGCCCTGCGCGGAGACCCCACATCAGGGATTAACGCTAGATATGAACCCGCTCCCGGTGGTTATGCGTATGCATCAGATTTGGTAAGTTCCATTAAATCCAACGATGATATGGTTGTAAGTGTTGCAGCATATCCAGAGCGGCACCCAGAGTCTGCGAACTGGGATGTAGAGCTTGATAGTCTAAAGCGAAAAATTGATGCAGGAGCCGATCAGGCAATCACCCAATTTTGTCTGGACCCTGATGTGATGATCGATTTCCAAGATCGTTTGCTGGCCGCAGATATATCAATTCCATTAGTGCCGGGTGTTATGTTGCAACCGAACTTTAATGGCTTGGTTCGCATGGCTGATATGTGTGGAACCAATGTGCCAAAATGGATGTTTAACCTGTTTGAAGGCACTGAAAATGATCCAATAACCAGACAATTACTCACAGCTAATATCGTCGCTGAGTATTGCACTAAATTGCAAGGGGCTGGGTTTAGAAGCTTTCACTTTTTCACCTTAAACAGTGCTGATTTTGCGTTCGCTACCTGCCGGGTGCTGGGGCTAAAGCCTAAAGAGGATATTACGTCATGAACCGCGAGCAAAGACTGCAGCAATTCGAGACATATTTACAATCCAATGTCGGGGTTATTGATGGCGCCATGGGCACGTCTATCCAACAGTTAAAGCTTTCAGAGGCTGAGTTTCGCGGCGATCGTCTGGCTGATTGGCCAACCCTGTTACAAGGCAATAATGATTTATTGAACTTGACGCGGCCAGACGCTATTCGCCAAATTCACCAGAGTTTTTTTCGTGCAGGGGCGGACTTAATAGAAACCAATACTTTTAATGCCACCAGCATCAGTCAGATGGACTATGGTCTGCAAGAATTGGCACCTGAAATAGCCGAAGCTGGCGCCAGAATAGCTCGCGAAGTAGCGGATGAATGGCAACAATTGCACCAAAAACGACATACAATGGTGGCAGGTGCCATGGGGCCGTTGAGCAAAACCTTATCCCTGTCCCCAAAAGTAGAGGATCCCGGATTTCGTGAAGTTACATTTGCGCAAGTGCAAAAAGCCTATTTTGATCAAGCCCGCGCAATGCTTCCATTTGTGGATTTTTTAATAATTGAAACCGTGTTTGATACTCTAAACGCCAAAGCGGCAATCGTAGCTGTGCAAGAAGCTATGAGCGAAACCAATATGAAAATCCCCCTGATTATATCAGGCACTATTACCGATAGCTCTGGACGCACTTTATCCGGACAAACCACCGAGGCATTTTGGATATCTATTGCTCATGCAAAACCGTGGGCTGTGGGTCTCAACTGTGCCTTAGGAGCTAAAGAAATGCGCCCGCATATTGCTGACATTGCTCGAATTGCCGACTGTCGGATTATCGCCTTTCCAAATGCTGGCCTTCCTAATGAGTTTGGTGAATACGACGAAACTCCTGATACCACTAGCAAGCACCTATCCGAATGGGCGCGTGATGGTTTGGTTAATCTGGTCGGAGGATGTTGTGGCACTAATGAACAGCACATTGAAGCCATTGTAGATGCTCTCGCCGACATCACCCCACGCAAAATGATACCGCAACCTATTGCTTTGCGACTTTCCGGCTTAGAGCCTTTTTCATTAGGAAACTAATCCATGGGAAAGTTATATAGTCAATTAAATAAGCAATTAATCGAATTTATCGGCGAGCAAAAAATGTTCTTTGTCGCCAGCGCGCCCTTGTCTGCTGATGGGCACGTTAATGTTTCGCCCAAAGGCTATGACAGCCTGATCGTCTTGGATAATCAGCAGATTGCTTGGTTGGACATGGGAGGATCTGGCGTTGAAACACTGGCCCATGTCAAAGAAAATCGTCGCATGACTTTGATGTTTTGTGCAATGCAAGGCCCGGCCAAAATTTTACGTTTATATGGAAAAGCCGAAGTATTGCAATTTGATGATCCGGGGTTTCAAGAGCTGTTGGACAAGTTTTCAAGTTTTAAGCAAGCTAGAAATATTTTCATTTTGCACATTGAAAGAATAGCTGATTCTTGTGGTTGGGCAGTTCCGTTCATGGACTTTGTTAGCGAGCGCGATCAACTTAAACGCTATAAAGACAATCCAAAGAAAGATGCCGAATTTTGGCAAAACCGCTATCGGGAAAACAATGCCATCAGCATTGATGGCTTGCCCGGTATTAAACCAAAAAAGGCAAAGAAACCGTGACCTTAAGCTCTACAAATTTCGTAAATATTGGCGAAAGAACCAATGTCTCAGGCTCGGCTAAGTTTAAGCGACTAATTGTCGAAGGCGATTATGAAAGCGCTTTGGATGTAGCCCGTGAACAAGTGGAAAACGGGGCGCAGGTCATCGACATAAATATGGACGATGGCTTGCTTGATGGCGTCGAGGCCATGAGCAAATTTTTAAACCTTATTGCCGCCGAACCAGACATTTGTCGCGTACCGATCATGATTGACAGTTCGCGTTGGGATGTCATTGAAGCCGGGTTAAAATGCGTTCAAGGAAAGGGCGTAGTTAACTCTATCTCGATGAAAGAAGGCGAGGCTGAGTTTCTGGAAAGAGCCCGTAAAATTCGCAGTTATGGTGCGGCAGCCATTGTGATGGCTTTTGATGAAAAGGGCCAAGCTGACACCGAAGATCGCAAGGTGGAAATTTGCACACGGGCGTATAATTTATTGGTTGAAGATGGCTTTGCGCCTGAAGATATTATTTTTGATCCAAACATTTTTGCGGTGGCCACAGGCTTATCTGAGCATGATAATTACGGCCTTGATTTCATCAATGCCACCAGAAGGATCAAGCAAAACCTACCCCATGCCCGGGTTTCCGGCGGACTGTCGAATTTATCGTTTTCGTTTCGTGGCAATGAGCCGGTACGCCGAGCCATGCATTCAGTATTTTTATACCATGCAATTAGGGCCGGCCTTGATATGGCTATCGTTAATGCCGGACAATTAGATATTTACGATGATATTGACCCAGAATTGCGCGAGGTCTGCGAAGACGTAATTCTAAACCGCAAAGCCGGTGCCTCAGAAGCCTTGCTTGAGATAGCCCAAAAATATCATGGCGGCGCTCATACATCCAAAGCTTCACGTCGGGATTTATCTTGGCGCAAGGAAGACGTTGCCGGGCGACTAAAACACGCATTGATACACGGAATTACCGAGTTCATCGTTACAGACACCGAAGAAGCTAGGTTAGACGCTGATAAACCGCTACACGTTATTGAAGGGCCGCTCATGGCGGGCATGAACGCGGTCGGTGACCTGTTTGGCGCTGGTAAAATGTTTTTACCGCAAGTAGTAAAATCAGCCCGGGTAATGAAAGCGGCCGTAGCGCATTTATTGCCATTCCTCGAAGCAGAAAAACAACTGGCCGGACTGGCAGACATGTCGAATGGCAAAATTTTGCTGGCAACAGTAAAGGGCGATGTTCACGACATTGGCAAGAACATCGTCGGAGTTGTCTTGCAGTGCAATGGCTATGACATAATTGATTTGGGCGTAATGGTCACTTGTGAAACCATATTAAAGGTTGCAAAAGAAGAAAGTGTTGATGCCATTGGTCTGTCAGGATTAATCACGCCCAGCCTCGAAGAAATGACCTATATTGCCGCCGAAATGGAACGCGGCGGCTGGTCTACGCCGTTGCTGATCGGTGGAGCGACCACGTCCCCTACTCATACCGCGGTTAAAATAGAGCCATCGTACAGCAACGGCGCAACCATATATGTAGCAGATGCCAGCCGAGCGGTTGGCGTCGTTCGCACCTTGTTTTCCCCAGAAACCAGAGGCGCGTTTATAAAACAAACCCGCGAAGACTATGCCCATACGCGCACATCACACAAAAAGGGCCGCAACGCCAAACCAAGAATTAGACTCGAAGAAGCGCGGGCGCGAGCCATGAAGCTTAACTGGTCTGATTACCAACCGCCGCGTCCGACAATCAACCACGCGCAAGTGATAGATAATTGGAAGCTCGAAGATTTGGCGCCCTATATTGATTGGACGCCATTTTTTGCTGCCTGGGACATCAAAGGCAGATACCCGCAGATTTTGGATAATCCAAAAATCGGCACTGAAGCAAAGCAATTATTGCACGATGGTCAGCTAATGCTGGATAAGATCGTCCGTGAGCAATGGCTGCAGCCACGAGCGGTACTTGATTTTTGGCCGGCCAATTCAATAGGCGATGATATTGTTTTGTGGGAAAATGCAGCTAGCGGCTCTACAAAAGCAGTATTTCATACACTGCGCCAGCAAATGCCCAAGGACACCGGAAAGCCTAATTTTGCTTTGGCTGACTTTGTGGCACCGCGCTCAAGCGGCCTTAGCGATTGGATTGGCGGCTTTGTGGTTAGCGCAGGTCATGGCGAGCGTGAGCGCAGCTCCCGCTTCCAAAAGTCCGGTGATGATTATAGTTCTATCATGCTAAAAACATTGGCTGACCGTTTCGCCGAAGCCTTGGCCGAAGCCTTGCACGCAAAGGTACGCAGAGAGTTTTGGGGTTATGCCTCACAAGAAAGCCTGACCAACACCCAGATGATACAAGAAGAATATTACGGTATTCGTCCGGCTCCGGGTTACCCTTCACAGCCTGATCACACAGAAAAACGCACCTTGTTTGATCTATTGCAAGCTGAAAGCCGGATTGGCGTCGCACTTACCTCAAGCTGTGCGATGACCCCGCCAGCCAGTGTCTCTGGATTGTATTTCTCACACCCCCAATCAGTTTATTTTGCCGTCGGAAAAATTTCCAAAGACCAAGTGCAAGACTATGCCAAACGCAAGGGCATGGCTGTGGACGAAGCCGAAAAATGGCTGGCACCTATTTTGGCGTATAATCGCTGATTTTGATGGGAATTAGCATAGCCACCTGCTTGCACTGCCTGCGGGATAAGATTAGTTTTCACTGAATTACCTGAGGAGAGGTGCCAGAGTGGTCGAATGGGGCGGTCTCGAAAACCGTTGAGCGTGTGAACGTTCCCAGGGTTCGAATCCCTGTCTCTCCGCCATTTTTCTTTGTCTCGCGGCGCGAAAATGCGCCTTCTAGCTCCGCCATGCTTTGAGTGTAACCGCTTGTTCGCTCATCAGGATCAGTTATGCAACACAATAAATACGCTGAATTAGCTTAAGATCAGAATGATGGTAAGGTTTATGTAAAACTGAATAATCTGCTTCTATTATCAAGAGCAGAGTTTTTGTGAGGCTCATTCGATGGCGTTAGTTAAGGTCACAAATTCTATTGTGTTGTCTACTGAAGAGCTATGCGAAAGTTTCGTGCGCTCCAGCGGCCCCGGCGGGCAAAATGTCAACAAAACCGCAAGTGCTGTGCAACTTCGTTTTGATGTCGCGCAATCCCCCAACCTACCCGAACGGGTGCGTCAGAGGGTTTTAAATTTGAACGACAGCCGTTTAACAAAAGACGGCGTGTTTGTGATTTTCGCTGATCGACACCGAACACAAGAGATGAACCGCAAAGATGCCCATGATCGGCTATTTGCGGTGATTCGCAAAGCTGCCTTTGTTCCCAAAAGACGGATCGCAACCAAACCGAGTTTCGGTTCAAAAAAACGCCGGCTCGACAGTAAAGCCAAACGCGGAGCTATTAAGAAACAACGACGCGGCAAAATCGATATGGATTAGAGCGCAGCACAAGCGTTGGTCTCGGCGGCTTAACTGCTTCTAATTTAATTTTTCCACTAATTTTTGCGTTTCTTTCGCACAAATTTCGCACCAGAACCCGTAGTTTGTTTGCTGTTCGGCCCCGATCCAGATTTGTGTGCCGTTTTGTTTTTAGACTTGACTTTTGGCTTTTTGATGCGGGCGGCGGCGCGTGCAAGCTTCTTTTTGTGTGGTTTTTTAACGTTGGGGTTTGGTGTATCGGGATTAAATTCAGGAGCCGCATCTTGGCTTAATTCCTGCTCAAAGCTGTCAGATCGTTTAGCGGATTTCTTTTTATAAGTAGATTTATCCCGAGGTTTGTATTTGGGTTTTGAATCTGCTGCGCTGAAGTCCGGCTGACCATCGAGGCGTTGTGCGGTAATCGCCTTTTCAATTTTCCCCTCGAGACCAATGGCTTTGACAAAACCTTCGACGCCATCTGCGGCAATTTCAACAAAAGTTTTGCTTTCACTAATTTTGATGGCTCCGATGTCTTTTTTGTTTAATCCGCCTGATTTACATAACATCGGCAAAATCCAGCGAGGTTCGGCTTTTTGTTTGCGACCCAGATTTAGCGAGAACCAAACGCTGTTTTCAAAGTCATTGCGCCCGCGTGCTTTGCGTGGCCCCAAGTTTGATCCTCGACCGGCATCGGATCGCTCTTTTGGCTCATAACTACCTGCCTTCATCAATTCTTCGGGCGCCGTATGTGCAGCACGGTATTGGCGCATATATGCAGTTGCAATCTGTTCATGGCTGTGGGCCTTTAACAATCGTCCGACGAACTCAGCCTCATTTTCTGCGGTAGGCGCAAGTGATGCAAGCTCGGCCAATAAACGCTCATTATCGCGGCCTAGTACATCATCAGCGGAAGGTGGTTCTGCCCATTTTGCTTTAATCTTGGCGGAACCAAACAGGCGCTCAACGCGCCTACGTCCGGCATGAGGAACAATGAGGACACTAACCCCCTTGCGTCCAGCGCGGCCGGTACGTCCGCTTCGGTGCAGGAGTACTTCGGCGTTTTTTGGAATGCTGGCGTGGACAACCAATTCAAGATCCGGCAAATCAAGTCCGCGCGAAGCAACGTCTGTGGCGATACAGACTTTGGCGCGGCCATCACGAAGTGACTGCAAAGCGTGACTACGTTCGTTTTGGCTTAGTTCCCCGGAAAGTGAGACAACTGAAAACCCACGATTGTTGAACCTGCTGGTCATACGGTTAACCGCGACACGGGTGTCGCAAAAGACAATGGAATTTTTGGCATCATAATAACGCAATACATTGATGATTGCATTTTCTTCGTCGCTCTTTGCTACGTTCAACGCACGGTATTCGATATCTAGGTGTTGTTTGGCTTCAGATGCCGTATTTATGCGAACGGCATTTTTCTGATATTTTTTAGTCATGCCGATAATAGTTTTTGGCACTGTTGCTGAAAACATTAGTGTCCGGCGCTCATCTGGCGCAGAAGTGAGGATTAACTCTAACTCCTCGCGGAACCCCATTTTTAGCATTTCGTCGGCTTCGTCCAAGACAACTGCTTTGAGGCTGCTCATATCTAGGGACCCACGCTTGATATGATCACAAAGTCGTCCAGGTGTTCCGACCACGATATGCGCACCGCGTCCTAAAGCTTTGCGTTCATCACGCATATCCATGCCGCCGACACAGGTAGCAAGGCGGGCGCCGGCTTCTTTATATAGCCATTCAAGCTCGCGCTTTACCTGCATAGCCAGTTCTCGTGTCGGTGTGATCGCGACGACCAGAGGGCGATCGGTTTGCGCAAAACGATCATTTTCGCCAAGCAGAGTTGGGACGAGGGCTAAGCCAAAGGCAACGGTTTTGCCTGAACCGGTTTGCGCCGAAACCAACAGATCAGCAGTTTCTAAATTAGGCGCGATCACCGCCTCTTGCACCGGCGTAAGAGTAGTATAGCCACGGGCTGTCAGCGTAGCGCTCAACGCCGCGGGCATATTGGAAAAATTTGTCATAAGTACCCTTTGGCGGCATTGCTCGCGGAAAACAACTGAAATCTAAAATTTCCTCAGTCCGCTAATTTGTAATGGCAGTTTACACGATTCTATTCAGACCAAGTCCCGGTGTTTCCGCGGGTAATGAATTGCGGTGATAACTTACTAAATACACTAATTAAAATGTAGGAAGTCATGACTAGATTAGCTCGTATTGTTATTCCCGTTCAGCCGCACACATACCCATCGCGGCACCAGCACGCGAAACAAAGATGGTGCCGCATAGGTGATTCGAACACCTGACCCCATCATTACGAATGATGTGCTCTACCAACTGAGCTAATGCGGCTAAATTCCAATATCAGTAATTTAGACAAAAGAAGATCAGCAAACAAGCATGGCACTCTACAGCAATGGCACCATCAACCTATTGGTTGCAATTAAAATTGCGCATGGAACTTTTGAGAAGTAACTACCCCTTAAATGGATCACGAACTAAAATCACATCTTCGCGTTCCGGTGAGGTAGAGAGCATATCAACAGGCGCTCCGATCAATTCTTCTAATCGCCTAACATATTTAACCGCTTGTGCTGGAAGATCGACCCATGACCTAGCGCCTTTTGTTGAGCCGTTCCAACCTTCAAATGTCTCATAAACCGGCTTAACCTCAGCCTGTTGGCGAATGCTCGCCGGTAAACGATGAATACGCTTGCCATCTAAAGTATAGGCTACGCAAACTTTCAGTTCCGCAAACCCATCCAAAACATCCAACTTAGTCAAGGCGATGCCAGTAATACCGCCAACTGTAATGGCCTGTTTGACCATAACCGCATCAAACCATCCGCAACGTCGCTGACGGCCAGTTACCGTACCAAATTCAGCGCCGCGCGTACCTAAGCGTTGCCCCACATCATCATCAAGCTCCGTAGGGAACGGCCCAGAGCCAACCCGCGTCGTATAAGCCTTGGTAATACCTAAGACATAATTGAGCTTATCAGGCCCAATACCTGTGCCACTGGCTGCTTGTCCAGCAATAGTGCTTGAGGAAGTTACAAATGGCCAAGTGCCGTGATCAACATCAAGCATTGCCCCTTGCGCCCCTTCAAACAGGATTTTCTGTCCAGCGCGAGAAGCTGTATCCAATTGCTTCCAGACCGGGCCGGCAAATGGTAGAACTTCTGGAGCCAGCTCTGTCAGTGTTTGCACTAATTGATCGGCAAGGATCTCCGGAAGGTTATAACCCCGGCGTAAAGCATTATGATGAGACAGCAGGCTTTTGACCCGAGTCAACAAAACCTCCGGGTCAGCCAGATCAATTACTCGAATGGCGCGACGCGCGGCCTTGTCTTCGTATGCAGGGCCAATGCCACGTTTAGTAGTACCAATTTTTGCCTTGCCGGCTTCGGCTTCACGAGCCTCATCCAGATCAGAATGCAATGGTAATATCAACGTTGCGTTTTCAGCTATTGTTAAATTATTCGGTGTGATTTTTACGCCTTGTGCGCCGATACGCTGCATTTCAGCAAGCAAAGCCCAAGGATCAATGACCACGCCATTGCCGATAACAGAGTGCTTACCACCACGAACCACCCCAGAAGGCAGTAAAGAAAGTTTAAAAACCTCCCCGTCTATCACCAGAGTATGCCCGGCATTATGGCCGCCTTGGAACCTAGCCACCACGTCAGCACGAGTAGACAGCCAGTCGACAATTTTGCCTTTGCCCTCATCGCCCCATTGCGAACCGACAACTACTACATTGGCCATAAGAACCTCTTATTTAGTTCCCAAACTTTCGGGAAATGCGAATACCGATATTATCTAGGCCTTCATTGCGGCCTTGTGCCAATATCTGACCATGAGACAAATGCTCGAACACCACAGCGGCATCCCATTGATCATTCACATGAACACCCATGCCCAAAACACTGCGAAATAAAAGGTCTGACCCTAAAATCACCCGAGTAGCATCCAAACGTATCCGCTCCGGATCACCTGGATCTGAGGATAGCGTGGTGATGCCGTCATGGTAAACTAGGCCAAAATCAAATTCGCCAAAGAACCGATTACCGAGATTCCTTTGCCACGCTAAACCGGCACCACCGAAACTGGTCATTCCTTCGGTGTTAATAGACAAATTGGCATATGGACGCGGTGACCACGCCCATTGCAGAAAGTCCGGTGAGGCAAAAACAATTTCTCCAGCGATATTAAATCCACCTTCTTTGCCGCCAGCACCGTTACCGGTTACATTTACATCATGGTCCAAAATACCAATACGCAATTCTTCAACCTGCGCATGCGCGCCAGCCGAACTGAGCAAAGTCGCTAAAAGCACAACAACCGCAGAAGCTTTGATCTCAACACTCATTTTATCAACCCAATTTCCAGCTTCAGCACAAAGACTAAGCGCCTATAAAAAACACAGCATAAACCCTCAATACGCTCCTGCACACCGCCTTTTTATTAAAACTTCATCGCATAAGCTTTACGTACATGAGACAGGGAATTAACCGCTGCCAGCGTTTTTGCAGTGATCGGTGCATCAACGCCGATTAGTGAAACAGCTCGCGATCCAGCTTCTGTTCTGCCAAGACTAAAAGTACCAATGTTTACACCCTCTTCGCCGAGCAGTTTCCCCAAAGCTCCAATATGACCAGGCTCGTCCTCGTTTGAAACAAATAACATATCGGTTTGAAACGGGGCATCAAGCAATACGTCGTCTATTCTAACGACCCGAGGCACCCCGGCGAACAGACTGCCGGCCAACTCACGTACCCCGCTTTCATCTTCAAGACGAAGCTCGATTACCGAATCAAAATCACCCTTTTGCGCCTCTAAGGTTTCGGCCAGAGAAATGCCGCGATCTTTGGCCATAACCGGCGCAGAAACTACATTTACGTCCTCAAGAATGGGCTTTAACACCCCAGCCAAGGCCGCAGAAGATAATGGCTTGACGTTTAAACCAGCCACTGCACCCTGATAACCGATTTCTAACCGACGCAAACCGCCTTGCACTACCTGACCAGCCAAAAGCCCCAAGTTTTGTGCTAGCGCCATATAAGGCTTTAGGCGCGGACTATCTTCGGCTGAGATATTGGGCATGTTCAAAGCATTAGATACGGCGCCATTGATTAAAAAGTCGCTCATCTGATGGGCTATTTGAACCGCAACATTTTCTTGCGCTTCACGGGTTGAGGCTCCCAAATGCGGAGTACCCACAAAATTATCCAGAGTAAATAATGGGTTATCTTGTACTGGCTCTTCCGCATAAACATCCAATGCCGCAGCCCGAACATGGCCGCTTTGCAAGCCGGCATATAATGCCATTTCATCAACAAGCCCGCCGCGGGCGCAATTAACAATAATCACACCTGATTTAGTGCGGTTAATGGCATCTGCCGACAGAATATTGCGGGTTTGATCGGTGATCGGAGTGTGCAAGCTGATAACGTCTGCTTTGCTGAGTAACAAATCCAGCTCTACTTTTTGCACCCCAATTTCTACCGCTCTCTCTTCGGTTAAATAGGGGTCATAGGCCAAGACATTCATCTTTAACCCAAGCGCCCGCTCTGCGACCAAAGACCCGATATTGCCACATCCGATTAAACCAAGGGTTTTGCTAAACAATTCAGTGCCAACAAATTTTGGTTTTTCCCATTTGCCCTCTCGTGTTGAACGATCGGCAGCCGGGATATTCCGTGCGCAAGCAAACATCATAGCTAAAGCATGTTCAGCCGTAGTTATTGCGTTTCCAAACGGCGTGTTCATAACCACCACGCCTTTGGCACTGGCAGCGGGAATATCAATATTATCAACGCCAATGCCAGCGCGTCCTATTACCTTTAAGTTGGTAGCGGCGGCAATCACTTGCGCATCTGGACGGGTTTTAGATCGAACCACCAATCCGTCATAAGAACCTATTATTTCTAAAAGTTCATCCCGCGACAGGTCAGTGCGCACTTCGGCGCCTACCCCTTCATCCGCAAAAACCTGCAACGCCGCAGGGGAAAGTTTATCAGCAATCAGTACATTTGGCATTCCTGCCTCCATCAATCATATATATGTAAGTGTTATTAGCTGCGCAGTGCTTGCACATAAGCCCAGTCAAGCCACGGGGTCAGGAGCGACAAATCCCTTTGCTCAATGGTAGCACCGCACCATATCCGCAAACCCGGAGGAGCGTCACGATAACCACCAATATCAAAGGCGATTTCCTCGCGCTCAAGCAAAGCTGTCATTGATTTAACCAAGGCAGTTTGATTTTTGTTATCAAGTGCCTGAATCTTTGGATCAGCAAATTTTAAACAGACCCCGGTATTGGAACGCAGACTCTGGTCACTACACAAAAAGTCAACCCACGGCGTTTTAGCCACCCATGATTCTAATACCGCCAAATTGGCATTGCATCTATCGTGCAAAGCAGGCAGGCCACCAATATCAAAGCCCCATTGCAAGGTGTCCAAATAGTCCTCAACACACAACATCGAGGGGGTGTTTATCGTCGAACCAGCAAAAAAACCTTCGTTTAATTTGCCGTTCTTGGTTAAACGAAAAATCTTTGGAACAGGCCACTTAGGGGTATGTGTTTCCAGTCGTTTAACGGCACGAGGCGAAAGCACGATCATGCCGTGGGCCGCCTCACCGCCCATGACCTTTTGCCAGGACCAAGTAACCACATCAAGTTTGTGCCAATCCAAATTTTGAGCAAAAGCCGCCGAAGTCGCATCGCAAATGCTCAAACCTTCGCGCTCATCTGCTAGCCACTCGCCATTGGGAACCCTTACGCCGGAGGTAGTTCCATTCCACGTAAACACCACATCAGCAGCATTACGCACCTTAGACAGATCGGGCAAGTGCCCATAATCAGCATCAAGCACTCGAACATCATCTAGTTTTAATTGCTGACAAATATCCGTAGCCCAGCCTTTGCCAAAGCTTTCCCACGCCAATACGTCCACTGGCTTTGGGCCAAGTAAAGACCAAAGCGCCATTTCCATGGCTCCGGTGTCAGAGGCTGGCGTGATACCAATACGGTAATCATCGGGGATCTGCAGCAACGACCTCGACAACTCGATTGCCTGCTGCAAACGGGTTTTTCCAATTTTGTGTCTATGAGAACGGCCAAGAGGCGCATTTTTTAAATTCACAAGTGACCAATTTGGCCGTTTCTTGCAGGGACCGGATGAAAATCTCGGATCATCGGGTTTATCCACCGGCATTGGCGCCGGTTTAGCGTGAAGTGTCATATTGTCTCCTATCCTCACTGGACAGGCGCGCACCGTTGGGGGTGCGAGGCCCAAGGCGACCATAGGCTTAACATTTCAAACTTCAATACTAATTTTGCATTTTTCTGATTATAAGGTCAGAATTATAAATTGCCTTAATAACCGGAGCGCAACCGCAGACCGAACCAAGTTGTGCGATCTGAACTCTGCGCCAAACCTTGCAAAAATGTTGTTTCGGTAGATGCCGCAAAATGACCACCTATTGCTACAGAGGCATTGCGATTAAAATTATGCACTAGTTCAACATCTGCCTGCAAATACCCGTAATCAATGCCGGTACCACTAGTGTATCCAGCAGTTCCGCCAAACACTAAATCAGTTCTGCCCACAGGAAGCATGTATTCGGCTGAAGCCTCCACCGCAGCACGCTCAAGAACAAAGTCATAAAATGCATAAACGGCGGGGCGAAGTGGGCCATCACCGGAAATACCACCAAATATTTCCACAGAGTCTTTGGCAGCAAACAGCAATCCGGTATCCGGCCTGATATATCCAGTAATTCCAATATCAGCCATCATTGTATCAGAGAGATCAAGCCCATAACCGGCATATAAATCAATCCGGTTCTGATAGGCCCCAAAACTATCGGCAGTAGGTAATACGGCCCAAGCTCCTGCGTAGGCACGGTCAAACCTAGCTTCTATACCGCCGGTAACATTTTGTTTTGCTTGCTGAGTTCCTCTAAAAACATGCTCTGAATCCCAACCAAGAACAACCTCAAACTCAACAGTGCTAGTCGATCCACCACCAGAAGAAAGGTATGCGCCTTGTCCGGAATCTGAGGCATTTGCCGACAGCAATGGCCTGCTAGTTGCAGCCATCATCCAGGTGGGTGATTCTAGCTTTGCTGAGCTGTACATGGGTTGGATAGGCAAAGCCGCACCTGATTGCGTATTACTCGTGATAGTTCGTACAGCTTCACCTGCCGGCCGCAATTGTTTCCAGAACCAAGAATCATCAGCCGCCTGCGCCGGCATTGCCATGAATGTGCCACCTGCGACAATTACCACGCAAATGGTTTGGGCCAATAACTTCATAGCAAACTCCTTTTTAGGCGGCTTAATTCGAATCACCTGCATGCACCATAACGTGCAGAGGATTTACCGGTAAAGCCCGCTCTATTCACTGATCAAAACCCATGCGGTTATTATTCAGGTGATTTTGCTTCGTTTTGCTGGCGTACTGAGCCATGACAACGCTTGTATTTGAGCCCGGAACCACAAGGACAAGGAGAATTTCTTGAAACGCGCCCCCATGTTTGCGGATTTTTAGGATCGATTGTGTCACCGACATGGCGCGCCGAAGATGGCGCCGTAACATTACCACTGGCATCCAAATCCGCACCGCGGCCACTGCTTTGAGTAATATCACCCCGTATAGGTTCAGGCTCTGGAGCCGGCTGCAACTGCAGATGCTGATAAGACATCGCATTTTGAGTTACAGAGGCCCTAAGGTCACCGAGCAAAGCTTCAAACAAAGCAAAACTTTCGGATTTATACTCATTTAATGGGTCGCGCTGCGCATAAGAACGCAAGTGAATAGTCGATTTCATATGATCAAGGTTTTGCAAATGCTCCTGCCAGTGGTGGTCAATAACACTCAGCAAAACGTGCTTTTCAATCGGTCTCATGTTCTCCGGAGTAAAACGGGCAACAATGCTGGCATATAGACGATCTGCATAATTCTCCAAGCGCTCTAACATTTCGTCATTAGCGACGCCTTCTTCAGCAGCCCATTCCTTAACCGGAACCTTTTGACCTAGCAATTTGGATAATTCCTCGTCCAGCGCTTCTAGATCCCACTTATCAGCCATGACATTTTCTGGCATGTGTTTTCTTACAAGGTCATCAATGGCCTCGCGCCGCATATCATTGATAACGTCTGAGACATCTTCAGAAGCCATAAAATCCCGGCGCTGTTCAAAAATTGCCTTGCGCTGATCATTAGCGACATCATCATATTTGAGCAGGTTTTTGCGAATCTCAAAATTACGGGCTTCAACTTTTTTCTGCGACGTCTCCAGAGCCTTGTTCATCCAAGGGTGCGCTATCGCCTCACCATCCTTCATGCCCAATGTTTTCATGATAGTATTCATGCGTTCTGGTGCAAAAATGCGCATCAGATCATCCTCGACTGACACATAAAACTTTGACAACCCTGGGTCACCTTGACGACCAGTACGACCGCGCAACTGATTATCGATACGGCGACTCTCATGGCGCTCAGTGGCAAGGACATAAAGCCCGCCAGCTTCGATAACTTTCTTCTTTTCAATAGAGACAGCCGCTTCAAATTCCTCGCGCTTCTTGGCAATAGCTTGTTCGCCCGTATCTTTGCCTTTAGCCGCCCGGCCTTTCAACCAAGACTCCACCAGCATGTCCACATTACCGCCCAACTGAATATCCGTGCCGCGACCTGCCATATTAGTGGCAATTGTAACTGCTCCAGGCGCACCAGCTTGAGCAATAATTTCAGCTTCACTCTCGTGATAGCGTGCATTTAATACCGTATGTTTGATCTTTTCTTTTTTGAACAACTGCGCTAACTGCTCCGATTTCTCGATCGAAACTGTCCCAACTAATATCGGTTGCCCAGCCTTTTGGCGCTCTTTTACATCTGCGATGACCGCCTGATATTTTTCGTCATTAGTGCGATATAGCTCATCATCAATATCGATACGTAGCACCGGGCGGTTAGTTGGTATTTCCACAACACCCAAATTATAAATGCCTTCAAACTCCGAAGCTTCAGTGGCAGCAGTTCCAGTCATGCCGGAAAGTTTTTTATAAAGCCGGAAATAATTTTGATAAGTAATAGAAGCCAGCGTTACGTTTTCAGGCTGAATTTCAACATTTTCCTTAGCCTCTACAGCCTGATGCTGTCCATCACCGAGGCGGCGACCATCCATCATTCGTCCGGTAAATTCGTCAATCAGCATGACTTGATTGCCACGAACAATATAATCCTTGTCACGAATATAAATTTTATGAGCGCGCAAAGCCATGTTTACATGGTGAACCACTGAGACATTCTCAATATTATAAAAATCTCCTTCCATCATCCCAAGTTCCTGAAGCTTGTTTTCCAGCTTCTCATTGCCAGCTTCGGTTAAGGATACTGATCGTTGCTTTTCATCCAGCTCAAAATCTTCTTCGGTCAAATCAGGGATCAAGGCATCAATGGTTCGATAAAAATCACTGCGGTCTTCAGTCGGGCCGGAAATCACCAAAGGCGTTCTGGCTTCGTCGATTAAGATACTATCGACCTCATCGACGATGGAAAAATAGTGTTCTCTTTGAACCATTTGATCCAAAGAGTTCTTCATATTATCCCGCAAATAGTCAAACCCGTACTCGTTATTGGTTCCATAGGTGATATCACACCGATAGGCTTCTTGGCGCTCAGCATCATCTTTGCCATGAACCACACAGCCAGAAGTCATCCCCAAAAAGCTATAGACCTGCCCCATCCACTCCGCATCGCGGGCCGCTAGATAGTCATTGACCGTTACCACATGAACACCCTTGCCCGGCAAAGCGTTTAAATACGCCGCTAAGGTGGCAACCAAGGTTTTACCCTCACCAGTTCGCATTTCGGCAATAGAGCCGTCATGCAAAACCATTCCGCCCATTAACTGCACATCAAAGTGCCGTTGCCCCAATGTCCGTTTGGCAGCTTCGCGAACATTCGCAAAAGCCTCAGGCAGCAACGCATCTAGCGTTTCTCCTTGTTTATATCGCTCTCTGAACTCATTGGTTTTTTCCCGAATTTCCTCATCAGAGAGTTTTTCAAAATCAGCTTCTAACGCATTGATCTGATCAACACGGGGCCGCATCGCCTTAACAATGCGTTCATTAGAGGAGCCAAACAATTTTTGTACAAGTTTCAACATGGATTGATCCGCTTAGCAGGGCATGGCATCAACAATTG